>Ga0315298_1001760_pt1 | contig 38757 bp, 30 predicted proteins | sample WHS_1_MG_FD_203077 | JGI IMG/M metagenome (GOLD analysis project Ga0315298, IMG submission 203077) | Extremophilic microbial mat communities from Washburn Hot Springs, YNP, Wyoming, USA - WHS_1_MG | ecosystem: Environmental > Aquatic > Thermal springs > Hot (42-90C) | place: USA: Wyoming... | reverse complement strand
GCGAAGGCCGTGGTGACAGCCAACAGGGCGGGGAGCACGGCGATAGCTAGCAATCCGAGTAGGAACTGGCCTTGGCCGAGGCCGGCCGGCGGGGCCGCCGCAAACCCGAGACCTGCCTCAAGCACTGTTGTTGGTACCATGGTCGCTCTTCGAGTCCAGTGACTCCTGGCCGCCGCTGAGTTTGAGCTCGGCGAGGAGGCTGACCGACTGAGCTGTCACTCCAAGCAAGAACGTTCGCTCGCCAGCCCTCACCACTAGCAGGCGACCATGCACGCTAATCAGCAACACTTCGATGAGCTCCAGGTGCCGGCCGTGTCGCGTCCGACCGATACACGCCCAGCGCCGGGCCGCCAGCCACGCGGCTAGGGCGAGAAGGACAATGACCAACAGCGCCACGACTGCTCGCGCCACGTATGCGTCCACTTCACTCATCGCCCTACTCCTCAGTGGCAAGAACTTCTGTTATCCGCACGCCCAGCCGGCCCTCCACAGACACGAGCTCTCCACGGGCCACAAGCACGCCGGCCACAAGAACATCTACCGCTTCTCCAACGCGCCTGTTCAGCTCTACCACCGAGCCAGGCGCAAGGCCAGCGACCTCTGACAGCGCCAGCTCCGTTTCGCCTACCCGTACGGTCACCGGCACCTGAAGAGCAGCAGCAACGCGCGCCAAAGGGCCGGCGAGACTTGCCAGCTCGCTTCCCTGGCCGGGGATATCGCTCGGTCCTAGGGGATCATCCGCCATCTCGGCCCGTCCCTCCAGCCACTGTTTCGACCCGCACGGCAAGGTGCTCCGAAAGCGCCCCAAGAGTACCCAGGGCGAAAGGCAGACCACGGAGGGTGAGTACCATGCGCCTCTCGGCACCCACCGGCAGCGCAACCACGTCCCCCACTTTCATGCTTATCGCCTCCGCAACGCGCAACGTCGGGCCGCGCACTACTCCCGTCAGAAGAACCTTTATGGCGTTGAGAGGAAGCCTCGGCCTCGGGCACGTACTGGCCAGCCAGTTGGAAGCGCTGCGCCATAAGGGCGACCAGGACGCCAAGACCCGGAAGCGCCCCTGGACGCCCAAGCACGTGCACCCGATCTCGATGACGAAATCAGCAGCTTCCGCCGATATCGGCCCGACGGCGTGGGTAAACCAATTGCGGACGCAGCGGCTCAAGGCCGCCGCCACCGCGGACTCAGCAGGCCCGTCCAAGTCAAGCTGCGGAAGCACATCGTAGCCCAGGGCTGCCGCGACCACGGCGGTGAGCAGGTCGCAGTCAGCCCACGGCTCTTCTCTCAACCCAAGCTCACGTCCAGCGTCCCCACAGGCCACTGGGCAAAGGGAGATCGGCCCCAGGAGAGCCTGGCCGCCAGTGAGGCGTGCCAGCTCAGCCGCAAGCACCTCGGCCTTGGCGCCCAGGTACCCCACGACCTGGGCTCGCTGCCAGGCCGAAGGCTGCTCGACCTCAGGCGGCACCCACTGCTCGACCTTCACACGGAGCGCCCCCTTTTCAGCCAGTAAAGACGGACAAGTTGCCACGCCTCCACGTCGGCTGCATAACGGCGCTCTGCCGCTGCTGTAATTTCAGCGGCTCGCCGCACGGCGCTGCGCTCGGCTGCTCGCACCATGGCAGCCGCCTGCCTCAGGCGCAGGGCGGCGGCGGCCATGCCGCCGAGAGTTCGGTCGCGACGGGCCTCAATTTCTGCGAGCCGGCGGCGGCGGTCCGGCTCGGCTCTCGCCCAAAGGGTAAGAGCCGCTGCGCCCGAAGGCGGCGTGACGTCAAAAGTCTGTGCTTCCCTCACTGCGGCCTCGTATTGGCGCGCCCATGCCTCGACGCGAGAGCGCCACATTTCTCGCCGTACTGCAAAGGCCCGCGCTAGCCTAGCGAAGTCAGCCAATTCTACAGTTGCCTCTCGGCCCTCTATATGGCCACGGCCCAGAAACCCCGTTCCGGCCATACGCCGGTTGACGCGGCCTCAACGCTACGGGCGGGCCGCCAAATCCAACAGCCGCGCCCGAGTGGCAGCGGGCGCCGTCAGCTCCTTCGGTGCCTGAGCAACGAACTCCCTTAGGTCAGGAAGCAGCCGCAGGGCACGGTCCAACACCGGATTCGCCCCCGGCCTGTATAATCCCACGTCGAGGAGGTCCCTCGCCTGCTCATGAGCCTGGGCTAGTCGCCTCAGGTCCACCGCGGCGGCCTGATGGTCCGCGTCCACAACAGTAGGCATCAGTCGGGAAAGACTTCTCACCAGGTCCACAGCCGGATAGACGGCCTCATTAGCCAGTCGCCGGGACAGCACTAGCTGGCCGTCCAGGCTCGCCATGGCCACCTCTGCCACCGGGTCGGCCAGGTCGTCGCTCTCGGTAAGAATGGTATAAAAGGCGGTGATAGCGCCATCACCAGCGGGGCCCGCCCGCTCGAGGAGCTGGGGGATTAGGCCGAACACCGAAGGTGGATAGGCACGAGTTGCCGGCAATTCCCCCATGGCGAGGCCTATCTCGCGCTGGGCGTGGGCCAGGCGAGTAAGCGAGTCAATGGCAAGCAAGACGTTCGACCCGTCTTCACGAAAGTGCTCAGCAAGGGCAGTGGCCGAGAAAGCAGTAAGCAGGCGAAGACCGGGCGGGTCCTGGGGCTCGCTGGCTACGATTACGGCGGGCTTGCCGCTGAGAGCCTCTGCAGCCTCCACTATCTCACGGCCTCGCTCTCCCACCAGCCCAACCACGATGACGTCGGCCTCGCAGCCAAGGGCAATCATCTGCAGCAGCGTGGTTTTGCCAGAACCGGCCGGGCCGAGGATGCCAAGGCGTTGACCACGCGCCGCAACGAAAAAGGCATCGAGAACCCTCACCCCGGTCCAAAAGGGCGCAGGCGCAAGGCGCCGTTGGCCAGGCGCGGGCGCCGCAGCGAACACGGGCCGAGAGGCTTGGCAAATAGGCGGAGGGCCGTCGTCCAGAGGCCGACCAAGAGGGTTCAGGACCCGCCCGTGAAGCTCAGGGCCTGCTGGCACCGATAGGACCCGCCCCAGTCCCTCAGCCTGTAGCCCAGGCCTTACGTCCGCCACTCCCTCCAAGAGCAACAGTTGCGTCCCATCAGCATCGGCAGCGACGGCCAAGGCCGGATGCCATCCCTGCCTCAGGCCACGCACCAACACAGCCTCACCTGGCTGGACCAACATTGGCCCGGTCCGCGCTAGCCATCCGGATAAAGAAGTCAGGACACCCCGCGGCCTCACACAGCGTGCGGCAGCAAGGCGGCCCTGCATTGCTGCGCGTCGGGCAGCGATTTCCGAAGCGCTCCTCATAGTACGCCGCCGCCACCCAGAGTTTCTGCCAGCCGCCGCACTTGGCTTTCGAGGGTGGCGTCAATTTCGCCAAATTCTGTGGCTGCCAGGCAGCCGCCAGGAGTCACCGTCTCATCAGCTACCACCGACACGCGCGGCCCGCCACGCAAAGCGCGGAGCAGCTCTCTGGCTGTGGCCTCGTCGGCTGGATTCACGTGAAACTCGACGCTGATGTGACCAGCGAGCTGTTGGAGCACCTGGCGCATGGAGTTTTCCACGACGCGAGGGTCAATGGCAGTAGCCCGCCCAATCACTGCCTGCGCCCCCGCAAGAGCCAGCTCGGTGGCATAACCTACCAGCTCCGCCATCGCCGCGTCCAAGGCGTCAGCGATGCGTCGTGCCAAGGCAGCCGTGTCAGCCGCGGGGAAGGAAGGGCGAGGAGTAACTTGTCCCGGCTCTGGCTCCGGCCACTGCCCTGCCCCAGGTGCCTCCTCTGGCCTCAATAGACCGCCCTGTGGGGGAAGCACGTGCTCCTTCACTGGCGTCCCTCCTCGCTTTCGGCGCCGAGGGCCGCAAGGATTAGGGAGAGCACCTCGGGGTCTGGCGCCCTCGTCGGCAATTCAACCCCTTGGCGGAACCGCGCTGGTACTGCCCCTCGCATTTCAGGCGGCAGAGCAGCAAGCAGCACCCCCCTCACTGCTGGCGACGACTTGCGCAGCATCTTCGAGACCCGGCGCGGTGACAAAGCAACCCACCCTCCTTCCGCGGCTTGCCCCGTCCGCTGGCTTCGCCGCTGCCGCCAGAGACCTATTAGCGCCGCGCCTGCTGCCACGACCAGAGCTCCGCCAAGCAGCATCGGCCGACCGGAGACACTGGCCGGCTCGGATTCCACCACGGGCAAGGCAACTTGTTGACCGTACCAAACCCGCCCAGAGGTATCCACAACCGTCAGCGCCCGTTGCGTCAGGCCACGGATAACACGAAGAGCAAGGTCGGCGGCCCATGCCGCCGCCACTGCCGATGGCCGGCCCGCCCGCCAGGTTAGGATGACCAATGCCTGACGGTGGCCATCCTCTGTGGGCGTGACGACAACCTCGGCGCGCGCGACATCATCAAGCTGCTCTAAAAGGCCCTTCAGGCGGACAGCATCCTGCTCCTCAGGTCCGCGAAGAACCGTCGAAAAGGGGAAAAACAAGTCACTTGGCTGCGAAGGGGAGGGCGCAGGCTGCTGCGCAAACACGCACATAGTACAGCAGGGTAGTGCAAGGAATATCGGCAGCATTTGGCGCCAGCCTGCCCGGTAGGCCATGGCAAGAGGTAGTTCGCCGCTGCCCAGCGGTTTCCTGCCGGCGTGCCCACACGCGAGGCATTTTCGCATCTTCAACGCGCTGAGAATAGTTCCTCTCGTTGCCCTAGCTCCTGGCTGGGACGGAAGGATGCTCTCCGGGGGCGGGCGGTGTGGACGTCGCCATGGGCGTCAGGACAGGCCAAGCAACTGTTTGAAGCTCTCCTCGTCAAGCACCGTGACGCCGAGGTCACGAGCCTTTTGCAGCTTGGAGCCTGGGTCCGCGCCGGCCACAACATAGTCGGTCTTGCGCGATACAGAGTCCGTGACCCTGCCGCCGCGCTCCAGCACAAGCTTGCTGGCTTCGTCGCGGGTGAAGCTCTGCAAGGCTCCTGTAAACACGAAGGTCTTGCCAGCCAAGTCCTGGCTTACCGGCCGCACGGGGGCGCCCTCAACGACCACGCCACGTTCCAGTAGGTCCTGGACGGTCTTGCGATTGCTGGGCTCGCTGAAGAATTCATGGACAGAGCGCGCAATTTCCGGCCCTATGCCTGGCACCGCCAGAAGCTCTTCCTCGGAAGCGTTCATCAATGAATCCAAGTCGCCAAAATGCTGAGCCAGCGCACGGGCTACTCCCTCGCCCACGTGGAGAATGCCCAAGGAATACAAAAAACGCGGTAGGGTAGTTTTCTTGCTGGCTTGCAGAGCAGAGACAAGGTTTTGGGCCGACTTGGGTCCCATTCGCTCAAGAGCGGCAAGCTGCTCCACGCTGAGGTCGTACAAGTCTGGCAGGCGCTTGACCAAGCCCTTGTCCACGAGCTGCTCGACGAGTTTCTCACCAAGACCGTCAATATCCATACCGAGCTTGGAGGCGAAATGCTCAATGTGGCCCTTGAGCTGAGCGGGACAATCGAGGTTGGTGCAACGCAGGAACGGCTCGCCCTCAAACCGAACGGTCTCCCCACCGCAGACGGGACAGGTCCTGGGCGGTGTGGGAATCTTTTCCTTGCCTGTGCGTAGGTCCTTGATGGGCATGACGACCTGGGGAATGACGTCGCCGGCGCGCTGGACAAGAACCTGGTCGCCGATACGCACGTCCTTGCGGGCAAGCTCGTCAAGGTTGTGGAGTGTAGCGCGGCTGACTGTGACACCGCCTATGTTCACGGGTTCCAGGATGGCCACAGGTGTAATGATGCCGGTGCGGCCAACACTCCAGAGGATGTCGAGAAGCTTCGTAGTTTTCTGGCGCGGCGGGAATTTATGAGCGACGGCCCACCGAGGGCTGCGCGTCCGCGCCCCTAGGACCTCGTGCAGTGTCCGGTCGTCTACCTTGTACACCACCCCATCTATCTCGTAGGGCAAGGCGTCACGCTTCGACAGAAGTTCCTCATGGTAGGCCAGCAGTTCCTCCAAGCCCGACGCCCGGCGGGAAAGCTCACAAACCGGAAAGCCCCAAGCCTTGAGGGCGTTCAACACAGCCCACTGGGTGGGGAACTCAGCCCCCTCGACTACCCCCACGTCATAGAGAAAAATGCTCAGCGGCCGACTGGCGGTGATGTTGGGGTCGAGCTGGCGGAGGGAGCCGGCCGCGGCGCTGCGCGGATTGGCAAATATCGGCTCTCCCGCCTTCTCGCGCTCGCGGTTGAGCGCCTCAAAATCAGCGATTCTCATGTAAACCTCGCCGCGCACCTCAAGAAGCGCAGGTACGGGCGGAGCCGACTTGTCCTGTAGAAGGCGCAGGGGCACCTGGCGAATCGTCTTAACGTTAGGCGTCACATCTTCGCCGGTGTAGCCGTCGCCCCGGGTGGAAGCAAGGGTCAGGACGCCGTTTTCGTAGACCAGTTCAACCGCAAGGCCGTCGAATTTCGGCTCGGCCACGAAGGCCACGTGCTCGCGCCCAGTGGTGTCACGCACCATCCGCACCCAGTTGGCGACCTCTGCCTCGTCAAAAACCGTGTCGAGGCTGAGCATGGGCAAACGATGGGTGGCTGGCGGCAGCTCGTCCCGTGGCGGAGCACCGACCCGCTGAGTTGGCGAGTCGGGGGTAACCAGTTCGGGGTACTGAGCTTCGATGCGACGTAGCTCAGCCATCAGCTCGTCGTACTCGGCGTCGGAGATGACTGGACTGTCGAGGACGTAGTAGCGATAGTTGTGGTAGTTGATTTCACGCCTCAGCTCTTCAGCGCGACGACGAGCCTGTTCCAGGGAGAGCTTTGCCACAGCACTCACCTCCCCAAGCGCGTTTTGCCCGCAAGACGGGGTCGCGGTCCCTCAATCTCACAGATAACATAACCCTCGCCTGCTCGACTTTCAAGACGATAGGGTACCGGCAATTAGCCTTTGGAGGCACAGATGAAACCAAGCGATCAAGGGACAGAAGAGTGAAGGTGACGAGGGGTTGGGGTTGGAATAAGCGCGACGGTGAAGGCCATGGAGACAATCATGGCGGCCGTGGATGGTTCCCCATACACTTCGGTGGTGGCGTGGCATGCTGCGGAACTGGCACGCATAGCGGGCGCCCGGGTGCTCGCTGCGTATGTGGTGGACGAGCGGCTGGTTTGCGGTCCCCTGGCCCGCATGCTGGCCGATGAGTTAGACGTAGGCGACCAAGGGCAACTGGCCGAGACCTTCACTGCGGTGCTGCAGCGCCATGGTCAGGAGAGTCTGGCCGCAGTCGAGGCGATATGCGCACAGGAGGGCGTGCGGGTAAGTACGACGGTGGAGCACGGCAGGCCAGCAGAAATCCTCGCGGAGATGGCGCCGCTGTATGACTTAGCGGTGGTAGGCAGCCTGGGCTGGGGCGCGCAGTTTGGCGCCAGCCCCCTTGGGACTACCGCCGCAGAACTGTTGCGCCTGGCAATGCGGCCCGTAATGCTCGTCCGAGAACAATACCGGCGGGTCCGCCATGCCCTGGTGGGCTACGACGGCAGCCCAGAAGCTGCTCGAGCACTACTCTGCGTGCTAGGGATGGCGAAACCCGGCGGCTGGCGCGTAACCGTCGTCACCGCCAGCCCCAGCAAGGCACGAGTAGAAGCCCTTCGCACGCAGATGCAAAGGCTGGAGGGCACTGAGGCCGTGCCCCATGAAGTCGTGCTAAGGCGCGGGGCCCCTGACCACGTGCTTATTGAGCTGGCGGCGGAACTCGGCGCCGACCTCGTGGTGGTAGGGTCTCGTGGCACGGGTAAGCGCGGGCGGGGCACTCTGGGGAGCACCGCGGAGGCACTCTGCCGCCACGCGGGCGCGCCCGTGCTCATCTGCCGCTAAACGCCCCCACCCCTCGCACCCAGCAAATCTTCAAGAGCGTCTATCACAAGCGAGGCGGCGTCGTCCTTGGCCACGGGGCCGGTCCGGCGTGACGGCCCATCCACAAGAACAATTGTTAGCTCTGTCTCGCCCTGCCCGAAACCCTTCTCGCGCCCGACCTCGTTGGCGACGACCATATCCATCCTTTTGCGCTCCAGCTTCTCTCTCGCGCGCGCCTCAACATTCTCAGTCTCCGCGGCAAAACCGACGACGACCAACTCAGGCCTGCGCTTTTTTACTTCGGTGATGATGTCTACCGTTGGCTCTAGCTTGAGGTCGAGGGGTGCGGCGCTCTTCGGCTGCTTTTGGGCCGCCGTGACTGCAGGGGCGTAGTCGGCGACCGCGGCGGCGCCGATAAAGATGTCGGCATCGTCCAGGGCCGCGAAGGCGGCTTCGGCCATCTCGGAAGCCGTCATGACCGGCACAGTGCTGATGTCGGGCGGAGGGGCCAGGTGAGTCGGGCCATGGATCACTCTAACTTTTGCGCCGCGCGCCGCGGCCTCGGCCGCAAGGGCGAACCCCATGGCGCCCGTGCTGGCGTTGGAGATGAAACGGACGGGGTCAATGTACTCACGGGTAGGGCCGGCGGTGATGAGCACTCTCGCGCCAGCCAGAGGAGATGGCTTGCCCTGCAGGTCGGCGCGACGAAGGGCAAAGCGAATAGCCGCAAGCAAGGTTTCGAGGCGGGCCAGGCGACCGCGGCCGGTCTCCCCACACGCCAAAAAGCCCTCCTCAGGCTCAACGATGATGACCCCGCGTTGCCGCAGTTTTTGGACGTTTTCCTGGACAGCCGCGTTGGCCCACATCCGCCAATTCATCGCAGGCGCTACCACCACCGGCCCACGAAAAGCCAAAACATTCGTCGTCAGCAGGTCATCGGCAACGCCCTGGGCCATCTTAGCAAGGAAGTTGGCCGTAGCGGGAACGACGGCCAATACCTCGCCAAAGCAAGCAAGAGCCACGTGGGCAATCTCCGGAGAGGGCTCGAAAAGCTCGGTGGCAACGTCATGGCCCGTGAGGGAACGGAAGGTGGCGGGGCCGATTAGCTCCTGCGCCGCCCTGGTCATCACTACCCGCACCTCCGCACCCCGCTGGACCAAGGCGCTGACAAAGTCGGCAGCCTTGTAAGCCGCGATGCTGCCCGTTACACCAACAACGACGCGCCTTCCCGTAAGCGCTGGCGTCTTACTCCCCCCTTGGGCCGGCGGCATCGGCCTGGGCCAATAATCGGTCGCGCAAACCCTGCCAATCAAAGCGGCTGGCGGTGCAACGCTCGGCCAGAAGGATGGCCTCCAATTCGTCCGTAGCGCGCTGCAGGTTATCGTTGACCACGATGTAGTCGTATAGGCCCATATGGGCAATTTCGCGGCGGGCGCTGTGGAGGCGCGTAGCAACTTCTTCGGGACGCTCAGTATGGCGCAGCATCAAGCGCTCCAGCAGCGTCTGCCAGCTCGGAGGCGCCACGAAGACAAGCACGCTGCGGTCGCCCAAAATGCTACGCACTGCCCTGGCGCCCTGGTAGTCAATCTCTAATATCATGTCCTCGCCGCGGGCTAGGGCTTCCTCTACCGGCTTCCTGGGCGTGCCGTAGTAGAGGTCTCCGTGAATTACTGCCCACTCGAGCAGGCCGCCGTCGTCGCGGAGGCGCTCGAACTCGTCCAAGCTCACGAAGTGATAGTCGCGCCCGTTGACCTCACCAGGACGCGGTGGGCGGGTAGTGCAAGATACCGAGACGCGGACTTCCGGATGCCGCGCAAGGACGCCCGCTATGAGCGTCCCCTTGCCGACACCCGAAGGGCCGGAAACCACAAGTAACAAACCGCTAGGCCTCGACGAATTTCCTTTGGACGGTGCCATGGCCATCCTTTGCGGCGCCAGCACCCCGCCGGCGCGGCCCAACAAATTATCCGCGAGCTGGCCCCAGTAAGCAACTCCACGAAGGGAAGAGGGCTACGCCAGCGAAATAAGAGGCCAAGGGAAATCGGCCCATGGCGGGGCCAAGGCGAGCACACCCAAGTTTCAAGGAGGGGATCGAAATGGCCAGGAAAATCCGAGCCGCCGTCATTGGCGTGGGTATCGGCAAGTACCATATCGAGGGCTATCAGTCCCATCCCTCGGCTGAGGTGGTGGCTGTCTGTGACCTGCGGGAAGACGCTCTGCACGAAACCGCCAGCAAGTACCGCATCCCCAACGCTTTCACGGACTACCGCAAAATGCTGAAGATGCCGGGGCTGGACGCGGTGAGCGTGTGCGTGCCGAACAAGTTGCACATGCCCGTTACGGTAGATTGTCTGAAGGCTGGGCTGCACGTGCTCTGCGAGAAGCCCCTGGCCAGGACAGCAGCAGAAGGCCAGAAGATGGTGGAGGCCGCCAAAGCCGCAAAGCGCTTGCTGATGGTGCAGTTCAACAACCGCTTCCGACCTGAAAGCAAGCTGCTCAAGCAGTACGTTGACGAAGGCATCCTCGGGGACATCTACTTTGCCCGCTGCGGATGGATACGCCGCAACGGCATTCCCGGCTGGGGGAGCTGGTTCACGAACAAAGAGATGGCCGGAGGGGGACCGTTGATTGACCTGGCCGTCCACATGCTGGACCTGACCATGTGGCTGATGGGCAACCCGGAACCAGCCGTCGTGCTGGCGTCCACGTACCAAAAGTTCGGTCACAAGATGGAATGCCTCGGCCCGTGGGGCACTCCGAATCCCAAGGGCGTCTTCGACGTCGAGGACATGGCCGTGGCAATGATCAAGTTCGCCAACGGGGCGACAATCGCTCTGGAGGCTTCGTGGGCATCCCGCTGCAAGCGAGAATGGGTGTATTCAACGCTGATGGGCGACAAGGCCGGCGCTTCTCTGGAGCGAGTCTTCGAAGTAGACGGCGTGGATGATACAGCCGTGGACACTCTGGAAGTCTATCTGCAACGCTTTGGCCAGCCTGTCAACGAGCAGCTCTTATTCCCAGCCGATCCGGCGATGGGACGGCATGAGGCCGTCCGGCACTTCGTGGATTGCCTGCTCACCGGCAAGCAGCCAATCTGTCCAGGCACCGACGGCCTACGGATAATGAGGATTTTGGACGCGGCCTACAAGTCGGCCAAGACGGGCGGCGCCGTGCGCCTAGCCTGACCACGGCAGTCGTGGGCAGCCGAGGCCGGGGCTGGCAGGCCAGAGGGGCCAGCCCGTGGCGTAACGAAAAACCAGTGACTCCGCAACAGCCAGTTCACGCAACAGGAGCCATCATTCTGGCGGGAGGCCGGGGGCGGCGTCTGCGACGAGACAAAGGATTAGTCCTCGTCGAAGGAACGCCAATCGTCGTCCGGGTTCTGAGGGCGGCCAGGGCGGTGGCGGCGCGAATAGTCGTGGTTGGAAGCGAAGCCATTCCGACAGATACCGATGTGTCGGTAATACCGGACGAGATACCCGGCGCAGGCCCGGCCCACGGATTGCTGGTCGGCCTTCAAGCCGTGGGGTGTCCTGTTGCTCTGCTAGTAGCATGGGATATGCCCTTCGTTGAGGCGCCACTGCTGCGGTTCATTGCGGAGCAGGTTGGAGAGTACGAAGCAGCAGTTCCGGTGGTCGGTGGCCAACCGGAGCCGCTTTGCGCTGCCTATCGTCAATCCTGCGTGCCCGTGCTTGAAGCCCTCAACAGGGGCGTCAACGTGCCGATGCGAGAAGTGCTAGTCCGTCTTCGCGTGCGCTGGATAGAGGAACACGAACTTCGGTCTTTCGGCGACCCGACGCGGCTGTTTTTCAACGTCAATACTGCGGCGGATCTCGCAACGGCACAGAAGATGGCCAGCGGTGAGTAGCGCGGGACAGAATCTAGCAGCGCACGCCGGAATATTGGAGCAAGAAGCCGGTGCCCACGCGCGAACAGGCAATGCAGTCTAGCGCGGGGTGAATTACGTCTGCTTACAAATGTTGCGCGCCAGCGAACGAGGGGGCGGCGGCGACGCTCGCATAGCTAGGAGGCCACGCCAATGTCGCAGAGCAACCAACCAACAACACAACAAGGCCCGCCACCCGTTGACCCAGCACTCCTGGAACCCATCCTGCAAGAGTTCCCGCGGCAACCGGACCAGCTCATCCCATTGCTGCGGGCGGTGCAAGACGTTTACGGCTACATACCGCCTGAGGCTGTGGACCGCGTGGCTGCGCATCTACGGGTATCGCGGGCGAACGTGCTGGGCGTGGCGAGTTTCTACACGCACTTTTCCCTGACCCCACAGGGCCGGCACAAGGTATGCGTCTGCCGCGGGACGGCCTGCCACGTGCGCGGAAGCAAACAGGTCTTAGAGGCGGTCTGCCAGGAACTCGGTATCCAGCCTGGAGAAACCACGCCCGACTTGGAGTTCACGCTGCAGACGGTGGTGTGCGTAGGGGCGTGTGCCTTAGCGCCCGTGATGATTGTAGACGGCACATACTATGGCAAGACAGACCCGCGCAGGGCGGGCACCATACTTCGCTATTACCGGCGGGAGCGGCAAGAATGAGCAAGCTTCTGACGCCTCAGCAGCTTGAAGCACGCAAGCAGGCCGTGCTGGCATCTCAGCCCGCACGAACCATTGCCGTCTGCGGTACAGGTTGCCTAGCGGTCGGAGCCCAGCACGTCTGTGAAGCTTTTGAGCAGGAAATCGAGCGGTTGGGCGTCCAGGACCGTATCCGGCTGAAGCGGACTGGATGCCACGGTTTCTGCGAGCAAGGACCTGTGCTGGTCATTCACCCGGAGCGCATTTTTTATCCCCGCGTGGCCGTAGAAGATGTGCCTGAAATACTCCGCAAGACAGGCCTCGAGGGCGAGCCAGTGGAAAGGCTCTTGTACCGCGACCCTACCACGGGAGAGCCATGCGTGCACGACTACGACGTGCCCTTCTACAAGGCCCAGACTCGGCTTGTTTTTCGATTCAACATGGAGCTAGACCCGCTAGACATTGACGACTACATCGCGCGGGACGGATATGCGGCGGCGGCCAAGGCACTCTGCCAGATGCGGCCCGAGGAGGTCATTGAGGAAATCAAGCTTAGTGGACTGCGCGGGCGCGGGGGAGCTGGCTTCCCAACGGGCCTCAAGTGGGAAATATGTCGCAGGCAGCCAGGTGAGGAAAAATACATCATTTGCAACGCCGATGAGGGTGACCCTGGGGCCTTCATGGACCGCAGCCTTTTGGAAGGATCACCTCATGCCATCATTGAGGGCATGATTATCGCCGGCTACGCCATCGGCGCGTCCCAAGGCATCATCTACGTGCGCACCGAGTACCCCATCGCCGTTCGCCACGCCGGCATGGCCATCAATCAAGCCCGCGAAGCCGGCCTGCTGGGCGAGAACGTTCTCGGCTCCGGATTCTCCTTTGACGTTGCCGTGCACGAGGGCGCCGGCGCCTTCGTCTGCGGTGAGGAGACGGCCCTGATTGCTTCGTTGGAGGGCAAGCGAGGCATGCCCAGGCCCAGGCCGCCCTTCCCTGCCCAGAAGGGTTACCGCGGCAAGCCGACAGTGATAAACAACGTCGAGACTTTGGCCAATGTCCCCCTCATCATACTCAACGGACACGAATGGTATGCCTCCGTCGGCACTGAGACCACCAAGGGCACAAAAATCTTCGCGCTCGCCGGCAAGGTCAACAGCACAGGCCTGGTAGAGGTGCCAATGGGAGCCACGCTGCGGCAGATTGTTTTCGACATCGGCGGCGGCATTCCGCGAGGACGTGCCTTTAAAGCCGCTCAGATGGGCGGCCCATCGGGCGGTTGCGTGCCACCCAGGTACCTAGACCTGCCAATTGACTACGACTCCGTCAAAGCCATCGGCGCGATAATGGGCTCCGGCGGGCTCATCGTCCTGGACGAGAACACCTGCATGGTGGACATCGCCCGGTATTTCCTCGAGTTCACTCAGCGAGAATCCTGCGGCAAATGCGTCCCCTGCCGAATAGGAACGCGCCGGATGCTGGAAATCTTGCAGCGGATAACCAGAGGCGAAGGCCAACTTGTTGACTTGGATGAGCTGGAGCGGCTCGCCAGGACAGTGAAGACGACTTCCCTTTGTGGCCTGGGCCAGACGGCACCGAATCCCGTGCTTTCTACCTTGCAATACTTCCGCGACGAGTACGAGGAACACATCCTCCTCGGCCATTGCCGGGCGTCGGTATGCGAAGAACTGGTCCGGGCTCCATGCCAGCACGCCTGTCCGGCGGGCGTAAGTGTACCGGAGTACGTCGGCTTAATCGCCGAGAATAGACTAAAGGAAGCAGTGGAGGTCATCCGGCGGCGAAATCCCTTCGTTTCGGTTTGCGGGCGGGTGTGCGACCATCCGTGTGAAGACCGTTGCCGCCGCTCGGACGTAGACGATAGCATAGCCATCCGGGCGCTGAAACGATACGCAGCCGATAAGGCTGCCATTGCCTCTTCTGGGACTGCACAGCTCCCGGGGCCGCTTCGGGGTGGGGCGGAGGTGGCCGTAGTCGGAGCCGGACCGGCGGGCCTAAGTTGCGCTTATTTCCTTGCCCTTGTGGGCCGCAAAGCCGCCGTATTCGAGCGATTGCCGGTGCCGGGCGGCATGCTAGCCGTCGGCATCCCCGAATACCGCCTACCCAAGGACGCCCTATCCCGCGACATTGAATATATCCTCGACCAGGGAGTGGAATTGCACACCGGCGTAGAAGTCGAGTGCCTAGATGAGCTGCGCAGGGAATACAAGGCGGTATTCATCGGCACCGGCGCGCAAAGGCCTCGGCCGCTAGGTGTCGAGGGAGAAGATTTAGCCGGCGTCACGGATACCCTGGCTTTTCTGCGGGAGCACGCCCTAGGACGCCCGCCGAAATGCGGGAAGGTCGTGGCAGTCGTCGGCGGAGGCAATGCGGCTGTAGATGCAGCGAGGACGGCCGTGAGGCTCGGCGCTGAAAAGGTGCTACTACTCTACCGCCGCACGCGAGCGGAAATGACCGCATACCCCGAGGAAATCACAGCGGCCCTGGAAGAGGGCGTGGAGATGCATTTCCTAGTGGCGCCCAGACGCGTACTCGGAGAAAATGGCCGCGTGGTAGGCATAGAACTTACGAGAATGGAGCTTGGAGAAACGGACTTGGATGGCCGGCGCCGTCCCGTGCCCGTGCCGGGCAGTGAATTCGTAGTCGAGTGCGATATGGTGCTGCCCGCCATCGGGCAGATTCCGTCAGTGGAACCTATCGCCCACAGCGCCTGGCCGGAAGGGATCATAGAGAAACTTATCGAGGACGGGCGGGTGTGCGTTGACCCGCGGACTATGCAGACCGCTGCCGAGGGGTTATGGGCAGGAGGCGACTGCGTTACCGGGCCGGCCACAGTAATCAAAGCCATCGCAGCCGGACAGCGTGCAGCCGTGGCCATTGACCGCCATCTTGGCGGAACCGGCGATTTGCCGCCGGACACGGGTTTTAGCTTCCGCCGGCCAGAAGAAGAGGAGTTAGGGCCTATACCGCGGGCGCGCGAGCCAGAACTACCAGCACCTGAACGCATCCGCACCTTTTGCGAAGTAGTAGCGTGCCTCGAAGAAAGCCAAGCCCTCGCAGAAGCGCGGCGCTGTCTACGCTGTGACCTGGAGCGTCGCGTCACCCGAGGTGATGCCAGCAGAGTAAGTGCCTTTGAGAGGCGGTAGATGGCAAGCGCGAAATGCCGTCGCTCGCCAGCGCCGTGAGGCCGGGCGGGGCACACGCGCGAGGGCCGAAAGCTGCGGAAAAAGTGCCAGTAGGTGCGATGGCCCCACCGCGGCAAAACGAACACCGAAGCATCGGCGAAGGAACGGTGGTATAACCCAAGTCACGACCGGAGAGATACGGCGATGGTTTCGCTAACAATTGACGGCAAAAAGGTGCAGGCTGCTGAGGGCAGCACAATATTGCAGGCTGCCCTGGACGCGGGCATCAACATACCCCACCTGTGCTATGACCCGCGTTTAGAACCCTATGGGGCCTGCCGACTATGCATCGTAGAAGTGGAAGGGCTGCAGGGGCCGGTCACCTCATGCACTACCACAGTCGCGGACGGCATGGTCGTCCATACCAATACAGACAGCCTCAGGCACCTACGACGAACGCTGCTAGAACTCATCCTCTCGGACCACCCCCGCGAGTGCTTGACGTGTCCAAAGACGGGCGTCTGCGAGCTTCAAGACCTGGCCTATGAGCTGAAAATCGAGGACTTCCCGCCGACGCCCCATGAGCGGCCAGCCGTCGTGGAGGCCGTGGGCAACACGGTGATTTACCGCGACCCAGACCTGTGCATATTGTGCGGCAAGTGTGTGAGGCTGTGTGCGGAGTTACAGGCGGTGGGGGCAGTGGACTTCGTCGGGCGGAGTTTTGACACTCAAATCGCCACGCCGCCGGGAGGCCTGAACTGGGAGACAGAGTGCGAGCTTTGCGGCCAGTGCGTGGACGCGTGCCCAACCGGAGCGCTCATGGTGCAGCGGGCGGTGGAGCGAGGGCGGCCGAAGGACTTCGTGAAGGTGGCCTCTACGTGCCCGTATTGCGGCGTGGGCTGCTCGGTGCAGTTGAACGTACTGAACGACGAAGTGGTGCAGGTCACCGCCGACCTGACCGTCCCGCCAAACTACGGAAACCTCTGCGTAAAGGGCCGCTTCGGCTACGAGTTCATTGACGCCCCAGACCGGCTCAAGGCGCCTCTTATCCGGAAGAATGGCAACCTAGTGGAAGCTACCTGGGACGAAGCGCTGGAGTTGATAGCGCGCCGGCTGGCCGAAATACGCGACACCCACGGCCCAGACGCCCTCGGCTTCGTGGCTTCATCGCGGTGTACCAACGAGGAAAATTACCTCATGCAGAAGCTCGCGCGACAGGTCATCGGCACCCACAACGTTGACCAGTGTGCCCGTACTTGCCACGCCCCAAGCGTCGCGGGCCTAGCCATGTCCTTCGGCAGCGGTGCCATGACAAACTCCATCGAGGAAATACACGATTGTGAGTGCCTGCTAATAATCGGCTCGAACACTACCGAGGCCCATCCGGTTATCGGCTTGGAGATGAAACGGGCATGGCGTCGCGGCGCCACCATTATCGTAGTTGACCCAAGACGCATAGCACTGGCGGAGATGGCGACCCTGCACCTGCAGATAAATCCAGGAACGGACATACCGCTGCTCAACGCTATGATGTACACCATTCTCGAAGAAGGCTTGGAGGATAAGGAGTTTATCGCCACCCGCACGGAGGGCTTCGACGAGCTGAGGGAAGTCGTCATGCGGTATCGGCCTGAGGACGTAGCGGGGCTTTGTGGCGTGCCTGCTGAGGACATTCGCCAGGCCGCGCGGATCTACGCCACCACCGACAAGGCCGGAATTTTCTATACGCTGGGCATCACAGAACACACTTGCGGCACGGATAACGTTCGGTCCATCGCCAACCTGGCCATGTTGACGGGCCACGTAGGGCGCGAGAGCACAGGAGTCAATCCCCTCAGAGGTCAAAACAACGTGCAGGGCGCTTGCGACATGGGTGCCCTGCCCAACTACTACCCCGGCTACCAGAGAGTTGACGACCCAACGGCGCAGGCGAAGTTTTCGACGGCATATGGGCGCCAGCTCCCCTTGAAGAACGGTTGGACGACCACCGAGATGATTGAGCGAGCCCTAGAAGGCAAAATCAGAGCCCTCTATGTAATGGGCGAGGACATAGTCATGAGCGAGCCGCACATGGCCCGCACCATCGAAGCGTGCCGCAAGCTGGACTTCCTGGTGGTGCAAGACCTGTTCCTGTGCGAGACGGCCAAATACGCCCATGTGGTGCTGCCAGCGACCTCCTTTGCTGAGAAGGACGGGACATTCACCAACACCGAGCGGCGCGTGCAAAGAGTGCGCCGGGCTGTCTCACCCAGAGGCCAGAGTAAGCCCGACTGGGAGATACTTACCGAGGTCGCCCGCAGGCTGGGCTATGATTGGCACTACAAGCATCCGTCAGCTATCTGGGACGAAATTGCCAGCCTGTGCCCTATCTTCGCCGGAATCAACTACGGGCGCATCGAGCGAGTCGGCATCCAGTGGCCGTGTCCAGCCGAGGACCATCCAGGCACCAAGTTCCTACATAAAGGAGAGTTTACCCGCGGCCTGGGGCGATTTTACGGAATCGACCACCGACCGCCGGCGGAACTGCCAGATGAGGAATACCCCTTCACTCTCATTACTGGCCGCACGCTGTACCATTACAACGTGGGTACGATGACGCGCCGCAGCCGAGCGAGCGTGGAGCGCCAACCGGAGGCTTTTGTAGAAATCTCGCCCGAGGACGCCGCTCGGCTGGGTGTCAAGCATGAAGACCTGGTGAAGGTTTCAACCCGGCGCGGCGAAGTCACGGTCAAGGCCTGGGTTACCGACCGCGTGCAGCCGGGGAAAATATGGATGCCTTTCCACTTCGCTGAGCGGCCTGCCAATGTGCTCACCATAGACGCTTACGACAACATCACCCTGACCGCAGAGTACAAGATATGCGCGGCGCGAGTAGAGCCAGCAGCCGTACCGGCAGTATGAATATCCAACACGCAACCTAACGCACAACGGTGCCCACCAGCGGCGAGTTCGAGGAATTTGATTGCCTCGTCCACGACGGAATGAGCACGATTCCGGCGACGCGCCGCGTGGCGGCCGAAGAGCCTCTATGCATTTACGTGAATGGCCAATCGTTGGCAGTCCTTACCCGCACTCCTGGCTTTGAGCAAGAACTGTGCTTGGGTTATTTACTCACGGAGGGCTTCATTGGCTCCCCTGGCGATGTGGTGCGAATGAAGTATTTGCGGGAAGCCGAAAGGGTCGAAGTCGAGCTAGCAGCGAGCGCAGAAGGGCGCCTGGCAAAGGCACGACGGACTCACACGGCACCTTACGGGCCTGGGCGCGCAGCGGGCAGGGCGGAAAAATTGGCCGCGCCCATTGCGGTAGCGGCGGCCAAGGTTAGCCCAGCCGACTTGCAGACCATGGCCCGCGTACTTCGTTCCTACCAGCGGCTTTTCGAAGCTACTGGAGGAACACACGCGGCAGCGCTCAGCCCAGATACCCCCGTGCCACCCGACGGCCCTGTGATCGTTCGCGAAGATGTGGGACGCTGCAATGCGGTGGACAAGGTTATCGGAGCCTGCTACATGCAAGGCCTCATCCTGACCGCGCCGCTGCTGTTCTTATCCGGCCGCCTCTCACTCGAAACGGTTGCCAAGGCCGCGCAGGTCGGCATCGGTGCCGTCGCTGGGATTGGCGCCCCCACCACCTCAGCCGTTCGCCTCGCCCGCCGGCTAGGTATGTTCCTCGCCGGCTTCGTGAGGAGCGACACCTTCACCGTCTATGCCGGTAGCCTCGCTTCACCGGCCTCGTGAAATCCTCTGCTCCCGTGGCGACGGTTTCTTTAGGGCCGCGGCTTATATATGGCCACAAACAACCCTGCGGCGCCCAAGCGGAAGAAGCCTGCCCAAGCCGGGAGCGGGGGCAAGACCGCCGAGGGACCACGCCGAGCCGACAACGATGAGCACAGCCTACGTCGGGTCGCCGCTGGTATCCGACGCGGCCGCCCCTGGTCGGTGGCAGTCGGCCACACGGCCACGGAGCAACTCCACGGCGTGAGGGAGCGCGTCCACGACGGCCTGCAAATTCTCGACGGCACCGCTTGGACTGCCTGGGAGGTTGATGATGAGCGAACGGCGGGCAATACCGACGACAGCCCGCGACAGGAGCGCGTGGGGCGTACGGCGGAAGCTTTGCGCCCGCATCTGCTCGGCCAGGCCTGGGACTTCGCGCTCAATCACCTCGCGCGTGGCTTCCGGCGTGACGTCTCTAGGAGCGCAGCCGGTGCCGCCGGTGGTGAGGATGAGGTCAAGGCCACGTTCTACCGCGTCCCGCAGGGCTGACACAATGGCCTGTGTGTCATCGGGGACGATTGTGGTGAGGGCGATGTGTGCACCGAGGGCGTCTTGCACGTACTGGCACAAGGCCGGGCCAGACTCATCCGGGCGCACCCCTCGATAGGCGCGGTCGCTGACAGTAATCACTGCCGCCTGGGTGATGGCGCGAGAGATAAGGTGAAGCACGCGCACCTCGTCGCCTGGGCGCACGACGCCACCCTCAAGCACCTCGAGGAAAATGCCTCTTTCGGGCATTATGCAATGGCCGACGGTGCGGAAAATGGCGCAGGGGTCGTGGCAAGTTTTGCCGATCTGGGTGACGGAAAGACGGGCTGGGCCTACGGCCAGCTCGCTGCCTATGCCGAGGTCGTCAAGACACAGCCCCTCGGTAACGAGATTTTCGGCGAAAGCACCAAAGTCGAGGCTGAGGCCCTGGGCACGCATTTCTTCGATAGCAGCGAGGTCGAGCATACTTACCTGGCGATGGCCGGAACCCGCGTGAGCGTCGCCCATCACGCCCAAACCTCGAACAAGCTCTATTTCCGGCACCGCGCGCTTGGGCGCGCCCTTCTGGGCGCCCGTGCAGACAGCAACTACGCGTCCCTCGGCGGACATGGGAGATGCCCCTCAAAGCTCCAGTCTCCGTGCTTGCCACCGCTCTTCCGCAGCACCCGGACCTCGGTGATGCTAGCAGCGGGGTCGAGAGCCTTGCACATATCGTAGATGGTAAGGGCCGCCACCGTTACGGCCGTGAGGGCTTCCATCTCAACGCCCGTGGCAGCCTTCGCCCGCACTGTAGCACGGATTTCAACGCTGCCATCGCCCGGCTTCACCTCAACCTGCACGTGGTCCAGAGGCACCTGATGGCAAAAGGGGATCAGCTCAGAACATTTCTTAGCCGCCATGATCCCAGCCAAGCGCGCGACTTCCAAGGCCGGCCCCTTGGGCAAGGTGCCCGCACGCAGGGCCTCTAGGGCGGCATCAGAGAGACCAACTCGCGCCATAGCCACGGCCATACGCCGAGTGGTTCCCTTTCCCGATATGTCTATCATGCTGTCCCCCTTCGGGCGTGATGCCACGGGCCGCGCTCAACTTACCGTTGCGATGGCCCCTGCACACGCTCGGGCTAACGAGGTTGTACCTCCCGCCCATTGCCGCCGTCCCGCCGAAGCTCCATACCTCAGCCACCGATGGCCCACATCCCCTCATGCACCTGCATCCCGGCCCGCCCCTTTAGCTCCGCGGCCATCCGAAGCGGCCGCAGCAAATCCGCAGGCTCAGGAAGTGTCCCATCGGGCCTTACCAACGGCAGGCGCACCGGTGATAGCAAGCACGGCAAAAGCCAGCCGTCTCTGGTAACTCGCAGTCGTCGGCAACCACTGCAGAAGGGACGCGATACAGGAGTAATCATCTCCACTATCGCCAGCCGACCGTCGGCGAGTCTGGCGGCAAAGCGTGGGTGTGAAGAATGGGCCGAATCGCCGGGCACCTCCGCCGTAAGGTGCGCCACGCGGCGCAGCAAGGCTAACGCGGCCGATGCGGGCACGAACAACTCATCATAAAGACCGCTTGGCAGACCGAGGGGCATTACCTCGATAAAACGCAGCAGGGCGGCGTTGTCAACGGCCACCGCTAGCAACTCACGCATCTGGTCCGCATCGAGACGCGAGGTGAGCACCGTGTTTATCTTTGTGCGCTCAAAGCCTGCTGACCGTACCGCGGCAAGCCCACGGAGCACGCGGTCAAGAGCAGGCACGCCGGTCAACTGCGTATAGATTTCCGGATCGGGCGAGGGGATACTAACGTTGACCCGACTCAGGCCAGCCTCCCTCAACTGCTTCGCCCTTTGCTCCAGAAGCAAGCCGTTAGTGGTCAAAGTTATCTCGGGTTGGAGCGGCAATCCGGCCAGCGCGGAAACCAGCTCAGGCAAATCGGGACGCAGAAGCGGTTCGCCTCCCGTAAGCCGGATCTTGCGAATAGGTAAAGCCCTGCACAACAACCGGCACAACTCCACGAGCGTGCCCAGGGGCAACTCGTGCCCTGCCTCGCTCTTGTCAGGACGGCAATAGGCACAGCTTAACTGGCAGCGACCCGTGACGGAAAGTCGCAAATAATCGAAAGGCGCGCTTCGCTCTGGGCCGATAGCCGGGCTTTCTCCTGTCACCACGTGCGGACCTCCACCGGCGTGCCCCTCTCCCACTTGTGTTGGCCCGGCTCCAGGAATATATAGCCGTTTGCCCGCGCCATCCCCACGAGGTCGGCTGAGCCATGGCTGGGAAGGGGGGTGGCCTGAAAGCCTGCCTGGCCGCCACCTTCAATGCGGGCAGGCTGAAGGATCAGTCGGTCACCCTTGGTAGAGAAGTCGGCGGCGAGGGTTGCAGGAAGCAGCGGAAGAACAGGGTCGGGATGACCAGCCATGCGCCTAAGCAACGGGACGGCCATCTCATGCATATGGACCAGAACAGCCAAGGGATTGCCCGGTAGAGCCAGGACAACGCAGCCGTCTGAGGTAATACCAGCCCAAAGAGGCTTGCCAGGCTTGGTGGCCACACCGCTGAACAGACGTAAAACGCCGAGGCTCTCTAGTACTCGCGGCAGCAGGTCCGTCATGCCACGGGACACGCCTCCCGAAGCCAGCAGAACGTCATACTGCAGGCCCTCCTGAAGGGCATTGTGGAGTTCTTGGGGGTCGTCGCGCCTTATGCCCAGGTCGGCGCCCGCGCTGAACCCATAGTGGGCAAGAACGGCGGTTATGATGGCGCGGTTGGCATCCCGCACCTGATAGGGTGATGGCTGGACCTCTGGGGCCACAATCTCGTTGCCCGTTGACAGGATGGCTACGCGGGGGAGATGGTACACGGTCACAGCGGTGTGGCCGCATAGGGCCAGCAGGCCACACAACTGGGGCGAAAGCCACTCGCCAGGCCCGGCAAGCAACTCACCCTCCTGGGCGTCTTCGCCGCGGGGGGAGATGTTTCGGCCCACCTCGACGGGGCTGGCGATACGAACCTCACCCCCGCCAGTGCACCACTCGCCAACCTCCGTCGCCTCTATCTCGACAACCGCATCAGCACCCGCCGGCACAGCCGCGCCGGTCATTATAGCCACGCACGTTCCCGGCTCAATAGGCGAAGGCCATGGTTGGCCCGGCAGAACTTCACCCACGCAGGTCAAAGACACCGGCGAACCCGCCCTCGCCCCTGCAAGGTCAGCCGCCCTGACCGCGTAGCCATCCATGGCTGCGCGATGATAGGGAGGAATGGGCCGGTCGGCCCGCACCGGCTCAGCCAAGACATGCCCCGCCGCCGCGGCGAGGGGAATCCTCTCCGTACCCCCGACGGGCGCTGCCTGCAAAAGGATGGACCGGGCTTCTTCGAGCGTCATTAGCTTGCTGGGCATGTGCAACTCTCCCGCTAGGTCCTCACCGCCGCGGGTCAGGTGAAGATTCCGCTGGCGCAGGCGCTCTCCTGCCTTGTACGGGCATTTACGAAGCCGCGCAACCGTTGGGCCAGTCTGGTGTCCAAAAAGAGTGCGGGGCGCCTGTAGAAACCCGCGAGCTAGAAATGGTCGCAAGCCTGGTCGCCATCACGATGCTTGCCCTCGCCGCCGGCCCTGGGCCGCCGCCCGACCCGACAGTAGGCATCGGCCGAGTGACCGAATTTCTTCTGCCGCTCGGCCCTCTTACACCGCGCGTATTCTACCCCGAAGGCAAGGTGGCCGATACCGCCGCCCGTCAGGCCCTCAATCTAGCAGTCGAAGCCGCGACGGGCCAAGATGTCAGCGCCTGGATAGCAGCCGAGCTGAGACCGGTCCACCGCATCGGCATTCAGGCAGATTGTTCCTGGCCGCCCGTGAGCATGGTCCTGATGGACGTGCTCATTGACGAGCTGGTGCGGGCAGGCATTGGCCCCGGACAAATCTACGTCTACGCCGCCGACGACCACGATATTTATCGCTCAGGCCTGCTCGTGCGCAAGGAAGGCGGTGGTGTGCGTGTCCTCGGCACGGCCTCGGAAGGCTTTCGTAAGGGCCTCAGCCGCGTCGCCTTAGACTATTGTGACGTCCTCATCAACCTCGCCCGCCTCAAACCGCACAAAGGCTTCGGCCTGTGGGGCTGCCTGGCCAACAACCTATCCCTGGTGGACTATCCCGACCGCGAGGAAGCCCTTGCCAACCCCGAGCGGCTGCTGGACATCGCCGGCCGGGCCACGGTGCGAGCCAAGATGAAGTTGGCCATCCTCGACGCCTTTCAGCCTCCATATGAACCGCCCGGGGAGAGAGACCGCGACGAGTTGCCCCCTCGATGGCCCTACGGCGGGGTTATAGCCTCGCGCGATCCCGTAGCGGCCGACATCGTCGGCTGGCGTCTCATCGAAGCGTATCGCGCTGCTCACGGCCTCCAGCCACCCGAGCTTAGCCCACGCCCAGAGTATCTGGAGAAGGCTTGCGGCGACCTCGGGCTCAGCCGGGCCATGGCTGCCGGCCCGCCAGTAGTCGTGAAGGGACACCAAGCTGACGCGCTCGTGCATTGAGGGTTCCGCGCAAGCTGTCCGCCGTCCTGAACCGCACCTTGGCCTGCGTGCGCCCCAAACCGAAAAATGGCGGCCGCCACCTAGGACACGCCTTGGGCACGCGGCCCAACCAACCAAAAGATGCCGGGGTCGCGAACCTGCGCACCAGGCCGTATGCCCTCCCCTCCCCAAAACGAAAAGCCCCCTGCCGAAACCCGACGACTTCGCCGGGGTCAGTGAGGCGGAAAATTGGGCGGGAGCCAGGGCGGAAGGTCGGCTATGGAGGCGCGGGCAGCCTCCGAAGTCGGCACGCGCCACGCCTCAAAGAAAGGGCCAAGATTGCGGCCGACGGTCCTCGAGAAGCGGACCAGCCATTGGTCGCGTTTTTCGTCATCGGTTTTGGGGCGCTCGGCTTCGCTCAGAGCGCGATACTCTGCGAAAACCTTCCGGAAGGCTTCCCAGCCGAAAGCTTCTTGAAGTTGCATATACATATACAGGGCGAGGAATGGATTGGACTTCCACTTGTCGAAGCTGGGCGCCGCGAAATACTCGCGCAAGATGCGCTCGCGTTCGGCTGGCTTGACAGCTGGATGGCCAGCCTGCCGCACGTTGAACACGCGGTCAAGGACGTACAACGAAAAGAGATTGACAGTGACCTCGCCGGCGCCATCAAAGGTCCAGTCGGGGGACTGATGGTTATGTCCAAGCTCGTGGAAGAAGCCCCAGTCTCCGCCGTCAGGCGCGCGGGCGATAAGGGCGGCGCGGTCAGCAAAGACGGGCGCAACGTCCAGGAAGGTCATTATCGGATAGCCAGAGTGCATGTACCCTGCGCTTATCTGGACGTCGGTGACGAACCGTTCGGGCCTGGGCCGGTCCAGCGGCATGGCAGCCAGCGAAGCGCAAGCGTCCAGGACGGCGCTCCAAAGCTCCATTAGCTCCACGGGGTCGTCGAGCTTCCGCACGTGCTCCGACGGGATCGTAATGACGACCTTGCTGCACTCAAGCTCAGCCCAAGGGGCGGGGCGATGGCGCACCGTCTCGCGCCAATCTTCGGGCGTAGTGCGGCCGAGAACAAAATGGGGAGCCTCCACAGCGCCGCGGACCATGACCGGAAGCCGGCCCAACTGGCAGCCCTCGGGCACGACGATATACACAAGCCCGCCGAAGGCATTGGCCGCCTTCGTCAGGGTAGCGGCAACCGGGAAAGACCGGACGATTTCCGGTGCGCGGGGCCAGGAATCTAAATGCCACAGGGCGTCGGTGTGGCAGCCAATCTGCACAGCCACACCCTTGCCCACGGCCTTATCGGGCACCTCCACCTCAATGACCTCGCCCGGAGCGGCGTAAAGACCCGTCGAATGCCAGGCGGGTACCCGCGTGTCAATATCAAGCCTTTTCTGAACGCGAGGAGCATCCGGCGGGACAGCACCTGGAAAGCTGGTAGCAGCAGGGTGAGGCTTTATCTGCTCCGGCGGCGTGCGGCGCAGGTCCTGAAGCTGGAGCGTCAGGGCCAGGCGGGCAAGAAAATTCTCCGTCTTCAGGGGCTTCGCCGGCGTCGGGACGGCTTCTGCCGCGTGCTCCTCCTGCACGCGGCGAAGGCGAGGAAGCAATATCGTATCATCGGGAGGAAGCACGGCTGCCGTGCGCACAACTGTCCAACTGGCCTGCGCCAGGTCGTCCGCAGAAAGCTGCCTCTGGCCGGCAGCGTGAGCTTGCAGGGCTTCAAGGGCACGAGAAGCGTTCGTCAAATCGGGCGGCGCCACCTCTGCGGAAAAACCCAGCGGGGACGTGCGCTCGAGCATGCCATCGCCCCAAATAAGGCCGGCGGGAGCGAGGAGCCGAGTGGCCGCGAAGTCCGTGGCCAAGGACTTTCCAGGCGAAAGCTGCAGCCAGCCCCAGCCAGTGTGGGCCGTTATCAATCCGCCGCCGGAGCGTAGGTACTCCACTATCTGCGGCGCCTCGTCGGGCATCGGCAGAGCGCCGGCATGAATGCAGAGAACATCATAATTGGCCAGCCGGTCCAGCCAGTCAGGACCGTCTAACGGTTCCGCCGAGAGACCGTGCTCGCGGAAAAAAGCCAGCAGCTCCTGCAATCCACGGACAGCCACGCGGGGGGAGGGCTTTCCGGCGGCCCAGCGGACGGCGTTGAGCATGAGCCGGCCGGTGTCGCCCACGTCGAGGGCGCCCCGGCCCAAATAACCATCGTGACCGAATCCGACGGCCCGCCCCTTCCCTATCCGGCAGGCGGCAACTACGGGCTCCACGACTCGCCCAGCCCTGCCCACCACCACTGCGAAAGCATCCTCTCCGAAAACGCATACCGTGCCAGGCACACCTGGCGCCGCAATTTCACGCACGCCTTCGAGAATGGCCGCTCGGTCGGCTTCATCAGGCCGGGCTTCCGCCCATAAGCCGCCCGCGACCGTCCAAGCCACGAACATGAGTAGCCAAGCTGGCATTGCCCGGCACCTCCAGCGTGTCGTTCACTGCACGCAAGATAACGAACCTGCGCGTAGACGCCAATGAGGGCACAAAAAGACCGTTACTGCCGGCCGGAGTGGTGACAAGATAGCACGGCCAAGCACTCTATTAGAATTGGGCCAGCCAATGCCCTACCCGTTCTTTGCGGCCGAAACGAGGCGAAGCTAACCAGCTTTTGCCCAGCGCGGGTCAGCCGCCAGCTCCCGGCAGGTGGCAAAGGTTGCGCCCCGCGCAACAAGACCATCGAGCAGCAGCCCGAACTGCTCCAGCGCATACGGGCCGCAGTTCTTCACGATGAATGGGTCGGGCACTACCCAGCCCTCCCCGACGTGCATTTTTTCCGGCTGCTCCACGAATTCCCACGGGTGGAAGTAAAAGCAAAGCACGGGTGGCAGGCCTCTGGTGGTCACGTATTCGCAGAAGTTGTCAATGTGTATGAGCAGGGCGGCGGCACTCTCGGTGCGGAATAGGGGCCACTGGTCCCGGTCGCGGCCGTAGGGGTCATGGCTCTCCATGGTCATGTCGGCGAAGTTGGGTATCTCCAACAGCCGCAAGTCGCCCTCTTTGGTCCAGTCCTCTCGGCTCGGGTGATACGGCACCAAGCGTTCGCGGTAGAAATACATTGGGTAGCTCGCGTCGGCCACGTAACCGAGCTCTTCTAGGGCATTACAGACGGCCGTGGAACCAAATAGGCGGGGGCTGCGGAAGGAGACCGGCTCGAAGCCCGCTGCCTCAGATACCCACTCATGGGCCTTCCGCAGCCGGAAGCCAACCTCCTCCGCCAGCAGCGGCACAACGCCGGGAATTTCGAACAGCGGGTCACCTACAGTTTCGTGGAAGAGCGAATGGTTACCGATCTCGTGGCCAGCGCGGTGAATAGTAGCAACGATGTCTGGAAACTTGCGTGCACAGGCACCAGTGAAGAAAAAGGTCGCGTGCACGCCCTTGCGGGAAAGCAAATCCAGCAGCAAGGGCGTACCCTGTTCGACGCCGTTGTAGGTGTAGTAGAAACTCCCAACATCGGTCTCGTAGTCCAAGCCGAGAACAACCGTGGGCTTGTCGGACAAGGCGTCATCCTCCTCAGACGTCCAGCTCAATAATCTCCATTCGGGCGTCGGAGAGGCGCTCGACGCCTCCGGCGGCTATCCGTACCCCGTTTTCCCAGCGCAAGCCGAACTCAGCCGTATAAAGAAAGGTGTCAACCTGGAAAGTCATGTTCTCGACTAGGGGGTATTCGGAGGTGCTCTCCATCCAAGGGCGCTCGACTTCCATAAGCCCGATGCCGTGGCAAGGGCCATAGAGCAGATTGTCGCCGCAGCCTTTATCCTGCACGAATTTGTAGAATTTTTCGACGACGGTCTTCGCCGGCACGCCCACCTGCATCCACTCCTGAGTCTTGTAGTGGGCTTCGAGACCAACCTCGGTCAGGCGGCGCATTTCCGGCGTCATCTTACCCAAGCATATGGGCCTACCCACCGAGGATGAATAGCCGCAGACGCGGGCGCCGATGTTCAGTTGCACGTAGTCGCCCTTTTGCAGGACACGGTGGCTGGGCCTACCGATGGCATGCGTGGAATTGACGCCGGAGAGCACATAAGTCGGATGGCCTTCATATTCGGCGCCATTTTCGTACATGGCCCGCTGAGCAATGCCGACCACCTGAAGCTCCGTCATGCCTGGCCGAATCTCGGCCAGCACAGCTTCGAGGGCAATCTCGGAGATGCGAAAAGCCTCGCGCATACACGCCAGCTCAGCCTCGCTCTTGATGACCCGCAAGTTAGTGAGAATGTCGTCAGCGCGCACGATTTCCGCGTCCGGACAGTCGCGGCGCAGCGCCTCGTAGATCGTCACCGGCAATATGGACATGCCCGCGATGCCGATGCGCTTGGGCCTGACGCCAAGTTCAGCGAATATGGAGGCGAAGGTATCAAGCTCAAGCTCAGGGTATTCGGGTTCCGCGGATTCGCGATACTCGAGGATTTTGCGCACCTTCTTGAGATGGCTTCGATCACGGGCGAAGGTCTCGGACTCTGGCCCAATAATCTGGATGGCCTCGCCTTCGGCTGGTACGAGGACACCTGCGGTCTCAAAAATCGGCCAGTAGTTGGAAAGGTAGCGCACGTTGGCCAAGTCGGCCTCGTCAGCATGTACGAGCAGGGCATCCAAGCCCCGCGCTCGCACCTCCTCCTGCACGCGTTGCACGCGCGCCGCGAACTCCGATTCCGGAATGCATACTTTCGACATTTGTCTACCTCCCATGCAAAACTCACCCAGGCCGCCCCAATCAGGCACAAACAGCGGGTCGTCAGGCTTCTGACGGCGCACCCTTGGGCCGCTAAATTCGCTGCCGCATCTTGGATTCCTGCCCGCTGCCCCAGCGTCGTGCGAGACAGTCAAACCCAACCAGCGCGAACCGCCGCGAATCCCTGGCCCGGACGGCGGGCTCCTTGCGATACGAGGCCTTTTCACAGCAAGAAAGAGACAAGGTGGCGCTGCGACCGGAGTGCCAAGCGACAAGCAAAAGTATCCGCGTGAGACGCCGCGAAGGCACTCCCCAACAGCGCTAACTGTGCAACGATGGTGAAGGGAAGCAGACGGCCCCGGCGAAGGCGTGCCGAGGGGGCAGCGCAACTGCCGCGATGAGTGACGCAATAAGCCTCTGGCGACACACGAAGATGGTGGTGCTCGTGGCGCTTACGGCGGCGCTGTACGCGGCACTGTTAGTGCCATTCAAGCCCATCCCCATTATCCCAGGTATCACGGAGCTACGACCGGCCAACGTGGTGCCTGTAGTGGCGAGTTTGTTGTTCGGTCCCGCAGCAGCCTGGGGCGCCGCCATAGGAAATCTGGTCGGCGACTTTTTCGGCACCCTGGGGCCAGGCAGCTTCTTCGGCTTCATCGGCAACTTCCTACTCGGCTACCTGCCCTACCGCCTTTGGCGCTCATGGGCGCCAGGCCGGGAGCCTACCGGCGCGGTGAGCCTGGTGCCGGTTTTCCTGGCGATATGCATCGTGGCGTCGGCGGCCTGCGGAGTTGTGATTGCCTGGGGCGTAGACCTGCTGGGGCTAGTACCCTTCAAAATCCTGGCCACCGTCATCACGCTCAATGATACCCTGGCCAGCTTCGTGCTCGGTCTCGTACTACTACCCCTGCTGTATCCGCGGGCGAAGCGCTGGGGACTGCTGTGCGGACAAATCATGGCCGAGGAGGAGCTTGGAGAAAGCCCCTGGGGCTGGGCGAGCAGCGCCGTTGTAGGTGTTCTCTCGGTGGGAGAGGTTGCCTGGGCGGCTGTGCTGTGGACGCGGCCGGGACTGCTGCCGGAATGGGCAGGCGCAGAGGCGGTGAGGCCCGCGGCGGCGTTGCTCGCTGCTGCTCTTATAATTGCGAGCTGGCTGATTGCCTGGCGCCCAAGGCCAACAGGCTGGGCCGATGAAGCGCCCGACGCAGCCGCCGTGGCGGCCGAGGGCGGGCCGGCTGTCGAGGTCTGCGACTTTACCTTCCTCTATGCTGGCACGGACCGGCCAGCCCTGATAAACATCACCCTCCAGCAGGAGCCGGGGCAGTTTCGCGCCCTCATGGGCGCGACCGGCGCCGGAAAGACTTCGCTGTGCTGTGCCTTGGCGGGAGTAGTGCCCTGGCTGACAGATGGCGAATGTCAAGGGACGGTACGGGTTTTCGGTGCCGAGGTGACGGGCCGGCCGCCGCGCGCCGTGGCGGGCCTGGTGGGGCTGCTACTTCAGGATTTCGAGACCCAGCTCCTGGGCACGACGGTGGAGGGAGCAGCCGCCTTTCCGCTGGAGAATCTGGGCGTTCATCCCGACGACATGAGCCGGCGAGTGGAGGAAGCCCTGCAAGCCGTCGGCATTGAGCACCTCAAAGCCCGCGCGCCAGAGACGCTTTCGGGCGGCGAGAAGCAGCGGGCGGCGCTGGCAGCCGTGCTTGCGATGGCGCCTCGGCTCCTGGTCATGGACGAGCCGACGACCGACCTGGACCCGGAAGGCCGGGCGCATGCCAAGGCGGCTTGGGACCGCCTGAAGGCCCGAGGATATACCTTCGTGGTAGCCGAGCACGATCCGGAGACCGCCCTGGGTGCCGACCTTCTCACGGTGCTCCGTGCAGGCAAGGTAGTATATGACGGCCCGCCGCAGGGTTTGCTGCACGACCCTTCGGCCTGCCGTCAATTCGGCATCATGGCTCCGGAAGTGGTCGAGATTGCGGTGGCGATGGGCTTTGAGCCGACCTGCGATGAAGTAGAACTTGCACGGAGACTGCGGCAAGCGGGGGCGAAAGTAGCTACCGCTCTACCGCCGGCGGCCGAGCCATGGCCAGCGCCGGGCCGCGAGCTGGGGCGGGCCGAAGACTTGACCGCGGCGTACGGCTCCGCGGAAGCGCTAAAGGATGTGAGCCTTACCATCCACGAAGGAGAACTGGTTGCGGTTTTGGGACGCAATGGCTCTGGCAAGACGACCCTAGCTCGATGCCTCGATGGCCTGCTGGCGCCGCGTGAGGGGCGTGTAAGCCTTGCAGGCGATGAGCCGCGAAATCTAAGGCGCGACGAGATAGCCCGCCGAGCGGGGCTGTTGTTCCAAAATCCCGACCACCAGCTCATCGCGGCAACGGTGCGCGAGGAAGTGGAGCTGGGGCCGCGACTGGCGGGCCTGGCGGCTGAGGAAAGGCGGCGCAATGTGGAGTGGGCGCTGGGCGTGACAGGCCTCGAAGACTTCGCCGATGACGACCCCTTCGCGCTGCCCAAGGGCCTGCGGCAGAAAGTGGCGCTGGCGTCCGTGCTGGCCTTCCGACCACCGCTTATCATCTTCGACGAGCCAACGACGGGCCTGGACGGGCCGGAACAGGAAGAGATGATGCGTCTGCTGGGGGAGCTGGCGCGCGATGGCCACGGGGTGCTCGTGATAACACACGCAATCTGGGCAGCAGCCCGTCATGCCAGCCGGATAGTACTACTCTGCGCGGGGCGGGTTCTTGCCGACGGGCCGCCGAGGGAAGTGCTGGGCGCCACAGACCTGCTCGCTCAAGCCGGCGTCGAGCCACCGGCCAGCGTGCGAGTGAGTCGTGCCATGGGCTGGCCGCCTCTACTCTCTCCTGCAGAGTTTCGCAAATACGTCCGCACGGCTGACGGCACAACCAAGTAAGCAGGCAAGAAAATATGGTGGAGCTCAGTCTTTACGTAAACCGAGACACGTGGCTTCACAGGTTGCACCCGGAAGCCAAGATAGCCGGGGCGCTGTTGCTGTTTGGCATCTTCATGGCTTTCAACGACCCTCAATACCTGGCTGGAGTCTTTGCCCTATCCCTGTTGCTAGCCGCCTGGGCAGGCGGAGAGGGTCTCTTTTCTCGGACGTGGCGGTTCCTGGCGCTGCTGATGGTAGCATCGGCCGCACTTTGGACGGTATTTCTCGACGACAAAGTCGCTAGAGAAATGTTGCCGAGCTGGAAGATACTAGGCGCGACCATCACTCGGGGAACCTTCCTCTATGGGCTGGCGATGGGCCTTCGGATAACGGGGATGGTGCTGGCCGGCTTATCCCTCATAGCCTCCACGCGCCCGGAGGAATTCAGCTATGGCCTGCGAAGCCTGGGGGTGCCAGCCCGTCTGGCCAGCGCTATTGCGCTGAGTTTCTTTCTGCTGCCAATGCTGGTGATGACGGCCGCTACCGTGCGGCAGGCGCAGGAAGCTCGAGGACTGGAACTGAATCGGGTCAGCCTTGGGCAGAGATTCGTGCGGTCGGCGGCGGTGGTTGGGCCTGTGGTGGGTTATGCGCTCCGCCGCGCCGATGACCTAACCAGGGCACTGGAAATATGGGGTATGGGCACCCGGCCGCCCACGTATCTTCACCAGCGACCGGTGAAAGCATGGGAAACGGCTGGGCTTGCCCTCCTAGGCATTGTAGTGGTGGCATGTGTGGCGGCCCGACTCATCGCTGGCTACGGGGCCATTTTGCCCCGCCTTTAGGAACGAACTACACTCAGCAAAGCAAGGAGGTGCGCGAGAATGCCTAGGCTTTTCGGTCGGGACTATACCAGAGACGAGCTGTTGCAGAAGGTCGGCAGCCTTGACCAAATCGGAGGGGCACGCCTCATTCGGCTGGCCGACGGCAACGAGGCTGACGCCCTGGCCGTGCTGTGCCGGACCGGCACGGGCCTTAGCTTCATCGTGAACGCCAACCGGGGCATGGACATCGTTTCGGCGGAGTGGCAGGGCGCTTCCCTTTGCTGGCGCTCCCATACTGGCGACGTCAATGCCGCCTACTTTCACCCCCTGGGCCTCGGATGGCTGCGGACCTTCTACGGAGGGCTGCTGACTACGTGCGGGGCGACCTACTGCGGCTCGCCCGTTGAGGACCAGGAGACCACGGAGGGCGGACCAACTTACCGGCTGGTATGCGAAGGCGAGAAATGTAAGCTGGAGTGGTCGCCCACCGGCAGCTTAGGGCTTCACGGGTGGTTCTCTCACACTCCCGCTAAGAACCTTTATGTTGACGGCCGCTGGGATGGAGACGAGTATGTGTTCTGGGTCCAGGGGAAGATGCGGGAGGCAATGGTTTTCGGGCCAAACATCGTCGTCACGCGCCGCATCTCCGGGATACTCGGGCAGAACAGAATATTAGTGCACGACGTGGTGACCAACGAGGGCTGGGAACCGCAAGAGCATATGTACCTCTACCACGTAAACCTGGGGTTTCCAGTGGTGGACGAAGGGGCTGAGTACGTGTTTCCGGTGCAAGAAACCATCCCGCGCACGGAGCTGGCTGCGAAGCACATTGACACATGGGCAGAATTCCCCGCGCCGATACCACACGAAAGGGAGTGGGTCTATTACCATAAGTGCCGGGCCGCCGCCGACGGCACTGTCTACGTGGCCTTTGTCAATCGCAATTTTGCTGGCGGCCAGGGCATCGGCGTGTACCTCAAGTACAACCTCCATCAGCTACCATGGCTCGTCCAGTGGAAAATGCCCGCCCAGGGTCACTACGTCACCGGCATCGAGCCGGCAACGAACCAGGTGGATGGTCGCGTCAAGGAGCGCGAAGAAGGACGACTCATTGTCCTCCAACCTGGCGAGTCGCGCGAATACGAACTGGAGATAGGATTGCTTACGAGCCAGGCAGAGATAGAAGAGATGGTGGCAAGGGTGCGAAGCTTGTAAAAGGCTGACGGGGAGAGTATATACAGGCCCGCCGCTTGGAGGCGGCGGGCCTGTATTCTAGAAGGCAGGAGATGTGCAAGATGGAGCAACTTAAGGCCGCTTTTCTTGAGCCACCAAACAGTTTCCGCCCCCAACCTTTCTGGTTCCTGAATTATCACCTGGACCACGACCTGCTGCGGGTGCAGATAGCCGAAATGGCGGCCAAGGGAGTCGGCGGAGCAGTGCTTCATCCGCGGCATGGGCTGAAAGCGCCCTTCATGTCGAAGGCCTGGCTCGACGCTGTCGAGGTATGTTTGGAGGAAATGGCAGCCCACGGCATGGAGGCATGGCTTTACGACGAGGATAACTGGCCCTCGGGTTTCTTCGGCGGGCGACTCACCAGGCCCTATCCAGACAATCGCATGAGGTACCTGCGGGTCCAGCGCCTCTTCGTCACGGGGGGCGCTACCTTCCGCGCCCAGCTCGAGACGCGAGAGAACACCTTGGTCGCCGCCATTGCAAGCTACTACCAAGAAGGCGAAGACGGCCAGGTTACGCCGACGGAGCCCCACCGGGACGTGAGCGGCAAGATAGGAGCGGATGGCGCCCTGAAGTGGTCAGCGCCGCCAGGCAAGTGGTTGGTAACGCTTTTCTTCGAGTGTCCCGTCGCCGAGCGCGTGACCTGGTTCCGGGGCTACTACATTGACACGATGAACCCCGCTGCGATGCACAAATTTCTCGAAGCATGCTATGAGCCTAACCTGCGATTTGAACGGTATTTCGGCAAGACAGTCAAAGGCGTTTTCACCGACGAGCCGGGGCTGATGATTCATGACGCCTACTTCTCGGACGAGGCTGTGCGGGGCACTGTGGAGAATCCGGCCCGACGCTTGCCGGGCATCACCCTGCCCTGGACCAAGGACTTCTTCGGTCGGTTTTTTCGGCTGAAGGGCTATGACCTGCGACCCAGGCTCATGGAGCTGGTCTACGAAATAGGTGAAGAATGGCGGAAGGTACGCCTGGACTTCTTCGACGCAGTGGCCTCATGGTACGTTGAAGCGTACCACCAGCAGTTGGCGGCGTGGTGCAGTCAGCATGGTCTGGAGTACATCGGGCACACCCTGGAAGACCCTCTATTCGCCCAGGTGCGCACTCAGGGCAACCAGGCCCGCGTCCTGGAGCAGATGGATCGGCCTGGCGCAGACTATCTTGGCCACGGAGTGGGGACAAAGGACAATCCTTTTCGCATCCTGGGCATCAAGTGCGCGTCGTCGGTGGCCCACGTCACGGGCAAGCCCAGGGTTATGGTAGAGGCATTTGGGGCGTCCGGCCACGGCCATACCCTGGCCGACCGCCGCCTGGACCTCAACTTCATGGCTGCCCTAGGCGTGAACATGGTAATTCCGCACGCCTTTTACTACAGTTTCGTAGGCCTACGCAAAACCGACTGGCCGCCATGCGAGTTCTATCATGCACCCTTCTGGCCCTGGTATCGCAAGTGGGCCGACTACGTCGGGCGAGTTTGCCTGGTGCAAACTCAAGGCCACCACGTCAGTGGCGTGGCGATCCTTTCCCCCATCAAAACCATCGCCCTTAACATGGTGCGCAGCGGGCAGATGAACCACGACTTGATTCAGGACCGCCTCTACGCCCAGCTCAGCGACCGGTTGCTCAGGCTCCACTACGACTTCGACTACCTCGACGAAAGCCAGCTTGAGCGCGCGCGGGCGGAAGACAGCATGCTCAGCTTCGAGGGTAGCGAGGAGAGCTATCGCGTGATTATCATGCCGGCCCTGGAGGTAATCTCGCGTTTCGCAGCCGAGAAGCTACTGCAGTTTTTCCGCTCCGGCGGGCATATTATCGCCCTAGGCTGCCTGCCGCAGGAGGCTGACCGCCGCGGCGAAGACGCACGGGTGCGCGAGATAATGGCCGAGATTTTTGCCGAAGGCGACGACCAGTGGCGGGAAGGCCGAAGCGAGAAAGGCGGGCGGGCCATCTTTGCCGCTGAAGTGGAAGACCTTCAGGGGTGGCTGGCTGAAAACCTTGGCCAGCTCCTGGAGCCCGACGTAATCGTCGAAGGCGACGACCCACAAGCTGCCGAGGACGTGATTTGCTCCCACCGCACCGACGGCCGGGTACATCTCTTCTTCACGGTGAACCGGCGCGAGCATGAACCAGTGCAAGTCACGTGGCGCGGGCCAAAGGATGTCACTGGGCGCATTAAGGAGTGGGACCTGGAAACCGGCCAGACGCGGGAGCTTGCCCCTCGCCTTGACGCGGGACGGCACGTGGTGAACCTTAGGCTTGACGGCGGGGAGGCCAAGGTCCTGCATATAGACAGCCAGGCCGAGCCCAGTGGCAAGGGCCTGCCCGTAGAAGGGCGGGTGGTGCACGTCATCGAGTTGGGAGAGCTGTGGCAATTCGAGCCCCTCGCCCCCAATGTTCTCATACTAGACGACTTCCGCTTCCTGGCCCGCGACGTGCAGCTCGGCGAGAAGCTCGGCACCAACCTGCCCGGCCAGGCCAACAGCTATACCACCCAGTTCGTTGTTCAGGGCCGGCTGGAGGGCCTGCGGCTCATCCTCGATGACATGGTTCCAGACCTGCCCTCCCACGTCGGCTTCCTCAGCGGCCGCAGGAACATCGAGGTGCTGCTCAACGGCCAGCTTTTGCCGGCACCAACCCTGTCGTCGTGGATGGACCCGTATTTCCTGGAAATACCCCTAGACGAGCATCTACAAGTCGGCGACAACACCTTGCAGATTGCTCTCATTTCGCTGCTGGAAGAAATCCCAAGGTTTTTTGGGCCGGCGTACATCATCGGGCGGTTCGAGGTAGAGGGCCGCGTGCTCAAGCCTGCTCGACCGGCGATGAGTGGCCTGTGGAACGAAAACGGGTACCCCTACTATTCCGGCATCGCCGCGTACAGCCAGAAGGTGGAAATCCCCAGCAAGTACGCCTCCGGAGCCAAGCTGACCCTGGAACTCGACAAGGTTTACGACTGCTGTCGGGTGGTGGTTAACGGCCAAGAAGCTGGCGTAAGACTTTGGCGTCCGTGGGCGGTGGACATCAGCGGACTTGTCAAAGCCGGGGCCAACGAGATTCGCGTCGAGGTGGCCAACACCGCCACCAACCTCTTCGACAAGAATCCTCGGGCGGCAGGCCTGGCAGGACCGGCGCGGATAGTCATCCGTGAGCGATAACACGCAACTGCGACGAGAAGGGCGGCAGCGCTGGGCGCTCCAGTGGGCGCCCTCAGTCTGCCAGCGCGCGGGCCACAAGCTGAGCCACGTGGAGGACCTCCACTTTCGGCCCGAAACGCCGCACACCGTAGCTAAGCTGGATTATACAGGCAGGGCAGGAGGTGGCTACGACGGGCGCGCCCGTTGTCCCGATGTTGCGCATCTTGCGCTCCAGCACGGAAAGCGAAAGCTGCGGGTGCATGATGTTGTAAGTGCCGGCACCACCACAACACCAGTCAGCTTCGGGAAGCTCAATAAGCTCGTAGCCGCAACGGCGCAAAACCTCACGAGGTTCGTCGCGTACACTCTTGCCGCGCACGAGGTGGCAAGGGTCATGATAGGTGACGCGGAGGGAACTGCGGAGGCGCGGAAGGGGCAAATTCACTGCAACTTCAGCGAAGTCGAAAACCTTGGCCGAAAAGGCCTCGCCCGAAGGACCAAGCAGCTCGCCGTAGCGGGACAGGAAGGCCGCGCAACTGCCACAGTCGGTGACAATCCCATCGGCCTGGAAGTGGGAAAGGATTTCCAGATTTCGGGTGGCGAGGAGGCGGGCGGCATCGAGGTCGCCGTAGGAGAAGGGCGGCAGGCCGCAGCACAAATGCTCTGGCACCACCAGCTCGCAGCCGCCAGCGTTGAGCACGCGCAGGGCGGCCTCGCCAGCCTCTGGAAGCTGCAGGTCCGTGCCGCAGCCAATAAAGTAGACGAGCCGCGGACCAGCCGTTCCTTCCGGGCAGGGCAAAACCCACGCAGCAGTTGCTCCAACCTCGGTGCGCCGGAAGCCGAGCCGATGGAGTCTGTCACGGAGGAAGCTGCGGGGGATGCTCTCGACCAAGGCATCGGCGGCCTCCAGGCGCACGTTGATCCATCGAAGCAGGCCAAGGCTGCGCGCGAGCGATGATAACCCAGTGCGCTTCCCCAGCCCCATAAGGCGCACGACGCGCCGCAGCAAGCGGGGATTGGGGAGCAGGTGGTCGAAAAGGAAGCGGAGGAGCGCCGGCCGGCCACGATTGCACCAATGACGATGTCGGGCCGCCACCATGACTTCGTCGGTCTTTACGCTGCTACGGCAAACAACCTGGCACGCCCCACACAGAAGACACTGAAACACCGGCTCAGCATAGTCATCTTCGGCCAGCGACTCGCCGCGCAGGAGCCGGTCAGCGAGAAAGTTGCGCCCCCGCGCCACGAAAAGCTCATTCAGCGTCGCGCGATAGGTTGGGCAAACGCTCACACAAAAGCCGCAGCGGTTGCATCGCAGCAGCTCATCCAAGGCGTGAGCAGTGTGGTCAGCGCGCCCCTCCAACTCCCCAGCACGAGGGCGATGGTCGGTCGCGTCGCTCATGGGACTTCTCAGCTACCTTGCGCCGTCCCAAAGTCGCGCAGTGATGGCACGGATAATGCCAGCAAATAGAGCGAAATAACAAGAGGCGCTGTATAATCTATGCATCACGAAGGGCCTGAATTCTGCGACAAGAGGAGGAACCCCAATGACGCGCGTGGTGCTGGCCGTTGCGTTGCTTGTCGTCTTGGCGCCTTTGTCAAGGGCAGGCGAAATCTACCCTGACCCGCCGGCGACCCTGGACGAAGTCAACCGAGAAGGCAAGCTGCTGGTGGAGTTTTGCAGCGATTGGTACTCTTGGTGGGCGAAAGTGGATA
>Ga0315298_1001758_pt1 | contig 38770 bp, 31 predicted proteins | sample WHS_1_MG_FD_203077 | JGI IMG/M metagenome (GOLD analysis project Ga0315298, IMG submission 203077) | Extremophilic microbial mat communities from Washburn Hot Springs, YNP, Wyoming, USA - WHS_1_MG | ecosystem: Environmental > Aquatic > Thermal springs > Hot (42-90C) | place: USA: Wyoming... | reverse complement strand
CGCGTAGCGCTCGAAGGTGTCTCCCGCCGCGGCCCGCCTTACCGAGATTCTCAGGCCCTGGGCGAGCTTGCGCTCGGAATCCGACAGGCTGTGGAAGCTGCGGATCGTGCGTTCGATTTCCGGTCGTGCTAGGCTGAAGCTGGCAGAAGATTTGCCCGATCCGATGATGACGAAAAGCTTGTCGCCCATGCGGATCGCTGCGGCTTCGGCCCTCGGGGAAAATGCCAGGATCGCGCCCGAAAAGTCTCTGGACTGAAAGGTGGACAATTCTCCCCGTCCGAAGCGCTGGGTCAGAAAGTCCGCCGGGGTGCCCTGGAATTTGGCAAGCCCGAAAGCCATCGCGGAATCCCCGTTCGTGGCGATGAGCTTCTGCGGGCTGTTCTTGATGGTCCAGCCCGCCGGATACTGGATTGCGATGCCGAGCCCTGCATGCAGGAATTCGTTGTTCCTCACCACTCCCTGGGAAGGGCTGTCTCCGAAAACGATGCCGTCGATATGTTCGAGATAGACTCTTTTTCCAACGACGGGGTGAGGGGAGGACTGGAGCGTTGCAGCTTCAGCCACGACCTGCTGCAGCCTCGTGTCGCTGTCCGGGTGAGAGGCGAAAAGGCCGTGATAGATGCGCGGTGCGCGATGTTCTTCCTTTGCCCGCTGGATGTCGAACTGCTCCTGATTCTTGAGCACCGAAAGGACGTCGATCATCGCGTGCGGGTCGTATCCTGTCCTGGCGAGATAGCCGCTTCCCAGCCTGTCAGCCTCGAGTTCGTGCTCGCGTCCGTACCCGGAAAGCAGTGCGCTCCCCGCGACGTTGACGAGGTCGTATCCGCCGGGCGCGTTGATCTCGGGGACGAAAATGGAGGCGATCTGCACGCCGATGTTGGCTGCGGTGGCTGCCGTGTACTGCTTGACGGCGTGGCGAGCGGTCACATGACCGATTTCGTGGCCGAGGACTGCCGCAAGTTCGGCCTCGGAGCCGAGATAGGGCAGGATGCCGCGCGTGATGTAGATGTAGCCGCCGGGAAGAGCGAAGGCATTGACTTCAGGGCTGTCCACCACGGTGAAATGGTATTGCAGGTTGGGTCGGTGGCTGTTTGCAGCGAGCCTCTGGCCGACCCGGTCGACATAGCGCTGAAGCTGCGGGGAATCGTAGAGCCCGTATTCCTGCCTGACTGCCAGGTCGGATTTCTTGCCCAGGGCGATTTCGTCCGATTCCGACATCATGACGAAATCCTGCTTTCCGGAAACGGGATTCGTCGCACAGCCCGAGAGGGCGGCGAGCGCGAGCATGACGAGGAGAAATGGCTTCATGTCTGCCGATCAGTCTAGCGCAATTCTAATGAAAAAGGCAGCCTCGGCTGCCTTTTTCGACCTCATGCGGGTACGGCTCAGGCGGCAGCCTTCTTGCCATATTTCTGGCGGAATTTCTCGACGCGCCCTGCGGTATCGACGATCTTCTGCTTGCCGGTATAGAAAGGATGGCAGGCGGAACAGACTTCGATGCGCAGCGGCTTGCTGTTCGTCGAACGGGTCGTGAAAACCTCGCCGCAACTGCAGGTCACGGTGATTTCATTGTATTCGGGGTGTATGCCTGGTTTCATCTGCAGATCCTAAAGCGGTAAACCGCGTATTATCTTCCAAAAAATAACGTTCCGCAAGCCTCAGCCGCGCCGCATCGAATCGAAAAAGTCGGAGTTGGTTTTCGTGGCCTTGATCTTGTCGAGCAGGAATTCGATCGCTTCGAGGTCGTCCATGGGATAGAGCAGCTTGCGCAGCACCCAGATTTTCTGCAGCACGTCGGGCTTGATGAGGAGCTCCTCGCGGCGCGTCCCTGAACGGTTGACGTTGATCGCGGGATAAGTCCGCTTCTCGGCGATCCTTCTGTCGAGATGGATTTCCATGTTGCCGGTTCCCTTGAACTCCTCGTAGATCACGTCGTCCATGCGCGAGCCGGTATCGACCAGGGCGGTCGCGATGATGGTGAGCGATCCGCCTTCCTCGATGTTGCGCGCGGCGCCGAAAAAGCGCTTGGGCCGCTGCAGCGCATTGGCATCCACGCCGCCAGTCAGCACTTTTCCGGATGCCGGAACGACGGTGTTGTAGGCGCGCGCGAGGCGGGTGATCGAGTCGAGCAGGATGACCACATCCTTCTTGTGTTCGACGAGGCGCTTGGCTTTCTCCAGGACCATTTCGGCGACCTGCACATGGCGCGTCGCGGGCTCGTCGAAAGTCGAAGAGACCACTTCGCCCCGCACGGAGCGGGTCATTTCCGTCACTTCTTCAGGGCGCTCGTCGATCAGGAGAACGATCAGATGGACGTCCGGGAAGTTGGCGGCGATGGAATGCGCGATATGCTGCAGCATGACCGTTTTCCCGCTCTTGGGGGAAGCCACCAGCAGGCCGCGCTGGCCTTTTCCTATCGGCGCGATCATGTCGATCACGCGGCTGGTGATGTTTTCCTCGGACCGGTTGTCGCGCTCCAGGGTAAGCGGCTGGGTCGGGAACAGGGGGGTGAGATTCTCGAACAGGATCTTGTGCTTGGAGTTTTCCGGAGGCTCGCCGTTGACCTTGTCGACCTTCACCAGCGCGAAATAGCGTTCGCCGTCCTTCGGGGTCCTGATTTCCCCCTCGATCGAGTCCCCGGTATGCAGGTTGAAGCGCCTGATCTGGCTGGGGCTCACGTAAATGTCGTCCGGTCCCGCGAGATACGAAATGTCGGGGGAGCGCAGAAAGCCGAAGCCGTCCTGAAGCACCTCCAGCGTGCCTTCGCCGTAAATGCTTTCGCCCTTCTTGGCCTGGCCCTTGAGCAGCGCGAAAATCAGCTCGTGCTTTCTGAGCCTGTTCGCGCCGTCTATTTCGTTGGTAATGGCCATTTCGACCAGCTGCGTGACCGGAAGAGATTTCAAATCGGATAGGTGCATTTGCGGAGAAACTCTATGAAAGGGAATTTGTTATCGAAGGGGAATGCCTGCAAACGGATTGCAGGCCAGTGAACAAAGGTTAGCCGGTTTAAATGTGACTGTCAATAAAAGCCGTGAGCTGGGATTTCGCGAGGGCGCCAACCTTGGTGGCGGCCACTTCGCCGTTCTTGAAAATCATCAGGGTCGGAATGCCGCGTATCCCGTACTTCGGAGGGGTCGCCTGGTTTTCGTCGATATTCAGTTTCGCGACCTTGAGGCGTCCGGCGTATTCCTGGGAGACCTCGTCGAGTATGGGGGCGATCATCTTGCAGGGGCCGCACCATTCCGCCCAATAGTCCACGAGCACCGGAACCTGCGATTGCAGCACCTCTTCCTCGAAGGTGTCGTCAGTCACATAATGGATATGTTCGCTCATCAATTCCTCTCGGGGTTTGCCAGGGAATGCAATATGCTAACCAAAATATTTTGCCATGGGAAGCGGGAAAGCAAAAATAACCCGCTGTTGCAGCCCGGCTGCTAAAATGCGAGTTTGAGCATTCGATATCGAGGATGAACCATGACCTATGTAGTGACGGAAAGCTGCATCCGCTGCAAATACACCGACTGCGTCGATGTGTGTCCCGTGGATTGCTTCCGGGAAGGGCCGAATTTCCTGGTGATCGACCCTGATGAGTGCATCGATTGCACCCTTTGCGTTGCCGAGTGCCCGGCCGAGGCGATTTTCGCGGAAGACGACGTGCCGGAGGACCAGCTGAAATTCATCGCATTGAATGCGGAACTCGCCAAAACCTTCGCGTCCATCACCGAGAAGAAGGATGCGCCCGAAGATGCGGACGAATGGCTGCATGTGAAGGACAAGCTGAAGTACCTGGAGCGCTGACGCCCGATCGATGCCGGTCGAGAAAAGGCAATTTCCGTCCGAATTCCTGCTGAGGGATGCTGCGCGCGCGATAGTCGAAGAAAACCGTTCGGCTGACCTTTCCGGCATCACTATTCTCCTTCCCAACCTCCAGGTCGCCTCCCCTCTTTGCATCCTGCTGCGGGAAGCGGCAGGATTGCCCTTCATCCTGCTGCCCGAAATGCATACCCTTCCCAGTCTTGCCGCTTCGAGGGAATTCACGCCGGAATCCCGCAGGACGGCGGGGATATACCTTGCCCTCAGGGAAAGGGGCTGGTTCCGGGAAAACGACCTGTGGCGGCTCTCCCGCGAGTTCATCAAGCTCTTCGACGAACTGACCCGATGGCGTGTGGCGCTTCCCGCAAGCCTGGAGCAATTTTCTGCACGGCTAGAGCAGGCTTACCGGGCAGATGCCGGCGGGCCGCTCCTGTTCGAGGCGAGGCTGGTGCACGAACTGTGGCATGCCATGGAGTCTGATGGCCTGAGCGAGGCTGCAGCCAGCCAGGTGAGGCTCGCGAACCTCGCGCAAAACGCAACGGGCCCCCTTTACGCCATCGGGCTGGACGATTTCACTCCTGCCGAAGAAGCCTTTTTCGAGGCCTGGTCGCAAAGGGCGGGCGTGAAGCTGTTTCGCGAAGCGAGAAGCGGGTTTTACGGAAAGGTTTGGCCGCCGCAGGAAGAAGGGCTCGGACTCAAATCCAGGGCCGAAGCCTGTCGAGCCGAGTGCGGCCCGGTTTCGAATGTTGCGCTTTTTTGCGCCAGCTCCCTGGAAGAAGAGGCCGAGGCTGCACAGATCAAAATCAGTAAATGGCTTCTAGAAGGCAAAAGGCGCATCGCGCTGGTTGCGCTCGACCGCCTTGCGGCGCGGAGGACTCGGGCGCTGCTGGAACGCGCGCAAATTCTCGTGTCCGACGAGACCGGCTGGACTTTCTCGACCACCTCGGCGAGCACGGTGCTGGCCCGCCTGCTGGATTGTCTTGCCAGCGACTTTTATCACGAGGATATGCTCGACCTGCTGAAATCCCCTTTTCTCCTTTCGGGCTGGGAGGAGGGCGAAAAGGAAAAGGCCGTCCATTTCCTGGAGCAGGCCATCAGGAAGCATAGCGTCGTTTCGAATCTCGGGCATTACGCAAGGCTGGATCTGGAAGTGGAAGCGCGCAAGGCACTCGAAGCGTTGCGTGACGCTTCCCGGCGCTTTCCCAGGCGAGCCATGCCTCTTTCAGCCTGGCTCGATGCGCTTTTCGACAGCCTCGATGTCCTCGGCATTGCTGCGGGGCTGGAAGAAGACAGGGCGGGGGCTGAGCTTCTTGAGCGGCTCGGAGTCTTGCGCAAGGAGCTTGCGCAAGAAACCGGGCGCTTCGGCTTCAGAGCATGGCGGCGCTGGCTGGACATGCAGCTCGAATCGGCAACTTTCAGGGATAGCGGCATCAGAAGTCCGGTGATTTTCACCCACCTGCATGCCGCGAGGCTGCGCGAATTCGACGCGGTAGTCTTGCTGGGGTGCGATGCCGCGCATTTGCCTGCCGAATCCGACCAGGGGATTTTTTTCAACCAGGCGGTCCGATCCGAATTGAAGCTCCCCCTGATGGAGGTGCAAAGGCGCAGGCAGCTCGACGAGCTTGCCGGGTTGCTCTGCCGCTCTGGCGAAGTCTGGGCGAGCTGGCAATCCCTGAAGAACGGCGAGACCAATCTGTTGAGCCCCTATCTCGAACAGCTCAATGCCTTCCACCATCATGCCTTCGGGTTTGACCTCGTCGACCGGGAATTTTCGAAAGCGATGCCGCTGATGCGCTTCGGTAAGGCGCGTGCTCCCATCGGGAAAACCCATTGCCCTGCACCTGCCGTGGATAGCGCGATGGTTCCGCAGACGATTTCTGCCAGCGGATATTCGAGCCTGCTCGCCTGTCCCTACCAGTATTACGCGGCCAGGATACTCGGACTCGCTCCGCTCGATGAGGCCGAAAAAATCCTGGAGAAAGCCGACTACGGCACCTATCTGCACAAGATACTTTATCTTTTCCACGGGCGGTATCCGAAAATTACGGGTTTTGCCCAGGCCAGGGAAGAACTCGAAAGATTGAGCGACGAAGTGTTCAGGGATGCGGTCGAGGCGGACTATCTCAGCCACGGCTGGGCGCTGCGCTGGAAGGCGATGATTCCGCAGTATCTCGCATGGCAGGAAAAGCGCGAAATGGCCGGCTGGAAAATCGAAAAGATCGAGGAGGACAGGTCGATCGAGATTCCCCTGCGAGGCGGCGGGAAGCTCGTTCTCAGGGGCAGGCTGGACAGGGTGGATTCTTCCAGCGAAGGATTCGCCGTCATCGACTACAAGACCCAGAGCGCAGGCATTCTCAGGGAGAAAGTTGCCGATCCCGGAGAAGAGGTGCAGCTTGCAGTCTACGCCTTGCTGCTCGGAGAGCCCGTTGCCGAAGCGGCTTTTCTCGGTCTGGACGGCGAAGTGAAGGAGTTTTCTCAACAGGAAACTGGGGCCTGCGAGAACAGGGAAAGGCTCGCCGAAATTTTCGATGAACTGCATGCCGGGGCAAGACTGCCCGCGCAAGGGGTGGAAAAGGTCTGTTCCTTTTGCGACATGCGCGGATTGTGCAGAAAGGATTACTGGGAATGAATCCCCTGGACCCTTCGACGAGCGTCGTTATGGAAGCCTGTGCGGGAAGCGGCAAGACCTGGCTTCTGGTGTCTAGGATCGTCAGAATACTGCTGTCCGGGGTGCAATTTTCAGAGATTCTTGCGATCACTTTTACGCGCAAGGCCGCACGAGAAATGCAGAACCGCCTGAGGGACTGGCTGAAGTTGATGGCCTTCGCGCCGGAGCACGAGGCGAGGGCATTCCTGCGCCAGCGCTTCCTTTCCGAAGAAGAGATCGACAGCCTGCTGCCGAAAGCGAGAAATCTCTTCGAAGCTTCCCTCGCCACCCCGATGGCCATTACCACTTTTCACGGCTGGTTCCTCGAGATTTTGAGACGCGCGCCGCTCTCCTCCAATCTCGCCGGGGCAACCCTTGCCGAATCCGTTTCCCCATTGGTGGAGGAAGCGTGGCAGCGTTTTGCCGAAGGGTTGCAAGCGGATGCAAAAAATCCCGCCGCGATCCATCTCATGGCGCTTTTCGCCGAATACGGCTTGTACAATACCCGGAAGCTGCTGACCGGATTTCTGGAAAAGCGTGCCGAATGGTGGGCTTATACGCTGGGAAAAAAGGATCCGGCAGGATTCGCCTTGGAAAAGCTGCGCATCGAGCTGGATGTCGATCCCGGCGAGGATATTCTTGGTAAATTCCGCTCCGACCGCATGCTGACCGGGTGGCTCGCGGAATATGCAGCCCTTCTGGGGATGAACACCGATGGCGACAAGGCGTTCGCGCTCGCACTGGAAGCTGCGCTCTCTGCCGGCCCGCCCGAATTCGAAGCCGTATGGCCGATTTTCTTTACCGGGACGGGTGGGCTCAGGATCCGCAAGGAAAGCACGGCCCAGGAAAGGCGCCTGGGAAGCGCAGGACAGGCGAGATTCATCGAGTTGCACCGGGAGATCGGCAGCCGCCTCGAAGCAGTGCGCAATGCGCTCGTCCACCTCAGGATTTATCGGTTCAACGAAGCAGGACTCCATGCGGGCCACGCCCTGCTCGGGTACTACCAGGAGCTCAAGGAAGAACTCGGAGTCATCGATTTCACCGATGTGGAATGGCGCGCCTATACCCTTCTCAATCATTCCGAGCATGCCGAGTACATGCAGTACAAGCTCGATTCGCGCTACCGGCACATCCTGCTCGACGAATTCCAGGACACCAATCCTTTCCAGTGGCAGATCCTGAAATCCTGGTTTGCCGCATCGAATCAAGCCGGTTTGCGCCCATCCGTGTTCATGGTAGGCGACCCCAAGCAGTCGATCTACCGCTTCAGAGGGGCTGAAGCGCGCCTGTTCGATGTCGCATCCGGCTTTCTGCAGCGGGAATACGGGGCGGTCTCCCTTTCGCAGAACCTCTCCAGGCGCAGTTCCCCTGTCGTGATCGATTGCGTCAACCGGGTTTTCCCGGACTTTGCCCGTCACGAAGCTGCGCAGCGCGATCTTCCGGGAAGGGTCGAGGTGCTGCCGCTACTCGATTCTGCAGGAGGGGAAGTCGAAGCATCCGCCGTCTTTCGCAATCCCCTGAAGGAGAAGCGGGTTGAAGCGGCCGATCAGAAGCTCGAAATGGAGGCGAATGCTTTCGCCCGGAAGATCAGGGAGATCGTCGGGCGCTATCCCCTCAGGAATCCGGACGGCACCACTCGGGCGGCGCGATACGGCGACATCATGGTGCTGGTGAGAAAAAGGGCGGGTCTCGATGTTTACGAAAAGGCGCTCAAGGAGCTTGCCATTCCCTATGTCGGATCGAACCGGGGCGGACTGCTTGGAACCCTGGAAGCGCTGGATATCACCGCACTGCTTTCCTTCCTGATCGCGCCCTTCGCCGATCTTCATCTCGCCCAGGTGCTCAAAAGCCCGATTTTCGCCTGCTCCGACGACGATCTGTCGGGCCTTGCCGCCATGGAGGGGCCTTGGTGGCAGCGCCTGCGGCAGGCGGATCGTGGCTCGCGGTTGGGCGAGGCCTACTTGCTGCTCGCGGCCTGGATGGAAAAAACCGGGACCCTTCCGGTGCACGACCTGCTCGATGCGATCTATTTCGAAGGGGATATAGTGAACCGCTACCGGGTCGCCGTGCCGGAATCGATGAAGGCATCCGTCGTCGCGAATCTCCAGGCTTTCCTCGAGCTTGCCCTGGAAGTCGATTCCGGCCGCTATCCCAGTCTGCCGAAATTCATGGCCGAGCTTGCCGTCATGCGTTCCAGCGAAGAGGCTCCGGACGAGGGCATTCTCGGGGAAGTGGACAATGCCGTCAGGTTCCACACGATACACGGCGCGAAAGGACTGGAATCCCCCATCGTATGGCTGCTCGGGGCGAATGGTTCCGGGGACGCCAGGGAAGACAATTACGACGCAATTTGCGACTGGCCGCCCGATGGGGAGCGCCCCGCCCATTTTTCCCTGCATTCGGTGAAGGAGGAGAAGGGGGCCGCAAGAATGGCCTATTTCGAGTCGGAAGCGAGGCATGCCGAACGGGAGGATGCCAACCTGCTTTATGTCGCGATGACACGGGCGGCCCAGGCGCTTTTCGTGAGCGGCGCTCCCGGCCGTGCATCGCGCAGCTGGTACCAGAGGATCGCCGATGCCGCAGATGAACCGGAGAGCTATGCTCCCGTCGAGGCAGGGGAGGCCACCGAAGAAGCGGAGCAGGCAGGGGATTTCGACTGGCTGAAAGTCCCTATTCCCGCCGGTCATCGCGAGCCCTGCACTCCTGAGATGCGCTACGGCATCAGGCTGCATGCAGTGTTGCAGAGCGGCTTGTCGGGGGACGAGGACGAAAGGATTGCGAGCGATGCGAGGAGAATTCTCGAATCCCCGCAGCTTGCCCGGTTCTTCGATCCGGAATGCCATGTTTCGGCGAAAAACGAGGTTTCCTGGGTTTCGGAAAAGGGGGAGGTCAGGCGCATGGATCGGCTGGTCGAGTTCGAGCATGAAATCTGGATACTCGATTACAAGACCGGCGATGCGCGGGAATCCCATCGCGAGCAGCTTGACGAGTACCGGACCGCGATGCGGTCGGTTTTTTCGAAGCCGGTAAGGTGCGCCCTGATCTTCACTGACGGAACGCTGATCGAAGTCTAGATCGGCTGCACCCGGTCGAGCTTCCAGATCTCGCTGTTGTAGTCGAGCATGGTGCGGTCCGTCGAAAACTTGCCGCTGGAGGCGGTGTTCAGGATGCTCATTCTGGCCCAGTTCTCCTGGTCCGAATAAGCCCTCGCCGCATTTTCCTGCGCATCCACATAGCTTCTGAAGTCCGCGGCCACCACCCAGGGATCATCCGGGCTGTAGATCGAGTGGATGATGCCGTCGAAAATATGGTGCTCGAACTTGTTGAAATGCCCCGATTCGAGGAGTTGCATCACGCGTCCCAGATCCTCGTCTCCTGCCACGATTTCGCGCGGATTGTAGCCGTGCCTTGCGGCTTCGACCTCTCCGGCATCGAGCCCGAACAGAAAGAAGTTTTCTTTGCCGACTTCTTCCAGGATTTCGATGTTGGCGCCGTCCAGGGTGCCGATGGTGACTGCCCCGTTCATCATGAATTTCATGTTCCCGGTGCCCGATGCTTCCTTGCCCGCAGTCGAGATCTGCTCGGAGAGGTCGGTTGCGGGGCAGATGGTTTCCATGACGGAAACGCGGTAATTCGGCATGAAGGCAACCTTCAGCAGGCCGTGGGCCGATTTGTCGTTGTTGACGATGCTGGCCACGTTCGAGATCAGCTTGATGATGCATTTGGCCATGTAGTATCCGGGAGCGGCCTTGCCGCCGATCAGCACGGAGCGGGGTGTCCAGTTTTCGATGTCGCCGCGCTTGATCCGGTTGTAGAGGTGGATGACATGCAGGATGTTGAGGAGCTGGCGCTTGTACTCGTGCATGCGCTTGACCTGGACATCGAACATCGAATCGGGATCGAACTTCACGCCACAATGTTTCTCGACGGATTCGACGAGTTTCAGCTTGTTGGCGCGCTTGACTTCGCGCCAGGTTTTCCTGAATTCGGCATCCTCGGCGCAGGGTGCGAGTTTTTTCAGTTCGGAAAGATCGGTGATCCAGCCTTCTCCGATTTTTCCCGAGATCAGCTTCGCGAGATCCGGATTGCACCATGCGAGCCAGCGGCGGGGGGTGACGCCATTGGTCTTGTTGTTGAATTTTTCGGGGAAAAGCTCGTAAAAGTCCCTGAAGAGCCCTTTCTTCAGAAGGTCGGAATGGAGTTCTGCCACGCCGTTCACCGAGAAGGAACCCACGATCGCAAGATAGGCCATGCGCACGTGGGGAACATCGCCTTCCTCGACGAGCGACATCCTGGCTTGCCTGTCGCTGTCCCACGGCCAGCGGCTCGCCACCATGGTGAGATGCCGCGCATTGATTTCAAGGATGATTTCGAGCAGCCTCGGCAGCAGCTTCTCGAACATCCTGACCGGCCATTTCTCGAGCGCTTCGGGCAGCAGAGTATGGTTGGTGTAGGCCATGGTATTGCTGGTGATGTCCCAGGACTCATCCCATCCGAGGCCATGTTCGTCCATCAGAAGGCGCATCAGTTCCGCAACCGCGCAAGTCGGATGCGTGTCATTGAGCTGGAAGCAGTTCTTTTCGGCGAATTCGGAAAAATCGTTGCCATGGGATCCGGTCCAGCGCTGCAGCACGTCCTGCAGACTTGCGGAGGCCAGGAAATATTGCTGCCTGAGCCGAAGCTCCTTGCCGTTTTCGCTGGCGTCGTTGGGATAGAGCACCATCGTGATGTTTTCGGCGGAATTTTTGGCTGAAACCGATTCGGCATAGCCCCCTGCATTGAATTCTGCCAGATTGAATTCGTCCGTGGCTGCTGCCTTCCAGAGACGCAGCGTGTTGACCGTGCCGTTCTTGTAGCCGGGAATGGGAACGTCGTAGGGAACGGCCAGAACGTCGCTGGTGTCCACCCAGCGCATTCTCAGCTGCCCGTTGTCGGATCGGTAGGATTCGCTGCGCCCGCCGTAATGGATGCGCTGCATGTATTCTGGCCGCTCGATTTCCCATACATTGCCGTCCCGCAGCCAATGATCGGGTTCCTCGACCTGGTGGCCGTTGACAATGAGCTGCCTGAACATGCCGTATTCGTAGCGGATGCCGTAACCCATGACCGGGAGTTGCAAGGTGGCACAGCTGTCGAGAAAGCAGGCGGCAAGGCGGCCGAGCCCCCCATTTCCGAGGCCGGCATCCTTCTCTTTTTCGGTCAATTCTTCGAGAATCAGCCCCAGCTCCATCATGGCGCGTTCGGTTTCGTCCGTGATGCCCAGATTGAGCATGGCATTGCCGAGCGCGCGGCCCATCAGAAATTCGAGGGAAAGGTAATAGGTGTGCTTGCAGTCCGTTTCCTGGTAGGCGTACCGGGTTTTCTGCCAGCGCTCCATCAGTCTGTCGCGCACGGCGAGGGCGAGTGCGCTGTAAACGTAATGCGCGGACTTGGAATATTTGTCCCGGCCCAGCGTATGAGTGAAATGGCGCCTGAAATCCTCGACGAGGCTGGCTCGCCCCATACCCAGAGGCGGAAGTTCGGTGATGTTGGGAACGGGCTTGCTTCTGATCAGGGGTTTATTGGGCATGATGAGCGAAATGGAACCTGTTGTCATGATTCTACTCCAAAAATGGCGTTATCTTTTGTGAAATGTTTTAGAATGAGCTATTGCACAATAGCTTCGATGGGGGAGAAATGCCGGTTCGGATTGTGGAAACGACGCCTTTTGACGACCAGCGTCCCGGCACTTCGGGACTGCGCAAGAAAGTCGCCGTTTTCAGGCAAAAGCATTATCTGGAGAATTTCGTCCAGTCTGTTTTCGACAGCATCGATGCCCCTTCCGGGAGCGTCCTGGTACTCGGGGGGGACGGACGCTATTACAATCAGGATGCGATCAGCAGCATCATCGGCATGGCGGCAGCCAACGGTTTTTCCAGGGTGATCGTGGGCAAGAGCGGCATTCTTTCCACGCCTGCCGCGTCCCTGCTGATTCGCAAGCGGAGTGCTTTCGGGGGCATCATCCTTTCCGCGAGCCACAACCCGGGAGGGCCCGATGGCGATTTCGGGATCAAGTACAACTCCGGGAACGGCGGACCCGCGCCGGAGAAACTGACAGAGGCGATTTTCGCGAAGAGCCGCTCCATCGCGCAATACAGGATTCTCGATGGCGCCCCAATCGACCTCGATAAAATCGGGGAGAGCGTTTTCGGAAACATGGTCGTGGAAGTGATCGACCCGGTGTCCGATTATGCCGAACTGATGGAAGCGCTGTTCGATTTCGATCTGATGCGGAATCTGCTGCAAGGAGGCTTCAGGATCTGCTTCGATGCCATGCACGCGGTGACTGGCCCCTATGCCCGCGAGATCCTGGAGAACAGGCTGGGAGCGAAACCCGGTTCGGTGGTGAATGCGACGCCCCTTGGCGATTTCGGAGGCGGACATCCTGACCCCAACCTCACCTATGCGCAGGATCTGGTGAAGGTCATGTATGGCGAAGATTCTCCCGATTTCGGCGCTGCATCCGACGGGGACGGGGACAGGAACATGATCCTGGGAAGGCATTTCTTCGTCACTCCTTCAGACAGCCTTGCGGTGATCGCGGCCAATGCGCATCTCGTTCCGGGCTACCGGCAAGGATTGAATGGCGTCGCCCGTTCCATGCCGACATCCGGTGCAGTCGATCGGGTCGCACAATTTCTGGGCATTCCCCTGTTCGAAACCCCGACCGGTTGGAAATTTTTCGGCAATCTGATGGATGCAGGGCGCGTAACGCTTTGCGGGGAGGAAAGTTTCGGCACCGGTTCGAGCCATGTCAGGGAAAAGGACGGACTGTGGGCGGTGCTGTTCTGGCTCAACCTGGTCGCGGCAAAGCGCATGCCGGTCGAGGCGATATTGAAGGCGCACTGGAAGCAGTTCGGGCGAAATTTCTATTCTCGCCACGACTACGAAAACCTTCCCCTGGAAGCGGGAAAGGCCGTGATCGAAGCCGTGCGAGCCCGTTTTCCCGATCTCAAGGGAAGCGCTCTTGGAAAATACCGGGTAAATTTCTGCGACGACTTCAGCTATCTCGATCCGATCGACGGCAGCCTGAGCACGGGGCAGGGACTGCGCATCCTCTTCGCCGATGGCTCACGCATCGTCTACAGATTGTCCGGGACCGGAACCGAAGGGGCGACCCTCAGGATCTATCTCGAATCCTTCGAACTGGATCCTGCAAGGCATGGACTGGACGCCCAGGATGCGCTTGCCGAACTCATTTCGATTTCACGGGAAATCGCGCGGCTCGAAGAAAAAACCGGAAGAGCCGCTCCCACCGTGATCACCTGAGCGCGCATTTCATGCGCTGCAGGGCCTCGGCAAGACGCGATCTCGGGCAGCCGAAATTGAGCCGGACGAAGCCTGGGCTGCCGAAATCCGCCCCGTCGGAGAGGCCCACGCCGGCATTTTCGAAGCAGGCTGCGGGGTTTTCGATCTGCCTTGCATCGATCCAGGCCAGGTAGGTTGCTTCAACGTGACCCATGGCAAGCCCCATTTCAGGAATCGCTTGCTCGACGAGATCCCGGTTTTTCGCAAGATAGCCGATCAGGTCGAAATGCCATTGGCTGCAGTCGCGGTAGGCGGCGAGCGCGGCCGTGTATCCCAGGGCATTCACATGCGGCACGATGCCTGCCATGGCGGCTTCGAAGCGCTGTCTCAGTCCGCGGTCGGGGATGATTGCGAAAGAAACGGAAAGCCCCGGGATGTTGAAGGTCTTGCTGGGGGCCATCAGCGTGATGGTGCGTTTTTCGATTTGGGGAGAAAGGGAGGCTATCGGGACATGCCTTTTCCCGCCATCGAGCAGCAGGCCGCAATGGATTTCGTCCGAGCAGATGAAAAGATCGTGCGCTTCGCACAATTGCGCGATCGTATCGAGTTCGACACGATCCAGTACTCTTCCGGTGGGATTGTGCGGATTGCACAGCAGGAAAAGCCTGCTGTGCGGAAGGATGGCGCGCTCCATGGCTGCGAAGTCGTATTCCCAGCGGGCATTTTGCCGGACGAGGGCAGCGTGCGAAACCGAAAGCCCGGAATGAATCGGTGCGGAAAGGAAGGGAGGGTAGATCGGCACTGCCGTGACGACGTTCTCCCCCTTTTCGCAGGTCGCCCTGCAGGCGAGGTTGAGTCCGGTGACAAGTCCCGGCAGCCAGACGATGGCCTCGCTTTCCACCTGCCAGCCGTATTCGGCTGCCAGCATGGAGACGACGGTTCTGGCAAGTTCGTCGGGAGGATGGGTGTAGCCGAAAATGCCGTGCTCGATGCGATGCTGCAGCGCCCCGATGATGGCAGGCGGGGCCATGAAGTCCATGTCCGCGACCCACAGCGGGAGAATGTCTCTTCCTGCATATTTGTCCCACTTGATGCTGGACGTGCCGCGCCTGTCGATGATTTCGTCGAAGCTGCGATCAGGCATGGGATTCGAGTTCGTTCCTGTACTGCCCCGCGCTTTCGACATAATGTCGTGCGTTCGCCCTGATCGCTTCCATTTCTTCTGCCGTCAATGCCCTGATCGCTTTTCCCGGGGAGCCCACTACCAGGGAGCCGTCCGGAATGACCTTGTTTTCCGTGACCAGGGTATTGGCGCCGATCAGGCAGTTTTTGCCTATTTTCGCCCCGTTCAGCACCACGCTCCTGATGCCGATCAGGGTGTCATCTCCGACAGTGCAGCCGTGCAGCACGGCTGCATGCCCCACCGTCACGCCGCTGCCGATTTCCAGCGGGCTACCCGCATCGACATGCAGCACGGCGCCATCCTGAATGTTGGTGTTTTCCCCGATGCGGATTGAATCGACATCTCCCCTGACCACCGCGCCGAACCAGATGCTGACGTTGTTGCCGAGCGTCACATCGCCGACCACGACAGCATTTTCAGCGATGAAGTATTCGTCTTTCAATTGCGGGATTTTGCCCGTCACGCCAAAGATCATTCGCGAATTCCCGCTGCGGCGATCTGCCCGTCCTGGATTGAAGTGACGCCGCTCACGCCGATCGCTCCTGCCATTTCTCCGTCGAGCACAATGGGCAGTCCCCCTTCGACAGGGATCATGCCGGGCAGGGCGAGCACTCCGAACCTGCCTGCTGCAATCCGCTTTTCCCATTCCTGGGTAGGCCGCCTGAAGGCGATGGCCGATTTCGCCTTGGCGATGGCAATCTCCACACTGCCGAACTGGGTGCCGTCGGCCCGCTCCAGATAGATGAGGTGCCCTCCGTCATCGACGATGGCGATGACGACCGGCCATCCGTTGGCATCCGCTTCCACCCTCGCGGCTTCCGCTATTTTCTTGGCTTTTGATAAGGTCAGTTTCTTCATGTTGTCAAAGTAGCGGCACGATGAGCAGTGCCACGATGTTGATGATCTTGATCAGGGGGTTGATGGCGGGGCCGGCGGTGTCCTTGTAGGGATCGCCTACCGTGTCGCCGGTGACTGCAGCCTTGTGTGCCTCCGAGCCTTTTCCGCCGTAATTGCCCTGCTCGATGTATTTCTTGGCATTGTCCCATGCCCCGCCCCCGGTTGTCATCGAAATCGCGACGAAAATGCCGGTGATGATGGCGCCTACCAACACTCCGCCCAGAGCCTGCGGCCCGAGCAGGAGGCCGACTGCCACGGGAACGGCAACCGGCAGCAGGGAAGGGACGATCATCTCGCGGATCGCGGCGCGGGTCAGCATGTCCACCGCCTTCGAGTAGTCGGGTTTGGCCGTCCCTTCCATGATGCCCGGGATTTCCCTGAACTGGCGCCTGACTTCGACCACGACTGACCCCGCTGCCCGCCCTACCGCTTCCATGCCCATCGCGCCGAAAAGATAGGGCACCATCCCCCCGAGAAAGAGCCCGATGATCACCCTGTGGTCGGAAATGTCGAAAGAAAGCGATTCGCCCTTTGCCGAAAGCGCATGAGTATAGTCGGCGAACAGCACGAGCGCGGCAAGCCCTGCGGAACCTATGGCATAGCCCTTGGTCACGGCCTTGGTGGTGTTGCCCACAGCATCGAGCGGATCGGTGATGTTCCTGATTTCCTCGGGCAGATCGGCCATTTCGGCGATTCCGCCTGCATTGTCCGTGATCGGGCCATAGGCGTCGATCGCCACGATGATGCCGGTCATCGAAAGCATCGAAGTCGCGGCAACCGCAATGCCGTAAAGCCCGGCCAGCCAGTAGGCTGCGCCGATCGAGGCGCAGACCGAAAGCACGGGAAGCGCCGTGGACTTCATGGAGACGCCGAGCCCCGCGATGACGTTGGTGCCGTGCCCGGTGGTGGAAGCCTGTGCGATATGGCGAACCGGGGAATATTCCGTCGCGGTGTAGTACTCGGTGATGAATACCATCGCCCCGGTGAGGAAAAGCCCGATGAGGGAACTCAGGTAGAGGTTCAAGGGGCCCACGAGTCTTTCGCCTTCCTGAATGCCTTCTCCCATCAGCCAGAAGGTGATGGGATAGAAGGCGGCGAGTGCGAGTACGCCCGAGACAATGAGGCCGCGGTAGAGCGCATTCATGATCTTGCCGCCTGCCCGTGCCTTGACGAAAAAGGTGCCGATGATCGATGCGATAATGGAGAAGCCGCCGAGGGCGAGCGGATAGACCACTGCCTTGTCCTGCGCTGCCGCGCTCGCTCCCTGCATCATCATGGCGCCCAGCAGCATGGTGGCGATCAGGGTCACGGCGTAGGTTTCGAAAAGATCGGCTGCCATGCCTGCGCAATCCCCCACGTTGTCGCCGACGTTGTCTGCGATCACCGCAGGATTTCTGGGGTCGTCCTCGGGAATCCCGGCTTCCACCTTGCCCACAAGGTCTGCCCCCACGTCCGCGCCCTTGGTGAAGATGCCTCCCCCGAGCCTGGCGAAGATGGAAATCAGGGATCCGCCGAATCCCAGCCCGATCAGGGGATCGAGCACCTGGCTGCCTGAACCTGTCCCGCCGACAGAGAGCCAGGCATAGTAACCCGCCACGCCGAGAAGTCCCATGCCCACCACCAGGAGCCCCGTGACGCTGCCGCCCCTGAATGCGACATCGAGCGCGGCATTGAGGCCATGCTTCGCCGCTTCGGCGGTTCTGACGTTGGCGCGCACCGAAACGTTCATGCCGATGAATCCTGCCGCCCCCGACAGCAGCGCGCCGATGGCGAAGCCGATTGCAGTCTTCCAGCCGATCGCAAAGCCGATCAGGAAGAAAAGAACCAGGCCTACCAGGGCGATGGTGGCATACTGGCGTTTGAGGTAGGCTGTGGCGCCTTCTGCGATCGCCGAGGCGATCGCCTTCATTCTTTCAGAGCCGGCAGGCTGGTCAAGAATCCACTTGCCTGACAGGATGCCGTAGAGAATTGCGGTTGCGGAACATACGAGGGCGAATATCAGACCGGCGGACATCTTTGACTCCTCCATTTTCAATGCTTAGGGAACCACTGATTTATTCCTCACGGGTGCGACACGGCTTTGCGGGATGAGATTCGAGGCGCGCGGCGAAGTCGAATGGTCATTCCACTCGCGAGCCGGGCAACAATGAAGCTCGCCCGCAAAGCCGTGTCCCAATTGGGTCGCGTGCAAATCGAGCGCTCGCTTTGTCGAGCTCCGTGATGTCGTAGACCCAGCTACGATCTGCGTCGCGCTTCGCGCGATCATCTCGATTTGGCCGTACCTCGAAACTACGCTTCGCTCCGTTTTCTCAGTAACGCACTCTGCGCGGAATAAATCAGTGGTTCCTTAGATCTGGAATTCCCCCGCGAGTTTTTTATCGACGGCGATATTCCTGAGCCTCACATAGTCGGGTAGCCCGTTCCGATAAGGCGGATAATCTTCTCCTGATATCAGCGGCAGCAGGTAGCGCCTGCAGGCTTCGGTGATGCCGAAGCCGTCATTGGAGATGAAGTTTCCGGGCATTTTCTTTTCCACGTTCGCAACATCCTTGAGCTCGGCCACGCCGATTTCCCAGGAATAGGGCTGATCGGATTTCCTGACGATGGTCGGCATGACGGAATTTTTTCCTGAGAGCGCGAGTTCCACTGCGGCCCGTCCGACTGCATAGGCCTGTTCGACATCCGTTCTGGAGGCGATATGGCGCGCCGCACGCTGCAGGTAATCGGCAACCGCCCAATGATATTTGTAGCCCAGTTTTTCGCGGCACAGATTGGCGATGAGGGGGGCGACGCCGCCCAGTTGGGCATGGCCGAAAGCATCCTTGAGGCCCTGGTCGGAAAGGAATTTTCCTTCCTTGTCCTGAACGCCTTCGGATACCACGATGGAGCAGTAGCCGTGGCGCTTCACCATTTCGTCCACGCGAAAGAGGAAGCTGGCTTCGTCGAAAGGCACTTCCGGGAACAAAATGACGATGGGCAACGGGCAATCTGCGCTGCTGGCAAGCCCTCCTGCCGCGGCGATCCAGCCCGCATGGCGCCCCATCACTTCGATCACGAAGATTTTGGTCGAGGTCTTGGCCATGGAAGCCACGTCGAAGCTTGCTTCCTTCACCGAAGTGGCGATGTATTTGGCGACTGAACCGAATCCCGGGCAGCAGTCGGTGACTGGCAAATCGTTGTCCACCGTTTTGGGGACATGGACAGCGGTGATGGGATAGCCGAGCGTGCCCGATAGCTGGGAAACCTTGAGGCAGGTGTCGGCGGAGTCCCCCCCGCCGTTGTAGAAGAAGTAGCCGATGTCGTGCGCCTTGAATACCTCGATCAGCCGTTCGTACTGGGCCTTGTGGGTGTCCAGCCCCTTGAGCTTGTAGCGGCAGGAACCGAATGCGCCGGATGGGGTGTGTTTCAGCGCCGAGATCGCGTCGGCGGATTCCAGGGAAGTGTCGATCAGCTCTTCCTGGAGCGCCCCGATGATGCCGTTTCTCCCGGCATAGACTGTGCCGATCCTGTCCGGGTGGGCGCGCGCGGTTTCGATCACGCCGCAGGCGGATGCGTTGATGACCGAAGTGACTCCCCCGGATTGGGCGTAGAAAGCGTTTCTGGCGGCCATGTCTCTCCTTCGTCTGGGCTTATTGTGAATTCTAGAACATTCCAGAATACATTTTGCCGAAAACGCTTTCCCGGCGCTCTATCAGGCGGAGAGCGCCTTGAAGATTGCGTTCCTGATTTCGTCGACCGTGCCGATTCCGGATATCTTCACGTATCCGGGCGAGCGGCTGTCTTCCTGTTTCGCCCATGCCGAATAATAGTCGATCAACGGCCTTGTCTGGGAATGGTAGACTTCCAGGCGCTTCTTGACGGTTTCCTCGCTGTCGTCTTCGCGCTGGATCAGCGCTTCTCCGCTGATGTCGTCGCGTCCTTCCGTTTTGGGCGGATTGTACAGAATATGATAAGTCCTGCCCGAGGCGAGATGGACGCGCCGACCGCTCATGCGTTTCACGATTTCCTCGTCAGGAACATCGATTTCGACCACGTAATCGACGTCTATGCCGGCCTCCTTCATCGCTTCGGCCTGGGGGATGGTGCGAGGAAAGCCGTCCAGAAGAAATCCGCGGCTGCAGTCGGGTTTCGCTATTCGGTCCTTCACGAGGCCGATGCAGATGTTGTCCGAAACCAGCTTGCCGGAATCGATGATCTTTTTCGCTTCCTGCCCCAGGGGAGTGCCGGCTGAAACGGCAGCCCTCAGCATGTCGCCTGTGGAAATCTGGGGAATGCCGAATTTTTCCTTGATCAGGTTGGCTTGCGTTCCCTTGCCTGCCCCAGGGGGGCCCAACAATATCAGTCTCATTTTCTTTCCTCGCATAAAATATTTCTGACTCGTTCCAGATCTTCTGGGGTGTCCACTCCGGCATGCGGGGCGTCCGCTTCGATCACGCCAATCTTGTATCCGTTCCACAGCAGTCGCAGCTGCTCGAGCGCTTCGAATCTTTCGATTCTGGCTTGAGGCAGGGCGGAATAGGTTTCGAGGAAGCCGGCGCGGTAGGCATAGATTCCGATATGGCGAAAAGCCGGCAATCCTTCCGGGAGCGAATCGATTCGGGAAGCATCCCTGACGAAAGGAATTTCGGCCCGGCTGAAATACAGCGCATGCCCTTGCGCGTCCAGAACGACCTTGACGACATTCGGGTTGCTCATTTCGGCCCACGAGAAAATGGGGCAGCAGGCAGTCGCCATGCGGATCCCGGAATCCCTGGCGAGCGCTTGCGCAACAGCTGCAATCAGGGACGGCTCGATCAGGGGCTCGTCCCCCTGCACGTTGACGATGAGCGTTTCGGCGGGCCAGTGGCGGACAACTTCGGCTATCCTGTCGGTGCCGGAAGCGTGATTCGGGGAGGTCATCCTTGCCTTGAAGCCGTGTTTTTCGACTGCGGATGCAATCGCCTCGCTGTCGGTTGCGACCCAGACCTCCCTTGCGCCGCTTGCCGCTGCCTTTTTTGCGACATGCACCACCATCGGGATGCCGTCTATTTCAGCAAGCGGCTTTCCAGGGAGTCTGGAGGACGCGAAGCGTGCGGGAATGACTGCGATGAAGTCGTCCATTCAGACTTCTTCTTCAGGGGCAAGCTTCCTGGCCTCGTCTTCCAGCATCACGGGGATGCCATCCCTGATCGGGAAGGCGATCCTGTCGGGCTTGCAGACGAGTTCCCGGGCTTCTTTCCGGTAGGCGAGCGGCCCTTTGCACAGGGGGCAAACGAGAATGTCGAGCAGTTTAGGATCCATTTGTCATTCCAAGAGTTTTCAGAATCAGTTCTGCGAGGCCCGGATCGATTTCCGCCGCCACCTGCAAAAACCAGCATTTTCCAGGAGCGAATCCCTCACATTTTATAGCATCTTTTTCCGTCATGAGGATGATGTCGCAATTTTCGAACGCGAGATCTTCGGGCCTGTAGGGATAATGATCCGGGAAAGAGTGGGGGGTGAATTGCACTCCCAGTGCGGCAAGATCGGAGAAGAATCTGTCAGGATTGCCTATGCCAGCCATGGCATGTATGAATTTTCCTGAAAAATCGGCGGCGTTCGCGGAAATTTCAGGATGGTCCAGGCTGATGAAGCGGTTGCCTGAAAGCTTCATGCCGAATGCCGGGGGCGGGCTTTCGAGCGGGAATCCGCCGCCATTGAGAACGATGGCGTTCACCTGCTTCAATCGGCCAGGAGGTTCCCGCAGCGGCCCTGCCGGGAGCAGCAGTCCGTTGCCCAGCCCTCTGGACGCATCGATCACGGCGATTTCGAAATCGCGGCAGAGCGCGTAATGCTGCAGCCCGTCATCCCCGAGCAGAATGTCGCACTCGGGATGGGCATCCAGAAGCTGTCGTGCGGCTTGCCCCCTGTTTCTCCCCACCCAAACCGGAAATCCCGTCTTTCGCAGCAATATCGGCTCGTCACCGACATTTTCCGGGCAGCTCGATTCTTCCACGGGAACCGGCATGGAGGCCTTTCCGCCATAGCCCCGGCTCACGATGCCGGGATGCAATCCCTTCTCGGACAGGGTTTTTGCGAGCGCCATAACCAGCGGGGTTTTTCCGCTGCCCCCCGCCGTGATGTTGCCCACGATCACCACCGGAACAGGCAGTCTGGTCGATTCGAGCAGGCCGCACCGGTAGAAGAAGCGTCTGACGCGGACGAGCAGCCCGAACAGGAAGCTGAAAGGCAGAAGGAGAATGCGCAACGGGGAGCGCCAGGCCTCTTCCAGCCGATGCATTACTGGGACTGCGTGGTGAAGGTGATGTGGGTATAGCCCGAAACCCTTGCGGCTTCCATGACATTGACGACCGACTGATGCGTCGATTTCGCGTCGGCATTGATGACGATGACAGGATCCTTCTGATCTCCCGCTGCCTTGCGCAATTCGAGGCTCAATGCATCGACCGTGCTGGAGGAGACGATGCTGTCGTTCACCATGTAATGCCCGCGGGCATCGACCGTCACATTAATCGGATTCGGCTGCTGCGGAGGCTTCTCTGCCGAGGCTTCTGGCAGGGTGATCTTGAGTTCGCCGAATTTCGAATAGGTGGTCGTGACCATCAGGAAGATCAGGATCACGAGCAGGACGTCGATCAGGGGCACCAGGTTGATTTCCGGCTCTTCCCTGAGCTTGCCGCGTCTGAAGTCCATGTCAGTCCTGACGCTCGCCGTGAACGATTTCGATCAGCTTGATCGCTTCATGTTCCATTTCGACGACCAGGGTCTCGATTTTCCCCCTGAAATGCCGGTAGAAAATCATGCTCGGAATAGCCACCGCGAGGCCGAATGCGGTGTTGTAGAGAGCGACCGAAATGCCGTGGGCAAGCATGGTCGGGTTGGCCCCCGATGCCGACTGGGAGCCGAACAGCTCGATCATGCCGATCATCGTGCCGAAGAGTCCCAGCAGCGGGCTGATCGAGGCGATCGTCCCTAGCGTGGTCAAGAAGCGCTCCATCTCGTGAACGGCGATTCTGCCTGCCTCTTCGATGGATTCTTTCATGATTTCCCTGGAGTTTTTGGCGTTCTTGAGCCCTGCGGCAAGGATATGTCCCAGAAGCGGGGCGTCTTTCGAGGAAAGCTTGGAAATCATTTCCTGTGTGACCCCGTTTCTTTTGAGTTCTTGGGCGATTCTGGGGAGCAGGGTTTTCGGGGCGACTATGCTTTGCCGCAACGAGATCAGGCAATAGACGATGATCATCACCGATACGAGGGATGCGATAAGAATCGGCCAGATCGGCCAGCCGGCAGCTTCAATGATGGTGAACACGAATTCCTCCGAGAATAGGGCGTTACTTTAGCCTGCCGAGCCGGTTTCGGCAAGATGCGAGATAACTGACGAATACTTAAGGTATTTTTAAGTATCCACATTTTCTGTGGATAAGTTTGTTCGTAACTTTCATTTTCGACGCTTAAGTAATCTTCCTGTAAGGTTTTTACCGGTGCGGGTTAAATTTTGAGCGTTTAATAAAACATTGAAAAACAATGCGTTGCGCATCCTGTTGCGATTTTGAAATGGTTCCGCATGAATCAATTCATTTTTGTTGATGATGTTGAGATAAAATGCTGAAGATGAACATGATAGTGACAGTCAGCGAGCTCAACCGTTCGGCGCGCCAATTGCTCGAGCAGAATTTTCCCCTGATGTGGATTGCGGGAGAAATATCGAATTTAACCAGGGCTGCTTCCGGACATTGGTATTTTTCGCTGAAGGACGAGTCGGCTTCGGTGCGGTGCGTCATGTTCCGCCAGAAGAACCAGCTGCTGGATTGGGTGCCTCTGGAAGGCATGCAGGTGGAGGCAAGAGCCTTGGTCACGCTTTATGAAGCCAGGGGGGATTTCCAGCTGGGAATCGAGGCGCTGCGAAAATCTGGACAGGGAGCGGCTTTCGAAGCATTTTTGCGGCTCAAGGAAAAGCTGGGAAAGGCAGGGTTGTTCGACCCCGAACGCAAGCAGGCAATTCCTTCTTTTCCGAAAAGGATAGGCATCATCACTTCGCGCCGTGCGGCCGCTCTGCACGATATCCTCAAAACGCTGGAACGGCGCATGCCTTCGATTCCCGTGGTAATCTATCCTGCCGCCGTTCAGGGTCAGGATGCGGCGGAGCAGGTCGCCTCCGCCATAGCGGAAGCCGCGCGTCACGGGGTCTGCGATACGCTGATTCTGGCAAGGGGCGGAGGCAGCATCGAGGATATTTCCGCATTCAATTCCGAAATCGTGGCACGGGCGGTTGCGGACTGTCCCATCCCGATCGTTTGCGGCGTGGGTCATGAAACGGACTTCACCATTGCCGATTTCGTCGCGGACAGGCGTGCGCCTACCCCGACCGGGGCGGCTGAACTTGCAAGCCCGAACCGGGAAGACCTGGTGCGCAGACTGAGCATCCTTCACGGGAGGCTGCACAGGATGATTGGGCATGCCATCGAATCCAGAATGCAGCATGTCGATCATTTGGCACGCAGGGTCGTCCACCCCAGGGAGAAAATGAATCATCAGCACCTGCATTTGCGGCATCTTGCCCTGAGGCTGAATGCGTCATCTTCGAGGCAATTCGAGCAGAGACTGTGGCGGCTTGGGCATCTGGCCCAGAGAATTTCCAGGCCGGATCTTGCGTCGAGAAGAGTAAGGACGGAAGACGCCGGAAGGGAATTGCGTGACGGCATTCTGGGATACTTTCGTGACTTTCGGGAAAAGCTCCAGAACCTGGAAGCGCATCTTGGCCATCTCAATCCGCAGTCTGTCCTGGCGAGGGGCTACAGCATGGTGCAGAACGAGGCGGGCGGCATCATATCCGATGCTGGACGGGTTGCAGTCGGGGAGAAAATCAGGATCACCTTCGGCAAGGGGTCTGCAACAGCCGAAGTGCTTTCAGGGCTTCCCTAATGCAAAGGGTGCGCGGCGTCCTTGGAAAAATAGAGCCTGTCGAAAGCAAGCCCGAACATCAGGTTGCCGTTCGCGTTTCTCGAAATCCTGCTGATTCTGGCCTGGGCGACAAAACCGATGTCGAGACGGACATCGATGCAGGACCCTTTTTCTAGGGCTGGCGGATTGGAGAACTCGACGAGGGAGCCCGCGAGCGAGACATCATGGGTTTTCAGCCGGATGCGGATGCCGTCCAGCATGGCGGATCCCCTTGAATGCAGGGGTGAGCGCGGCTTCCTTCTTCTTTCTGCGATCTGCATGGCGTATTTCCCTGGATGAATTGCTTTATCGAAGGGTAGACGCTGTTTCTGAAAATGCAATCATTCATCGAGGGTTTTTCTTAAGAAGTCGCTCACCTTGCGGTGAAGGGCAGGGTCGAGGCAGTCGAACTGCTGCACGTTTTCCATGCTTCTCAGCCAGGTCAGCTGCCTTTTCGCGAGCTGTCTTGTCGCGGCGACCCCCTTGTCCGCGAGCTCTTTTTTTCCGAATTCGCCATCGAGGTACTGCCATGCCTGACGGTAGCCCACGGTGCGCATGGCGGGCATGGCAGGATCGAGGTCGAATCTCTTTCTGAGCGATTCCGTTTCCTCGACAAGTCCTGCTTCCAGCATGGATTCGAAGCGCTTCGCGATTCTTGCGTGCAGCACGGATCTGTCCGAAGGGAGCAGGGCGATGCGGACGGCGTCGAAGGGCGCTTCTTTCTTTTTCTGCTGCAATAGTTCCGACAACGGCTTTCCCGAGATCATCCAGATTTCCAGTGCGCGCTGGATTCTTTGCGAGTCGGCAGGCTCCAGCCTGCGCGCCGTGATCGGGTCGATTGCCATCAATTCGCCGTGCAGTGCGGGCCAGCCGAGGCGATTCGCCTTTTCGTCGATTTGCGCCCGGATGGCCTTGTTTGCCCTGGGCAGTTCGTTCAAGCCCTCGGAGAGTGCCTTGAAGTAGAGCATCGTGCCGCCGGCAAGGAGGGGTATTTTGCCGCGTCCCGCGATTTTTGGCAGAAGTTCCGAAGTGTCCGTCAGAAATTCGCCTGCGGAATAATGCGCCACCGGATCGATGATGTCGATCAGGTGATGGGGGACGGATGCCAGGATTTCCCGATCGGGTTTTGCGGTGCCGATGTCCATGTGCCTGAATACCTGGGCAGAGTCCACGCTGACGATCTCGAAAGGAAAGTCGTGCGCAAGTTCGAGAGCCAGGGCCGTCTTCCCGCTCGCGGTCGGACCCATCAGGAAAACGGCTTTCATTTTCCGCGCATGAACAGCTTGTCGAGATCGGAAAGGGTGAGCTGGAACCAGGTGGGCCGGCCATGGTTGCACTGGCCTGACCGTTCAGTCTCTTCCATTTCCCGGAGCAGCGCGTTCATTTCCGGGGCAGCGAGCATTCGCTTCGCTCTTACCGCCCCATGGCAGGCCATGGTGGCAAGCAGTTCGTTGCGTCGCTCGGTTGCGACCCGGGCCGCGCCATATTCGCCGATTTCGTGCAATACGGCGCGGGAGAGTTCCGCTGCATCGGCATTTTTCAGGAGTGCGGGGATGGCCCGGACGACGAGGGTGGTCGGAGAAAACGGGGCGATGTCGAAGCCGAGTTCGTTGAGCAGTGCCTGATGATTATGCGCCGTTTCGATTTCGAGCGGGGTCGCTGCGAAAGTGGCGGGAATCAGAAGGGGCTGCATGGCAAAATGCGCGGCGGAGGATTTCAGTTTCTCGTAGACGATGCGTTCGTGCGCGGCGTGCATGTCGACGACGACGAGGCCCGAACTGTTCTGCGCCAGGATGTAGATGCCCGAAAGCTGGCCGAGCGCGAAGCCGAGCGGAAATTCCGCCGCGGGTGCCTCCGGCTCTGCCGGCTTTTCGAACAGCTTGCCGTAAAAATCGGCAGATGGAGCCATCCCGAGTTCCATGTTCCGCTGAAAAGGGCGATTTTCCACCCGGAGGGGCATGCTGACTGGGACGGCTGAGGAGGGCGAGAGTCCCTTGTCGATGGCATGGAATACGAACTGGTGGACGGCGCGCGACTCCCTGAAGCGGATTTCGGTTTTGGCCGGGTGAACGTTGACGTCGATTTCTTCCGGCGAGATCGAAAGGAAAAGGGCGAATGCGGGATGCCTCTGGTGGTGCAGTACGTCCTGGTAAGCCTGCTTGAGCGCGTGGCTCAGCAGCTTGTCCCTGACGAAGCGGCCGTTGACGAAAAAATACTGGTCTTCCCTGGAGGAAGAGGCATGGGCGGGTTTTGCTGCCATTCCCCGGATGGAGAGGCCGGAAGCGCCTTCGTCGACGAGAAAGGCTGCCTTGGCGAAGGACTCCCCCAGGATGGCTGCGATACGCTCTTCAAGGGTTGATGCCTTCAGTTGCCACTGGGTTTTTCCGTTGTGCTGCAGCGTAAAGGCGATATCGGGTGAAGAAAGCGCGATACGCTTGAAGGTTTCTGCGCAGTGGGCATATTCGGTGGCATCGGATTTCAGGAACTTGCGCCTTGCCGGCGTGTTGAAATAGATGTCCGCGACATCGATGGAAGTGCCGAATCCGCCCGAAGCGGGGACGGGTTCGCGGCTGTCCATCCCGGTCTTCCAGCCGTGATCCATGCCCTTGCAGCGGCTGACGAGCTGCAGCCTGGAGACGGCGGCGATGCTCGCCAGCGCTTCTCCCCTGAAGCCCAGACTGGTTACCCTGTGGAGCTCCTCGAGCGTTGCGATCTTGCTCGTGGCATGCCTCGTGAGGGCGAGCTGCAATTCGTCCCTGCGTATGCCGGAGCCGTTGTCGACGACCCGGATCAGCTTCGTTCCCCCATTGAGCAGGTGTACCGAGATTTCGGTTGCCCCCGAGTCGAGGCTGTTTTCCAGCAATTCCTTGAGGGCGGAAGCGGGGCGATCGACCACTTCTCCCGCAGCGATCTGGCTCACGAGGAGGTCAGGTAGGATTTTGATGGATGCCATGGGCGGATTTTACATGGGAACTGGCATAATATGAATTTCGGAGAGTCCGGATACGCCAGCGAGCAAGCCTTGATCGAGAAAGCCCTCATTCTCGCCTACCAGAATACGACCTACAGGGTTTTTATTCGCGGCGAGTCGATAGACATCCGGATCGGGCACAGGCAGTTCCGCCTGGATGAACTGCTTTGCGGGAAACCCTGGGCATTCATTTCCGCATGCAATCCCGGGTCGGTTCGGACTGTGGGCAATCCTGAGCGACACAGGGCGCTTCTCGAAAAACTTGATGAGCTGGGCCTTGAACGGCATCCCGGAATGGGCATTCCCGACCGGGGCGACTGGCCGCCTGAGGAGAGCGTTCTGGCTGCGGGCATTGCTGAGCCTGGGGCGATTCGCATCGGGCACGAATTCGGTCAGAATGCGATTGTCTGCGGCGAAGGAGGGAAAGCGGCTCGCCTCGTCATGGTTTCATGAGAGGCTTTTCGAGGCGATCTCGTAAGTGTCTTTCGAGAGCCCTGCCGTACCCAGGATATGCTCCAGGCACCCTCTCATCAGCTCTCCCCTCCCGGGTTCGATCTTCTTCCAGCGGCTGAAAGCCGAGACCAGCCTTGCTGCAACCTGAGGATTGAGTTTGTCGATCTCGAGCACCCATCGGGACACGAATTCATAGCCTGCTTCGGTATGGAAATGGAGCGGGTTGGCATGGGCGAAGGCGCCGATCAGGGCTCTCACCTTGTTCGGGTTTTTCGCGTCGAATGCCTTGTGGGTCGTCAGTTTTTCGACCGTTTCCAGTGTGGCGGGCAGAGGAGATGTCGCCTGGATCGTGAACCACTTGTCGAGAACCAGCGCATCCTTCTTCCAGCGCTCGTAAAAGGCATCCAGGGAAAAATTCCGCTCCGGACAGTCGACGCCATTCAAGGCCTGCAAGGCGGCCAGGCTTTCGGTCATGTTGTCCGATTTGGCAAACTGCTCGCAGCAGGCGGCTATGGTTTCCCGATCCGGAATTTCCATCAGGTATCCCAGGCTCAGGTTCCTGAGCGATCTCGATCCGGAATCTTTCGCAGGCGATGCGTGAATTTCCCGGAAGGGCTGCTGCAATTGCTTCGCCAGGGCAATTCTCGCCGATTTTCGGGCAAGGTAGATCGCTGCGGGGTCATAGCCGTCGATTTCTTCGGCGATTTCCGATTCCGACGGCAGGGTCAGCATCAGGCTCCTGAAAGCCGGATCTCCTGAGTCCTTGAGGACTTTCTCGAAAGCCGCCGCAAGACGCGAATCGATGTCTTCCAGGGCGCCCTTGGAGAGGCCGACCAGGGTCTTCATGACCAGGCGCTGCCCTGCATCCCAGCGATTGAAGGCATCGGTATCGTGCATCATCAGAAAGGCCAGATCCTCGTCCGCATAGGGGAAATCGAGCCTGACCGGAGCCGAGAAGTTGCGCAGCAGGGAGGGCACGGGCGGATGAGTCATTCCCATGAAAGTGAAGGATTCTTCCTGTTTCCTGATTTCGATGACGCGGCTCGATCCGATGGGTTCCGGTTCATGCTCAAGCTTCAGCGCGATTTCCCGGCCATCTTCTCCGATGAGACCGATTTCCACGGGAATGTGGAAAGGGGCTTTTTCCGGTTGACCTGGGGTGGGGGGGCAAGATTGGATGAATTTCAGCGTATAGGATTTTCTTTCGCTGTCGAAAAAGGATTCGACTTCGAGCCTGGGTGTGCCGGCCTGGGAATACCAGCGCCTGAATTGGGAAAGATCGGCGCCGCTCGCGCCTTCCATGGCACTGACGAAATCTTCGGTGGTGACCGCCATGCCGTCAAAACGCCTGAAGTATTCGTCCATGCCGCGCCTGAAACCCGCCTTGCCGAGAATCGTGCGGATCATCCTGACCACTTCTGCGCCTTTCGAATAGACGGTGGCGGTGTAGAAGTTGCTGATCTCGATATAGGATTCGGGCCGCACCGGATGCGCCATGGGGCCTGCGTCTTCGGTGAACTGGTGGGTTCTCAGGCTGCGCACGTCACGGATGCGCTTGACCGCTCTGGACGTCATGTCGGCGGAGAATTCCTGGTCCCGGAATACCGTCAGCCCCTCCTTCAGGGAGAGTTGGAACCAGTCGCGGCAGGTGACGCGGTTTCCCGTCCAGTTGTGGAAATATTCGTGTCCAATCACGCCTTCGATCGCCTCGAAATCCGCGTCGGTTGCGGTTTCTTCGGTAGCGAGCACATACTTCGAATTGAATATGTTGAGGCCCTTGTTTTCCATGGCACCCATGTTGAAGTCCGAAACGGCGACGATCATGTACCTGTCAAGGTCGTAGGAAAGGCCGAAGTGCTTCTCGTCCCATTCCATCGCATGCTTGAGGGAAGCCATGGCGTGATGGCATTTGTGCAGGTTGCCTAGTTCGGTGAAAATCTGCAGCAGGACGCGGCGCTTTTGCAGCGTGACATATTCGTCTTCGAATTTCTCCAGGTTTCCGGCGACCAGTGCGAAAAGGTAGGAGGGTTTGCGGTAGGGGTCGACCCATTTTGCCCAGTGGCGGTGCTTGTCGTAAATGCCTTCGCCGACCAGATTGCCGTTGGAAAGCAGAACCGGGCATTGGCTTCGGCTCGCAATGATCGTCGTCGAATAACGCGACATGACATCGGGGCGGTCCAGAAAATAGGTGATCTTTCTAAAGCCTTCGGCTTCGCACTGGGTATAGAAATTATGGTGCGAGCGGTAGAGTCCCATCAGCGAAGTGTTCGACTCGGGGTGGATGAGGGTGGCGATTTCGAGGGTGAATTCGTCGGGAACCTCATGGATCGTGAGCCCTTCCTCGTCGCAAGCATAGCCCTCCGGAGGGAGGGGATGGCCGTTCAGCGCGATTTCGATGAGTTCGAGTTCGATTCCGCAGAGCCGCAGAACGCCTTGCGGATTCGCGCCATTTCTCGATACCAGCATCCGCGAATCGACTCGGGTATGGCTGTCGTGGATATCGAAGCGCAGATCGACCTGATCGATCAGGAAAGGCGGAGGCGTATAGTCCTTCAGGCAGATGGTTTTCGGGTTGGACATGTCAGGTGCTTTCCGGTTTTTCGAGGCTGATGCGGCCGATCTTCCCGCTGCGCAATTCGGTCAAGAAAATGCCCGCGGCCTTTTCCATGTCGACCGAGCCGCCCGGTTTCAGACAGCCTCGGCGACGGCCGATCTGTTCGACAAGCTCGGTGCCCTCCTGCGGCAAGGTTGCGAGTCCGTAGCGCTCTCGCAAAAGGTCGGGATAGTTCAACAGCACATAGCTGGCTGCGAATTTCGCCACTTCGACGGGGTCCATCGCATTCTTTCCTATAGCGCCGGTTGCGGCAAGATTGTACCCGCAGATCTCATTCTCGAATTTCGGCCAGGTGATGCCCGGGGTGTCGATGAGCAGGACGCCCTTTTCGATTTCGAATTGCTGCTGCATTTTCGTGACTGCCGCTTCGTCCGCGACCTTCGCCGCCTTTTTCCCGGAGAGGGCGTTGATCAGAGTCGACTTCCCCACGTTCGGGATGCCCGCGATCAGGATCCGCAGCGGTTTCAGAACGGTACCGCGATGCGGGGCGAGCTTTTTGCAAAGCGCGGGGATGGCTTTGGCGCCGCCGGGCTGTTTCATCGAAAGCGCCACTGCAGCCATTCCCGCCTCGCTTGCCATCTTCGAAAGCCACAGCGAAGTGACTGCCGGGTCGGCAAGGTCGCTTTTATTCAATATCCTCAGGCAGGGCTTGTCCTTTCTGATCGAGGCGATCAGCGGGTTTTCGCTCGAATGCGGGAGTCTCGCATCCAGCACCTCGATGACGGCGTCGATGGAAGGCATGGCGCTCGCGAGCTCCCGCCTTGCCTTGTTCATGTGTCCCGGATACCACTGGATGCCCATGCGGATCAGATCACCTTGGAATACTTGACCTGATTTTCATCGAGCGCGAGATACCGGTCGAAAATCATGCAGATGTTGCGGATCAGCAGGCGTCCCTTCGGGCTCACCCGGATGGCGTCATCGCCGAGTTCGACGAGGCCTTCTCCGGCGAGATCTTTCAGGATCGACAGCTCTTCTTTGAAGTATTCGTCGAAACGGATGGCATGCTTCGCTTCGAGATCCGCTTTGGACAGCGCGAAGTGGCACATCAGGGCCTGAATGATGTCCCTGCGCAGCAGATCGTCCGAACTCAGCACGAGGCCGCGCATGATAGGTAGTTCGCCCTTGCCGATATGCTCGTAATAGTCTTCAAGAGCTCTGAAATTCTGGCTGTAGGTAGGGCCGATCTTGCCTATCGCACTCACCCCGAGCGCAAGCAGATCGCAGTCGGCATGGGTCGAATAACCCTGGAAATTGCGATGCAGCATGCCTTTGCGCTGCGCGATCGCGAGTTCGTCCGAGGGTTTTGCGAAATGATCCATGCCGATGTAAAGGAAGCCTGCGGCAGTGAGCCGCCTGATCGTCTGGTCCAGTATCTCGAGCTTCTCCTTGGGGGCGGGCAGATCCTTCTCCGCGATGCGCCGTTGCGGCTTGAAGACGAGGGGAAGGTGCGCATAATTGTAGATCGAAATCCTGTCCGGGGCAGCTTCGATCACTTTGTCCAGGGTTCTCAGGAATCCCTGAACGCTCTGCATGGGAAGCCCATAGATGAGGTCGATGCTGACCGACTTGAAGCCTTCGCGCCTCGCCGCATGAATGACGCGCAAGGTTTCTTCCTCGGTCTGGATACGGTTGACCGCGAGCTGGACCTTCGGGTCGAAATCCTGGACGCCCAGGCTGATTCTGTTGAAACCGATTCTTGCCAGGGTGGTGATGGTTGCGTCGTTCACCTTGCGCGGGTCGATCTCGATGGAATATTCGCCGTCGTCAACCAGCCTGAAATGCTCGCCGATTTTTCCCATGAGGGCGGACATTTCTGCATCTGACAGGAAGGTTGGCGTGCCGCCACCCCAGTGCAGCTGTTCCACGGGAGAGGTTTTCCCGAGAAGCTCGCCCTGCATTTCGATTTCCCTGAAGAGGTAGCCCAGGTATTCCGCAGCCTTGGTTTTGTCTTTGGTAATCACCTTGTTGCAGGCGCAGTAATAGCAGACCGTGTTGCAGAAGGGCAGATGGACGTAGATCGAGAGGGGGTTGGTTTTGTCGCGCTTTTTCACCCATGCCCTGTAGTCGCCTGCCGTGAAGGTTTTGACGAACCGGTCTGCTGTGGGGTAGGACGTGTAGCGCGGGCCGTTCCTGTCCAGCCTCCTGATCAGGTCGATGTCCACTTCGAGTGGCGGGAGTGCTTCGCCGAATTGCATGGTTGCTCCTGCTGTGTAAGGGTGATGTAAGGGAAACTCATCATTATGAATTATTGTATAACGAAACGATTTGATCTAAATCATAATCCATGTCATATTTGACCATGAACATGACTGAATCGATCCTGAAAGAGCGCAATGTCCTGAATCAGCTCAAGGTTGTCTGCTCGCTTTGCAGCCTGAGGGAGCTTTGCCTACCCATCGGTTTCGGCCCGGACGAATTGCAGCAACTCGATGCATTGACCGGAAGCAAGCGACTGGTGAAGCGGGGGGAACACCTTTACCGGACCGGATCGGAATTTACCGCGATTTATGCCATAAGAGGCGGCTTCTTCAAAACCTCGGTGCTTCATGACGACGGCAGGGAGCATGTGACCGGTTTCCACATGATGGGGGACATCATGGGGCTGGATGCAATCAGCACGGAAGCCCATGTTTGCGATGCGGTGGCTCTGGAAACCAGCGAAATCTGCGAGATCCCTTTCGAGAAGCTGTCCGATCTCAGCATGATCATGCCTGTTCTCCACCAGAATCTGCACAAGATCATGAGCCGGGAAATCGCATTCGATCACGAAATCATGCTGATGCTGGGCAAAATGCGGGCCGAGGAGCGCCTTGCGGCATTTCTGCTCAATCTTTCCCAGCGCTTTTCGGCGAGAGGCTATTCTGCGGCGAGTTTCCAGCTGAGGATGACGCGGGAGGAACTCGGCAGCTACCTCGGGCTCAAGCTGGAAACGGTCAGCCGCATTTTCTCCAGGTTCCAGGAAGAAGGGCTGATCGGGGTGCAGAAGAAGCTGATCGAACTCAAGGATACTGACGGCTTGAGGCGCCTTCTGGGCGGATTAGCTTGAAGTGCCGCCCTTCTTGAGCATGGCGTCGATTTCCGCTTCTGCGGCCAGCCAGTGTGCGACATCGTCGCTGGCGGAGCCGTGCTTTTCCGCCCGGAAATAGGCGGCATCGGCGATCATCTTGCGGCGCATTTCGGCGCTGATCGTGGCGGGCTTCCTGGCGCTGGCAGCTCGCTTCGGTTCTGCGGCGCTTTTCGAAGCGGTCTTCCGTTTCGGTTTTTCGCTCGTTGTTCCAGCTTTTTCCATAATCTTCTCCGTACGTTGACCTTCGGACCATCAAAGACTAGTTTATCAGCATGATAAAATCAAATTGTGACAGGTTGTTTAAGAATCTTCTAACTCGCGGGCGTTATAATGGTTCCCGGGTATTCGAAACCGTGACAGGAGAAGAGCGTGACTGAATCGACAGTTTGGGCGAGGCAGACCCGGTTTTTGCATTTCGGCATGGCGATTACGGTGAGCTTTCAGCTCCTGATCAGCCTGATAATGGCGGCTCCCGAAGCGGGAGAAAAGCGCAGCGCGCTCGAATCGCTGTCCTTCGAAATCCATGAATGGGTGGGAATGCTGGCCGTGCTCATCATCCTGGCGCACTGGATATGGAGCGTCAGTTCTAGCGACAACAGCAGCATCAAGACGCTCTTTCCCTGGGGACCCGAGGGGCGCGCCTCCGTGATGAATGATTTGCGCCAATTGAAAAGCATGAAGCTTCCGGAAGGCGGGGGCAGGGGCGGGCTGCCGGGGTTCATGCATGGCCTGGGCTTCCTTGCGGTGACCGGCATGGCGATCACCGGAGCCGTCCTGTTTTTCATCCTGCCCGAAGACGGATCGAAAAACGACATGGCTGAACTCGTTCATGATGTCCACGGCTTCATCGCCAACTTTGCGTGGGCCTATTGGTGGGGCCATCTCGCCGCGGCATTCGTGCACAAGCGGATGGGACACGACACGGTGAAGAACATGTTCAATCTCGGGTAATGTCGCTTTACTGGCACGACTACGAAACCTTCGGCATCGATCCGGCGCGGGACAGGCCCGCGCAGTTCGCCGGAATCCGCACCGACGAAGCACTGAACATCATTGGCGAGCCGCTCGTCATCTACTGCAGGCCGTCAGACGACATGCTACCGCAGCCTGAGTCCTGTTTCGTCACGGGCATCACTCCGCAAAAGGCATTCGAGCGCGGGATCATCGAAGCCGAATTCGCCGCGAGAATCGAAAAGGAACTCGCCCAGCCCGGAACCTGCGGAGTGGGCTACAACAGCATCCGCTTCGACGACGAGTTCACGCGCCATCTGCTCTACAGGAATTTCTTCGATCCCTATGCCCGGGAATGGCAGAACGGCTGCTCGCGATGGGACATCATCGACATGATGCGCCTGGTTCGCGCTTTCCGACCGGAAGGACTGATTTGGCAGCTGGACTCCGACGGCAGGCCGAGCTTCAGGCTTGAAGAATTGACTTCTGCCAACGGAATTGCCCACGAAGCTGCGCATGACGCCTTGTCCGACGTGAAAGCGACGATTTCGCTCGCGCGTCTGGTGAAGCAGAAGCAGCCGAAGCTCTACGATTACGTTTACCGTTATCGCGACAAGAAGCTCGTTGCGGGGCTGCTTGCGCTGCGCGCTCCGCTCGTCCATGTTTCTTCCATGTATCCGTCGGAATACGGCTGCACGGCTCTGGTCCTGCCGATCGCTTCGCATCCCGTCAACAGGAACGAGGTCGTGGTCTTTGACTTGAGATGCGACCCTGCCGATCTCTTGGAGCTCGATGCGAACGAGATCAGAAGAAGGCTGTTCACCCCCAGGGATCAGCTGGATGTGGAGCGGATTCCCCTCAAGACCATTCACGTCAACAAATGCCCGATCGTCGCGACTGAAAAGCTGCTCACCCCTGAAATTGCCGCGAGACTGAATATCGACATCGAAAAGAGCCATCGGCATGCCGCCAGGATCAGGCAGGCAGAAGCTCTGGAAGAGAAGATGAGGGAGGTTTTCGGGAACCGGGAAAGGGAAGCGCAGCGGGACCCCGATCTCGCCCTTTACAGCGGGGGCTTCTTTTCCAATGCCGACCGGGCGAAAATGGAAATCATCCGCTCGGCTTCGCCGGAAAAACTGGCAAGTCTGGGCCTGGAATTCGAAGATGCCCGTCTTCCCGAGATGCTTTTCCGCTACCGGGCGAGAAATTATCCGGATACCCTCGATGCCCAAGAAAGAATGCGCTGGGAAGGCTATCGCAAAAGCCGTCTGAACGAGGCGGCTCCCGCCTATTTCGAAAAAATCGAAGCCTGGATTCGGGATTCCGGAAACCCGGTCATGCTGGGCGAACTCGAAGCCTGGGGAAGGCAGCTTACAGCCTGAATACTGCCATCCCCAGATCCCCCGTGGCATCCAGGGTCGCCTGATTGGTAATGACCGCGATGCTGGCTTTTTCCGGAACGAGGTAAGTCCTGCCCGCTTCGACGAGATCTGCCAGGGTGACTCTCAGAACGCGCTCGCGAAAATTCTGACGCTGTTCGGGCGTCCTGCCGAAAAGTGCGCTGTGGAAAGCCTGCTTGGCTTCTCCCGCGGGAGAGCCCGGCTTGTCTATGCTGCCGATGACGCCGAGGATGGCTTCCTCGACCTGGCGCCATTCGTGTTTTTCGGAGAGCAGCCATTCTATCGATCTGTCGAAATCGGCGAGCGTCTCTTCCAGACGCGGATCGCGGTAGGAATAGAAGCGGAAGGCGGCGATATCCGAATCCTGACCCGCTCCCCCGCCATACGCGCCGCCCTGCTCTCTGATGGCGCGGTGCAGGAAGCCGTTTCTCAGGAAGCCGCCGAGCACCGCGAGCGCAGGTGCGTCGTGATGTTCGCTCGGCACGGTCGGATAGGCCTTGGCGCAGAAATTGACCTGGGTGCTGGCAATCCAGAGCTGCCGGGTCTGTTCTCTTACGGCCGGGGGGGAGAAGGGCGAGAAGTTTTCCGAAGATGGCTTCTCTTTCCAGCGCGATTCCAGATCCTTTCTGAGCGCCTGCCTTTTTTCGGTTTCCCCGATGACGAGAAGCTGCCTCGGCGCCTTCATGATGGCTTCGTGGATGTGCCCGAAACGGACTGCGACTTCTTCTATCCTGTCCGGCTGATCCAGCTCGTCGTCGAGCGCCTTGACGGACCGGATCCCCGAGAGGCCGCCCAGCCTGTGCGCGATTACGGCCGCAGGGCTCATTTTGCTCGCGGCAGCTGCCATGGCGAGAGAATGCCCGTGCCCCGTCACGCTTTGCTCCCGGCTCGCCCTTTCCTGGGCGATGATCTCCCGGATGCGCCAGGTTTCGTCGAAGCGAGCCGCATCCAGCGTCTCCTGCATCAATGACGAGAGCTTGTCGAGATTCCTGGAGAGGGCCTTGCCGGAAAGAATGAAGTAGCCCCTGACGTCCTGCTCATCATCGATCTTTCCCCGGACCGAGGTATAGGCGTGGATTCCCCCTGTGGCGGCGGATTGCAATGCCTGGGTTTCGAGATAATTCCTTCCGCCGCAGCCGAGTTCGGTCAGGCAGGAAGTGTAATAGGGCAGAAGATCCAGAGAGGCTTCGTCGAGATCGGGGAGCTCGGCCACGATCTGCTGGTAGACGAGCCCGTTCGTTCCCTGGTCGAAGAAGGTTGCCGGAAGGCTGCCGACTGCTTCCTTCGATCCGGAGGGAATGCTGATCCGGGAAGGAATATCCTCCAATCCTACCTTGGGCAGGATCTCAGGGTCGTCCTGGCGGGCCTGGCGCGCTGCGAGTTTTTCCGCGCGTTCGATCACGGCGGATTTTTCGGATGCCGACATGCCCGACTTGATCGCGGCAAGACGCGCCTTTTCGCCAGCGGCACGCTTCTCGCCGAGCTTCGCATCGGGCTTCAGGGTCAGGCGAACCCTGTGTTCGTTCTCAAGCAGCAAGTCCCTGACGAGATTTTGGATGAAGTCGGGATCCTTGATTTCCGTGCGCAGTGCTTCGAGCACGGGGTCGATGTCGAGGGCGGATACCGGATCTCCCCGGTGTATCGCCTGGGGAAGGGCGTGCAGGATCAGCTGCAGCCCGTAGGGGTGGCCGTCTCCGCTGATTTCGCGCTGGGAAAGTTCGATCTGGTGCAATGCGGCTTCGATGCTCTCGAACGGTACGCCCTTTTCGGCTACTTGTTTCAGCACGCCGATAACGAGTTTTTCGGTAGCCTCGGCATGTTCGGGTTCCGATCCTTCGAGGCCGCAGATGAAGCTGATTTCGCGGTTGGAGTCTTCAAGCCCGCAAAGGGGGGACGGCGCCGCGCCCAGGTCCGTGGTTTCAAGCGCATGGCGCAGCGGGGATGCGCCGTTTTCCAGCAGAACGCTGGACAGGAGGTGCGCCTTGAGCAGGGACTTGAGGTCGGTGCTTCTGCCCAGAAGCCATCCCAGGACGATGTGCGTTTTTCCCGTCGTCTCATCCAGCGCGTAGCTTTCCTCGACAAGAACGGGCGAAAAATAGCGTTTCTCGTCTTCCACCTCGATTCTTTCATCCAGCCTTTGGAAACGGCAAAGGGCCTGTTCGTCGATGACCTTGTGGTGCTCGAATGCCGGGATGTCGCCATAGGTCATGAAGACCGAGTTCGAAGGATGATAATGAGTATGGTAGAAGCGCTTGAGCGCATCGTGACTCAGATCCGGTATCGACTCCGGATCGCCGCCGCTGTTGTAATGGTAGGTGGAAGTCGGGAAAAGGTATTTGCACAGCGTATGCCACAGGGCATTGACAGGGGAGCTCATCGCCCCTTTCATCTCGTTGTAGACGACGCCCTTGAAGACGAGGTCGCTCGCGGAATCCCCCGGGTTCTCGAATTCGACCCTGTGCCCTTCCTGGGCGAAATCGAGTTCGTCGAGCCGGGAGAAGAACACTGCGTCGAGATAGACCTCCATCAGATTCCTGAAATCCTTCCTGTTCTTGCTGGCAAACG
>Ga0315298_1001757_pt1 | contig 38778 bp, 37 predicted proteins | sample WHS_1_MG_FD_203077 | JGI IMG/M metagenome (GOLD analysis project Ga0315298, IMG submission 203077) | Extremophilic microbial mat communities from Washburn Hot Springs, YNP, Wyoming, USA - WHS_1_MG | ecosystem: Environmental > Aquatic > Thermal springs > Hot (42-90C) | place: USA: Wyoming... | reverse complement strand
GTTGAAAGTCGAGAGTTGAGCGTTGGACGTTGAACGTTCGTGATCGGTATATCGGACATCGTGTCTGTCCCCATACCGGGTATACCCGACATCGTGTCTGTCCCCATATGTGGGCGCCACAGCCGGCTTGGGCCGCCCGACCGGCGCTTGGACAGGTCCACCGCGTCAAAAGGTTCGGTCGCCCGAATTCCGTGTCTGTCCCCATATTCCGCCCACCATCCGCCCTTTCAGTCACCCCGTTGAAAGTTGAGAGTTGAACGTTTCACGTTGAACGTTCCTGATCGGTATACCGGACACCGTGTCTGTCCCCATATCGGGTATACCCGACATCGTGTCTGTCCCCATATCTGGGCGCCACAGCCAGCCTGGACCGACCGACCGGCGCTTGGACAGGTCCACCGGGTCAAAGTCCGGTCGTCCAAATTCCGTGTCTGTCCCCATATCCCGCCCACCATCCGCCCTTTCGGTCACCCAGTTGAAAGTTGAGAGTTGAACGTTTCACGTTGAACGTTCCTGATCGGTATATCGGACATCGTGTCTGTCCCCATATCGGGTATACCCGACATCGTGTCTGTCCCCATATCTGGGCGCCACAGCCGGCCAGGACCGTCCGACCGGCGCCTGGTCAGGTCCGCCGGGTCAAAAGTCCGCTCGTCCAAACTCCGTGTCTGTCCCCATATCCCGGCCACCATGCGCCCTTTCGGTCACCCCGTTAAAAGTTGAGAGTTGAACGTTTCACGTTGAACGTTCGTGATCGGTATATCGGACATCGTGTCTGTCCCCATACCGGGTATACCCGACATCGTGTCTGTCCCCATATCTGGTCCCGCGCAGATTATCCAATGTAAAACTTCGAAGGCCGCACTGTGGTGACCGGACTAATCGCTGCCAGAGAAGCAGATACTGACAAACTGAGCAAACTCGCAGCCTGAGAATCTTGGCAAATACTATCGATTTCTCAATATAGTAACTCAGCGCGGCGCAGCCGCAACCGAAGGATCGCGGCGAGATAAATGCGTTCGTTCCAGGCTTGGCACTCCGTCGCGCCGCGCTGCCAAACATGCGCGTCAGGAATGAACTGTGTGCCCGCCACTAAACTGTGGCGTATCTTGACAGGCCTGCTTACACTCGGCGCATGGGTTTTGATTTTATGAACGGCTCTGGATTGATCTGCGCGTCTGTGCTGGCTTTGCTGCTTGCCTTTGGCATGACCGGTCTTGCCGCACAGCCGGACATTATCGATGTCGATATTCCTTTCACACGCACGGTTCTCAAGAACGGCCTGACCTTGATCGTGCACGAAGACCACAAAGCGCCAATCGTTTCAGTCAATATTTGGTATCATGTCGGCTCGAAAAACGAGCGACCCGGCCGGACCGGGTTCGCGCATTTGTTCGAGCACCTCATGTTCAACGGGAGCGAACATTTCAACGACGATTACTTCAAACTTCTCGAGCCCGAAGGCGCCACCACCCTGAACGGCACTACCGACTGGGATCGCACAAATTATTTCCAGGACGTTCCCGTTTCTGCGCTGGATCTTGTTCTTTGGGCTGAATCCGATCGAATGGGATGGTTGCTGGGTGCAATTGACCAGGCCAAGCTGGATGAACAGCGCGGGGTGGTCTTGAACGAGAAACGCCAGGGCGAAAACCAGCCTTACGGCAAAGTCCTCCGCGTGCTTCTCGAGAATATCTTTCCGGCCGGCCACCCATATTCGTGGGAGGTAATAGGCAACGAGGCAGATTTGAAGGCGGCCACCTTGGACGATGTCAGAGAATGGTTCCGAACATACTACGGTGCTGCAAACGCGGTCCTTTGTCTCGCGGGTGACATCGACCGTGCTACCGCTCTCGAGAAAGTGGAGAAATACTTCGGTGAAATCCCTTCGGGGCCGCCAATCGTTCGCCCCGGGCAATGGATCGCCAAGCGCACCGGAATCAGACGAGCCGCACTTGAAGACCGGGTGAAGCTTCCGATGATTCTCCAGGTCTGGAACACCCCTCCCGCCATATCTGAAGAAAATGAGTATTTGTCACTGGCAGGCGATGTACTGAGCTCGGGTAAAACCTCGCGTCTTTACAAGCGGCTCGTGTACGACGAGCAGGTTGCCGTGTCGGTCTCCGCTTACCCAATATCACTCGAAATCGCGGGCGCTTTCGGCATCACTGTCATGGTCAGACCCGGAATTGACATACGCAAGGTCGAGCAAGCCATGGACGAGGAATTGGCGCGGTTTCTCAAAGACGGTCCGACAGAAGAGGAATTGCGCAGAGCGAAAAACCAGCGCATTGCAGCTTTCGTCCGCGGGGTTGAACGCATCGGCGGGTTCGGGGGCAAATCTGACATTCTTTGTTACAGCCAGGTGTTTGCGGGCGACCCGGCATTCTACAAGGTCCAGTTCCGCCGGATGCAAACCGCCACGCGCGATGATGTCCTCAGAACCGCTCGTGAATGGCTTTCAGACGGCAAATTCGTGCTTACGGTTGTTCCGTTTCCTGATTATCAAACCAACAAAACCAACATGGACCGCTCTGTGCGGCCGTCAAGCGGCACCCCGCCAAAAGCGAAGTTCCCGGAATTCACAAAGACGCAGCTCAGCAACGGGCTCAAAGTCATTATTGCCGAGAACCATTCCGTGCCGGCTCTGCATTTCCGCCTTGTGGTGGATGCAGGTTACGCTTCCGATCCGCCCGAGTTGCCCGGGCTCGCCAGCATGACAATGGAGATGATTGATGAAGGGACGCAAAAACGAGATGCGCTGCAGATCAGCGATCAACTCCAAATGCTCGGCGCCGAATTGGACACGGGAGCAAATCCTGATCAATGCGTTGTCACTCTCACCACGCTCAAGACAACTCTGGAAGAGGCGCTCGAACTGTATCAGGACATCATCCTCAACCCGGCCTTCCCAGAAAAAGAGCTGGTCAGATTGAAAAAAGAACGCATCGCATCAATCCAACACGAAAAGGTCACCCCCAACGCAATGGCTCTTCGCGTCCTTCCGCGACTTCTGTACGGCGAAGGCCACCCCTACAGCGCCCCTCTTACCGGCACCGGCACCGAAGAATCCACCGAGAAAATGACCCGCGAAAACCTTGTTCAGTACCATGCCAAATGGTTCAAACCGGGCAACGCCACACTGATCGTGGTGGGCGACACGAAACCTGAGCAGGTTTTACCGATCCTCGAAAAGAGGTTCGGGGTCTGGCGGCCGGGCGACTCCCCGCGCAAACAATTGCCTTCTGTCCCACTTCGGTCGAAAGCGCCCGTTTATCTCATCGACAAACCGGGCGCAGAACAATCTGTCATCTTTGCCGCCCATCTCGCGCCGCCGAAATCAACCCCGGACGAACGCGCGATGGAAATCCTGAACACTCTTCTTGGCGGCAAGTTCACATCACGCGTCAACATGAACCTGCGCGAAGCCAAGCACTGGACATACGGGGCTTCGACGGTTGTGTTCGATGCCTGTGGTCAACGCCCGTTCTTTGCGGTCGCACCGGTTCAGACCGACAAGACCGCCGATGCGATGGCCGAAATTCGCAAAGAGCTCACAGACATAATCGGTGTGCGCCCGCCATCTCCAGCCGAAGTCGAAGAAACCAAGAAACAGGCCGCCTTGGAATTGGCGGGCCGATGGGAAACCATGGCGGCCGTCGCAGCGTCCCTGGCGGAAATGGTCAGATTCAATTACCCTGACGATTATTTTGCCAATTACGCTGATGAAGTGATGGCGCAAACAGAGCAAACCGTGGCTCGCGCGGCCAAGGTTTTGTTGCAGCCTGACAAACTGATTTGGGTCATCGTCGGGGACAAGGAAAAGATCGAAGAACACATCCGAAAGCTCGAATACGGTCCGATTCAGCTCCTCGATGTCGGTGCTCTTTAGCCTGCACCGTCCTGAGGCGGGAGTACAAACCGCAGCGGCTCGTAGTGGACGCTTTGGTCTTTGTCTGACACCAAGCGGTCCTCAGAGGTTGATCATCGCGCCGACATGTACGTTCTCCGTGCGGTCTTCTGCCAAATTCTTACCGGCATACTGCCTGCCCGGCTTTCAGTCGCAAGCAAAGCGTATTTTTCTGTTGTGAAGAGGTTCGATACAAGGTAGGGGAACTGTAGCATGAGACCGGGAACCATCTCTGACGTGCTTTGCTGCCGGGCGTTTATCACTGCGATATGCACTGCTGTCTGGTTGCACGGGGCCGCAGCCGAACGTTTGGATCGGGGTGTTGTTGGCGTGCGGCGTGCCGACGGCGCCAATTACATAAGCTGGCGCTTGCTGGCCGAGGACCCGCCAACTGTCACGTTCAGAGTGTACGGCGCAGCCGAAAGCAGGGACGATGGCACAATGCTGGCCGAGTTGCGCGACAAGTGCGATTTTTCCGATCCAACCCCGGGCAACCGACAGTACTACAGAGTTGTGCCCGTGACCAACGGCAGTGTCTTGAATTCTGTTGGCGCTGTAAGAATTGATCAAAGTACACCCGGATATGTCCGAATTCGGCTCGAGGGGAATTATCGTGCCCAGAAAATCGGGCTGGCTGATTTGGACGGCGACGGGCGGTTGGATTTCATCGTCAAACAGGCGGACTTTAACACTGACCCGTACCAGCAGCCGGGTTACTGGAAAAAGAGCGAGGACACTTACAAGATCGAGGCTTACAGGCACGACGGCACATTCATGTGGCGGTACGACATGGGCTGGGCAATCGAGGAAGGAATTTGGTATTCGCCGATCGTTGCATACGATCTCGACGGCGACGGGAAAGCAGAGGTGTTCTGCAAGGGCGGCACCAATTACTGGCTTTACACGGCGGCAGGCAAGTTGATTGGGCACACCAATCTGGGCGATCTGAGCCCAAAAGCCGTTTATTGGCTTGAGGGATCGACAAAGGCGTACGTTGTCGGGCAGCGAATCTTTGTGTGGCCAAACCGCGAGATCGGGCGCATCGAAGGGCGTGTGGTTTGTATTGCTGATTGCATCGGCGACTGGCGTGAGGAGATAATCACCGCGCTCGAGGGCGAAATCCGCATTTACACAACAACGACCCCGGCGCTTTTTCGCCGGGTTTGCCTCATGCAAGACCGCCTCTACAGGAACGACGTTGCTGTCCAGACGATGGGATATTTTTATCCGCCCCAGCTCGGTAAATCGCTCCGGTAAGAATGCGTCGGCTGCGTAAAACTCCGAGATAACACCATACTCAGACAGCCATGAATAACGTGACATCTCATGCCATTGACAAGATCGCCCAAGGATATCGAGCCGCCCAGGTTCTCTTCGTCGCTGTTCGGCTTGGCTTGTTTGATGCGATTGGGAAACGTTCAATGACTGCAGCGCAGCTCGCGAAAACCCTCAAGGCTGATCAACGAGCAATACGAATGTTGTCCGATGCTCTCGTTTCCCTTGGACTTCTCCTCAAGCGCGGCCCCGGATACGCCAATTCGCGGCTGTCCATGTCATTTCTGTTGAAGAACTCGCCGGCCTCGCAGCAGGCATTGCTTGTTCATAATGCAGCGCTGTACGAGCGTTGGGCGTGCTTGTTCGACGCAGTAAAGACGGGGCGACCGGTGCCGCCGCACGTTGGGGATCAACGCCTCCGCAGGGACGCCATTGCGTTCAGCCGCGCGATGGCTGCTTCCGGGTCAATACAGGCTGACGAAACAGCGTCCAAGATTGATTTGCGCGGCGCACGGCGCATGCTGGACATCGGCGGCGGCCCCGGAGTTTATGCGATCGCGTTCGCGCAGCGTTGGCCGAAGCTGCGTGTGACAGTGGTTGATTGCGCCGAAGCGATCGCTGTCGCCTGCGAGAACATCAAGAAAGCAAAGCTGGCAGGCCGAATCACTACCTTGGTTGGCGACGCGTTCGAGGTGGATTTGGGCGAATCATACGATTTCGTTCTGCTTTCGAATGTGGTTCATCAGTATTGTCCGGAGTGGAACATGCGGCTGATCAGGCGCGCAGCACAAACCCTTGCCCCCGGGGGCAGACTCGCAATAAAGGATTTTATCTTGCGAAACAATCGGACAGGGCCGGTCGGGGCGAGTTTGTTCGCGATCAACATGCTGGTTAACACTCCGCGCGGCGACTGTTACAGCGTTAAAGAGATCAGGGATTGGATGTGCGGCGCCGGGTTGAGGCCGGAAGGCACTGTCCGGCTGCGACATCCATCGGCGGTTGTGCTCGGTCGGAAACCGCAATTGACCGTTGAAAATGGCGGTTAACGCGACTACCTTGAACCCGCAATGCTGAGTGATCGACCATATCTGCGTGACACTTCGACCAGCCGGCGCTGGTCAACAAGCGTCGTGCTCATCATTGCAAACGCGGTTGTTTACCTGCTCGTTCTGATTGCGCTTCAATCGCGGCAACCTTTCCTGAGGGACGTCCTTGGATGGTTGCCGCTCGATCCCCGTGCTTTGGCGCGCGGCCATGTTTGGCAACTGTTGACTTTCCAGTTCTTACATGCGGGAACTTTTCACCTGCTGATCAACTGCGCGATGCTGTACATGTTCGGTCGGCCTTTGGAGATGGCCATGGGCCGCAGCGCATTCCTAAAACTGTATTTCGGGAGCGGTGTTTTTGGCGGCCTTGTGCAAGCTGCGGGCGCATGGCTGTTGCCGTATCAGTTTGGGGTCGGGCCGGTCGTTGGGGCATCCGCGGGAGTGTTCGGGCTGATAGCGGCTTTTGCATGGATCAACCGCGACACTTCGATAACCATGCTTCTTGGCTTCATCATCCCGGTGTCAATGAAAGCCAAGTACCTGCTGGTGGTCGAGGTTGTCCTGGCTGTTATGGGTCTTTTGAGCGGTGAAAGCGGAGTCGCCCACGGGGCGCATCTGGGCGGGATGGCGTTTGGCGTGGCTTTTGCGAACTACGTTGTTCTTGGAAACCTTCTGCAGTTTTTTCGAAAGAAGACGCACCGGATAATTCGTCCCCGCGAGCTGATCCGGACTCGCGCGTCGAGGGAGAAACGAGATTTCGGCAACTCCGGTTCTGATGACAAGGACTTGCCGCCCGAGGAGTTCATAAGCAGGGAAGTCGATCCAATCCTCGACAAGATCAGTCAGCACGGAATACAAAGCCTCACCGAACGCGAGCGCCGAATACTCGAGATGGCTCGCAGCAAAATGAACCGAAGATGATCCCGCGTTATTCCCGTCCCGCCATGCGGGACTTGTGGTCGGAACAGCGAAAACTTGAAATCTGGCTCCAGATTGAACTTCTGGCCGTCGAAGCCCTTGCGAACGCAGGGCTCGTCCCGCGCAAAGACTTCGAGGTGCTGAAGAGCCGCGCATCGTTCGACCTCGAGCGTTGCAAGGAACTCGAACGCACGCTCAACCACGATGTCATAGCGTTCACCACCTGCGTGGCCGAACGCGTGAACGATCCCGCAAGCCGCTGGCTGCATTTCGGCCTGACAAGCAGCGATATTCTGGATACTGCCTTCGCAGTACAACTGGTGCAGGCCGCGGACCTGCTGATCAGCGACGTGAAAGAGCTCCGGACAGCGATTGCAAAACGCGCTCGCGAACATCGCGACACACCCTGCATCGGTCGAAGCCATGGCATTCATGCCGAACCAATCTCGTTCGGACTGAAGCTGGCGTTGATGTACGACGAGTTCGGTCGGGCGTTGCAGCGGCTGCAAAATGCACGCAAAACAGTCGCTGTTGGCAAAATCTCCGGCGCCGTCGGCACCAACGCGCATCTCGCGCCCGCAATTGAAGCTCAAGTGTGCCGCAAACTCGGGTTGCGCGCTGCGCCCGTTTCAAGCCAGATAGTCCAACGTGACGTGCACGCCGAGTTCATGCTGGCACTCGCTCTGGTCGCAGCGAGCGTGGAGAAATGGGCGACAGAGTTTCGCCACTTGCAAAGAACCGAGGTTCTGGAGACCGAAGAGTTCTTTGCCAAAGGCCAAAAAGGCTCGAGCGCAATGCCGCACAAACGCAATCCCATCACATTCGAGCGTTTGACAGGGTTGGCGCGTGTTATTCGCGGGCATGCGATTACAGCCCTTGAGAATGTGACCCTGTGGCACGAGCGCGACATCAGCCACAGCTCGGCCGAACGCATAGTTTTCCCCGATGCATGCGCTCTTCTGGATTACATGCTGGTTACGCTGACGAACCTGATGCAGAACCTGCTGGTGTATCCGGAGAACATGCGGCGGAACCTTGATCTGTCGCTCGGCTTGTGGCATTCACAGGCAGTAATGCTGGCATTGATTCGGAAGGGGCTGACGCGTGAACAGGCATACGAAATTGTCCAGCGCGTCGCAATGCAAACATGGGAAGCCAAACACGCCGGACGCACAGACGCCGATTTCCTTTCCCAGCTCAAACAGGATGAGGAAGTCGCGCGGTATCTGGACTCGAACGAGATCGACAGGATTTGCTCGCTCAAGTTCCATCTGCGTCATGTGAAAACCAGATTCCGGAAGGTCGGGCTGTAGAACTGTTCCGGTGCCGGTTTTGCACAGTTGTCATCGCTCGGAAATATCACCCACCGACCCGAAATGCAGGTGCTGGCTGGCATTCCGGGCAAACAAGGTGACAAACACGATATTCCTCAGCGCGGCGCAGCCGCAACCGAATGATCATGTCGTGACAACTGCGCTGGTTGCAGGAATGCCGCTGTGTTGCGCCGCGCTGTGGTGACCGCGCTACTCGCTGCCAGAGAAGCAGATGCTGACAAACCAAGCAAACTCGCAGTGTGAAAATCTTCGCAAATATGATCGATTCCTCAATATTACTATTTTAGCGGGCAATGCACCGGCAACGCCGAAAGCCCATCGGATAACACGGCTTCGCGAGTTCGCGTCAGTCTGAGGCGCAGAGTCGTCTCGTTTCAAAACTCAAACTGAACCGACCGCAATCTCCGGCCCAGCTCTGTCAACACGCGTTGTTCATCCGCGATGTCGCGCGCCGCAAAGGTGACACTGAACCGCAGGTATGCGCCAACGTCGTCCCATGGCACCGTCGAAATCAGCAGGTTCCGTATCAGCCACTGTGAAACTTCCTCTGCCGACTTGAACTCGATGCGCGTGCCGTTTGCAAGCTGAGCTGCACGAGGGGCTTTGACGTAAAGAAAGAACGACGCCTTCGGTTTCTTGGCGGTGAACCCCGTGTCGCGGAGCGTGCGAACAAGGCCGTCCATTCTGCGGGAGTATTTGGCAGCGATTTTCTCGGTTATCTCCGGATGATCGAAGCAATATGCCGCAGCGTGCTGGATGGCAAGGAACTGGCCGCTGTCGGTGTTGTCCTTGACGTCTCCGTAGGCGCGAACGAGCAGTTCGTTCCCGGCAACGAATCCGCAGCGCCAACCTGTCATATTGAAGCTCTTGCTGCACGAATGCAGTTCAACCCCGACATCCTTTGCGCCGGGCGCCGCCAGAAAACTCAGCGGTTTCCCTTCGAACACAAGGGCCGCGTAAGCAGCATCCGAGACAACCACAAACTTGTGCCGTTTGGCCAGCCAAACAACCTTCTCGTAAAACTCGGGTGTGGCGGAGGCGCCGGTGGGATTGTTCGGGTAGTTCACAACCAACACTTTCGCTCTTTCAAGAGTCTCTGTCGGCACTTTGTCGAAGTCAGGCAGGAACTCGTTTTCCTCGCGCAGCGGCAGATTGTGAACAACTCCGCCATAATAGCGCGCGTGCGTGCCGAACACCGGATATCCCGGACTGGTCATCAACACAAGGTCACCAGGATTCACAAGGGCTGCCGGCAAAATCGAGAGTGCCGCTTTGCTGCCGATGCTGTGAATCACCTCGCGTTCAGGGTTGATCCCTTTGACGCCACAGACTCTGTCCAGGTAACGCGCAGCGGCTTCTTTAAGGACATGATCGCCGTTGTCGGCGTACCCACGGTTTTCGGGCTTGCGCGCTTCCCTGGCAAGCAGCTCGACAACCTCCGGGAACGCCATTTCGTCGGGCTCGCCCACACCGAGGTCGATAATCTCCGCGCCCGGGTTTGCCGCCAGCGCGGCGCGTTTGGCGCGTTTGATTTGCTCGAACTTGTAAATCGCGCTGCCTTTTCCGTAAAGCCGACCGCCAATTCGCTCGGCGAACAATTCTTGGATATATGACTCAGCCATTGACCGAACTCCGCGCCGCCCTTTTCTATGTCCGGCAACAGTCAACCGCCGCAGAAACGGCGCGGGGCATAGACGGTAGCTTCCCAATCGCTGCATGACAAGAAGTTCCCTTGCCCGGCAATCTCACCACATCGCCAGACGAAGGCACCCGAAACTTCGTCTTGGTGAGATTTTGCGGGGAGGCGACGAAGCTGCCCTCGTGCGCGCGGCGCGTCAGAACGCCGCACTTGGCAGCAACCCCCCTTATTTAGCCTTGATCATTCGGTTGCGGCTGCGCCACACTGAACAATGTCTTTGATGGGCCGAACATTTATTGGTCCCGGAACCCCCACAAGAATTCTCGACAGAATTGTTGACACCGCCTTCGCTCCGATCATTAACCGACCCCACTTGTCGATTGTTCGACTCGGCACTAAATTGTGTGCAATGGACATCGCCGACGAACAACACATCAAGGCGCGACTTGCTTTGCGGGGTTGTTCAAAAACGGACCCGATTCGCATGCAAACGAACAAACTTTGTAGGTTCACCGCGCTGATTACACATCAACGGTTTTCCGGCCTCTTTCTTACTGGTTTTGCCGTCCTCTTCTTCCTGCATTGCGTCATTTCCAGCGGGCAGTTACAGGCAGCGCCGATCGATGTCCCCAACGCATCATTCGAGTCCCCGCAGACAGACTTTGTAGATACGCGTTTGGATTTCTGGCAGAAAACACCGAAACCTGCCTGGTGGGACGAGAATTCATATGGCCCTTGGGACCAGTTGGTTGGGTCTTTTGCAAACGTGGCACCTGAAGACCCCCGCCACATTGATAACTGCCACGGCAACCAGGCAATCTGGGTGTTTGCAAATCCTGGAGTGGGTTTGTTTCAGGATTACGAATCCTCAGACTGGTCGGGCCCTAACCCCAGGCATGCGTTTGATGCTCGATTCGACGTTGGCAAAGGCTATGAGCTGACCGTCGGCGTGTTTGTCGGTGTAGCATATCCAATGGCTGAAGGGGCGACGCTCGAGCTGAGCCTTTACTACCGCAACGCTTCGGGTAACCGGGTAACCGTGGCGGCCACCGTAATCACCAACAGTCCTGCGACATTCCAACCCGATATGCATCATCTGATTGATTTCAAGGTGAACATGGGACCGGTCGCTTCGGGCGATCCATGGGCCGGCCAGCATATCGGTATTGCGATCACATCCACCGTTTCGCAAATGGCGGGAGGTTATTGGGTGGTGGATAACGTGCGCCTTTACGAGGTTTCTCCGCCCGTTCTTGCCGGTTCAGTTAAAACCAACGGATTGTTCGGTTTCAACATCGTCAGTGAACCGGGACGAGAACTTGAGATACTGTCTGCCAACGAAGCAGACGCGCCGCTCTCACAGTGGGTTAGCCTCGGAACTGCGACAAACCTGACCGGTACCGTCTTTTTCTCGGAGCCATTGTCAACACAGCGGCAGCGCTTCTATCGCGCGCGGGAAGTGCCGTGAGCGCTTTACCTCATGCATCGTCCCTTATCAAGACCGTTCGGATTCACCCTTGTTGAACTACTGGTGGTGGTAGCGGTGATCGCCATTCTTGGGGCGCTGTTAATGCCCGCGCTCGTCTCCGCGAAGCGTGCCACACAAAAAGCCGCTTGTTTGTCAAATCTTCGCCAGGTTGGCGTCGCGGTACATACTTACGCTGAAGAAAACGACGGCAAGATCCCTTATGGGCCAATAGCGCCTCCTTTCACCAGCCCGTCGAGCTTTTATCCTTCTACTGGCAGTCCAACCAGCCTATTGTCGCTTCAATCCGGTGCGCCTGTTGGCCTGGGCCTGCTGCTCGAGCGTTATCTTGCATCGGAACCGAAGGTCCTTTTTTGTCCTGCAGCGGATCAACGACAGGACATCGAGGCCGAGTTGGCAAAGGTGGGCCGGTATCAGGCGCAGTGCAGTTATTTCTATCGGCACGGCAGCAACACCCAGTTGTTCGACAATCCAACCGCATTAACTTCCACGGCCAGTTTTCAGCTCGAGAGTCTGGGTTTGAACCGCAACGGTTTGCCAGTCCGGGCGCTTGCCATTGACTCACAGTTCCTTTGTCCACCCGGCCTCGAAGCTTTCAATGTCATGCCCCGTACTCATCACCAACAAAAGATTGTCAATGTGCTTTTTGCTGACGGCAGCGTCATGTCGCGGCCAAACCTCAACGGCAAGTTCACCGTGGACGTGCGCAACTACGCTCAACTGCGCGACAGCTTCAGCTACATTCTACGGGCCCTCGAACAGGCCGATGCCGAGTACTGATCCCTCTACTGTATACCCACTCCTTAAAGGCGCACCACGGAGAGAGGCTTATAACTCGTTCAAACCACCATGCTGCGCCTCAGTCGGTCGCGAGGTGCCGCAGCTTGGCGCAGCCGAAACATGATAGCACATTCCGTCGAAAGAGACTTTTTGTCGCAAAATGGTTCGCAACATAAATTCCCGATATTGCTGGTACTTTTTGGCACAAAGGAGCTGACTGCTCCTTCCAATGAGTTAGTGCCGCACGGTACCCCGAAATGGGGACAGACACGGAGTTTCACTATGTGAGGGCGACCGGACTCTTGACCCACCGGACCTGCCCAAGCGCCGGTCGGACGGTCCAGGCCGGCTGGGGCGCCCAGATTCGGGGACAGACACGGTGTCCGGTATAGAGTCCGGCTGCGGCACGCAGATATGGGGACAGACACGATATCCGGTATACCGATCAGGAACGTTCAACGTGAAACGTTCAACTCTCAACTTTCAACGGGGTGACCGAAAGGGCGCATGGTGGACGGGATATGGGGACAGACACGCAATTTGGGCGCCCGGTTTTTTGGCCCGGACGAGCCCAAACGCTTGCCAGCCAGTTGAGACCGACTTCGGCCCACCGCTCCCCAAAAAAGGGGACAGACACGGAGTTTCACTATGTGCGGGCGAGCGGACTCTTGACCCACCGGACCTGCCCAAGCGCCGGTCGGACGGTCCAAGCCGGCTGGGGCGCCCAGATTCGGGGACAGACACGGTGTCCGGTATAGAGTCCGGCTGCGGCACGCAGATATGGGGACAGACACGATATCCGGTGTACCGATCAGGAACGTTCAACGTGAAACGTTCAACTCTCAACTTTCAACGGGGTGACCGAAAGGGCGCATGGTGGACGGGATATGGGGACAGACACGATGTTTGGCCGTCGGCGGAAATAGAGGGACAGACACGAATGGCACTTAGATAAGCTCCAAGGGATTCAGGGGTTTTGTGCTGCTATGTTTGTTACGATGTGGGATTTCTTTGTACTGGTGACGTGGTTTGTTGAGATGGGGATAATTTTTGAGTCGGCGTTTCAGTGCCCTTGGTTCGCGACGTGCAGGTCTTGCAGGGACCAGGTCGGTGGCAATGACACATAACAAGTTGGCGACCAATTGGTCTGGGCAAGGTGACGGTTGTGCCGTCGATGACCAGTGGACGAAGACCAAACCAGAGTCCTTCGGCCTTGGGCAGGAGACGCTGGGCGTATGCGGCCACGCTGTGACGCAACCGTTGGAGTAAATCAAACGGCAGACGCCCCCGGGCTTGGCTGTAACCACCTGTGTTGGAGCTAATTGGGCCCTGGCCCCCGGGAAGCCAGGATCGCCTGGATGTGGCGCAGGGCTTTCCGGCAGGTGCAGTTGCGATGCAGCACCTGGTAGAGGAAGCCCCAGAAAGTGCGGTGGACAGAGAAAACTCTCCGGCGACTGTTTGGTCCTTGCTTGGTTGGTTCCAGGGCCCCCGGGGGCAGATACCTGGCAAAGAGAGCTTCGAGCTGGTTGGGGCTCATGTTGTTTAGTTGCCGCAGTGGTTGTTTGCAGGTGGCGAATCTGGCACGGAATTGCGGAAAAAACGGTGTGTACATGAAAAGTATATATACTTGCCAACGCTTGATGTCAATGGTAAAATCTTTCCCATGAAACGAACCGTTCAAACCTTGGACCCAAAATACCTCCGACTGCGCCAGCGGCTGGCCCGCCTGGGCTACATCAGTCAGGGCTCGGTCTTGGATCGCTCCACACTCAAACCGCCCCGCAGCGGTTATCAGTGGACACGCAAAGTGGCGGGTAAAACCGTCACAGTCGCACTGAGCCGGCCCCAGTACCAGGCTCTGGAGCAGGCAATCCAAAACTATCGAACGCTGCGAAAGATCCTCAGGGAAATGGAACGGGTTTCGCGGCAGGTACTGTTCAAGGCCCTTCCGGACACGCGCCGCCGCAAAGCCCTGTCCAAGAGAGCTTTAGGCCTTATCTAAGCGCCATTCTGGACAGACACGATATTGGGCCGGCCGATGCCGGCGGGCAGATCACGCCGGAGAGATCGTGGCGCCGGTTAAGGTTTCATTTGGTCGGAAGTGCGATTCGACTCAAAAAACTGGCACGACGGTGCTGTTTGGTATAGCATATCGTGCCTATGATGGACGACATCAAACTTAGAGTGACCGAAATTGGGCGCAGGCTGTCAGCGTTGCGGAGGTTTCTTTGACGTCCCGGCTCAACAGCAACGGCTGGCAAAAATCGAGGAGGAAATGTCCCGACCGAATTTCTGGGACAGTCGCGAACAGGCTCAGGCTCTGATTGACGAGGCCGGCGGAATTCGGCGCAGGCTTGACCCGCTGCTGCAGGCTGAGAAACGGCTTGACGATTTACGCGTGATGATCGAGTTGGGCGAATCCGAGCCTGAAGCCGCCCAAATCGAACTGGGGAAGGAACTCGAACGGGACCTTGCGAAGTTCGGGCAGGACGTTGATGCGTTGGAACTTCGGACCTTGCTCAACGGGCCACATGACAAGCGCAACTGCATTCTGAGCATAAACGCCGGTGCGGGCGGGACAGAATCCTGCGATTGGGCGAACATGCTGCTGCGCATGTATCAGCGGTGGTGCGAATCGCACAATTGGCAGGTCGAAATAAGCGACATTGTGCCCGGTGAAGTTGCCGGTATAAAGAGTGCGACCTTGATGATCACCGGTGAGAACGCGTACGGGTTTTGCAAGGCCGAACGCGGTGTTCACCGGCTGGTGCGGATATCGCCGTTCGACGCGAACAGGCGGCGGCACACGAGCTTCGCGAGCGTGGACGTGATCGCCGAGATCGAGGAAGGAACCGAGATTGTGGTTCCCTCGAGCGAATTGAAAATCGACACTTACCGTTCGGGTGGCAAGGGCGGACAAAACGTCAACAAAGTGGAAACCGCGGTGCGAATCACGCACCTGCCGACGGGGATTGTTGCCGCCAGCCAGAGCCAGAGATCGCAACATCAGAATCGGGCTGCCGCAATGAAATTGCTCCTTGCAAAACTGTACGCGCTGCGCGAGGACCAGCAACGCGCTGAGATGGAGCGGTTTTACGGTGAAAAAGGGAGCATCGGATGGGGCAACCAGATTCGAAGCTATGTGCTGCAGCCTTATCGGATGGTCAAGGACCTTCGCACTGGAATCCAAACCGGCGATACGGATTCTGTCCTTGATGGGAACCTTGACATGTTTGTCAACGGCTGGCTGAAAGCCGGGTGCCCAACCAAACGCCAGCCCGGAATCAAAGACGAAGCCGATGAGGAATAACAAACCGGCTCGTGCAAACCTGCGTTTTGTCTGTGACAATCCTTGACGAAATCGTCCAACACAAACGGGGCGAGGTAACGCGCCTGCCGGCTCTCGACGTCAGTCCGGAGACCGTTCAATCGGCCATGAAAAGTCGGGGTGACCCCCGCGACTTCACCGGCGCAATCGCGAGGCTCAGGCCGGAGGGAGTCGCTCTGATTGCCGAAGTGAAACGCGCGTCGCCATCGGCGGGCATTATTCGGGAGAACTTTGATCCCCGTGCACTTGCAAAAGAGTATCACTCGGCGGGTGCAGCATGCATCTCGGTATTGACAGACCAGCGGTTTTTCAAGGGCTCGATCGACGACCTCAGAAACGTCAGAAGGTCGGTTCCGCTCCCGCTGCTCCGCAAGGATTTCATCATAGACGACCGACAGATTCTCGAATCGATCCAGTTTGGAGCGGACGCGATTCTCTTGATAGCTGCGGTTCTTGGGGATGCGGAGCTGCATCGGTTGCACAGCCTTGCGGTTTCGGCCGGATTGGCGGTCCTGGTTGAGGTGCACGACGAGCACGAACTCGAACGCGCCCTTGGTTGCGGCGCAAGGCTCATCGGGATCAACAATCGCGACCTTCGCACATTCAAAGTTGACGTTGCGGTCACCGAACGTCTTGCCCGTGCAATCAGGTCCGACCCGGCAAAACAGGATATTCTGTTGGTTTCCGAAAGCGGCATCAAGACGCGCGCCGATGTCGAACGTGTCAAGCGCGCTGGTGCTGATGCCATTCTGGTTGGCGAGACTTTGGTGCGGGCGCCAGCGATTCAACAGAAGGTGGCTGAACTGCTGGCAAATCATGCCAGGTCCCGGACCGGATGATAAAACGTCTGTACTTCTCGGCGGTCATCCTGTTTTGGGTGACGATGAACATTCTGCTGTGGCGCGCAGAAATGGGCGGCCAGCACGGCAAGAGCGGGAGTCCCGTGCCGCCTGACCTTGTTTGGACCCGGATTCTGACTGCGCCCGATGATTCTTCACTTGAAGTGTACCAGCGTGGTCGGCGACTCGGTCACTGCCGATGGTGGGCAAACATCACCGAAGCCCAGAATCAGAACCAACAGAACCCGGGCACTGAATCAATCGAGGGCCGCGTCGAAAGAATCACAGGGTACACCCTCGACCTCGAAGGCAACATTCTGATCAACACCAATCAGCCGAGGCTGCGGTTTACATGGCATTCTGAATTCGGCACCAACAAGGCGTGGCGCAACATGAGTCTTAAACTGTACGCGCGTCCGCTTACAATCGATGTCAAAGCCGATGCCGCCGCTCAAACCGTCACAGTCGCTCGGCGCGACGATGAATCAACATGGGAACAAACGTTCACGTTCGGCGACCTCTCAAAGCCGGACAAGTTGCTGGGCGCTCTGGGGTTGCCGTTTGGCGGTCTTTTACTTGCCGGCTTGCCGGCAATGCCATCGGGCGACCTTGGGTCGATTGCGAAGCTTGATCTCGGGCTGAACTGGGAGGCGCGAAACGATTGGTTGGAAGCCGGAAACGCCCGGGTGCGCGTTTACAAACTTCAGGCTCGCCTTTTTGACAAGTACCACGCGGTTGTCCATGTGAGCCGCGTGGGCGAAATCTTGCGTCTTGAACTGCCCGGTGACGTGCTGCTTGTGAACGAGGCGTTCTCGAAGCTCTCGAGCCTTCGCTGAATCGAACGATGATTGAGCTGGTCAATCTTGTGAAGAAATTCGGCGGTCTTGTGGCTGTCAACAATGTGACATTGACGGTCCCAAGAGGAGAGTTTTTTGCTCTGCTGGGTCCAAACGCAGCAGGCAAAACAACCACGATCAAAATGATCGCCGGCCTCATGAAACCAACGTCGGGATCGGTGCGTGTGAGTGGTTATGATGTCGTGCAGCAGCCGTTGGAAGCGCGGCGTCAGTTGGCTTACGTGCCGGACTTTCCGTTTTTGTACGACAAACTCACGCCGTGGGAGTTTTTCAGGTTCATAGGCCGGCTTTTTCTCATGGACAGCGCCAGAATCGAGCGCGTTGCCCGAGAGTTTTCGGCCCGTTTCAGCCTCGATCCGTATCTTGGCAACCCCATCGAATCCCTATCGCATGGAACAAGACAAAAGGTCGCCATCGTGTCGGCGTTGCTCCATGAGCCGTCGGTGTTCGTTCTTGACGAGCCGATGGTGGGAATAGACCCGCAGCACGCGCGCGTTCTCAAGGATATTCTGAAAGAACGGTCCCGGGCAGGGACAACAGTTTTCATCTCGACACATCAGTTGAGCGTTGCCGAGGAAATGGCAGATCGAATTGGCATTATGCACGAGGGCCGGTTGATAGCCGTTGGCACAAGAGATGAGCTGCGACGGCAGAGCGGCACTGACGGTGCCCTTGAACAAACGTTTCTTGCTCTGACGGCCCAGGAATCCGCGGCTGACATGCAAGGCGTTGCACAAAAACCCGCGGTGTAATGGGAATCCGTTCATGAACTGCGCCTCGACATCAAATGGCGGCATGCTATGGCTGTTGGTGAAGGTCAACCTTCTCCAGACATGGCGTCGTTTGCTTTCGGTGCGGCAGCAATCATGGCTGCTAACGGCTGTAATTGCGATGTTTTTGGCCGGATACGCGGCTCTGGCGTTTTTTCTTTTTTATAAAGGGCTCAAATTCGCGGGGTCGTTTCCGGGTCTTGGCCATGTTTTGATCGAGCGGATGATGTTTCTGCTTTTTGCCTTTCTGTTCGTTCTGTTGCTGTTGAGCAACATGATCGTAAGCTACACCAGCTTGTTTAAGAACCGTGAAACACTTTTCCTGCTTCCGCTGCCTGTTCCACTTCAGACGATCTTTCAATGGAAATTCATCGAGAGCGCAATTCTGGCGTCGTGGGCATTTTTGTTTCTTGTTGCGCCGATGTTGGCGGCGTATGGCCTGACCCAGCAGGTGCGGTGGCATTTCTACCCGGCGACGTTGTTGCTGATACTGGTGGCGATAGTGATTCCTGCATCCGGGGGTGCGTGGGCCGCGGTGTTGTTGGCGCGGTTCCTTGACAGGCGCAGCTTCCAGGTCGGTCTTCTGGTCACAGCAGCAATGCTGATCGTGTTCGGCGCTGTGTGGCTGAAGCCGGTCGGTGTCACCGATGAAGAACTCGAAACGCGTGTTCTGATTGTGCTGGACCGTTTGTTGGGCAAAACGCGATTCGCTTTGTTCCCATTCCTGCCGAGCTACTGGGTTGCCGCCGGCGTGCAACAGTGGGCTGAAGACGCGCTTGGGGATGCGACCTTTTACGCGTTGGTTATGGCAAGCAACGCCCTTTTCTTCGGCACGCTGGTACTCACATTAACCGGCACGGCATTCTACAATGCAGCTTCGATTGTTCTGAGCCGGGGCAGCGCACTTGGACGATGGAAGTGGTACCAGACATGGCGGAAACGCCGCGCGGTTGATGCACTACAACACGGACCGGTTGACCGGTTGATAGGCGCCATCCCATGGCTGAAGCCGGACAAGCAGGCTCTCATCGTAAAAGACATACGCGTGTTCTGGCGGGATACGACTCAATGGGGCCAGACAGTTGTGCTTTTTGGTCTGCTTGCGATGTACATTTTGAACCTGCGACACTTTGGCGCCCAACTCACAAGCCCGTTCTGGAGCCACGTTGTGTCTTATCTCAACCTGTTCGCTTGCGCTCTGAATCTGGCCACGGTAACGACCCGGTTTGTCTATCCACAGTTCTCGCTCGAGGGAAAGCGGGTTTGGATTGTTGGGATGGCACCGATTGGCTTGCCGAAGGTCATGATCACAAAGTTCGCGTTAAGTACGGCAGTATCGCTTTGCGTGACCGTCGGGCTGATGGTGCTGTCCGGCTGGATGCTCAAACTGGAATTTGAAAAACTCGCCGATCTCGGCCTTTCGGCGGTTGTGATGACATTCACGCTCAATGCGCTTGCGATTGGGCTCGGGACATTGTATCCGAACCTGAAAGAAGACAATCCAAACAGAATAGTAAGCGGTTTTGGCGGGACATTCTGTCTGGTTGCGAGCTTTCTCTACATAGTTCTTTCCATTGCAATCCTTGCCGCGTCCTCGCCGTGGGGACGCGGCGGGCGAATCGATTTGTCATGGGTTTTGGGCGGACGGGCGGTGTTTCTCGGGCTGTCTTGTGTGGTCGGTTTGTTTCCGTTGAAGTCGGGTTTGCGCCGATTGGCAACGTTCGAGCTTTGACGCGCCTCTATCAAAGTTGCGGCTGCGCCGCGTTAAATGATTATAATGAGAAGTCGTTCATATTTGCGAAGATTTTCAGACTGCCAGTTTGCTCAATTTGTCAGTATCTGATTCTCTGGTCCTGAGCATTGCGCTCACGACAGGTGCGGCCTTCGAAGTATTACATTGGATAATCTGCTCAGGACAAAATATGGGGACAGACACGGAGTTTCTCAATGTTTGGACGGCCGGACTCTTGGCCCGGCGGACCTAACCCAGCGGCGGCCGGACGGTCCCAGCCGGCTGTGGCGCCCAGATATGGGGACAGACACGATTTTGCGGGGAGCCAAATTTGGGGACAGACACGCAATTTGGGCGGGCGGACTGTTGACTTGGTGGACCTGACCAAGCCGCGGTCGGACGGTCGAGGCCAACCGCAACGCCCGGAATATGGGGACAGACACGCAGTTTGCAGGCACGGAGTTTCCGCTCGCGACCAGTCAACCTTCGGGCGCCGGGTTTGTGTGATCGAAATGGGGGCATGAGTTAGGCGGTTGGGTTGATGCAGTCGGGGGCGGCGGTGAACTGGCCAGGTTGTTCCGGTCGTCGAACACGGGATGTCCGACCGGGCAAAAGAGCGTTGGACATTTCTGGTGGAGTCGTTACACTCACTGACATTATGAACAAGAACATCACGCTCACAGGCGTGTTGGTGGTGATATTGCTGCTGAGTGCCATTGCGAATCTTGCATTGTGTGTGCGGTATGTTCGCACGGTGAGCGCCGCTCAACGCCTTCAGGCCGTCAGCAGCAGGCTGCAATTCCAGAGGGCGCTGGTTGCCCACAACAGGTCTCTGATGCAGAGCATTGCAAACGATGCCATCGAGTATTCGAAGAAGAACTCGCAAATGGCGGCTTTGCTTCAGCAGTATAACCCTTTGCTTGAACAGTTGAACCTCGCAAAACCCCAACAGGGAACAGCTCCGCGCCAAAACAAATAACTTCAATATGATGCCCCCCGATCCGGTCTCCCAAGTCGGTGTTGGCGGTCAACCGGCCAATTCGGAAGCAGAGCTTGCCACGCTTCGCCAATCCGTCGCAAACCTGCGGATGTTGCTCCAATTGACTGTCATCGCTCTTGTCGTGGTCGTTGCCTCGGTGAACGTTTTTCTGTTTCATCAGGTTCGCCTGCTGCGGAAGCAGGCGGGCGACATGCAAAACGCTTTTATTGAAATGGCAAAAGCGGTTGGTGAATACGAGACGAACACCGTGCCGTTGATGGAGCGTTTCCTCGTCGATCTGAAGAAGTTTGCCGATCGCGATCCTTATTTTGCACAGGTCCTCGCAAAATATCCCTTGCCAAGCCCGAAAACCACAAACGCTCCTGCCGCCACCAATCCTCCGGCTCCAGCAACAAAGACGTCGCCGACCAAGACGGCACCCGGATCGAAGACCGGCACGGGACGATAGACCAGTCATTGTCAACCCGGGACCAAAATGCCGTCCGTGGTTCGACAAGAACTGGCGCTTTGTGCAGGAAACTGTAGCCTGTGAGCCATGTGCTCGAACTCCACTTGTTTTGTTTGGCTGTGGCTGCGCATCATCACAGTTCTAATTCTCGTCGCGAATGCAGTCGGCGCACCGAATGCCACTGAAACACCCGGAAGGCGTTTGCCGGCAGTGCGAGTCGCGCCCGACAACCGCGGTTTTGTGACTGCCGATGGCAAACGGTTTGTGCCGTTTGGGGTGAATTACTTTCGGCCTGGGACAGGCTGGGCGCCGCAGATATGGAAGCAGTTCGACCCGGAAGCCACGCGCCGCGATTTCGCTCGGTTGCGCGAACTTGGAGCCAACTGTGTCCGTGTGTTTTTGACATTTGGGTCTTTCTACAACACGCCGGGGCAGTTATCGCCTGAAGGCCTTGCGAAGTTCGACAAGTTTCTCGAACTGGCTGAAGAGGCGGGATTGTACGTGCACCCGACCGGGCCGGACCATTGGGAGGGCATGCCTGACTGGGCGCAGAAGGGCCGGTGGATTGACGATGAAGCCATCGAAAACCTCGTATCATTTTGGAAACTGTTCGCGGCGCGGTACCGAGATCGCAACGTGATATTCGCTTACGATCTTCTCAACGAACCCCAAATCCCATGGGACAACCCGCGAATGCGGCTGAAGTGGAACCAGTGGCTTGAAGACAAGTACCGCTCGAACGACCGGCTCGCGGCTGTGTGGAAAAAAGAAGTCGCAAAGCTCGAGTTTGGCAAGATTGATCCACCGCCAAGGGACGCATTGCCCGGGCCCGAGCTGTTGGATTATCAACTCTTTCGCGAACACCTTGCAGATGAATGGACACGGCGACAAGCGGCTGCGATCAAGGCCGCTGACGACGACGCACTCGTCACTGTCGGATTGATTCAATGGTCCGTCCCGTTTGTGATGGCCGATCCATGGCAATATTCAGGATTCAGGCCCGCGCGACAGGCAAAGCACCTTGATTTTCTCGAGGTGCACTTTTACCCGTTGGCGGATGGGTTCTACGAATACACGGGAGCCGATGCGGAAAAGCGGAACCTTGCGTATCTCGAAGCCGTGGTGCGAGAAGTGGCCATGCCCGGCAAACCTGTCGTGCTGGCTGAATTCGGATGGTACGGCGGAGGCAAACTCACAATCGACGGCGGCAGACATCCCCCGGCAACTGAAGAACAGCAGGCAGAATGGTGCCAGCGGCTGATCGAGGTATCAATCGGCTGGTGCTGCGGTTGGCTCAATTGGGGGTTGTACGACCATCCACAGGCGCGCGACGTGACAGAACTGATCGGCCTTCTGACCGCCGATGGCCGCACAAAACAATGGGGTCGCGTTTTTCAGAGAATCTCGCAACAACTCACCGGAAAACCTGTGCCTCAAGTGCGGGAAGTCTCCCGGCCTGCGATTGATTGGGAACGGCTGCTGATCGATCGCGAAGCAGTGAAAGCGTTTCGGGAACGGTACTACACCGCTTTCCGCGAAGAATAAAGCCGGGGTGCCGAACACGGCGCGGGGCCTGGACATTTCGGCGCGAGCCGATTCCGACCCTTGCGATGTCTTAGCCGTGACCGTCTTCATCACCTCTCTCGAAACCTCTGTCGGTCGGCCGATCTCGATGTGGGGGTTTGGGGTTGATTGTGCGAGGTTGAACAGCGCTTGACGGACAGCCGGGTGCGCCGGTGCAGCGCCTTGCGTTTGACGTCGCAGTGCGGAATAGTAGCGCTCGTGAATGTCGTTGCAGAATTGACCGAGTCACTCCTGGCTTCGTACAAGGCCGTGGGAGGGATAAACCACATCGACGGCAAGAACCTGCCGTCCAAGCGTGCCATTGGGAAGATCACGCAAGACCTGCTGCGATTGCTTTTTCCGGGCTATTTCGACGACAAGGCGCTGCATTCGTCGGAAATCAAGGAGCAAACCAAGTCATTGCTGTGCTCCGTGGTCAGGCGACTTGAGGTCGAGATCAGGCGAAGCCTCGAATATGCTCCGCCGCAGGGAACAAGTCGCCGCGACTTGCGCGGTCATGCACGCGAACTGTGCTGCAGGTTTTTGAGGCGTTTGCCGGAGGTGCGCGCGATGCTGCAAACAGATATGGAGGCGGCTTACAACGGCGACCCGGCGGCCCTGAGCAAGGAAGAGGTCATTTTGGCGTATCCGTTCGTTGAAGCCATAGCTGTGCAGCGGATGGCGCATCAGTTGTATCTCGACCAGGTCGCGCTCATACCGCGGATCATGACAGAGTGGGCGCATGGGCGGACGGGGTTGGACCTGCACCCGGGGGCGGAGATCGGAACGCATTTCTTCGTTGATCACTGCACCGGCACCGTGGTCGGAGAAACAACCCGCATCGGGAATCATGTCCGAATGTATCAAGGGGTTGGTTTGGTGGCCAGATCACTGGCTGCCGGCCAGGCGCTTCGAGGACAGAAACGGCACCCGACAATCGAGGATCGCGTCACGATCTACGCCGGGGCAACCATCATGGGCGGCGACACCGTGGTTGGAACCGGCAGCACGATCGGCGCGAATGTTTTTCTAACACAGAGTGTGCCGCCGAATTCTCTTGTTTTGGCCGAAGGCACTGCCGTGAAAGTATTGCCCAAATCAGAGCATTTGGCGGCTCCAGATTTCCAGATTTAGCAGGGATGGCCTCCATCCAACTCGAACGCGTCAGCAAGGTGTTCCACATGCCCGGGGGACGTTGCGTGGAAGCCGTGCGCGATATGACATTCGAGGTTGGTGAGGGAGAATTGCTGGTTCTGTTGGGGCCGTCCGGGTCAGGCAAGACAACAACGCTTCGACTCATTGCCGGCCTCGAGCAGCCAACAAATGGCTCAATTTCGATCAACGGCAAAATCGTCAATGAAATCCCCCCGAAAGACCGTGACATCGCGATGGTCTTTCAGAACCACGCTCTCTATCCCCACTTGACGGTTTGGCAAAACATCGCGTTTGGACTGAAGCTCCGCAGGCTTCCGAAGAGCGAAATCGAGCAGCGCGTGCGGGATGTGAGCGAGATCCTGGACATAACGAAGCTCCTTACAAGGCTTCCAGAAACGCTCTCAGGCGGCGAACAACAGCGCGTGGCGCTTGCGCGCGCGATTGCCCGGCGCCCAAAAGCACTTCTGCTCGATGAACCCTTTTCAGACCTTGACACCCCGATGCGCACTCAAATGCGCGTCGAACTCAAGAAACTTCACAGACGTCTCCGCACAACTATTGTCCACGTCACGCACGATCAAACCGAAGCTCTTGTGCTTGGCGACCGCGTGGCAGTGATGGATTCTGGCCAAGTTCAACAAATCGGCGTCCCGCTCGAACTTTACGAGAACCCCGCAAACATCTTCGTTGCCGGGTTCCTTGGCTGGCCGCCTATGAACTTCGCCCTGGGCATGGTTGAACCGGAACAGGACGGCTGCATCTTCAGGTTCGTCGGCCCCGCAGATACAGCCCGGACGCAATGTTTGCGGTTCCAGATTCCCAACTCGATTGCCACAGCCATGGCGAAGCACGCCGGACATGCGGTTGTGATGGGGCTGCGACCGGAAGACATTGTTCATGTTCAAGGCAACATTGCTTTGCCCACCGGCACAACCGTCGAGGCAATCGTCGAACTCATCGAGCCAACCGGCCCGCAGGTGCATGTGTATCTCCGCCTAGGCGGATGGCGATGCGTGGCTGCGTGGCCCCGGGAATGCGCGCCGGCTGTCGAGGAAAAAATCCTCCTCCGATTCGAAATGCAGCGGGCAAGGTTCTTTGATGCGCAGACCGGCAAAGCAATTGCGCTGGCACCACGCAGCCGGACTTGAGTTTGTTTGGAATAAGTGTGTACTGAGCGCGGTGCGTCCTTTGACACAGAGGCGGGCTGGCGCAATTGAACAATGCGAGTGGAAAACCGACGTTGTTTACAGGAATTGCGATTTATCGCGCCGCGTTGTCCGGGGCGCTCAGATCGCCCACGAGGAACAATAGGTTGAGATCGGTGAACGAAGCTGTTGCAAGCAAGTGTCTCGAAGCATCGTGTTGTTCGCGATGGTTGCGCAGATTCTCCATTGTGGCCGCACAAATGACAACGTGTGCGGCTGCGGTCGTGCTGGGTCTCGGGTGCAGACACACGCCGGTTCGCGTGACAGCGCTTCGACAGGCCCGACCGTGTCCGGTTGTCCCGGTTGCGACCGCGGAACCAACACCTCAGCAAACCAATCAACAGCCGGCGCTGTCACCCACCGCCGCCCCCCCGCAATGGGTGTCACCCACAAACCTTTCATACGACGGTTGGATCGACATCCGACAATGGGCGAGAGATATTGGGATACCGAGCCCTGTGCTGGCAATGGCAGGCACCAACTGCGTCGCACACCTCAAGTTCCCGATGGGCAATCTTGACATCAGGCTCGGACGTCACCAGGCCCGGTGGCAAGAATGCGAACTTTGGCTGGCCCACCCACCCTTGTTCATACGCGGTCAACCCTGCGTTCACGCCCAGGACATTCAGTCAACGCTGTTGCCCCTGCTCACCGACAACGGGCAACTTCCTGTGACGAACCGTGTGATCGTCCTGGACCCCGGCCATGGCGGCTCCAATCCCGGAGCAAGAAACATCGCCACAGGTCGCTGGGAAAAAGAATACACTCTGGATTTGGCGCTTCGACTCAAGCCGCTCCTCGAAGATCAGGGATGGACGGTCTTCCTGACACGAACCAACGACTCCGACGTCACCTTGAGCAATCGTGTTGCGATGGCCGATGCCCTCGGCGCAGGGCTGTTCATCAGCCTGCATTTCAACGACGCCAACGGCCGCGCTGCTGAATCCGGAATCGAGACTTACTGCATGACGCCGCCGGGATTGCCCTCAGCGTTTGTGCGTGGACCGTCCGAGACTCCATCCGTTGTCTTCCCCAACAACGCACACGACGCTGCAAATCTCCGGGTTGCATTTCGTTTGCAGCGTGCACTGGTGAGCCGAACCAGCGCAGTTGATCGTGGTGTGCGGCGCGCACGGTTTATGGCGGTGCTGCGCAATCAATCCCGCCCGGCGGTTCTTGTCGAAGCCGGTTATCTCTCGAATCTGCGTGACGCGCGCCTGATTGCGAGCCCTGAGCATCGCCAGGCTCTTGCAATGGCGATTGCTCATGCGCTCGGGGTGCCGCCGCACTTCTGACCCGCCAGACCCGCTCAACCGCCGGGCGGGCCGTCCAGGCATGGCTGTGGCGCCCGGATATCGGGACAAACACCGTTTCTGGGGGCCGGCGATGCAAATAGAGGGACAGACACGATATTTGGGCGCCCGAGTTTTTGACTGGCTGGGCCTGGCCAACCGCCGGGCGGATGGTCCTGGCCGGCTGTGGCGTCCAGATATGGGGACAGGCACGATGTCCGGTACACCGATCAGGAACGTTGAACGTCCAACGTTCAACTCTCAACTCTCAACCGGGTGACCGAAAGGGCGCATGGTGGGCGGGATATGGGGACAGACACGATATTTGGGCGACCGAGTTTTTGACCGGCCGGCCCTAGCCAAGCGCCGGTCGGACGGTCCAAGCCGGCGGGGCGCACAGATATGGGGACAGACACGATGTCCGATATGCCGATCAGGAACGTTCAACGTGAAACGTTCAACTCTCAACTTTCAACGGGGTGACCGAAAAGGCGCATGATTGGCGGGATATGGGGACAGGCACGATATTTGGCCAGGCTCGATGCGGCTGGTCTGGTCAAGCCAGACGGACCAAGGCGATGGTTAAGGTTTCACCTGGGCAATAAAGCGGACATTGAAGCTGCAAATGGAATCCTGCAAAAAGCCCAGTTTTGCTGAGGTTTGCAGTACTACCGATGTTTGCTTTGAAGGCTGCTATTGGAGCTTCAACGGCATGTTGAGAACGGTCATGTAAAGTGAGGAAAGCGTTCGACCCGTCCGTTGGGTGAGCAGGTCCGATCCGAACTGCAACGATGTTCGAGCCCGAAAGCCGGTGACGCGCAGGCAGTATGTGCTGTTGGCCATCACGCCCAGCAACTCGCCACTCTTGCTGAACACCAGATCGCCCTTTGATGGGTTGAACTTCCCCGCCAAGCCTCGCAGGAAACTGCGCTCGAGCTTCACGTAATTCGGCGTGCTGAGGTCGATCTCGAACTTGCATTCCCCGTAATACCCGTCCCGTGTTCCCACCAGAACCGCGTCTTGAAACTTGAACGGGTCGGTGGAAATCGGATAGAGCTTGCCACCCAATTGCCGGGCTTCGGCTTCTGAGACCGGGATCAGGACGACGCGCGGGTCGTAGGAATGGAAGGATATTGACTGCAAGGGAACGGTATTGGTGCCGCGCACGAGGCTTCCACTCAACCTTTCCCAATCCGTGCCCGGGTTGGCCAGGGTCAACGGCGTGTCGGTCACATGGCAGATGGCAAAGATGTTTGTCCCGTCGGTCACCAGTATTGTCTGGGCTGTGGTCTCCTTGGTGATTCCAAAAAGAACCGGTCGGTACGCACTGAATTTCGCCTGAACGCGGTTGGTGGCGAAGTCGCTGAAGATTGCATTGGCAGCCAGAATGCGTTGCTCGCGAATCTCCTGCGCCAATTGCTCGGACTGGGAGGCGAGAGCCTGGACGCCTTCGACCAGTTTGGCTTTTTCCTGGCGCTCGATCTTCACTTGTTCCTGGATCGCCGCAACCTGTTCAGTGGCGCGAAGGCGTTCGACTTCGGCCACGCGGAGTTCTGTTGCCAGTCTCTGTTTTTCGGCTGAGACGACCTGATTGCTCTCAGCGAGCCTGGCGAGTTGAACCTGGAGTGCGGCGGATTCTTCAGTGCGTTTGCGCAGCTCGTTTTCCATTTCGGCGACTTTTTCCTTGGACAAGTTTGCCTCGGTTCGCTGGAGTTCGAGTTCCTGGGTGAGGGCGCGGATGCTTGCCTGGGCAAGGGCGAACTGTTGTTCGAGGCTGGCCTGTTGTTTTTGCAGGTCTGAGGCTTCGCGTTGGCGGGAATCGAGCGCCTGCATGAATTCGCGCACCTGTTTCTCGCGCTCGTTTAGCTGAGCCTGGGCACGCTCAGCCGCCTCGCGGGTTTGAGAAAGCTCTTGGAGCAGCAACTCGCGGTTTCTGCGTTCATCGTCAAGAGCCATCCGCATCACTGCTGCGAGGTCATTTTGCCCGTTCAACGGGCTGGTGGCGATTTCGGGTCTTGGTTTTCGTTCTGCACCGCTTTGGGCAACCTTGTCGATGTCCACAGACGAAAAGGCGAGCAGGCTCACCAACAGGAAATCGCAAATGACAATGAGAATCGTCCGGTTCATGGCGACAAAACAGAGGAATTGGTTGCATCCGACGGATCGAGCACGGACGGATCCCCTTCGGCTTCGGCTTCAAGCAGCAGTTTGCGTCGCAGAGGCCGCAAGCTGAATATCTTGAAGGCGGAAACGAATATGATGCCGAACGACGTCGAGGAATATGCAGCCATCAAACTGGGTTTGATGATTCCGAGCGAGACGAGGATCAGCGAGATAATCGTTCCCACGAATCCGAGGTAGATGCCTGCGTCAAAGAGGTGGTCCTCGTTCTCGAGCAGTTTCAATTTGATCCTCGGAGGCAGTTGTTGGCGGCGTATTTCTGCCAGCTTGATCCGACAGGCGGTGTAAATCAGCGCCTGTATGACAAAGAACAGCAACAAGGTTAACAGACTCACTTGGTTCATAAGGGATGCAGGGGCGCTGGTGATGGCCACCGGGATTACGCCGCCCACCGTGGGCAAACGCACTCGAAATGGGAGCTCCATTTTCTGGCTGCCTTGTGCGAGAAACGGCTCGCTCGCGAGCAGAACCACCAGCAGGAATCCCAGCGCAAATAAAAACTCACGCAACAGATGAAAGCGGGGGGTGTTCGGCAAACCCGCCAACTCCTCGGTCGGCTTCGGTTTGAAATTTATCGCCATGGAAACAAAAAAGCCGCTGACGAGGTATAACACCCATTTCAGAGGCAAAGCCAGCCAGTGCGTCCTCAAGTCCAGAGATGCGGCATACTCGATAAAGCTGCCAAAAGGATCGTAGCCGAGCGCGAACAGGCGCGGCTTAAATTCGTACAACTGCTGCTTGCGCCTCAGCAGTTCACGCACCCCGCCGGTGCCGAATCGCAAGCTCGAACCAAGGTCGGCAAGTCCCGTTTCACTGAATTTCATCAAATACTCGGCAACAGCCGCAGGTTGCTCTGACATCAGCACCGCAGCAAACAACACTGGCAACCGATCGTTCGCGCGCCGGGCCAACTCAGCCAGCCTGCGCAATGTCTCGGCATCCTCGATGTTCGCCACAAAAACCACCAACTGCCCCCAGTTAAGCCTCTGTCCCAGTGACAAGAAACTCAGCAATGTCTGCTCGAGGTTCATCGAATCCCCGCCGCGGTTTGCATCCGCTGACATGCTGAAAACTTCGCGGCTTGTCTTGGGATTCAAATGCCCGGCTTCAAGCAGCAATCCGCATACACAGATTGCGACGTCAAGGGCCTGCCCGGCAGATGACTGCGACGGTGAGAAAACTACGGTGTTGGTTCTTGAACGCAACTTGAACAGTTCCTGAACGACCGGGTTCGGCGAACTCTCGATCAGGTCAAGGACCTGCCGGCGATTGGCTGACCTTGCCAGAAAATCGGTTAAGGGCTCAGAGGTCGCGGGCCCCTGTTCGGGCGAACTTGTGGTCGCAGCCGAAGACCATATGGCGCTGACACGACCGTATGGCTGGCTCCCCCAACGCTGTAAAACCGGCTGAGCCTGTGCCAGGTCCCCGACTGCGACGTCGAGTTTCTCTCTACCCCAGAGGTTTTGCTTTTGGGCGGCTAACTGGAGCAACTGCGCAGCGCCGAGGTTGCGCTCGGCGACGAGAGCCAGTGCCTGGGCAACCAGATCGGGTGTATTGATGCCAGCCCGATGCAGGACTGTAACATCAACTGCCCTCAAGTGCGCCGGGACCAGCAATCCGAACAGGACCGCTGTCACTCCCAGGGCCGCGAATGTTGAAAACCAAATCCAACGCATTGTTCAAAACCCGCCTAAAACTACAGCACTTTCCGCGCCTCTGTAAAGGCTTCATGCCAATGTCGCTCAGCGCGGCGCGACACAGCGGTATTCCTGCAACCAGTGCTGTTGTCACGAGCCCGGCATTCCGTTGCGGCTGGCCGCGCTGCAGACAAATCTGCGCGGTTGACAAAATTGTCCTGAAACAAAACTCTCGCCAGCGTGAAAACGGTTCTGTTGCGTTTCGCGCTGCTTCTCTCGACGGGCATCTGCGCGATTTCCGGGCGCGCCGCTCCACCCAAGCCGAATATCGTCTTCATCATCTCGGACGATCATGCGTGGACCGATTACAGTTTCATGGGACATAAATACATCGAGACGCCCAACCTCGATCGGCTCTCGACTCAGAGCGCACTGTTCACGCGAGGATATGTGCCGACTGCCTTGTGTCGGCCGGCTCTTGCCTCGATTGCGACCGGGCTCTACGCGCACCAACACGGGATCACCGGCAACGATCCCGCTCTGCTGCCGCAAATGCTCGCCGCTTATGAAAAGAATCAGCCGGTCCAGGAACCGCCCGAATACAAAGCGCTGCGCGAAAAACTCATCGCCAAATTCGACAAGTGCCCTTCGCTACCGCGTTTGTTGGCGGACCATGGCTATCTGAGTTTTCAGTCGGGCAAATGGTGGGAAGGCAGTTACACGCGCGGCGGGTTCACGCACGGCATGACCCGCGGGTTTCCAAACCCGGGAGGGCGTCACGGGGATGACGGTCTCAAAATCGGGCGGGAAGGCATGAAGCCAATCTTCGATTTCATCGACATGGCGGTTGCGCAAGGCAAACCATTCTTGATCTGGTACGCACCGTTTCTGCCCCATGAACCTCACAATCCGCCGGCGCGCCTTTTTCAAAAGTACAAAGCCAAGGGCGTGGAATCGGATCACCTCGCCAGATATTACGCGATGGTTGAGTGGTTCGACGAAACGTGCGGTCAGTTGCTCGATTATCTGGCACAAAGAGGGCTGACCTCGAACACATTCGTTGTTTATATCGGGGACAACGGTTGGATTCAACAACCTGACCGCCCCGGATTCGCACTGCGATCCAAACAATCTCCGAATGAAGGCGGGGTGAGGCAGCCGACAATGTTCTGTTGGTCGGGGGTTATCCGACCGGGCAATCGTGGCACGCAGCTTTGTTCGAGTGTTGATATTGTGCCTACCGCGCTTGCGGCGGCCGGGATTCTTGTTCCGCCAAATCTACCCGGCTTTAATTTGCTGCCCATTCTGGAGTCGGGCGAACCCACACCAAGATGCGAAGTTTTCGGTGAAACGTTTGCACACGACATCGCCGACATCGATCAACCTGAAAAGAGTCTGCTCTACCGCTGGGTCATTGAGGGAAACTGGAAACTGCTTCTGACTTACGACGGCGAAGTTGGCCGTTACGCAAGGTACCATCCGCGCACCGAAAAGCGCCCGCAATTGTTCGATCTGATCAATGACCCGCACGAGGAGCAAAACCTTGCCGCTGAACATCCGGATATTGTGGCGCGTTTGGCCTCGAAACTGCAGAAATGGTGGCCTGTAAATCAGCGCAAGGTTCTCACAAGCTGGACAGACCTGCCGGACCGTCAGTTGCCCAACCGAAGCAGCGACAAATAGACACAGGTGCATCCCCACGGGCCAATCCCGGGTCGCAGAACCGCTGCACCAAGTGATTGAATGAACCCGGCTGGCATGATGAAATCGACGAAGTTGAGCATGCGGACAACCATCTCGCGCGCATGATCGCCGAACTCGGGAAACGCGTGTTGTTGGATCAGACGCTCATAATCGTGACCAGCGATCACGGCATGCCTTTCCCGCGAGTCAAAGGATACGCCTATCACGCTGCAAATCACGTGCCCTTCGCAGTCCGTTGGCCGGCAGGCATCGCAAAACCCGGCAGGGTGATCGATGACTTTGTGGATTTCACAGACGTCGCACCGACGATCCTCGATCTGGCCCGCATCTCACATGCGCAAAGCGGCATGCAACCAATCGCAGGTAAAAGTCTCGGGCCGATCTTCAGCAGCCGCCGGACAGGACAAGTTTCATCCGACCGGACCAGTGTTTTTGTTGCCAAGGAACGCACCGACGTTGGCCGGCCGCACGATTGGGGTTACCCGATCCGGGGAATCGTGACCGCGCAGTTCTTGTACTTGCACAACTATGAACCATCGCGTTGGCCCGCTGGAAACCCGGAGACCGGTTATCTCGACACCGACGGCAGCCCGACCAAGTCCCTCATCCTCGAACGCGGACGTCAAAACCGCGCCGATCCTTTCTGGCAACTCAACTTCGGCTTTCGCCCTGCCGACGAACTTTACGACCTTGCAACCGATCCGGACTGCGTAATTAATCTAGCCGAAAACCCCGCTCGCGTTGCACAGGTCAAAAAGATGCGCCAGAGAATGGAATCCAAACTCAAAACACTCGGCGACCCGCGCATGTTCGGTCGCGGTTATGTCTTCGATGAATACCCACCCACAAGCGGCGCCGGTTTTTACGAAAAGTTCATGCGCGGCGAAAAACCGCCTGCGAATTGGGTAAACGCAACCGACTTCGAATGAAAACGCTGCATTTGCTCATTGCCGTGTTGGCCAGGGTGGCATTCGGACCGGCAGGTACGGCGACGCACTTGAAGAACTTGGTTGGGCTTGTTTGTTTGGTTGTGTGCAGCATGTGCGCTGCTGAAACCGGCAGACCAAACGTGCTTTTCATTGCAATTGACGATCTCAACGATCGCCTCGGACATTTGGGCGGGCATCCGGCGGCAGTGACACCAAACCTCGACAGGCTCGCAAGCCGCGGAACCACGTTCCTGAACGCACACTGCAATTCCCCGCTCTGCAACCCTTCGCGGACAAGCCTGATGCTGAGCCTGCGACCCACCACAACCGGCATCTACGGGCTGGCGCCGTGGTTCCGTTCCTTGCCCGAATGGCGAGACCGGGTCAGCCTCCCACAACATTTTGCCGCACACGGCTATCGAACCCTTGCCACAGGGAAGGTTTATCACCTGGGCACCGGTGGCACAAACGAGTTCCAGGTTGCGGGCGCGTTCGGTGGAATCGGCGTAAAACCTCCAACAAAATTGATTCCTCCAACGCCGATGGGCAATCACCCGCTGATGGATTGGGGCGTTTTCCCACACAACGACGAAGACAAAGGCGATTACAAGGTGGCTTCGTGGGCCGTCGAACAGATCAAGAACGCTCCCAAGGACAGACCGTTTTTCGTTGCCGCCGGGTTTTTCCTGCCGCATGTTCCGTGCTATGCCACACAAAAGTGGTTCGACCTCTACCCGGACGACGACACGATCCTACCGGCGATAATCGAGGATGACCGCGCAGACACGCCACGGTTCTCCTGGTACCTGCATTGGCGTTTGCCCGAACCACGACTCAAATGGCTCAGAGAAAACGGCCAGTGGCGCAACCTTGTCCGCAGTTACCTCGCTTGCATCAGCTTCATAGACGCCCAGGTCGGGCGAATTCTCGATGCCCTCGAACAATCCGGCATGGCGGAAAATACAATCGTCGTCGTCTGGGGCGACAACGGTTTTCATCTCGGGCAAAAAGCGATTACAGGAAAAAACACGCTTTGGGAGGAAAGCACTCGAGTCCCGTTGATCTTTGCCGGCCCGGGAATCAAGTCAGGGCAACGCTGCACACAACCAGCCGAATTGCTTGATGTTTATCCGACACTTGTCGAGCTGTGCAATCTCCCGCCACGCAACGACCTCGAAGGGATCAGCCTTGTGCCCCAATTGAGAAATGCCGCTCAAGCTCGCGCCCGCCCCGCCATAACCACGCATAACCAGGGCAATCACAGCGTCAGAACCGAACGTTGGCGATACATACGTTACGCCGACGGCTCGGAAGAACTCTACGACCACAAGAATGACCCTTGCGAATGGCGCAATCTTGCAACCGACCCGGCATGTCGCTCAGTCCTCGAAGAGCACCGCAAGTGGTTGCCAAAACCGGACCTGCCGCCCGCGCCACACAGCGCCGACCGTATCCTTACCTACAACAGAGACACCGATGAAGCCATCTGGGAAGGAAAGGTTGTCAGGCGCACCGATCCTGTTCCGGAATAGGTGGGCGAATGTTTACCGGTTCAGGTTCTGCAGCGCGAACTCCCAGTTAACCAGCTTGTCGAGCACGGCGTTTACGTAATCACCACGCCGGTTCTGGTAGTCCAGATAATACGCGTGTTCCCAAACGTCGATCGTCAGCAACGGTTTCTGCCGGGTTGCAAGCGGAGTTTCGGCATTCGCGGTCTTGACGACGACAAGCTTGTCGCCGTCCAGCACAAGCCATGCCCATCCGCTCCCAAACTGGGAGACCGCGGCTTCAGCGAGCTTCTTTTTGCATTCTTCGAGGCTGCCGAATGAAGCCTCGATTCTCTCCTTTAGCGCTCTGGGTGGTTCGCCTCCGCCATTGGCTCTCAGGCTCTGCCAGTAAAACGTATGATTCCAAACCTGGGCGGCGTTGTTGAAAATCGCAGTTTTATCCGGCTTTCCTGCGGTGGCGACAATGACTCTTTCCAGCGGCAATTCTGCGTATTCGGTTCCCGCTGCAAATTTGTTCAGGTTGTCAACGTATGCTTTGTGATGCTTGCCGTAATGGAACGAGATCGTCCTTGCGGTGATGATCGGCTCGAGTGCGTTGTCCGGATATGGGAGTGGCGGAAGACTGTGCGGAACAGCGGCATTGGCTCCCGGAACGAGAATGCCAACCGCACCCGATGCACAAACGACGCCTGAAACAGCAATGAATTTTCTTCGATTGAACTTGCGAGAGGTGCCAGTCTTGCTTTTCCGTGATTTCATATTGCTCGAATTCATTTTTGTACCAACTTGCACGATTTGCGCAGCCCACGAACCTCAACCCTCAGCGCTCGAATCATAGACTGCCATCGCCAAGCGATTTGGCAAGCCAATTTACGCCCCATTCACATCGCAGCAAATCTGCAAGCGAATGTTTCCTTCGAGGCAATCCCCAGGCTTGGAGGGGCAAAGTTCAATGGACCTCAAAAAAGGCGCCGGTTATCAAGCCTGGTACTCTATTAGCCCGCATATTTCAAACTCTGGGCAGTCTGCGAACCGGACGTCTTCACAGGAGTATATGATTACAGTGAGAAAACGATCATATTTGCGAAGATTTTCAGACTGCGAGTTTGCTCAGTTTGTCCGTATCTGCTGCTCTGCCAACGAGCGGTGCGGACACCACAGTGCTGCCTTCGAAGTATTCTGTTGGATAACCTGCGTAGGACGAGATATGGGGACAGACACGATTTTCGATATACTGATCGGGAACGTTCAACGTGAAACGTTCAACTCTCAACTTTCAATGAGGTGACCGAAAGGGCGCAGGGTGGTCGGAATATGGGGACAGACGCGATGTTTTGGCGATCGGTCAAACTGCGATATGGGGACAGACACGGAGTTCAGGCATCGGGTTTCCAGCCCCAACCGGTCAGCTTTCGGGAGCCAGGTTTGCGTGATGGAAAGGGGGCGTAAGTTCGAGTGTTGGGTTAATGCGACCGGGCCGCAATGTGATCCAAGAGTTATTCAAAAACGCCCCGTGCTGTGATACAGTGATTGCGTATGAAGTGCTTTGTCACACAGCGTTACCACCAGAAACCCGGTGCGGCATAACAATGTCCTGCCCTGACAGACGTATTTACCGAGTTCTGCACCTGACGACGGGTTTGCTTGTCATTGCGACCGCAGTGACCGCCGGCGTTTTGCCCCATCTTCAGCCCTATGGCGAAGCGCTGAAACCCGCTCTGGTCGCGGTCGGGATTATTGTCCTCCTGCTAGGTGCACTGGCCGAAACTCAGTGGGCACGACGCTTCTCGCCTATGCTGTGCTTGGTGCTAATCAGCGCGATATGCGGCGCAGCTTGCCTCGAGATTGTCGGGCGCGCGTTGGGTATTGATTTCAACCACACCGAAGCAAACTTCCGTCGTCTCCCCCCCTACTACCGCCTGCCCATCGTTGCCACTGGCTCTGTGTTTTTCCGGCGACCCGGACCCGAAACATGGACGGGGCAGGCAATTCGTACATTCGTAAAAGAGATGGGCTGTCCTGATGATCCTTACAAGGACGAGCCAGTGGTGACGGTGCACTACGATGAATTTGGCTTCCGCAATGAGGAAAAGTTGTCGGACTGGGAAATTGCGGTTGCCGGGGACTCTTTCACCGAGCTCGGTTATCTGCCTTACGACCAATTGTTCACGTCGATCATGGGACGCATCTTGAACGCGAGGGTGTTGAACCTCGGGGTTAGCGCCACCGGCCCGCTGAACCAACTCCATCTGCTCGAACAGTACGGCATCGCTCCTTCTACGCGGCACACCATCATCGTGTTCTGCGAAGCAAACGACCTCGAAGACCTGCAAGCCGAGGAGTCCAATATCGCTGTTCACAAAGCCATTGGACGGAGAGTGGACAGAAGCCTCAAGCCACAAACTTCCTTTCTGAGAGCAATATTCGACAAGCTGCTTGGAGAAGATGGGCCTGTCTCGCGTTGCGATGCTACCCCGGACGCATTCTTCGTGTCGGGCACAAACCGGATTCCGGTCAGCCTGTTTTCTGCGCCGCCCGGGAGAACGAATCTGCCCGGTCACGTGGTGGCCAGCCTTGCAAAATTCCTGAACGACTACGCAGAGTTCGGCAGAAAGCATGGTCTCACAACATGGCTGGCTTACATGCCTGTAAGGGAGCGGGTTTTGTACGGGCAGCTTGAATTTACCGATACCGTGATTCCGGTAATCCGTGAGTGGACGCCGTCGGATCTCCCGGATTTTGTTGCAGACCTGTGCGCTACGAACGGGGTCAGGTTTGTCGATTTGACGCCCGCACTGATCAGGGAAACAACCGAAAGCCGGGAACTAACCTATAACGGCCTCTGCGAGACCCACCTGAACGCACGTGGATCAGCCGCAGTGGCAAGAGAGCTGGCGAAGCATCTGGCCAAATTCACATCAGTCCTGCCGCCAGCCGCAAAACAGGAGCCTCAAGACGACCATTCACGGCGATGATCGTTCCACCGCGGCCCGGTGTCAGACAGTTCATCCGGACCTTCCCACCAGCACATTCGACAAGCAGACTGCCCGCTGCCACATCCCACAATCTTATTCCAGCGCCAATGTGCGCCTCGAACCTGCCGCAAGCCACGTAGGCAAGCGCCAGCGCAGCAGACCCGGTGACCCTCACTTTTCGTGCCTTGAACGACAGTTCGCCGAACACTGGAAGCGCAGCCTCCAACAGCGAAGGCTGTTTTCCGAATCCCATGGACACCATTGCGTTTGCGAGCCGGTTCTGGGCGCTTACGCAAACCTGTTTCCCGTTCAACCGCGTTGGTTGTCCAGCGGCAGCAGTCCAAAGTTCGTCCAGAAACGGATCGTAAACTGCACCAACAACGGTTGCATAATCGTCCTCGCAGCTTCTTTCAGCCGCGACGGACATTCCGTCGGCTACGTGATCGGCTTTGTTTCTCTTGTTGGACACGCAACGCGCCTGCAGCGCAATCGACACTGCTGCATGGGGAATGCCGTGGAAAAAATTGACAGTGCCGTCGATCGGATCGATTATCCAACGGAATTCCGCATCCAACCGACCGCTGATGCCCTCTTCGCCTACGACCGGGATCGACGGAAATGCCCGTCTCAGTTGGCGCGTGATAATGTCCTGGCACTCGACATCGAGCGCGAGTTTAACGTCGTGGTGCGAGATTTTGTTTGCTTGTTTGGCGCGATTGAGGTTGTTCCGCATGCGGCTGCCCGCGGCGCGCGCAGATTTCACAGCCGCTTCCAGTGCTGCTGCGATTTCCTTTTGTGTCATTTGGCAGGATTTGTTCACCTGTGCAGATTGGAATCCAGATTGCACTTCCAGTCCAGCGTTTATACAAGATCTCAGCAAAAGTGTTACTTCCACGCAGAACAGCGCGTAAGTTTGGTTCCCACCTTTGTTGGTGCTTGTTCCAAAAAAAACGAGGGGGCTGCTCCTTCCAATTATCTAACGCTGCGCAGAAATTTGCGGATTGGGAGGCGGTGTTTATCGACGTTTCCCAGGCGGTGGAGCCCAATATTGACGCGTTAGCCCGCGTTTTTACCACGGAGCTTGGCTGACAGCTCGGCTTGGTTTGGCTGCCGGGGGGTGTTGTGGCATCTTGCGCCCAAATATGGGGACAGACACGATGTGTATTGGTGCGGGACCTCGCTGACACTCCGGTCCCCCTTGATTCCCAGCCCGACTTGTGGCATCTTACGGCCAAATACGGTGACAGGCACGGTGTTTGGGCGCCCG
>Ga0315298_1001756_pt1 | contig 38778 bp, 42 predicted proteins | sample WHS_1_MG_FD_203077 | JGI IMG/M metagenome (GOLD analysis project Ga0315298, IMG submission 203077) | Extremophilic microbial mat communities from Washburn Hot Springs, YNP, Wyoming, USA - WHS_1_MG | ecosystem: Environmental > Aquatic > Thermal springs > Hot (42-90C) | place: USA: Wyoming... | reverse complement strand
GATCATTTCTGTTAGGGCATATAAGAATCCTACTAGCAGTTCTATTTGAAGAAACTTCTCATAAAATCTCTAAAGCTGCTGAAAATGCCATAAGATATGGATGTAATAGGATTTTGAAGCCAGATTGGAAAAAAGCATTTGATCATAATGAAATGAAAATAATAATCCGCAAAATATTATATTCTGTTAAAGAGTAATAAATATGATTTTTTAACAGTCTTATAGTGCTCCTAAGAATAATATCTGAAATTCCTATTAACTCAATCATATCTAACAGATGTGTCTCATAAGATCACTTAACGGATGTTAAAGACTTTAATTGCTGTTTTTCCCAGGCACCATTCTAATTCATCTTGATTTAATCCAATACTTCTAAACTTAGCAAGCTCCGTTGGTATGTTCTCTGGATGATCTGAGCCAAACATAATTCGATCTGGCCCTAGAACTTTACAGAACCTATAAATGGCAGAGCTAGCCGTCCAGCTGGTTTCAAGATATATGTTAGGATGGTTTTTTGCAACAAGTAGGGCTTCTTCTGAAAACAGGTTTCCGCCGGAATGAGCCAAAATAATCCTTAAGTTAGAAAAATCTCTAGCCATAGGCGTTAATATTGATGGGAGGCTCCATGGAATACCACTTCCCGTATGAACCATGATGGGAATTTTTAGGTCTGAGGCAATTTCAAAAACGTTTCTCCCGGTGGAACTGTTTGGGTTAACAGCATGAGCTAAAGGATGCAATTTAACTCCAACAAAGCCCAGATCCTTCACACACCTTTCGAGTTCTTTATAATACTTGCTTCGCGGAAGATGAGGATTTGGATTTGCCATGCCAAAAATTCGGCATTGCATCTTCTTTGATAATTTAGCTATATTATTATGTTGCTTAAGAATCGTTTTTAGGTCGAAGGTTGTACCCGGCTGAACAATACTTACGTCAATATTATTCCTTTCAATACCTTCTAGTAAATTTTGTAGGTTGAAATCATGCTCAAAAACATAATCGTAACCCAAATGGGCATGAGCATCAACAACTATAACTTTTTTATCAAGATTATTCGTACACGCAGATCTATGAAACCCCTCTGTTATCATCAAACATTCCCTTTATTTATAATGTTGCCCTGAATTAAAATTTTTGCTTTGCGGCTTAATGTCTTTTTGTTTAATCTCTTTTCTTTATGGATTGGAAGCATATTGATGAGAAGCTTACCAAGCGTGGTGAGCTTCTTTAAAGCCTAGACTTAGGGACTATGATCTTGAGCTAGGCATTATGAACAATGAAGGTTGGGCGTCCATTCAAGCTAGCGTGCTAGAGTGAGGCTGCCAGGCTGTCCAGAATACCCTCCAAGTATCTAACCAAGTTCTCAGGAAGCCCTGAGAGCTCAACCTGGAGAAAGCCCCTGACTATTATCGACTTGGCTTCTTCCCCGGTGAAGCCTCTCGCCACCAGGTATAGGAGCTCCTCCTCAGCTATCCTGCCTATGGCTGCCTCATGGGTCAGCTGAACATCCTGCACCCTCGCCTCCAGCTCAGGTATCGCGTCTATTCTCGACTCGTTTGAAAGCAATAGCCCCCTGCATTCTACATGCCCCTTGACGCTCGGAGCCCCGCCTACGACCCTGGCTCTGGCGACTGTTACGCTGCTGTCCAGCCCTATTGTCCTCGACATTATTTCTCCGGAGCATCCGGGGGAATTCAGCTCCAGGGCGCCGCCCACGTCTATTTGAGAAGCCCCCCTTCCCATTATGATGGATGACAAGTGGGCTCGGCTCCCCCTTCCATCCAGATGGGCAACCGGGTATGTCTGGAGGGAGGATACTGGTGAAGTGTTTATGTAGTGGCTTATGAAGACTCCTCCCTCCTCCACGCGGACTACTGTCCTAGGCCTGACGTGGACAGCCTTACTCCAGCTGTGGATCATCGTGAAAGTCAGGGTTCCGCCCTTCTTCACGTAGAACTCTGAAACACCGATGTGGAGGCCAGCCTCCTCCCTCATGGCTGCGCACCCCGTTATCACGTGTACCCTAGCGTTTTCGCCGACCACCACTATGTTGTGCGGAGCCTGGATTAAGCCCGGCGTCTTCAAGAGTAGGCATGCCTGCACGGGCGTTGCGACGTCAACCCCGTCGTCCACCCTTATGAAGTATCCTTCTTTCTCTCCTAGGAACGCCGCGGCAGTATACTTATCCGTGTCAACAGGCACGGCCTTCCAGTAGTAATCCAGGTTTTCAGGGTTCCTGAGCGCCTCGCTAAGGGGCTTAACCGTCAGCCCGCCCTGCCTGGCGGAGGAGTATACCGCCCTGTTATCCACCTGATAGTAGCTTCCAGACCTGTTTCTCTCCCTCAGGTCTATTCCAACGGATTCCAGAGTCTTCTCCGAGCCTTCAACACTTGTTCCGAAGCCTGTTTCAAGCTTGAAGCCTGAAAGAGCAAGGTCCAACCCGTGTGGAGCCGGCTTGGCCAGGGCCTTCTCAGCCTTCGGCTTAAGAATCCTCCTGGCGTCCTCCAGGTTCAACGCCTAGCCCTCCTGCATTCCTCGCATGCTTCAAACCCGTGCTGCATAATGTTGGAAACTATCTCCTCAGGGTTTCCGCTGCAAACTATGCGTCCATCCAAGAGAACGTAGGCTCCAGAAGCCTTGACGTGCCTAGCGATGTAACCGGTGTGGGTTATCAGTATGGCTGCCCCGCCGTTTGAAGAAACGTAGTGCAATATTGCCGACCCTATGACTCCGAGGTTCTCCACGTCGACGCCTGAGTCAGGCTCGTCTAAAAGCAGGAGGCGGGGCTTCTGGGCTAGGGTCAGCATCAGCTCAGCCCTCTTGGCCTCTCCGCCGCTGAAGCCCACGTTGAAATCCTTGTCGAGAAGGCTCTCCATCCTCAGGAGCCTCGAGTATTCCTCAAGAGCATCCTCCGCCTCGGTGCCGCGCAGGCCTCTCTTCTCGAGGATCCTGAGCATCAGGTGCCTAAGCCTGATGCCTTTCAACCTGGGTGGGAACTGGAAGCTCAGCCCCAGTCCAAGCCTAACTCTTTCCTCCATCTTCAACCCTGTTAGCTCTTTTCCTTCGAACACTATGGATCCTGAGGCAACTCTGTACCTTGGGTCGCCGACTATGGCGTGGAGCAGGGTTGACTTTCCTGAGCCGTTCGGCCCAAGGAGTAGGGCTAGCTCCCCGTCGCCGAGGCTTAGATCTACGCCCTTGATTATGGTTCTGCCTCCGAGCTCCACCACCAGCCCTTTTAAATAAAGCATTTATATTCTCTCCTGCTCTCCCGGCCGGAGGGAGTTTAAAAACATTAGCGTTAAGCCTCAGGTTAACTCTGACCAGTCATGTCTTCCTACAAATACCTTATCCTCATAGGCTGGATGATAAGCCTTCCGCCTGGAGAAAAACTTTATCTTCATACGCGTAGCGCCTTAGAAACGACGATCAGGACTATGGAGGCGTTCAGAACCCTGGGAGGGAAGCGTAGCGTATACGGAAAACCCCCTGAAACCCCAGTGGGGCCCAGGGTTCCACGTATCGTCTAGACCCTTGGAAGGAGGCTGTTTAAATGGGTTTTGCAAGGGGTAAAAGAGTCTTCGAAGAATACGGCTATGTTCTAGACTTCGTGGAGGAGGGTCGGGTTTTAAGCAGGGTCGGCAGGCCCGTGCACTCGCCCTATGCCCAGCTCCTAGGCGAGGACTATTTCACCCTGCTCGAGGTTTCCCTCTTCCCCCATGTTAGGCTAGGCCCTAAGGATAGGGTTTTCATAGGAAAGGGGGATAGGCCTCAGGTTAAGAACGTGCTTGGGCGAATCAGGTATAGCGAGCTTACTCCCCAGGCCAGGTTCATGCTCCCCGAGGTTGCAGAATTCATAATCGTGAAAAACGAGCCTAGGTTCATAGATCTTTTAAACAATCTTCAATCCATCTCGCCGAAGATGCATGCGGTAGAACTCCTCCCAAGCATCGGCAAGATGAACGCGAAGAAGATTCTTGAAGAAAGGGCTAGGAAGCCCTTCTCATCATTCGAGGATTTTTCAGTCAGGACTGGGATACAGGGGCTTGCAAGACTGATGGCGCAGAGGATTGTGGAGGAGCTCTCCACCGAGGTTAAATACCGCATTTTCACGAGGGACTAGCGGGGCTCCTGCTTATTTTAAGCAGGATGATCTTTTCGAAAAAGAAGCCTTTGCACGAGGCTTCTTCGACAAGGAAGCCTTTCTCCCTCAGGGTCTTCTTCAAGCCGTCTACTCCGGAGAGGCTTGACTGCACGAGTAGCAGTACGCCGTGGCTTGAAACAAGTGGCAGAACGCTTTCCAGAAGCCTTTTTATAAAGGAGGCGTCTTCTCCAGCAGCCCACGACGAGTCCTCCCTGGGAGACTGCTCAACCGGGAGGTACGGGGGATTGCTCACCACCATGTCGAACTCAACGCCCTTTCTGAAAGCTGTTGCAAGATCCCCGTTTACAACATGCACCACCCCGTGAATCCTGTTTCTTTTAAAATTGATCAACGTGTTTCTACACGCCTCCGGGCTAATGTCAACCGCAACCACCTCCATGCCTCTGCGTGCGAGCGCCAGGGAGATTACGCCGCTTCCACAGCCTATTTCCAGAATCCTTTTGGCTTCAACTTTTTCGGCAGCATCCAGGACCATGTAGGAATCCTCTGAAGGAGGGTAGACACCGGGATTAACAAGGATCCTTAAGCCGTTAACAACTACTTCGTACGTAGTTCAACCACATCCCTATCTAGGAGTTTGAAGGAAGACCCTACTCTCAACGGCTTAGATGAGAAGCCTCCCCTCCATAGTCTAGCGTACTTCAATTTTTCAGAAAGATCCCTGTGGATTTTCGACGCGAGCCCCCGGATTGTCGTCTCCTCGTCCACAAGCATTGGTTTACTAGATGGTGAAGCTGCTGAGGGAGGCTTCAAATAGATCCTGATTAGGCCTGAGGCTTTGAAGACTGTTTTTAGGACACCGTCTTCCAGGAGTTGCTTCAAACTGACTACAGAGTCTTCCGGAACCCCGAGTTGATCTATAGGAATCTTTTCACCCACTATCAGGAGGTTTTTCCTCTGCAAACCCCTTATTGAGCTTTCAAGCGTGTATAGGGATGTGTATTCGGAGAGATTCACGATCCCGCTTCCCACCCCCCTTTCCCTCATAAAACTATTAACCTCTTCCTCCGACAGGAACCGTGACTTGTTCAACACCGTTACCCCGCCTGTGCCCAGGCTTTTGAAGACCGCCATGGATTTTTTTGAAGCAACATATATGCCGAACCTTCTAAGCATTTCCTTAGCCAGGTTGAACTCTTCAACCGGGTTCTCAACGCTGAGGAGCAGCAGCATCAAGTCTGATTTTAAAAGTATTGTCTGGATGAGCGAGTACCTCTGGCTCTCAACCATCGATGGCGATAAGGGTATGAAGCTTAGGACGATGTCTTCAAAGCCGGCGCTTAAGGGTTTAAGCTCGTTCAAGGATTCCAAGACGAGTTCCTCATCGAAAAGCCTGAAGCACGCTAGAAACTCGTGGAGAAGCTTCTTATCCTCAGCCAGCACCACTGTTAAAACAGTTGTCTCTCCTTTTTCAAACGTCACCGCCCTGATGCTACGCCTCTTTTTCTCAGTGACTATCTCCTCTTGAAGCCTCGATATTTGCCTTTTAACCTGGGCCCTAAGCTTCTCGGTTCCCTTGTGCTCAGGAATCATGGACAGGAATATCCTTAGGTTCTCAAGCTTCTCCTCCTTGCTCTTAGAGGCAACAACCTTCTTGTACTGGGCTTCTGCCTGCGGCGGAAGATTAGTCACCATTCTCTTCTAAACAGCAGGATAATGCTGCTACAACAGTTTTAAAAAGCTATCCCTCCTCCTGCTTTTTTCTCAAAGCCTCTATACCCAGCCTAGTCTTCCTGAGAAACCAGAGCAGGCTTCCGGCTTCCCTGGCTGACGGGGCTGATCGACCAATAACGTTCTTCAAAGACCTCAATACAACTTTTTTCTTAACCTCTGGCAGGCTTAGAACAGAGAATATCTTTTCAGACTCGGAAAATATCCTGTCAACAATCTCTTTACCGGCTGGTCTCCGGAGTTTTTTAAACCGTTTCTCCGCCGAGTCTGAGAAGACCTCATACATGAGTATGGATGCGGAGACAGCAAGGTTCATCACGCTGTACTCGCTGGAGGCAGGTATGTGAACAACGTAGTCGAGCTGCGAAAGCTCCTCGTTCTTCAGACCCACGTCCTCTCTGCCGAACACTAGGAGGACTCTGCCATCTAGAGGCCTGCATAGCTCAACCATCTCCTTAGGGGAAACGTATTGGCGTAGAATGCTTTTAGACGCTTTCCTGCCGGAGGTGCCGATGCTCACCGTGGGCTTCAGCTCCCCAAGGGCCTGTGAAAGATCCTCGTAGATCAGCTTGTCTTCAATAATCTCCGTACCATGGGCAGCGTAAAGCTTCGAGGACTCTAAAACATCTTTCGCGGGGCAGACCAATACTAGTTTTCTGAAGGAGAAATTCATCATAGTCCTCGCGATAATGCCTACGTTAACCGGGTATTTGGGGCCGACGAGCACGATGTAGTACTTCTCCCCGATTTCCATCTTCACGCTTTATGCAGAGTAGCTGCCTTTTATCTCCTACTTGAAAGAGAAGCTTTTTAAACCGGCCTGCGGGAGAACAGGCAAGGGTAGGTAAAAAGTTGAAGCAGATGCCTTACACCAGGAAGGAGTACATATCTAGAATACCCCAGCTTAGGGTGAGCAAGTTTAAACTGGGCAAGGCTGAGGGTTTTGAGGCTGTTTTCCGGCTGATGGTTAAGAAACCAGCCTTGATAACGCAGGAGGCTCTTGAAGCAGCCCGTGTCGCAGCCAACAAGATTCTTGAAACGGAGCTGGGTGAGCCTAACTATGTTCTCAGGCTGATTCCGTACCCCCATATTGTTCTGAGAGAGCATAAGATGCTTACTATGGCTGGTGCAGACAGGCTTAGCAAGGGTATGAAGAAGGCTTATGGGAAGCCAACTACGCTCGCTGCGAAAATAGAGGCGGGTAAACCGATTATGGAGGTTTTCTCAAGCCTCGGGTCTGAAAACACCGTTAAGAAAAGCCTTAAAACAGCATCTTCAAAGATCCCTGTCGAGACATTTATAGAGAAGGAGGTTTTAAGGGGAGAGAGTAGTGTTGATGAAGGAGAGTCAGAGTAGGCTCGTCCTCGTCGGAGAACCCCTCGCAACCCTGGAGGAGTTTTTCCCAGGAGAGGGTACCTTTGAGAAAAACGGGATAATATATTCGAGCAGGATTGGAAGGATTAGTGTTGACAGAGCCCGGCGGTCACTGGAGGTTGCTGAGCTTAAGCCCCTCCTCGTACCCAGACCAGGCTTCAAGATCATTGGGCGCGTCACGAGTTTTTCAAGCCATTATGCTAATGTCAGCGTATTCTGTATGAACGGGGCGAGGCTGAGCTATGAGCATACGGGCCTTATAGGTAGGGAGAGCTTTAGGAGGAGCTATCCGCGTTTTCGAGCGGGAAGCCTGAGGAGCTATGTTAGGGAGAACGATATTGTTTACGGCGAAATAATGTCGACCGTAAACGTGAATATGATTGACCTTTCAGCCAAGGAGTATGGCGTGGTTAAGGCTTACTGCAGCAATTGCGGAAGCCCTCTTGTGCTTTTCAAGAAGTATTTGTCCTGCCCCTCCTGCAGGACGAGGGAGGATAGGAAGCTGAGCGTTTTCTACGGTGAGCCGATTGAAAGACTGGTGGGGAGAACATGAGGGTGGTGCTTAAGGACCGTGGGGAAAGCGGCATAGAGCTGGAAGTGTATGGTGAAACCCATACTGTCCTAAACCTTTTGACGAGCTATTTGAATAGAAAGCTGGTTAAAGGATACTCCGCGTACAGGATTGAGCATCCTCTTAGACAGGAGGCTACGCTATACGTAAACGCCGGCGGGGGAGACGCGAGGAGGCTTCTCCTGGAGGCCGTTAAGGGTTTGATTGAAGACCTGGAGGCCCTGGAGGAGAAGCTCGGTAAAGCCACGGGGAAAAGCCAGACGGCTGCGCAACAGCAGTAACATAACATTTATAATGAAGTGGTTCTCCCAATTAGACCCCCTATGCAGATAAGGTTCTGCCCGAAATGCGGTACTAAACTCCAGATAAAGAGGGGTAAGGATAGTCTCTTATATTCCTGTCCTAAATGCGGCTACGAGGAGCGCGCGCACATTGTTGAGAGAAGCGTTGAGACAGCTCGGAGAACCGGAGCCGTGAAAGTGGTAAGGAAGACTACTGATCTCAACCCGCTGCCCGTTACGACCGTGACCTGTCCGAAATGCAAGAATAAAGAGGCGTATTGGTGGATATCGCAGACCAGGGGTGCAGACGAGAGCGCGACGCAGTTCTTCAAATGTACTAAATGCGGCTATACTTGGAGAGAGTATTCTTAGCCTAGAGGAATCAGGCTTTCTCCATTCTCGGCGCTATGAAGAAGGTTACTGTGCTGTTCGGCGCCTCCTCTATGCTCTGCGTTATCCTCATGGGGAGATCGGTGTCGAACTCCAGCTTCAGGTTTTCGCCGAAGAGCAGTGAGGAAACTATGCTTCCAAGCCTTTTAAGATCGTATGATGCCTTCGAGCCCTCTTTTAAAACGGGGTTTATGAGATTCCCCTCCTCAGCCTTAAGGAGAACCTGGTACTCGGAGATCTCCCCCCTTGCTGAGAGCACGACGGCATTGTTCTCCACGCTTATGGAGACATAGTCTGAAATGTGTTTCCCGCTTTCAAGCAGGTGTTTTAGAGTCGCCACTTTCGTCTCGAAGGAGTTTCCCAGGGAAACCCTCGGGAGAGGAAGGTCCTTATCCTCGGAGAAGAAAACAGGGATTGTAAAGATCCTGGTGAAGTCGTTGCTAACCTTGAAGCTCACCCTGTCCTCAGCGAAAGATATTTCCATCCTCTCAGACTTGGCTTCGAACTTAAGGAGATTCAGCACGTCGCTTAAACGTATGTTCGCCCTAAGGGGTTTTTTAAACTCAAACGTTTCGAAAGCCTCTTTCGAAAGCACCAGGTCTATCATAGACACTTCCGCCAGGTCGAGAGCCCTTATTGAGAGCCCTTCATCACTTATTTTAACAGGAGCCTCGTCTATCAGGGATGCGGTTGCTTTAAAGGCCTTGCGGATAAGCCGGGCATCGTTTATCGCAAGCCTAGCGAGGATGTTTTGAGACGACATGACTAGTCATTATAGGATGCAGGACTCCTTATATAGCTTGCTTCGACGAGCCTCCACCCTTAACGTTAATAAGGTTTCGCGGATGAACGCATATGGGAGAAGTCTCGGAAATGACGGGTGAAAACGTTCTCAGGGCTGCGAGATACCCGTTTCTACCCGACGCCAAGGAATTCATATCGAGGAACATCGACTTGTCGCTAGAGAGCCTGGAGAGAACAGGTTCTGAAGCAGCCCTGAAAAGGGCTGTTGAGAGGGTTAAAGACGCGCTCATCTTTAAGGAGGTTAGGGTAAGCGGGTTAAACGAGCTGAACTACGTGAGGGAAATGCTGTCCTTCCCCATAGCGATCATACTTGTTTCCGTTGTTATGAACGAATACGTTCGGAGGATGTATGCTCTTGGAGAAAGCAGGGGGGCTTATAAGAGAATGCTGAACGAGAGTGATGAAACACTGCTCTATATTGGTGAAAAACTTGGGGTAGAGGGCGTTTTAGACAGTGAGAACACGATAAGGGTGAGGATACCTATTTATTTGAACCTAGCGTATTCTTTCCACTCGCCCCACTGGAAGCTTGTAAACAGGATTTTGGACAACGGGTATGTCCTGGTGAGCAGAAGCGAGTATGCGAGGCTGCTTCAGGTCGAGGTGAACAACTACATTTATGAAAAGACTCTTGAACCCGTTCCAGCCGGAGCGGTGCCCGAGAGCTTTAAGAGGGCTGTTGAAGAGATAGTTGAAGTGTGGAATAAGCTTGAAGCCGGCAAACCTGGTTACGCTCCCTTGAAAGAAAGAGAGGACACTCCACCATGCATCGCTAGGATAATTACCAGGATGGAGAACGGGGAGAATGCTTCACACTTCGAAAGGCTGGTTGTCGCAACATTCATGATTGCCAGAAACAGGAATATTGATGAAATCATCGAGTTCTTCTCGAAACAGCCGGACTACAAGTATGGTGTGACGAAATACCAGGTGGAACACTTGGCTGGCCTCCGGGGAGGTGGTAAAAAGTACTCTGTGCCAAGCTGCAGGACTATACTTACTAACGGGCTCTGTCATCCAGATGAATACTGCAGGGGGATTAACCATCCCTTGAGGTATGGTGAGAAGAATGCTGCAAGAAAGCCTGGGGTTTCTTAAGAGAGAGTTCTTCAAGTATTATTATGAGAATATTGGTAGACTAGTGCCTCCGGAGCCGATAAGAAGCAGGGAGTTCGGCTTTTTCCTGGAGAAGGGGAAGGGGATGTTTAGACATAAGTGCTTCAACAGCTTGAGGGATTTTCACGAGTTCGTTTTAAACGAGGTGCCGTTCGACATCTATGTTTCCGCTGCAAACTATGAGGACCCGTGCAACAGGGATATGTCTGAGAAAAGACTGGTTAACGCAGAGCTTTTCTTCGACATAGACGCTGAATCCGTCAGTGTTGCCGACAGTGAGGAGTCCGCTTGGACCTGTCAGAAATGCAACCAGTATGGCTTAGGGTTTAGAGACAGGTGCCCGGTGTGCGGTTCTCCAACGGAGCCGGTTAGACTGGTTAGTGAAAAACAGTTGAAAGAAGCCTTGAGGGAAACTGAAAAGCTGATCAACGTCTTGTCGAAAGACTTTGGAATAGCCCTTGAAAAAATCCACGTCTTCTTCAGCGGAAACAGGGGGTATCACGTGCATATAAATCAAGAAGATTTTCTAAGCATAATGGGGGAAGGCAGAAGGGAGATTGTAGACTATCTCCTGGTTCAAGGGTTGGATGAGAAGGAGCTGTTCGATTTTTTAAATAGGAACGTGGGCATTGAAAGCGTAAATCCTAGAGGAATCAAGGGAAGAGTATACAGGAGGGTTCTTGAAATGGCGGGATCCATGGAGAAACATAAAGGGGGCAGGAGTAGAAGGGAAACAGTTTTTAAAATGCTTGGGAACGCTGTCGAAGAGCTTAAGGTTAGGATCGACCCTGTTGTAACCATCGACATGCACAGGTTGATGAGGATGCCTGAGAGCATTAACAGCAACAGCGGCATGGTGAAGAAAAGAGTTCAGCATGGCGATTTGACTTTCTTCAAACCCCTGGAGGAAGCCGTTGCTTTCGGCGAGGAGGGAGTCAGCCTGAAGGTGAGGGTAGCGCCAAGGTTTAACCTTGGTGGAAAAACCTTTGGGCCCTTTAAGGATGAGGAGGTTGAGCTGCCTACTTATGCTGCTGTATACCTAGTATGTAAAGGGCTGGGAGAATATGCCGGAAGATAGCATCGTTTTGAAAAAACTGATAGAATCCTGGAGGAAAAACAGAGAGAAACAGGGTTACCCGAGCCCTGATATCGAGCCTTTAACAGAGCTGCTGTCATTAATAAGGAATGAGCTGCAACTGGTTGACAAGACCTCCACCAAGAGGGAAGTACTGGAATGGTATCATAGTGCTGTTAAAAGCATGCTTGAAGACGCTGTTAAAACACGCCTGATAAAAAGCCTGTTGTTAAGCGTTAAAAGCCTTGAGAAAATGGCGAGGCAGGATTTGAACAGTCTTTCAAAATTTTTAGCAGCGTCCCCTGAAGAATTTGACCTGAGACACTTCGTTTCACAACCCTCAAGAAACATCAGGAAGACCCTGGCAGTAGTTTTAAAGGACATTGAGAGGTTTGTAGGCGAGGACGGGAGGGAATACGGCCCCTATGCGGCCGGGAGCCTGGTGAACATGCCTCACTATGTGGCTAGGCTTCTGGAGGAGAGGGGGATAATAGAGGAAATCTTTATAACTTGAGGCTCGTAGCACGCAAGACGCATGAAGATCCCTGACAAGATAAACACGTACTGTCCCAAGTGCCGCCAGTATACTGAGCACTCTGTCAGCCTGTTGAAAACAGGCAGGAGAAGGAAGATGGCTGCTGGGGAGAGGCATCATGAAAGGGTTGACAGGCATGGCTACGGTGGGCAGAAGGCACCCTTAGCGAAACCGGTTAAGACAACTAAGAAACAGACTTTAAAGCTGAAATGTTCCAAGTGCGGCTACGTTGTGCAGAAGAGGGGATTAAGGATTAAGAAGCTGGAGGTGGTCAGGTAAATTGGAAAGGGTGCTTTTGAAGCCCAGGTCCCGTTTTCTGAAGGTAAAGTGCAGCCAGTGTGCTAATGAGCAGATAGTTTTCGAAAGACCCGCGTCGAACGTTAAGTGCAGGATGTGCGGGACAACAATGGTTGAGAGCACTGGTGGGAAAGGCAGGGTTTCCGGGGAGATAATAGAGGTTTACAGTTAGAATGCCTGGTGAAACGGTTTCAGCCGGGGATCTGCTTGTCTGCAGGGTTAAGGAAATAACTGACTTCGGCCTGTTGCTTGAAAACGAGAACATCAGGGATAGAGAGGTCTTCCTGCATGTTTCAGAGATTCCTAAGGAAAGAAGCATACAGGATTTTAAGATAGGCCAAATGATCGTCGTGAAAGTCATAAAAATAAGCAGGACTGGTGAGAGAATCTTCGTATCGCTGAGGCAGCTGAGCAAGGCGGAAGCACGCTCAGAGATGAGAAGGTGGAGGGCTGAGAAGAAGGCTTTAGAGATTTTCAACGAGGTTGCAGCCAGGTTTTCAATACCCAGCGAGGTTTTAGAGGATACTAGGGAGAAACTGGTTGAGAAATATGGGAGTGTGACTGCGGCGCTTAGAATAGGGATCATGGAGGGTGAGAACACTCTTGCCAGAACTAAGATTAGCAGCGAGGCTAGGGAGGCGATATACGAGCTTGCCGCGAAGGAGCTTATTAAAAAGAAGGCTAGAAAAAGGATGCTGGTCAGACTTTACTTCACCGACAAGTATGGTTTAAAAAAGCTGAAAACAGTCTTCGGGGAGATCGAAAAAATGGGGACTAAGGATGTTACGGTTGAGGCTAAGGTGGTTGCTGCACCCAGATACTCTATAACGCTATCCTCCAATGAGCCTAAGAAGATTAAGAAGGTATCGGACGAGGTTGCGGCGAGACTGGGCGAGATAGTTAGGAGAGAGGGAGGAATCCTAAAGACGCTTGAATGAGAAAAGAATTTTTAAGCACTCTTGCCAAGTGCCCCTAAGGCTTCCAGCAGTGCTCTAGCCTTATACTCTAAGAAGGGGTCTTCTAGAGAAAACCTGGGGGGATGGGGGCTGAGAGTTTGGGACCCGCATTTCTTACATATGTCTTCAAGCATGTATTTCTTGCATCTTGGACATCTACGGAGTTTTTTAGCAGCCATACTGCTCTTCACAGGTGCACGAGTATTTTAAGGTTTTAAACCGTTTTGTTCACGACGCAGCCAGCTGCGGAAACACTTGTGAAGAACCCCTGCCAGCCTAGGCCTTAGGCATGCCGAAGGCTTCATTAGATTTATTAAGCAACCTGGAGAGAGAAATATGGAAGCTATGTCTGAGAAGCAATGGACTAGGATTTATGTGAAGGACATGCCGCTTATGGAGACAAGGGTCTGGGTTAGGAGGAACACTACTGTCAGTAAGCCGGTTGTCATAATCGGGCTTCCCGGACTTGGTAGAATCGGCGGGATAATATCGAGATACCTTATCAGGAAGCTTAATACAAGGCTTATAGGCATAGTTACGTCCCCATACTTCAGCAACCAGGTAATAGTTGGTAAGAACGGAGTGGCGAGGATCACGGCGGTTAAAATATATAAGAGTGAAAGCAGGTTCAACGGTTCAGACCTCCTTATAGTTACAGCAGATGAGCACTTAGAAAACATCTGGGGGGAGTATGACGTTGCAATGAAAATGCTGAAATTCCTAGTCAAGCAGGGTGTCAGGCTGATAGTGACTGCGGGAGGCCATGTTTCCGCGTCTGAATCGAAGAGGACAATAGGTTTCGCAAGCAACAAACAGCTTTTGAAAAGACTCGAGGAAGCGGGCTGCAAGAAGGCTGAAATCGGAACACCCGTCGTCGGGTTGTCCGGAATCATCTTAGGGTTAAGCAGCATAATGGGGGTTGATGCTGTCTGCATACTGGGTGAAACAACCGGCATACGTCCTGACGCTGAGGGATCCAGGGAGGTCTTAAACGTGTTGAACAGGTTTCTGAACCTCAACCTGGATATTGAGGACTTCCAGCGTGAAGAAGAAAGGATAAACGAGATAATAAGCAGGTATGAGAGGAAGGTTAGACAGCTGATGCAGGATGAGCGTGCACGTAGAATCTCCGAGTCCTTTAGGCTCCCGGACTACGTGAGCTGACCCCTAAGAACGCTAGGGCACTTCTATTCTTACCTCGTATACAACGTACGAGTAGGCGTAGCTGGTTATGTTGCCTTTCTCAACGCCTTCGGCAAACATCAGGAAGCCGGCTTCAATGCTTTTCACATCCTCGGGCAGCTGAAGGGTTTCAACCAGCGTCCGGTTAATCATTATTTCGAGCAGAGTATTCCTGTAGCTAAGCCTGTATTCTCCCTTGGAAACTGGATAAGTCTTCTCAATATTCCCGTTTACTTTAACTATTAGCGATGCGTTCGCCCTTAAAATCCTTGAAGCATTACCCACCTCAGCCGTGCCCTCCGCCGTGTAAAAATTCTTAATGTTAACAGCCATGTTCACACCCGGTATCAGCGGCATGGAGTATAGCTTTGAGGAGTTCCTCAAAGCCGTTCCCACGGAGGAGCCTAGAACCATGGATTCCTCCCCGTAGGAAGCGTTGTAATTCACCTTGTACACCGATACGAACCCGTAGGAGGATGAGAGGAAGACCAGCTCGTAGAACGGGGAGGTGGACAGCCTGAAGCTTTCAAGCGGGGAAACACCCATCATTGTAAGGGCCTGCATGTACGCGTTGACCATAAGCCTAGTGAGAACCGAGTCGCGCCTAGGCAGAACTATGCCTGCGGGAAGATACTTCACGTTGTACCCTGAAACCAGATTAGTGTTCTGCATCTGCTGAGTCAGGTTTAAGTCAGCATACCCCCCTTTAGAGTAGTCGTTGGATATCCATGCGTAGCTAGCGTTCACAGGCTTTAAATCATACCCTATGGCCGCCATCCATGTCCACTTAGCCTCGTCGCCCCATGTCCCAATATACCAGTGCAACGGAAGCGTTGAGAACACGACGATGTATGACACGTTGTATCTTCTCAACATTGGTATTGCAACAGTATCGTTAGACATGAATATTCTTCCAACAGCCGCCACCTGCGTAGCGTTGATCGTCGCATTATCTATCAGAGTAGGCCTCTCACCCAATGCGGTGATCCAATAGCCGTAGTCCCACCAGGAAAGGATCACTGAGCCCGGCGGAGTGTTTTCCCGTATCCATGCTAATGCTTGAATCCAGTCTGGGAACGATCCTGGGTAGGGTATGGAGGACGTTGGGAGAGACGCCCCTCCCTCCTGCTGCATGTGGGCTATGCCCGTGTTAATACCGTGGTAACCCATGTATAGTATTAAGGCTGAAGAAAGGATCACTCCCAGAATGCTTCTCCTACCGGGAGAAGCAACTCTCCTACCCATTCTAATCCTCTCGGAAACAGCCGGGTAGGACAGGCTTATGAGCGACGCGCATCCAACAGCAGCTATGAGTGAAACAAAGGGTGAGAACACTAGTCCTATTCTAACCATCATGTTGGCGAAGTAGAGTGAGCTTAAACCCGCTGAAACCACGAAAACCCTGTTAAGCCTGTCTCCGTGTAGGATGCTTGAGACGGTTCCAATCATGAACAGCAGGAGGAGCAGCCCATGGTCTAGGAAGAGGGAATACCACGTGCTCATCTTGTGCTCAGCCACGGATTCAACTATGGGCTGCTCGAAACGGGCTGAGGGATTTATTACAGCCATAAGCTTGCCTAGAAGGGAGGAGAATAAGCCGGTGTTGAAAAGCAGTATGGTGGCTGACAGAGCGATTGCGACGAAGCCTGTTAGAACAGGGATCGTCAGCGATGCCTCCACCTTTTTAAGATATTTCATCAAGAGTATGGTTATGAAGCCTACGATTACTGCAATATAGTATATTGAGTATATGGCGCTCTCCCCCGGTCTCGGGAACTGGACTGCAATAAGCATTGAGAGACCCATGGTTATCGTGAAGGAGACCAGTATTCTCTCCGTCGAACCCGGGTCTAGGAAAAACGCTGCAAGCGTCGAGAACAGTGTCACAAGCCCAACCATGTAGACATAGGCGGTCCAAGTGATGCAGAGGTATCCTAGAACCAGGCCTGACAACACTGAGAATATTAGGGTCTTGTTTAAAGTTTCTGACTTGACGGATTTAAAATAGAGGTATGTGGAGATCGCTATTAGCGGTATGCCTAGGCTTTCATGCTTGAAAAAACCCATGTGCGTCCTGTCGATGAAGCTTCCGTTGAAAGCTAGAAACAGCATTGCGAGCAGACCGACCCAGTCGTCGCCCGTAAGCTCCCTGCCCATGAAGAATATTGCGGCAACAGCGAGCACAGATACAAATGGCGGAAAGATTATCGTCACATCCATTAGGGGTAGTGAAACACCCAGAGTGTTTAGAAAAGCGTGGAACATAACCGCCGCGAGGGGGAGGCCGATGGGCGTGGATGCTGCTGCAGCCCTGCCGTAGGGATACCAGCTCAAAGGGTCGACCCATTCTAGGAAGGCGGGGATACCGTTCTCCATTATGTATTCTGCGCTGCGGTAGTGCCAGTACGGGTCGAACTCGCCCAGGTATAACCCGAGGGGGAGGTTGTGAAACCTTATGGCTATAGACATCAGCATGGTGACGATGAAAATAGATGTTTTGACGTAGAATTCGACGCTAATACTTGGCATTTTTCCCGAGGTTTTTCTAACGATCTCCCTGATCCTCATCATTTCTTTAATCGTCTACCTTTTACTTTCGGCCTTGGAAGGAGGTATAAAAATTTATTTTTCAACGTGAAAATCTTAAAAGCGGAGCATGTGGAAAGCGATTTAAACACAACGCTGCAGGAGTATAAGCCTTGTCCAAATACCTGATAATCGCCGAGAAGCCGGAGGCTGCGAGAAGGATTTCTGAGGCTCTAGACCCGCGTTCTAAGCCTAGAAAAATAGGCAGGGTCGTGCCCTCGTTCCTAGTTAGAAACGGCGATTCAGAAATATTGGTTACAACGGCCCTGGGTCATCTATACGAGCTTACAACGAGGAACAGGGACAGGCTGGCCTACCCTGTTTTCGACTATGAGTGGGTTCCTAAGCATATTGTCGAGAAGGATAGGAGGCTTGAGAAATGGCTTGAAGAGATGAGAAGTATGAATGACGGCGTGGAATACTATGTTAATGCTTGCGACTACGATATAGAGGGAAGCCTGATAGGGTATAATGTTCTAAGGTTCCTCTACAATGTTTCGGGCGAGGAGAACAGGGTTTTCAGAATGAAGCTTTCAACGCTGACGAAGAAGGAGATTCAGGAGGCCTTCCGGAGAATGAAGCCTGGGCTTGACATTGGACTGGTGAAAGCGGGTGAAACACGGCACATAGTCGACTTCCTCTACGGAATAAACCTTTCCAGGGCTTTAACTAGGTCCATATCACGCTTCGTAAGAACGCCCTACGTCCTAAGCGTCGGCAGAGTTCAAACACCTACTTTAAACCTGCTTGTTGAAAGAGAAGTTGCCATAGGAACCTTCATCCCAATGCCCTACTGGGTTTTGAAGGCGGAGGTGATCATCAATGGGGAGACCTATGAGGCCACGCATGAGAGGGACAGGGTGCACAGCCTTTCAGAGGCGAAGAGGATTGTTGAAGAAGCAGATTCTAAGCAAGCCCTGGTTGAGAGTGTTGAGAGGAGGGTTGAGAAGATTATTGCCCCAGAGCCGTTCGACCTGACTACTCTTCAAAGAGAGGCCTACAGTGCTTTCGGCTTCACTCCTTCGAAGACGCTCAGCGTAGCTGAGACACTGTACTTGAACGCTTTAATCTCATACCCCAGAACATCTTCGCAGAAGCTGCCTCCAGACATAGGTTACAGGGAGGTTCTCGAGAAGCTTTCGGAAAACCGTGCCTACGCTAAGGCTGTTGAAAAAATACTCTCCAAGAAGGTTTTAACTCCCAGGCAGGGTGAGAAAGACGATCCTGCACACCCTGCGATCTATCCGACTGGAGAACAGAAGGCCGGGTTGAACACTGACCAGCTTAAGATACTTGACTTGGTGTCGAGACGCTTCATAGCGGCTTTCGACGAGGATGCGGAGAAGGCTGTTTGCAGAATCGTCCTGAAGCTTGGTAACGAGAGATTCATCCTCAGGGGCAGTGAGATAGTTAAGAAAGGATGGCTGGAAATATACTCGCCCTATTATGCTCCCGAAGAGCTGGCGATACCTCCTCTTAAGGAAGGAGACCGTCTAACTGTTAGAAGAATTATATCTGAGGAGAAGTTCACTAATCCTCCGCACCGTTTCAACCCGGCGTCCCTCGTGAGGGAGATGGAGAGGCTTGGAATAGGAACTAAGGCGACTAGGGCTGAGATAGTTGAAACACTCTATAAGAGGGGCTATGTAACGGGCAGGTCCATAGTTGTATCCGACTTGGGTTTCAGCCTTGTCCACGCTCTAAACAGGTTTTCCCCCAAAATCCTCTCGGTCGAAATGACTAGGGAGGTTGAGGCCAACATGGATAAGATAGAGAGGGAGCTCGTTGAGGAGGAGACGGTTATAAGTATGGCTAAGGCCGAGTTGACCGAGATACTTAGAGAAGTAGAGAGCAATGAGGCGGATATTGGGAAACATCTTTCAGGCTCTATAATAGCAATACTTAGGGACAGGAACACTATTGGGAAATGCCCCGTCTGCGGGAAAGGAGAGCTCAAGATAATTGTTTCAAGGAAGACCGGTAAAAGGTTTGGGATATGCACGAGTGTTTTCGAGGAAAAATGCAATCTTACAATACCTTTGCCTCAGAACCCTAACAGGGTTTACACTACTGATAGGATCTGTAAAGTCTGCGGGTGGCCTATGGTGAGGGTTGTCACCAGAGGTAGGCCGTGGTTCCTATGCGTTAATCCTTCTTGCTCAAGCAGGACAAATCGTCAAGGAAAAGCTGGAGCAGGTCGCGACTGGAAAGCACGACGCGCGCAACCTCCTTAACCCATTTACCGGCGTACTCGTTGTTCTCAAGCCTTTTCAGAAATTCCTCCGGCGTTAAATCGCCATAGGCATTCCTCCAGTTTCCATAGTTCTTAACAATGTTTCGATACGCCTCCATGTGGAGCCTGCAGAAAGACTGTTTAGACTCGGTTTCAACGCTCCTCCCGCATATTACGCATTTTTCAGAATTGGTTTCCATGCCGGGCCTCTGCCTCAAGCTGTTTAAAAACCTTTTAGGGGGAAATGCTTAAATCACTATCTGACACGGAAAACCGAGTGTATGAACCCCCTACTGTTGCCGGAGTATTTGATGGAGAAAATAAGAAGGTTGGGCGAGAAAGCAGGCGGAGTCCGTAGAGAAGAATTGTTAAACATGGTCATCCCAGTAGGTCTAACCATCATCATAGGAGTCTTCTTATCGGGAGCAATCTACGTAATCACTTACTTTAAAGCAGTTCCATGGATGATAGATTTAACGTCCTACGGCTACGGCGTGTACTTCTACATTCCTAGGGCACTGGGCGATCCTCTTTCGCAAACAAGCCTGGAAATGATTTACATACTTATTTCCTATCTTTTCGCAGGCATAGGATTACTCCTCCTGATCAGGGGCTCAAGGTCGGTTTCCCAAAGAAGCATGATTGTAATGCTTGGAATAACCTTCTTAACAATATCCTTAGTGATGATAGTGGGGCTGGATTATCTTAAGACGAGGTCTGTAGGATAGTTAAGATGGTTTACCACGGTACTTTCTTTATTTTTAGAAGAAACGCCGAGAAGTTTGAAACTAAATGGATAATCGGCGTTACCGCCATCATTATTATGATTGAACGCGGATCTAAATATTTCCAGGCTTGCGACAGAAGAGTTGCGCCGAGCATAAAGTCAAACTGGTCGAGGACAGGAGCAGGATCCCCCGTTTTTATCGAAAGCCTTCTTTTAATGAAGGCGCCCCCCAGGTCTCCCAACAGTGCTCCAAGGCTCGTAAAGAATGATGTTGAAAACGGAATGCCGAGTATGCTTCCTGTGACTACTCCCACGGCTAAACCGAGGAAGAAGCCCCTGAAAGTTTTACCCTTTCCAAGTATCGGTTTACCGTCTATGAAAAGCCTTCCAAAGTCTATTTGCCTCCTCCCTCTGAATAATAAGGCGGATGCGTTGGAAGCGTATGCTGGAGCATAGAAAAGCATCCCCCTGATTCCCAGCTCAAGTATTTCCTGGGCAAGCATGCTCGTCGCACACCCCTATTTCATCGGTCGCTTTAAATCCTTCCAGCGGAATGCACAGTAGAGTTTTCTCCCCGTTTTTTGCAGCAAGCTCTCCGAGTATTCTCCCTGCCCCGCACCTACGTAGCTCCAGAACATAATCCACCCAGTAGAGAAAAATCCTTTTAGCCGGAATGTTAGCCGAGCCGTTAAGGCCTTCGCCCGGACCCATGAGGACCCCTATGCACCCGTATGTCTTTGAAAGAAAGGAGAAGAAAGCCAGGATCTTATTGAGGAGATAAAGGATGTTAGAGTGAGAGGAAGAGTCGTGCAACGATATTTCGCGGAGATACGCGTCTGGCAGGGAGGCCACGACGAGAAGCTTGAAAGAAGGCTTGTTAAGCAGCATTGTTTCAGATTGTTCAAGCGCCTTATCCAACTCCACAAGGCTTTCAAACCTGGAAAACGTGATCTTAGAGAGCTCCTGCGGATTAAGAGAATATGCTTCTTTAAGCATTGTTCTAGCGTTGAAACCGTCTAAGAAAAGCAGGGTAGAATCATTGTTCGCCTTGATAAGGCTGAACAGGAAAGGGAAAATCTTAGAGTATTCTCCGTGGAGCAGAAGCGTCTTCCCGTTCAGGCTTACAGCCGTGTCTCCAAACCGTATATTCAATCTTTTGTCTAAAAATGTTGTTTTCAACGTATTAAACTCTTTTCTAATCTTTAAGGAATCCTTTTAATCAGCGTGGTCGGCATAAGAACCAATATGGTTAGGATAAGGGACTATATAGGGGAGCTCGGCGACGAGGTTGTTTCGTATTCTAAAAAGCATCCCGAGTCCCGAATCCCGGCGATTATAAGGGAAAACGACCCGCGGACAGTCTTGTTCACAGAGCCTTTTGAAGGCAAAGACCCGTTGATAGCTAACCTCTACTCCACTCGGAGCAGAGTTGAGAGGCTGATGAAGATTGGAGAGGGAGCTTTATTTAAGCATGTTTCCGAGGCTAAGAGACGCATCGTCAAACCGGTGGCGAGAAGCTGGTGTTGGGGTGGAACATCTGACCCCAGCAGGATTTCAAAGATACCGTTGTTGAAATACTATGAGAATGATGCCGGCAAGTATGTCACCAGCTCTGTAATTGTGGCGAGGGATCCTGAAGACGGTGTTGTCAACATGTCTGTGCATCGGCTTCTCCATCTTGATTCAAACAGGTTTGCTGTGAGGATGGTTGAGGGGAGGCATCTACACCAGATCTTTCTGAAGCATAAGGCCGGTGGCAGGGATTTGAAAATAGCTGTTCTTATCGGCACTCCTATACACATTATTTTGTCAGCCTCAACACAGCTGCCGAAGGAGGTTTCCGAGGTAGACTATGCGGGAGCGTTGAAAAGCAGGCCTCTCGAGGTCACGTATCTCGACGGGGTTGACCTGCCGGTTCCATTAGAGTCCGAGTATGTTTTCGAGGGCAAGATAAGCATAAGCCTAACTGCCGGGGAATGGATGACCGACATACTTGGTATACCTGACAAGCCGAGGGACCAGCCAGTGATGGAGGTTGAAAAAGTCTATTGGAACGACGACCCCGTTTACCATGCAATACTTCCTGGCGGTCTTGAGCATAAGCTGCTCATGGGATACCCGGCGGAAGTCAAGATAAGGGAGAAGCTGGTTGAAAACGATGTTGATGTTAAAGATGTTTGGCTTTCAAGCGGCTCAGGAGGATGGCTCCACTGCTTCGTGAGCATTCGGAAGAAGAGTGAGGAGGAGCCCCGTGGAGTCATAAGGCTTGTAATGGAGGCGCACAGGTCTGTGAAGGGCGTTGTGGTTGTAGACGACGACATGGATCCTAGAAGCTATGAGGATGTGGATTTCGCGCTTGCCACTAGGTTTCAGGATAGGCAGAAGTTTTACTTTTTTGAAAAGATGCGTGGGTCTTCATTAGACCCTTCGAGCAACCAAGACACGTTGCTGACATCGAAATGGGGGTTGGACTTAACCCTCCCCGTCAGCGCCGATAGGAAGCGTTTCCTAAGGAGCAGGATGCAGGTTGAAGACACGCATCACTAGAAGGACGTTTAGAAAGATACTGGAATCCATTCAGGCTGGAAGGAAAAGATACGTCAAGATCTCTAGTGCTCATCTCTCTGGGGTCTCCTACTTGAACATCGGCGACGCTGGGCTCGAATTCCTTGAGGACTTAAGCAGGTCGGGGTTGAGGTTTAAAGTGAGGACGACGATAAATCCTGGGTGCGTTGATTTCGACTCGGCTGTCGAATGCGACTCAGAGGTTGTTGAGAAACAGGGAAGAATAGTTAAAAGCCTAAAGAACATGGGGGCGGTGGAGTCGCTTACGTGCACACCATACTTGTTCGACAATCCCTTGAGGAGGGGCCAGAAAATAGCTTGGGCGGAGAGCTCTGCGGTTCTCTACGCAAACTCAATCATAGGCGCCTCAACGAATAAGGAGGGAAGCCTGACGGCACTGGCCTCAGCAATACTGGGCTATACTTCTCAAAGCGGTATTCATCTTCGAAGTGGGGGGAACCCCGGTGTTCTCTTTGAATACAAGGGTGGGCTTGAGAATGAGCTTGACTATGGCCTTCTCGGATATGTTATGGGGCTGAAAGCCGGAGCCGAAGCACCATACCTCCGGTTGAAGAAACCCGTTGCAAGCATCCCGTATTATAAGCAGCTTCTCGCAGGCTTCGGCACGAGCGGAGCTGCTCCAATAGTCTGGATAGAGAACCTTACGCCGGGATTCTCAAGAGTAAGGAAGCCTGGGAGAAAAATAGTTTTAGATAGAAGCGATCTCGAAAAGGAGAGGGTAACCCTTTCTGAGGAAACTCCGCCTCCTCACGACGTGAAACTTGTTTTCGTAACAGGTTGCCCCCACATGTCTTTAGACGAGATCGAGGATTTTAACGAGGCGCTTAGAAGCATTAACAGGCTTTCCGTAGAAACATGGGTTTTCACCTCCAGAAGCGCTTATTCAGAAGCTCTTCGAAAAGGCTTGCTGCAGGGTCTTTTAGGAAAAGGCGTCAGAGTGTTTAAAGACTCCTGCATAATGTATTGCAGCCTTAAGAAAAGCAAGCCGTATGTAATGACGAACTCGGTTAAAGCAGCGTATTACCTGCGTGGAAGCTTTAGGCTTAAAACGATTCTAAAGCCTTTGAAAGAGTTTATTGAGGAATATGGTGTTAAGCAGCATGGCTTTAAAGGTCAAGGTTATTAACAAGGGTGTTGCTAAAGGCTCCCTGCTGATGAGCAGGCAGCCAATATCTTTCTTCGGAGGAGTAGACCCTTTAACCGGGATGGTGGTTGAGAAGAATCACCCCTTGGAGGGAGTAGGCCTGCGCAGCAGGATTCTCGCAGTTCCTTCAAGCAAGGGTAGTACAGTAGGCTCCTACGTGGTGTACAGCCTCGCTAAAAGAGGCGTCGCCCCGTCCGGGATAATACTTGGACGAGGGGACAATATAATCATTCCTGGAGCAATACTTGGTGGAATACCAGTAGTCATAGTAGACATGCAGAAGCTGTTATCGTTGTTCAAAAACGGGGAGACTGTTATTCTGGATGGTAGAAGAGGCAGAATACTGAGACCGATGTGACGTGGCTAAGCCATTTCAAAGAGATATTCTGAAAGAATACGGTTTCTCGCTGAAGATCTTTTTAGAGGCCTTAAAGACCCTCTCCCGGTGCTCTGGAAAAGCATAGACTCTTGCAAGACCCATGAAGCCCTTGAGAGATTGAACTATGGGGGAGACGTCTAAGACTGATTTAGGCGTCCTCTCAGAATCCTCCTTTCCTATTATTTTTACGTCGAAGCCACTGTGTTTCTCACCACTGTAACCAGGATGATATGGCAATGAGGGGACTGATGGGAGGTCTAGGAAAACTAGGCTTGGAGAAAGACCGGCTTCCTCAGCTATTTCGTTTTCAAGGCTTCCTCGCAGCGAGGGCCTGGAGATTAAAGAATGGTATAGAGGATCCTCGTGATGCATCATTATTTCGAATACTGATTTCAGCAGCAGCCTGTTTAGATAACTGGTTACAAGCCTTTTAGCCAGCCTAGCCTCCTCCGTATCTTCATTCATAGAGAGTATTCTCTGGATTACTGAGTGATCGTCTAGAGAAATATACTCCTCAGGGTTTTTGAACTGGGTTAGCCCTATAGTTTTGTCAACCAAGAGCATCGCTCTTGAAAGCATTATCACTGCAGCCCTAACAGTCCTGTGGAAGTAGACCGCCTTGAACATCATGTACCTGGCGATGAATAATGATTCCAAGGCGTATAATGCTGCTTCCTCAACGGCAAGATAATCCTCCCATAGGACGATCGAGTCTATGATCCTCTCGGAGTCTATTAAACCGTATTCAACACCCGTGAAGAAAGAGTCCCTAGGGAGATAGTCAAGAATATCCGCGTCAAAGTAACTGGAGATTATCTGGCTAATCCACCTGCTTCTCGAAGCGTTTTTCCCGATTGAAAGCCGAGAAACCTCCTCCGCCGTAAACCCTGCTTTAGAAATCAGGTCCTTAAGCTCAGTCCTGCTTATCAGCATTGACGCTACATCCTCATGCGTCATACCCCTCTTCTCGCTAAGCACCTCTTCAAAAGTGTGCGAGAAGGGACCGTGGCCAACATCATGCAGCATGCCAGCCAGCCTTACCAGCTGGAGTTCATCCTTATCAACTCTCCCAGGATAGTAGTTGGCAAGGTGCGAGAATATTTTACTGGCTGTAAGCATCGTACCCAGTGAATGGAGGAAACGCGTATGCACAGCACCCGGGTAAGTCAGGTGGGCCCCAGCCAATTGCTTAATCCTCCTAAGCCTCTGGAAAACAGGAGTATCTATCACGCTCCTCTCCACGTCCGTTATGTGAATGTACTTGTGTATCGGGTCCCTTATCTCCCCTACGTACTCCAAAACTTCAAGACATGTTTTAATAAGAGTATTTAATAAGCTTTAGGAGCATGACAGCCAAGGAGAAAGGGGTTCATATAAGCTTCGAGGGGATAGACGGCTCTGGGAAGACGACTGTTTCAACAAAACTCTACCTAAAGCTCAGGGAGAAGGGTTATGCTTGCTTCTACACGGTTGAGCCGACTTTCATGCGGGTTGGATCACTGATAAGGCTTCACGCATCAAGGATACGGAACACTCCGCAATACTACTTGGCGCTACTCTTCGCCGCAGATAGGGTTGAACACTACGAAAGAATCATTAGGAAGAAGCTTGAAAAAGGTTACTACGTTATTTCAGATAGATACGTCCATTCCTCTATTGCCTACCAGGGAGGACTGTTAAACGACCCGGAATGGGTCAGAATCATCAACAACAGGGTTCCCCCGCCCGATTTAGCGATTTATCTCGACATAGACCCGGAGAACGCTCTTAAAAGAAAGAGGCTTTCAGGACCGTTTGAAGACGCGTCTCTTCTCGAAAAGATAAGAAGCGTTTACCTGAAGCTTGTTGAAAACGGGGAGCTAGTTATGGTTGACGCGGGTAAGCCTTTGGAAGAAGTCTTGGGGAACGTAACCAGAATCGTTGAGAATAGGCTCAGCATCGACCTGTCAGGTTAGGTCCTCCTCGTCAAATTCTTTCGTTAATACCTCCCTTATCCTGCGAGCCTTAACGTCGCCTATTCCCTCAACCTGCTGAAGATCCTGCTCGCTCGCGTTGAAAACCCTTATAGGGGTCTTGAAGTACTTTAAGAGTTTTATCGCCGTAGCCCGCTCCACCAAAGGTAGGCCGGAGAGGAGAAAGACCTGCTGGTCGGCAACGGTTTCAGGCTTCTTCTCACCCCTGACCTGAAGATGCTTCTTAAGCTCCTTCTGCTCCCTTAAGGCTATCGCGTAAATAAGCTCCGCCGACTCCTTAGCGTCTCTAGACCAGAGTAGAACAGTCTTATAGCCTGTTATGAGCGCTGCAATAGCACCCCTTATCGCGCTTGGGCGAATATTGCTCAACGGGGCGTACACATCCCTCCCCTCTATCAGTAGCACGGGTATTTCATAGGAGTCTGACAGAAGCTTAGCCTGCTGGAAAAGCCTCGAGTCTATTATTGACGAGGTGAAATCGTTAACCGTCTTCCTCTCCACACATACTCTTTCAGAGAGAACATAGTCTCCAACTTCAAGCTGGCTGAAAGTAATCCTGGCCCCGAGCCGGGCGAGCTCGTTGACAACAGGGCATGCGGACTCCCTGTTATCCACTATTATGCTCACTTTATCCTCACCAGCCTCGCTCGGAGGGATGAATCTGGTTAAAGCGTAATTAGACTCCTTCTTAGACTCGTTTTGCGACTGGATCATCCTCATCTCCTCCAGCATCCTCCTCTCCCTTCTGCGGGCAATCCAAAGGTACTGTTCGTCGCGAGTATCCTGAAAGTATAGAATATATACTTTCCCGGGTGCGTTTCGACCCGTCCTCCCGACTCTTTGAACAAACCTTATCCCGCTCGGAGTATTATCGTAGAAGACAATCGTGTCTGAAGAAGAGATGTCAAGACCCTCCTCTCCGACCTGCGTCGCCACCAAGACATTGAACTCCCCTCTTCTGAACATTGAAAGAACCTCGTCCTGCTCCCTCTGGGACTGCCCCCTGTCGCCGATTTTAGAGGCCTGCCCAACCAGCCTAGTGACCTTTAAGCCCTCCATGGATGATAATTCTTTCTCTATTTCTTTCGAAGCCGCGCGGTAGCTGGCGAACACTATTATCCTCCTGACCCCGGATTCAAGCTCCCTCTTAGAAAGCTCGACGAGCTTCGACAGCTTAGCATTATCCTTCTGGAGCCTTAGAAGCTCAACCGCATCCAGGATCCTCTTGTCAGCAGTTATTTGAGACAGGTATTTCGGAGCCCCGGGTTTCCTGGTTCTCTCCGCCACCCTGGTTATGAATTGAAGGAAGTGTTTTGGGCCAAGCAGGTCCAGCCTTTCCAGAGCAGTAATAAGGTATCTTGCCCTAGCCAGGTTTTTCAAAGCCTCCACGAGCTCCGGCTTATCGAGGAAAGGACGGCTTTTAATCGCGTTAACCATCTCCGTTATTTCCGTGAAGCTGCTCGGCCTCTTCTCCCAGGGAAACGCTTTAAGCGCCTGGTTAATCTGGTCGTTGATGAAGCTTTGAACCAGCGACCTGGCTTCCTTGACCAGCGGGCTCAGAGGCACGGGTATTAGATGATACTCTATCCTCTTAACGTAAGGAGCAACATCCCTGTCGTCCCGGGTCCTGAACTCCAGGTTTTTTATCGCAAGGTTTCTCATCAGCTCCTCAATATCCTCCCTGCGGGAGCCCGGCGAGGCTGTTAACCCCAGTATTAGTGGGGACGAGCATTCCGAAGCATAGCGTTGAGCAATAGTTATGTAAGCATAATTCCCTTTTGCCCTATGAGCCTCGTCGAAAACAATGAGTCCTACGCGGCTCAGCTGAACATTCCCTTTAAGAATCTCGTTCCTGAAGAGTTGCGGGGTTGCGAATACAAGCCTGTAGTCGGTGAAAACCCTTTTCGCAACAGGAGTCTCCCCTGTCCAAAGTGCTATAAGACCCGGGTCAATGTTCAGGCAATCCTTGAAAAAATTGCGGTGTTGCTCCACCAGAGGCTTGGTCGGCGCTAAAACCACGCAGACCCCTCTACCTGTTCGAAGCCTTTCAGCAGCCACTAGGAGAGCTATCACAGTCTTCCCGAGCCCCGTGGGCAGCACTACGAGAGTATTGCCTTTAAGAGCAGTTAGCGAAATATTCGTCTGGTAGCTTCTTGCACGAACCCTCCCGTTTTTAATCAAAGGATGCGTGATGAAGCCCTCCGGATCCGTGATGAAGATGCTTTGCGGAGCAGCCATTATTCAACCCGTTCCAAGCTCATCCCTGAGTTTTTTCAAAGCTTCGACGAGGCTTCTCAATTTAAGCTCGTCCTTAGTGTTTAGCAAGAGTTTTTCAACATCCCTTAGAAGCGATGCTGCATCCTCTCTGAGGTATTCCAAGGGGGGAAGCTCCTCGACGCTTCCCGTGCCGGGGGCGAGGCGGTAGAGCCTACCGCAGTTAACACACTCTATCCTCCCGTTTTTATGCCTGAACAATGGTGCTCCACAAGACTCGCAGTGAACCGCCATCATTACAGCTCCTCTCTGCAGGGCCTCCGCCATCTTCTTAATATCGAACTTTTCATAGGACATTGCTACCAATACATCTCCATGCGGGATTATTTAAGGGGAATGGAGAAACATATATTAAAACCCTAGCACCTAATAACTGGATTAAGGGGAGGACGAAAAATGTCTAAGACGCAGCGTAGGAGAGACGTGGAGAACGAGGAGAAAATCTCTAAGGCAGTGGAGATGCTGAGCTTCGTGATTAACGACGTAACCACCCCCCGTAACATCAGAAACAGTATTAAAGAGGTTATTAACAGCCTTTCGAAGAAGACTACTACCCCAGGTATTAGGGCGGCGGCAGCCATAAATGTTCTGGATGAGATAAGCCAGGATCCGAATCTTTCAACGATCTCGAGGACAAGAATATGGAGCTCACTTACCCTTCTCGAAGACATAAAGGATTAACTTAAAGCAAGGTTCTGGAACTTTCAAAACAGGGAGAATCGGAGGGAAATTCCTGATGAATTGGATACGCCCAGAAGCTCGGAAGAAATAAAGGGGGTTCATGAGCCTGTTATGGATAGACAAGCTAAATGTTTACGGCTGAATGAATTCCGGAAATCTGTTGTGCTTTTATCCTCCAATACGGAGAAGTAACCGTTTCTCTATGTTTAATGCAGCAGGGTAAGCCTCTAATAGCATCAATTAATGCCTTGACATAAGTTATAGCATACCCATATTTTAAAGCTCTTAAGAAGTATATATAGATGTCCAATGGTTTTTTTAACGAGCCTGCCTCTCGATTCATGCATCCAAATCGTCCATAATCTATTTCTCATATAATAGTAAAAAACTTTTTTAGCTAATCTTGAACTGCTTTTACGGTATTCTGAGCCGAATCTATGATATGTTGTGACCTCAGGAAAATACTTTATTTTGTATCCCTTGCTAAGAAACTGCGCCGCCAGCTCATCTTCATTTCCAAAAATGAAATACTCCTTCGGATAACCACGGGTTTTTTTAAGTGCACTTCTTCTTATGATCGTTCCGGCACCGCTGAAAAATCCGCAATAAAATTCCTTATTCATTTTATCTTTCGAAGGCCATGATAAACCCGAAGGCTCAACTATTTTTGTTGCAAGCACGGCAACATCCTCTGGTTCTCCTTCAAATTTTTTAACTGCATTTTCTATCCAATTTGGAGGTAGCGTGCTATCATCGTCTAGAACAGCTATGTATTTTCCGATTGCATTTGCAAATCCCATATTAAATTCTTCGCATGCCCCATAAGAAGAATCAGGCATCACTATGAGCTTAACCCAGGGAAAATTGCTTCGAATTTCCTTTACTGTACCGTCCGTAGAATGATTGTCTACTACGATTACTTCTACGTCTTTATATGTATTATTCTGTATGGATCTTAATAAATTTATCACTCCGTTTTTCCTATTCCAAGTTACGATTACTATGGATACCAGAGGTTGCATAATCCTCTATTGTCGGCGAGAATATTTAACCATTGTTGTGTTAACACTGTTCCTAGCTCATTTACCATAAGATCAATATTTTGTTATATTTACTTTCTAATTTAAGGAAAAACGGGAGCGAAGCCGAGTTGCAATGAAGCAACGACCATGGCAATATTAAACGGAGTCTTAAGGCCGAAATGTTTTTTAAACGGTAGAAGCATTGGAAGAGATAACCAAGTTATTAACCTCACTTCACCTTAATGAACCGAAACCCTTTTAATGCCCCTTTTTAACTAAGACGCAAAAGAAGAATGCCGTATAGTGTTGCTATGTGTGCACATAACGAGGAGAAGTATATTAAGAAGGCCTTAGAATCAGTTTTTCTTCAGACGGTTAAGCCTGAGAAAGTGATTGTAGTATTAGATAGGTGCACCGATAGAACTGGAGAAATAGTGAAGGAGTTTCCGGTGGAAGTGATAGAAAAAAGGGAGAAGAGATGGGAAAACTCTTACGCTGAGAACCTTGAGCTCGCAAGGCTGAAGGTGGATTCCGAGTTCTACGCCATAGTTGACGCCGACGTCGTGCTGGAGCCAGATTATTTCGAAGTCTTATTATCCGAAATGGATGCGGAAGACGCCTGTATTGGGGGGGAAATCGTGACGAAAAGTAGAACCTTTTTAGGGAGGCTCGTGTCCATATGGGAGAAAACCTATAGGGCGTCGCCTTCAAGGAGGCCTAGGGGATGTGCCCTACTTATAAGGAAGACTGTGCTGGATGAAATAGGCGGGTTTGCTGATGTGCCGGCTCCCGACACCTATGTTCAAGATGCAGCATTAAAGCTAGGGTACGAGATAAGAATTACACCTAAAGTTAATGCTTACCATATCAGAGATATAACTCTTGGAAAGGCGATTAGAGCTCAGTTTTCAGCAGGAGTAGCAAGACATATCCAGAGGAAGGGGTTAGCAAGAACTTTTCTTCACTCTTTGGTGAGACTAAGACCATTCGTATTTATTGGATATGTTTACAGCATTTTTGCCCGAAAAAACGAAGCTCCTCGGAAATCCTAGAACTGACCGGTACATTAATGATAATGGTTTTAAACTCTGACTTGACACTATTGAACAAGGATGAAAATAGCTTTCATAATCGGATTGCCTATTCCCTATCCGGGAGCGGCTTGGGTCAGAATAGAAAGTTTTGTAAAATCTTCGGTGAAACGAGGACATAGCGTGCTAATAATCTGCACAGAAAAGAGGATGAAATCCCCCTATCTCATAGATACTCCTTTTAGGAGAAGAGGGTTTCTAAATATCTTCTCCTTCTTCATAACCACTTTAACAAACATTTTAAGACATAGAATAGATGTGGCAGTTATCTCTGTCCCCCCTGGTATTCATGCTTTCGGAGCATCCCTTGCTTGCTATATTCTCAGAAAGAAAATCGTATTTGATTATAGAGACCAGTGGGAAGAATACTTAATTAGCAAGACGACTAATAAGGTTAAGAGGGTTCTATATAAAATCTTGAAGGCATTAATGACAATCCTTTATTCAAAAGCAACCCTAGTAGTAACCGTCACACCTCCATTCATAGAATATCTTTCTAAAAGAGGAGTTAAAAACGTTCATCTCATACCGAATGGGGCAGATATAAGTCTGTTCAAGCCTGTTCATGATAAAACATCTTTAAGAGCGAAATATGGCTTTGAGAACGATGAATTTATTCTAGTATATAGCGGTTATATAGGTAGGTATTATAGGCTCGATACATGCGTTGAGGCTTTTGCGAGATTCATTGAGACGAATTATTTCAAAAAAACAAAGCTGCTATTGATGGGTGAAGGAGGGGATTTGGAAAAAATTCTTGAACTTTCTAAGATATTGAAGATAGAGGAGAACGTAAGATACATGGGAGTAAAATATGATAAAAAAGAAATAGCAGAACTGATAGCATTAGCTGATGTAGGATTAATACCTTATGATAAGAATCCTTTGTGGAGGAATTCCTTACCGGCAAAATTTTTCGAATATGCTTCTTGCGGAATACCTGTGATCGCCACCATAGAGAGCAAATCCATTTTGGCAGAAATCATAGATAGAGAAAAGATAGGAATTCATGTTGAGCCAGGAGACATTAAGAAATTGACAGACGCGATTAACCTCTTATCAACAGACAAGTATTTCTTAGAAGAGGTTTCCAAAAGAGCTAGAAAACTTATTGAAAGAGAGTTTGATAGAGTAAAGATATCTCAGAATTTTTTGAATTTAATAGAAAAATATCTTCCAGTTAGCGCGCGCTAATCTCGTCCTACGTCAACTTTTCTACGCTTCAGATAATCGATCAATCCATAGATCTGTACAAAGAGTCTTAAGAAACTTAAAAGAGCACCTAGAAAGAGCTTTTTTGGGTGTCTATATTTCTGAGGAATCTTTAGATAATTATAAATTATCTTAGCAAATAGACCTAAAAACGCTAAAGCAAATACCAATAACAAGGATGTAGAAAAACTTAATATCAATATGATTATACTCGAAATAAAAAGAATAGGAGATCTGAGTAAATTTGCAAGTATATTATACTTACGTGAGGGGTGTTTTTAGCATAGAGTAAAGCCGTTCCGCTATATCAAATTCCTCGTTTAAACCATTCTTTTAGTATATGGGGCTCATGTTTCCCTGCAATTGCATCTACAATTAACGGCTTAATCTTCAATTCCTCCTTAAGATAATCGATAAAAAACCGCGTCCTCACCGGCACCTAGATAAGGATCAAACATTCTATTTTCAAACATAGAACGCCTCACTGCAGAATACACCCATATCCAATATTCATTCTTACCCAAACTTCTTCCCGCAATCATCTTTTCGAGAAGAGTATCCATCATCAGCTTTAGTTTTATAGCTACCCAAGGATTTGCATCTAATCCAGCTTTGACCTTTCTAACGAAATCCCTGCCAAGTAACACCATATCTGCATCGAGAAAGATAATGTATTCGCCTGAGCTTTTCATTATCCCTATATTTCTTGCATTTGATGGTGAACGAAGATTACTGAAATTTCTCTCTTCCAATACCTTAAGTCTAAAATCTTCTGCATTTAAATCCCTACTCATTTTCTCAAGAATTGAAAGAGTTCTATCCGTGGAACCACCATCCACCGTGACAACTTCTATTGGCCTGTAGCTTTGTTCATAATGCTCCTTATGAGAGTTTCAATATTTTCTTGCTCATTTCTTGTTGGAATTATTATCGAAATTACTTCTCGAGTAGTCAATAATAATGTCGAAATTTAAAGGCCAGTCTTATAAGCCTTTCATGCTTTCTGTAATCTTAAAAACTAAAAGGATACGTAAATTTTAGCCAATGCCATCCTCCAAACTTTGTATTCATCGATGATCGAATAGTAGAGATATAAAGCCTTCCCAGTATCAACTACAAAGGGCCATATGACTCCCGAAAGATCCCAAGGAGGAATCATCCCTGATTTAATTATTGGGTTTTTCTCTGCATACGTCCAATTAAAGCCATCATTGCTTAATGCAACACCTATACCTTCATTACCCCACCTGCAGAAGCCTACCATTACATCTTCTCTAATCAAGAAGGATGCTACAATCCTATCTAGGATTGGGTTATTAGGATAATCCTGCCACCTTAAGCCGTCATCGCTATAGGCAGCATAACAACCCGGTTTTGACGTGAAATAATAAAGAAAGAAGCGATTTTTAAAATTAAAAACCCTAGGATCAGCTATATGGGTATTTTTAGAAAATATTGGATTCGACAGGTGCTTCTCCCAACTAATTAGATTGCTTGATTGAGCTAAGCCGACTCTCCATCTTCCTCTCCTACTGAAATGTCTAATAATAGGTCTGTTAAAGTTCCAAGAGTAGCCACCGTAATAAAGCAGCCACTTGTCTTTGTGAAACAATAAGCCATGAGGCTCTATCCGCGCATCATCAAACTCCCCAGCCCTGCCAACCCTGAGGACCGGGTTCCCCTCATAGGAAGTAAATTCCTCTCCATCTTCGCTAATGTAGAGATCGACTTTACTCCTCTCCACTTCTCTCGAAGCCAACAGATAGAACTTTCCGTTATGAAATGCAGCAACATGCCAAATCCCAAACTTGCTCTGAATATTGATTTTCTTCGGAAAGCCATCCACCAATTCGAATTTCATCCTATGAGCCAGATCCTTTAAATCCATAAGAAAATCCTGAAAAACATTATCTTTTTAAACTTTACAGGGTGTCATTCCTACCTATAACCTTTCCTCCCTCATATATCACTAAATACCTAGGGTTTGCTAATTCATCCTTTAACAGCTCCGGATAATCTCCATACTTCTGCTTATCATAAGGAATTAGTTTTTTACAGAGCTCGTTCACAACTATCTTCTCTCCCTCTGATAAATCTGATGTACCATAATCTAATTCTAAACGGTATTTCACATAATCCGTCAATGTCGGAAACCTCCTATAGTCGTTCACTTCCCTCCAATCCGTCCAATACCTCCTATAAAGAATGTATTTACTACTTTTAACGGTAGCAAGGTGGAAAACATAAATATCTTTAATATATAGAGGTTTATAGTATTTTGGCAATGAGAGCCTTTCGAATCTCCTCATATTTTTGAATTCTAAGGTTGGGAAGTAAGTGAATAAGTGCGCTTCACTACTGAGCCCAATTCCTTGAGGAGTTGTGTGGAACAAGTCGCCATGCAAGTTTACGTAGGATAGATGGATCATATAATATTTCGATGGATCGAGTTTCAGGATTCTCTCTCTCAGTTTTTTAATATCACATGGACCAGATGTCCTAGCGACAAAATCCCCATCCCATTTAAAAATCCATCTGTAAGTAGTGTTTCTAAGGGCTAGATTGCTTTGGTAAGTATAAGTTTCAGTATCACTCATTGGAGAAGCACTATTGTCTTTTAGGCATATGAATTTCACGTTAAGGTTATATTCTTCAGCAACTTTCCTTATCCTCTTAGGCGTATCATCCGTCGAAGTATCTGCTATCACTATTTCATCTGCAAACTCCTTAACAGATCTTAAACTCAGATCGATCCACTCTTCGTTTTTTGTTCTTATACATAGACTTATCCCATTAGGTCTATTAGGAAATGAAATTAGGTGTAAACGGGGAAGATAACAAAGAGTGTTTCTAACAGTGAGTGAGACGAATTTTCTCAGAGTTAATTTTGGTCCAATCATCCTGAATAAAAGCAGCCGTAACTCCTATTTAAAATATTATGAATCTCGCGGCTAATAACTTAGATTTAAGTATGGAATATTTACTCTCTGAAAGGCTTTTAACAGACTTATCCCAAGAGCCAACGAATAACATAAGAAATGTTTTTAAGCTCTACCGGCTTTTTGCAATTCAAATGGAACCTTACAATGCAGCCTTTAACATCACCCATCTTGGAGAAAACAAGTGTAAAAGCTATTTTCCATTATTCCCTCTATCGAATAGGAGCCGGTAGCTATGAGAATAACAATTATTGGCCTCGGATATGTAGGTTTGCCCACTGCTGCTGTCTTTGTTAAAAAGGGATATCAAGTAGTCGGTATCGATAATGATAAAAAAAAGATCGAGTTGTTCAACAAAGGTATTTGCTATATTCGTGAGCCTGCTATTAATTCTATGCTGAGAGAAGGCATTTCGTCTGGTCGCTTGAAAGCTACAATTAATTCTGTTGAAGCTATCAGGAAAAGCGATATTATTGTCATTACCGTTCCCACTCCTGTCAGAGAGGAAGTTGTCGATTTAAGTTTCCTTAGAGAAGCCTTGGAGAATGTTGCGAATAACCTTCACAGGGAGCAGCTTGTTGTTATTGAGTCCACTATTCCCCCTGGCACTACCGATGGTTTCGCTAAGCAGGTACTTGAGCATTCCGGCCTTAAGGCTGAGGAGGATTTCTATCTTGCACATGTCCCTGAGAGGATTGCTCCCGGCAGAGCTGTTGAGGAGTTATTAAACACTCCTAGAGTCATTGGGGGCGTTGGGCCTAGATCCACTCAGAAGGCTTTTGAATTTTATTCCTGCATTAATTCTAATCTCTATCTTACTGATGCCACTACTGCAGAATTCGTTAAACTTATTGAGAACACCTACAGAGATCTGAACATTGCTTTTGCAAATCTTATTGCAATCATTGCTGAAAGAATTAATGTAGATGCGTATGAGGCTATCAGGCTTGCGAATACTCATCCAAGGGTAAATGTTCACTGGCCTGGAGCCGGCGTAGGTGGCCCTTGCTTGACAAAGGATCCCTATATGCTCGCTTCAATTCTGCCGGATTTCTGGGGTATTGAATTGATAAGGCTTGCCAGGAAGATAAATGACTATATGCCTCGTCATATGATGAAGCTAATCGAGAGAGCTTTAAAAGATGATAATATCATCGTGAAGAACGCTAAGATTGCTGTTCTCGGGGCAGCCTATAAAGGCGGAATTGATGATATAAGAGAAAGTCCTTCAAAAATCATTGTGGAGAAACTTCTGGAGCTGGGAGCTGATGTAATTGTTTTCGATCCGTATGTCAGTGAGAGTTTTAGTGCAAAGAGGGCGGAAAGTCTAGAAGGTTCTGTCTCCAATGCTGATGCGGTGGTCATTATGACAGACCATCCAGAGTTCAAGCAGATAGACTGGAACAAAGCTGCAAAGATTGTTAGGAGGAAAATTATTATCGATGGCAGGAGAGTCGTAGACCCCTATAAAGCTGCTCGAGCAGGTTTCAGATACCACGGTATTGGGTTCGGGAGGGCGTTTAAGCTGTGAGCCTGCTGATAGTTGTTGGTACTCGCCCAGAGATAATCAAGATGGCCCCTATCATAAAGGAGCTTGAGAAAAGGAATGTAGAGTTCTTTTTTGTTCATACAGGTCAACATTATGATTACGAGATGAGCAAAATATTCATTGAGGAACTTGGCTTACCAGAGCCCTATGTGTCTTTCGAGCTTGAGAATAGTTCTCCGGGTGCTCAAATAGGGGAAATGATGATGAAACTCGATAGAGCTCTTACTAACACCAAGAAGGGGTACGGGATTCTTCTTGTCCAGGGCGACACTAACAGCATCGTTGCAGCAGCCCTGACAGGCATAAAAAAAGGCCTTAAGATCGGTCATGTAGAAGCTGGTTTGAGGAGTTATGATTGGAGGATGCCCGAGGAACACAATAGGAGACTCGTGGATCATATTTCTGACCATCTATTTGCTCCGACGGAGTATGCCATGAGGAACCTTGTTGAGGAGCATGTTCATGGAAAAATACATGTTACTGGAAACACTGTTATAGATGCTGTCGACATATATTTTAGTAAGGTCGCTGAAATCGAGCCCAAGGTTATTAAGCAATTAAAGTTCAGCGAGTATGGCTTAGTCACATTCCACAGGGCTGAAAATGTGGAGGACCCGGTAATCTTGAGGAATTTCATCACGATCCTTGAGAAAAGCCCCATACCCCTTGTCTACCCCCTACATCCGAGGACCAAGAAAAGGCTTTATGAGCAGGGATTATTATCGCTCGTCGAGAGCCTTCAACACGTACAATTACTGCCTCCACAGGGATACTTTGAGTTTCTCGCTCTCATGAAGAACAGTAAGATAATACTAACAGATTCGGGAGGGTTGCAAGAAGAAGCTACACACCCAAAAATTAGAAAGACCGTGCTGATATTAAGGAGATCCACAGAAAGGCCTGAAGCTATTAAAACAGGCTTCGCCCGAATAGTTGACGTTAACCCTATCGTAGCGTTAACTGAACTCGAGAAGGCCCTTTCAGAATCTCTGAGCCTCCCAACACAATCACCATTTGGAAACGGTAAGGCTTCCAAGAGAATATTAGATATAATCCTGAGTGAACTTGAAAACATGTGATGAAATAGCCTTGTCATCTCATAGGATTAAAGTCGAAGTCGTCGAAGTTCGGGGAGAATGCGCACTAGGCTACAAGCCGGGCAACAATTTTGTCGTTGAAGAATTCTACATTGCTTCCAACCAGAAGCCTGTATGTATCCATGCTTTTTCAGCAATGCTAACCCTATTATCGCCATTCCTCAAAGGAGTTTCAGCCAAGCGCGCGCTATAGAATTCAATAAAATCTTCTCCACCACATTAATACAAAAGTATAAACTTTAAATACGACTCAGGTGTTAAAAACTTGTTAAAGATGTCTTTCTCTCGCGCGCGCGCGGCGATAATCTCGAGTTCTGTTGGAAAGACGCCCGAGGACACAACTTATTCTTTCGTGTTCGATGAAGCTTTTAGACTCGCTCAGAGAGGCATAGATGTTCATATCATAAGGTATAAGGTTGAAAATAATAGTTCTTCATATGGGATAAGATATCATGGTTTAGAGAAGAAAATAGATCTTAGGGCTTTAAAGTTTTTTATGAGAAACTTAAGCGTTTATCCGCCGATATCCCTTCTGCGAAAACCCACCTTATTTTACCGGGAAAACCTCTATGCTTTAACCACATCCAGAGTAGTAGAAAGGAATGACATTCACTTAATCCACGCTCACTTTGCCTATCCAGAAGGCTTAGTTGGGCTGTTAGCTAAAAGAAGAACAGATAAACCATTAGTTGTGACCGTACATGGATATGATATACTTGTTGAACCATCTGTTGGTTATGGGATAAGACTCAGCTTAAGGCTTGATGCTATTGTGAGGAAGGTGTTAAATGAGGCTGATGCTGTAATAACCGCTAGCAGGGCTATCTTTACCGAGTGCAGTAGAATTGTTAAAAAGACTGGAAAA
>Ga0315298_1001755_pt1 | contig 38786 bp, 43 predicted proteins | sample WHS_1_MG_FD_203077 | JGI IMG/M metagenome (GOLD analysis project Ga0315298, IMG submission 203077) | Extremophilic microbial mat communities from Washburn Hot Springs, YNP, Wyoming, USA - WHS_1_MG | ecosystem: Environmental > Aquatic > Thermal springs > Hot (42-90C) | place: USA: Wyoming... | reverse complement strand
TCGGCATCGAGCCGGCTGCTGGCCTGGATCCGCCATTGCGGTACTTGCTCCAGGGCAGCGAAGGGCCCGAGGCGGGCGACGGGTTGGGCGTCGTGGCCAAGGAGCTTGGGCGCCACGTAGAGCAGCCATTCGCTGACGAGCCCCGCCGCCAGCAGGGCCCCTGCCAGGGTGGGGCCCGCCTCCACCAGACATTCGTTGATCTCCCGCGCCGCCAGGATGCGCAGGACGGCAAGCAGGTCCAGTCCCTCCGCCGCGGCAGGGGCGGCCAGCAAGGCGGCCCCGGCGGCCTGCAGGGAGGCCATGGCGTTCGCCGGGGCCTGGGGGCCGTGACAGATCCACACCGCGCCGGGGGTGTGGAAAAGTCGGGCCGTGGGCGGTGTCCGCAGACGGCTATCCAGCACCACCTTGACGGGGTAGCGCAGGAGATCCTCCCCCAGGCGCGGCGCCAGGCGCGGGTCATCGCGCAGCACCGTCCCCACGCCCACGACGATGGCGCTGGCCCGCGCCCGCTCCCGCTGCACGTCGGCCCGCGCCGCCTCCCCCGTCAACCACTGGCTCGCGCCGTTGGCCAGGGCCACCCGCCCATCGAGACTCATGGCCTGCTTGAGCCGCACCCAGGGCATGCCGCAGGTCATGCGCCGCAGAAAGCCGGGGTTGAGGGCGGCGGCGGCCTCCGCCAGAACCCCCTCCGCCACCGCCACTCCCGCCGCCCGCAGCCGTTCCAGCCCCTGGCCCGCCACCAGGGGATTGGGATCGCGCAGGGCGGCCACCACCCGCCCCACGCCGGCCGCAACGAGGGCATCGGCACAAGGCGGAGTGCGCCCGTGGTGGCTGCAGGGCTCCAGGGTCACGTAGACGGTGGCCCCCTGGGCCCGGGCCCCCGCCTCGGCCAGGGCAAAGACCTCGGCGTGGGGGCCGCCGGCCTGACGGTGCCAGCCCTGGCCGATGATGACCCCATCCTTGACCACCACCGCGCCGACCCGCGGATTGGGATCGGTACTCCATAATCCCCGCTCGGCCAGGGCGAGGGCCAGGGCCATGAAGTCTTCGTCAGTCTTGGTCACGATCTTGCGCGTTGGCCGCTTGCGCGCCCTCTTCCCCCCGTTTCATCCGGGCCACTTCCGCGCTGAAGGCATCCACATCCTCAAAGCGCCGATAGACCGAGGCAAAACGCACATAAGCGACGGGATCCAGGTCGCGCAGGGCCTCCATCACCAGCTCACCGATCAGGCGCGCCGGAATTTCGCGCTCGCCGCGCTCGCGGATGCGCCGCTGGATGTTGCGCGCCGCAGCATGGACAAGGTTGGTGGCGACGGGCCTTTTGCTGAGCGCCCGGAAGAGTCCGCGCAGGAGTTTTTCCTCGCTGAAGGGCTCGCGGCGGCCATCGGCCTTGACCACCGCGGGCAGGCTCAGTTCGGCACGCTCAAAGGTGGTGAAGCGCTGTCCGCAGGCAGGACATTCCCGGCGCCGGCGAACGCTGCTGCCCTCATCGGAGAGCCGCGAATCGACGACGCGGGTGTCGTCATGGGCACAAAACGGACAGCGCACCGGCCTTAGCCATAGACCGGGAAGCGTTGGCAGAGCTCCAGCATCTCCGCCTTGACGCGGGCGACGATGGCCGCGTCGCCGCCGCCGTCCAGGACATCGGCGATGCCGTTGCCCAGCCGATGCATTTCCGCTTCGCCGAAGCCGCGGGTGGTGGCCGCCGGGGTGCCGATGCGGATACCGCTGGTGACGGCCGGGGGCCTGGTGTCGAAGGGTACGGCGTTCTTGTTGACAGTGATGTTGGCCAGCCCCAGGGCTTCCTCCGCCTCCTTGCCCGTGACCTTTTCGCCCAGGTTGAGGAGGAAGAGGTGATTGTCGGTGCCGCCCGAAACCGCGGAGTAGCCACGGGCGGCCAGCACCCTGCTCAGGCTCTGGGCGTTGTGGATGACCTGTTGCTGATAGCTCTTGAACTCGGGCTGCTGGGCCTCCAGGAAGGCCACCGCCTTGGCGGCGATGACATGCATCAGGGGGCCGCCCTGCAGCCCAGGGAAGATGAGGGAGTTGACCTTCTTGGCATATTCCTCGCGGCAGAGAATGAGGCCGCCACGGGGGCCGCGCAGGGTCTTGTGCGTGGTGGTGGTGACGAAGTCGGCATGGGGAACGGGGCTCGGGTGCAGGCCGACGGCCACCAGACCGGCAATATGGGCCATATCCACCAGGAGATAGGCGCCAATGCTGCGGGCGATCTCGCCGATGCGGGCGAAGTCGATGATCCGCGAATAGGCGCTGGCCCCGGCCACGATCATCTTGGGCCGCTCGCGCTCGGCCTGCTCCGCCATGGCGTCGTAGTCGATCCGGCCGTCTTCGGCGCGCACGCCGTAGGCCGCGACCTCGAAGAGCTTGCCCGAAATATTGACCTTGGCGCCGTGGGTAAGGTGGCCGCCGTGGGCGAGGCTCATGCCCATGATCTTGTCGCCGGGCTTGAGCACGGAGAGATAGACGGCCTGGTTGGCCTGGGAACCGGAATGGGGCTGGACGTTGGCGTGCTCGGCGCCGAAGATCTGCAAGGCCCGGTCGATGGCCAGTTGCTCCGCCACATCCACATACTCGCAGCCGCCGTAATAGCGCTTGCCCGGATAACCTTCGGCGTACTTGTTGGTCAGCACCGAGCCCTGGGCCGCCATGACCATGGGGCTGGCGTAGTTTTCCGAGGCGATCAGCTCGACGTGGTCTTCCTGACGCTGATGCTCCCTGGTCATGGCCTCCCACAGGGCGGGATCAAAGTCGCTGATGGTCAATGTCTTGGAAAACATGGGCATACTCCTCAAGGTGCTGCCGAAGGCCGGTAAAAATAACGCTAAACACTAATGGAAGGCCGCCCCCGGGGCAAGCGTGAAAAATTCCCTTCCCTGGTGAATGTCTTTCACGTCTTCCCGGATTTGGCCGCTGCCAAGGGGGTGTATTGCCGCGATTCCGGTTCGCGCCGCCGTTGTTCTTGGCGAAATCCTGCGCCCGGCAGGCGAACTGTCTGAGCCCGCAGGGCGAGTTTTCGCCTGCCAGCGGAATGAGCCGTAGAACAACAGGCAAGGACCCCCGGAGCAAAAAACACCCCCTTGGCAGCGGCCCCGGAAGGAGTCCGGGGCAGACTGATCCCGGTCAGGCCTTGACCCGCACCGGCTGGGGCTGCCCCTGGGGCAGCAAGGTCGGAACGGTTCCCGCCTCGCGCTTGCGCCGACGCGGCCGCTGCTTGTCGGCAAAGACATCCTGATAGGCCACATAGACCACCGGCGGCCCGAATACCCAAACCAGCAGCGCCAGCCATGCCTGGGAGATGTCGGGCAGCAGCACGCCGCTGATCATGAGCCCGCCCCACAAGGCGATGAGGGGATCGCGCAACTCCGGCTTGAAGGCCAGGGCCAAGGTGGTCTCCACTTCCGATTCCAGCCAGCCATGACCCTTGTGCAAGGCCAGGGCCACGCCGAAAAAGGCTGGAGCGAACCAGTAGTACGGCGTCTCGGCCAGGTCCGAAAAACGCTCCCCGAAGCCGAACCACCAGTCCCAGAACCCATGGGGGATGCCATTGTCCCAGGGCATTTGAATGCCTGACAGAACGGCTCCCATCAATACCATCTCCTGGCCGAAGAGGAAGATCATGCCGAAAACGGCGAGGACCATTCCCCATAGCACCGCTACCGCCAGGGCATGGCGCGTTTGCTCCCAGGTATAGGACTCCCCGGCACAGCGCCCCGCCAGGCGCAGGCCGGCGAGCAGGCCCAGGGGAGCCAGCGCCTCCATCAGCCAGGCGGGGAAAGGAATGGCGGCAAGGGCCGCGGCGCCGCCGGCGAAGGCCAGCCAACGCGCCGGACGCACCGCCACCAGCTCGGCGCCGCCCTCCAACCACGACCCCATGCGATTCAACCAGCGCCAACCCACGTCTGCACCCCCTCGGCGCCCTGCGCGATTGCCATCCCCGACGGACGTCCCTTTCCGAATTCCCTTGGCCTGGACACCGCCCCCGCGCCCCGCCCCGATCCTCACGACACCAGTTTAGTGGAGGGCGGGCGGCAGGACAAATCGGCGCATCCGCCGGGGCTCAGCGCAAATGGCGGGCATGAAAGGCCGCGGATGAACGTTCAGGGGAAAGCGGGCAGGGTCAGGCGTCCTTCAGGCGCAGAGCTCCAGGATCTCGCGACTGCGCTCGGGCGTGATGTCGCCGCGCTCCCCGAGCTTGACCATGCCGTGCTTCTCCAGTTGCGCCACCAGGGCGGGAATGGACTCCGGAGCGATGCCGTAATCCCCCAAGCGGGTCTTGACGCCCAGGGACTCGAAGAAGGCCCGGGTCCTGGCAATGGCCTCATCGATGACGGCATCGCCATCCCCCGCGATGCCCCAGACCCTGCGCCCATACTGGATGAGCTTGTCGCGCTTGACGTCGCGCTGGCGCTGCAGGGTGGCAGGCAGGACCACGGCCAGGGTCTGCGCATGGTCCAGGCCGTGCAGGGCGGTGATCTCGTGACCGATCATGTGCGTCGCCCAGTCCTGGGGCACGCCGGCGCCAATCAGCCCGTTGAGGGCCATGGTGGCGCACCACATCATGTTGGCCCGCGCATCATAATCCTGGGGATGGCCGAGCGTCTTCGGCCCCTCCTCGATGAGGGTCTGCAGGATGCCTTCGGCAAAGCGGTCCTGCAGGGGCGCGTTGACCGGATAGGTCAGGTACTGCTCCATGGTATGGGTAAAGGCATCCACAACCCCATTGGCGATTTGCCGCGCGGGGAGGGTGAAGGTAGTGGTCGGGTCGAGCACCGAGAAACGCGGATACACGAGGGGGCTGCTGAAGGGCAGTTTTTCATGGGTCGACTCGCGCGTCACCACGGCAAAGGCGTTCATCTCCGAACCCGTCGCCGGCAGGGTGAGGACCGTACCCAGCGGCAGGGCGCGCTGAACCGGGGCGTGATCGGCCAGGATTGCCCAGGCGTCGCCCTCATGATAAAAGGCCGCGGCGATGAACTTGCTGCCATCGATGACCGAACCGCCCCCGACCGCGAGGATGAAATCCACCTGTTCCGCCCGCGCCAGATCCACCGCGCGCATCAGGGTCTCAAAGCGCGGGTTTGCCTCGATACCGCCGAATTCCACTACGCGGTGCCCGGATAATGCAGCCTTGACCTGGGTATAGACGCCATTGCGCTGAATGCTGCCGCCGCCATAGGTAAGCAGGATCTTGGCGGCAGCGGGCAACTCCTCTTTCAGCGCGGCGATCTGGCCTTGGCCGAAGAGGATTTTGGTGGGGTTGTAAAAGGAAAAATTTTGCATGGATCCTCCTGGTATCTGCAACGGCGGGACAAGCCCAAGAGCCAGGGGCACTCCTGGGCCGAACGCCCCCGTGGAAATCGCTATCATATTTAGCATTATATACCAACCGGTCGGTTTTGCAAAGGCGAAATAGCTCCCTGCAGGCGCACCACGCCTTGCCTCTGCACCCGATCTGACGGCATCATTAAAATTTGCGGATCGGCAGGGGGTCACCCATGAGCACGCTACCCGAACGCCGCGAGCAGATTCGCAGCGCCCATGCAGCATTGATACACCAGGTGGTCGTGGCCTGTCAGAATCCGGCCCTGCGCCCGGCCCTGGAGGATTCCCTGCGGGTAGCCGATGCCAACGGCTGGGCTACCCTGGTGGGCGTCATCCGCCGGATCCTCAACGGGCAGCGCGAGCCGGGGCTGCTCGCCGGGCTGGATGAAGAAGATGGCACCATCATCCAGTCCATCCTTGAAGGCATCCAAAATCCGGCGACACTGCCCAGGGGAGAAAACAAGGCCGATGCCGGCATGGCGGCGCCCGGCCTGGCCAGCGTTGTCCTCGCCGCCCGCCGCGGCGAGCCCGAGGCCATCGCTTGGCTGGGCAGGATGGCCAGCCAGATGCAGCGCGCCGGCGGCGACATGGCGCGCATGGGCGCGGCCTTGGGGCCGCTATCCCGCGGTGAGCGCGATCCCCAGCGCCTGGGCCGGGGCATGGGCGCCTTGGGCCGCAGCCTCCTGCTCTCCGTCCTCGACGAGCTGGCCAAGGCCGAAGAGCAATAAGGACACCTTGAAAAACGCCGGGCCGCCCCGATCTTTCCACCCAGATTTTTCTTCCCGGAGCCAACCCCCGAAGGCTCGCGGAACGACCAACCTGCACAGGAGCAGTCATGGCAACAGGCAAGCATGTAATGGATGTCCACCTGGGCAACTTCCAGGAAAGCGTAATCGAGATATCCCGACAGGTCCCCGTCGTGGTGGATTTCTGGGCCCCGTGGTGCGGACCGTGCCGGGCCTTGGGCCCGGTCCTGGAAAAGCTGGCCGCGGAGTATGGCGGTCGCTTCATTCTCGCCAAGATCAATTCCGACGAGAACCCGGAACTCTCCCGCGAGTATCAGGTGCGCGGCATTCCCGCCGTCAAGGCCTTTCGCGACGGCAGGGTGGTGGATGAATTTACCGGGGCATTGCCGGAATCGGCCGTGCGCCAGTTCATCGAACGGCTGCTGCCTCCACCCGGCGACGAATGGCGACGCGAGGCCCTGCTGCTGCTCGAACGAGGGGAAACAGCGCAGGCCGAGGCCCTGCTGCACAAAGCCCTGGAAGCCAATCCAAACAATGACCGCGCACGGCTGGAGCTGGCGCGCATGGCCGTTCATGGCGGTCGCTTCACCGACGCCGAGGCCCTCGTAGCCGCCATGTCCCCTACCTTTCGCATGGAGCCCGAGGTCAGCGGCGTGATGGCCCTGATCGACTTTGCCAGCGCCGTCAAGGATGCCCCCGACCTGCCCGCCCTGACCGAGATCATCGCCACCAGCAAGGGAGACGAGCGCGCCCTGGCCATGTATCAGCGCGCCGCGCGCCTGGTTCTGCAGGGCGACCTCGAAGGGGCCCTGGAGCAGCTCATGGAAATGGTGGAGCGGCACCGCAATTATCAGGACGATCTCGCCCGCAAGACCGTTCTCCGGGTCTTCGCCCTGCTGGGCAATCAGGGTGCCCTGGTGGACCGTTTTCGCACCCGCCTGTCGCGCGCCCTCTTTTAATCGCCGTCCTCCGGCTTGGGTCCGATCACGGAACCATCCACGCCCGCTGACGGTCCATATAGGCAGTTCGTCACGAAATAAGGAGAAACCCCATGGCGAAAAGCCGCCCATGGCACCGCCGCAACACCGGAAAAATCATTTCAACCGCCATCGTCGCCGCCACCCTGGGCTTTGGCTTGGGTGCGGCCGAGTGGGCCAATGCCGATGCTCCCGTGGCGCCGGCCCTTTCCATTCCCACCAACACCGCTGCCCAGCAAACGCTGGTCAACCTGCCGGACTTCACCCCCATCATCCAGCGCTATGGCCCGGCGGTAGTAAATATCAGCAGCACCAGCACCAAGGTCGTCCATGGGCAGATGCCGGGCAATCCCTTTCCACCCAACTCGCCCTTCTATCAGTTCTTTCATCAATTCATGGCTCCCCAGGGGCAGGGTGCCCCCCAGCATGAGAAAGTGGAATCCCTGGGGTCCGGCTTCATCATCAGTCCCAACGGCTACATCGTCACCGCCGGACACGTCGTGCGCGGCGCCAATCACATTGTCGTGACGCTGACCAATCACCATGCCTATCCGGCCAAGCTGGTGGGCTTGTCGGTACGCTACGATACGGCGCTGCTCAAGATCGATGCCAGCGATCTGCCCACCGTGCCCATCGGCAACTCCAGCCAACTCCAGGTCGGACAATGGCTGCTCGCCGTGGGCGCACCCTTCGGCTTTTACAACACCGTCACCCAGGGCGTCGTCAGCGCCGTCAACCGGCCTCTGCCTGACGATGAATACATCCCCTTCATCCAGAGCGATGTCCCCATCAATCCCGGCAACTCCGGGGGACCGCTGTTCAACATGGCGGGGCAGGTCGTCGGCATCAATGACCAGATCTACACCAACAGCGGCGGCTATATGGGGCTATCCTTCTCCATCCCCATCAACACCGCCATGCGCGTGGTACGCGACTTGCAGGAACACAAGGCCATCCAGTTCGGCTGGCTGGGGGTAGAGGTCCAGGACGTGACGCCGCAGATGGCCCTGGCCCTCCACATGAAGGAACCCGTCGGCGCCCTGGTCGCCTCGGTGATGGCCGGCAGCCCGGCGGCCAAGGCCGGCCTCAAGCCAGGCGACGTGATCGTCACCTACGACAACAAGCCCATCTACAATGTCGGGCAACTGCCCCCCATGGTCGGGGATACCTTGCCCGGCAGCCACGCCCAAATCGGGATACTGCGTAACGGGCACGCAGAGACCATCACCGCCACCGTAAGCGCCTTGCCGGAAAACCTGCAAACGAGCAGGAGCGCCCCCAGCGGGGACATCCCCCGCCTGCACATCCAGGTCCAGGCGCTCACCCCCCAGGCCAGGAAGGGAATGGATATCCATCGCGGTGTCCTGATCCTGGCGGTAGCGCCCGGGCCGGCAGCCACCGCGGGCATCAGGCCCGGCATGGTCATCCAGCAGATCGCCCAAGAGCCCGTGGACACGCCGGCCCAGTTGCAGAAGATCGTCGCCAAGCTGCCCGCCGATCAGCCGATACCGGTCCTGGTGCGCCAGGGCAAGGCCAGCATTTACGTGGTCATCACCCTGCCCAAAGGAAAATAGGCGCCCCGCATCCGGCGGTGCCGACCTCTGATCCTCCCCCCTGCGGGGAGGATTTTTTGTCTCCGGAGACTTACGCACGCGCTGCGGATTTACCCGAAAAGGACAGATGGCGGAGGTGTTTTGCCGGCTCTCGCTTTCACTGGGATTCGCTGGCGGGCGGGGTATTTTTGCGTTCAACCCCGCGGATGGTGCTGCTGGTGCAGGACCTTCAGGCGGGCATTGGCAACATGGGTATAGATTTCCGTCGTGCCGAGTTTGGCATGCCCCAGCATCAACTGGACACTGCGCAGATCGGCGCCATGGTTCAACAAATGGGTGGCAAAGGCATGGCGCAGGCCGTGAGGGGAGAAATGCGCGGCAATCTGCGCGCGCCGGGCATAATGCCGCACCTGCTGCCAGAAACGCTGGCGCGTCATGGGTCCGCCCTGGGCCGTGACAAAGAGGACGTCGCTCACCTGCCCGCCGAGGATCAGGGCGCGGGCGCTTTCCAGATACAGGCGCAGCGCAGCGACGGCCATGTCCCCCATGGGCACCAAGCGCTCGCGCCGGCCCTTGCCGTAGGCCATCACCACCCCGGCATCGAGGTTCACCTGCACCATCTTCAAAGCGATCAGTTCCGAAACCCGCAAGCCGCAGGCATACATCAGTTCCAACATGGCCTGATCGCGCAGACCCCGCGGCTGGGCGCGATCCGGGGCCGCCAGCAGGGCCTCCACGTCCCCTTCGCTCAAGACCAGCGGCAAGGGCCGCCCCAGCTTCGGCCCTTCCAGAAAGAGGCTGGGATCCTGGGCGAGCCAGCCCTCTCGCTGGGCATGGCCGTAAAAGCGGCGAATGGTGGAAAGCTGGCGGGCCACCGAACGCAATGCCGCGCCCCCTTGCAAACGGCCGCTCAAGACCCGCGACAACTGCCCTTCCGTAGCGCTCAGCAACGTGCTGCCCTGGCTCTGCAGGGCCCTTAACAGCGCCCTGAGATCCTGCCGATAGGCCGCCAAGGTGTTGGCGCCCAGGTTCTTTTCAAGCCACAGGGCGTCGAGAAAGGCGTCTATGCGCTCCTGCTCCGCCCCTGTTGCCTTCATCCTAGATCCTGCAGCTCACAGCAGGGCGCCCTCATGGCGCAGGAGCCAGCCCTTGCGTTCCCAATCCGCACCCCCCCGGGCACCGCCGTAGCCGCCGAGACCGCTGGCCGCCACGACGCGATGGCAGGGAATGAGCACGGCAATGGGATTGGCCTTGCAGGCCTGACCCACCGCCTGGGCGGCACTGGGCAGGAGGGCGGCGAGAGCACCATAGGTCTGCGTTTGCCCCCAGGGGATGCGCAGCAGCATCCGCCACACCCGCTGCTGGAAAGGGGTCCCCCGGGGCGCGAGGGTGATTTGCGCCAAAAGGGAAAGGTAAACGGGGTCTGCGGCGAAGTAGGCATCCAGCACTTCCCGCGCGATGCCGTCCAGAGGCGGAAGATCGGGCCGGTCGGCGTAGGCAAGATCGTAAACCCGGTCATGGGCGACGCCCAGCACCAGCGGCCCGAGGGGAGAGGCATAGCGCCGCGGCGCGCTCAGGGCGCGTAGAGGCGCAGCAGAACGAGGGGATGAATCCATGAGAGAGGCCCGCCGGTCACGGCGCCCGCCCGATTGACGGCCCGCCATAAAGGCCAAAAACCCCGCGGCGTCGCCGGCAGGGCCACGATTTCGGCAAAGCGCACGGCCCACTCCGGGCCAGCGCCCGTCGCGTGGGCATCCAGCACTCCCTGCCAACTCAGGGCCGACGCCGCAGCGGCGCCGGCACCCGCTTGGCTATGGTAGGCGGCCAAAGCGGCATAATCCGGCCAGTCACCCGTCGCCTTCCAGCCGGCAAAGGCAAAGGTGGTGGCCGCCGCGCTGAAAAGGACTCGCCGGGTTCGGCGCAGACTGCGCTGCGGCATGGTCAGCAAGGCCACCAGCCAGACATAGAGTCGCGCCAACGCCTCCCGATCCGCCCCCCCGCCGCGCTCCAGAATCAGCAAGGTCACCGACAGCAATAGCTGGCGGATGGCGTCCAGCGGTTGATCGCCCATGGCGCGGATGCGGCCCATGAAGGCCGGAAGATCGCGATCGCGCAGGGCGTGGAGGAGGGGCTTGTCGAAAACACGGCCATCGTGGCCGGCCCGCGCCTCGGGAACCACCACCGTCAGACCGGCAGGCAACTGCCAAAGGCAATGGAGCAGGGCCAAGGCCCCGGCCCCCAGGCTCCGGGGCGCGAGCCCCGCCCCCGCATCCCGCCACTGGACAAAGAGGAGCGTCCGCAAACCCTGCTCGTAGCTGTCGTCGGCAAGGCGTTGCCCCAGACGCTCCAGCAGGGCACGGCGCGCGCCCTCGTCTTCCACCATGCTGAATACCAGGGGCGCGGCCTTGGCCAGATCCCGTTCCTCGATGGCCGCGGCCAGCAGGTCCAGCTCCATGTCCACGGGCAAAGGCTCCGCCGCCGCGCCTTGCAAGGCGTCGGGCAAGACACGTCCGGGAGGACTGAGCTCTTTTTCCTGGGCGGCAAGGAAGGCGCCGAAATGATCGCCGGGGATCTCGCCCAAGGCCGCAAAGAGGGCCCAAAGATCCAGAACCCCATGCAAGGACATGGGCGCCGCGGCCTCCCCCCACCAATAGGGAAGAAAAAAAGCCTGGAATCCTTCGCAGACCTCCCGGCGTTGGGCCGGATCGGCCAGAATGACCCCTTGCCCCGCAGCTCCCGTCTCCCGCCAGCGCCGGAATGCCTCCAGCGCCGTCCGCTCCATCATCAGCCCAGCTTTTCCTTGATCCGCGCCGCCTTACCGGACAGGCCGCGCAGGTAGTAGAGCTTGGCCCGGCGTACATCGCCGCGCCGCTTCAGTTCCACTTTGGCAATATTCGGCGAATGCATGGGAAAGACGCGCTCCACCCCTTCGCCGTTGGAGATCTTGCGCACCGTAAAGGCCGAATGCAGGCCCCGGTTGCGGCGGGCGATGCAGATGCCCTCGAAGATCTGGACGCGCTCGCGCTCGCCTTCCTTCACCTTCACATGCACGGCGACGGTGTCGCCGGGAGCGAACTCGGGCATGGTCGCCGTCAGTTGTTCGCGATTGATTTCGTCAATGATGTTCATCCCCAACTCCTTCCCTCTGGTCACACTGCGTTTCACCGCGTTGACGGCGATATTCTTCCAACAACTCCGCTTCGCCCGAGCGCAAACCGCGCTGGGCCAGGATCTCCGGCCGACGCTCCCAGGTTCGCCCCAGGGACTGCTGCAGCCGCCAGCGGCGGATGCGCCCATGGTCGCCCGAAAGCAGCACCTCCGGCACCGGCGACCCGTCCATCAATTCCGGCCGCGTATAATGGGCGCAGTCCAGCAGGCCCGCTTCGCCAAAACTTTCCTCCACGGCCGAGTCCGCATGCCCGAGCACCCCGGGCAGCAGCCGCGCTACGGCCTCCATCACCACCAGGGCCGGCAGTTCGCCGCCGGCCAACACATAATCACCAATGGACCATTCCTCGTCCACCGCCGCCATGACCCGCTCGTCCACCCCTTCATAGCGGCCGGCCAGCAGGATCAACCCCGGTCGCCGCGCCATCCGGCCCACCGCCTGCTGCTGCAGCGGCCGCCCCTGGGGCGACAGATAACAAACCGGCGCCCCCGGGTTGGCCGTCCGGGCGGCGGCGATGGCCGCCAGCAGGGGCGGCGCCATCATGACCATGCCCGGACCACCGCCGAAGGGCCGATCATCCACCGTGCGGTGCCGATCCGGCGCGAAATCACGCGGGTTCCAGGTATGAATCGCAAAACAGCCCCGCGCCCGGGCCCGACCGATCACCCCCGCCTGGAAATAGGCGGTGATCATCTCGGGAAAGATGGTGATGACGTCGAAGCGCATCACCAGTCGGCTTGCCAATCCACCAGAATCCGGCCCTGCGCTTGTTCAACCGCCAGAATCGCCCTATCCGACCAGGGGATGAGATGCTCCCTGCCCGCCGCATCGCGGACCAGCAGCACGTCGTTGGCCCCGGTTTCGAGAAAGCCGGCCGCCTCACCCAGCCGCTGTCCTTCCCGATTCTCCACCGCCAGACCGAGCAACTGACTCCAGTAATATTCGCCCTCTTCCAGCGCCGGCAATGCCTGGGCGGGGACGGCAATCTCCTGGCCGATGAGCAGGCGCGCGTGCTCGCGATCCCGCACGCCCTCCAGCAAGGCCACCACGCCCGCGCCCTGGAGGCGCCCATCCAGCACCGTTACCGGCCGATGTTCGGCGCCCAGATACCAAGGTGCATAATCCAGAATGCCGTCCCGATTCTCCGTATAGGAGAATACCTTGACCATACCCTGCACACCGTAGAGACCGGAGATACGCCCCAGCACCACCCAGGCAGGCTGCTCAGACGCTGGCGACACCCGTCTTGCTCACGCCTTCTTTCTTGAGGAAAGTGGCAACGGTGTCCGAAGGCTGCGCACCCTGGCTCAGCCAGTACGCCGCACGCTCGCGGTTGATCCGCAATTCGGGCTGGCTCCCAAGGGGATTGTAAAAGCCCAGACGTTCGATGAAACGGCCATCACGACGGCTGCGGCTGTCTGCCACCACGATGTGGTAAAAGGGCCGCTTCTTGGCGCCGCCCCGGGCCATACGAATGACTACCATGTCTTCTCCTTAGCCAATGCCCGAGATCCTGTCGCGGGAAAGGCGCGTATAGTAACTAAAACCAGGCGTCAACGGAAGGGCAGACCGCCTTTCATCATCGCTTTGGGATTCATGCCCAGGAGGCGGCTCAGTCCGCCCTTGCCCTTGCCCATTTTCCTGAGCATTTTCTGCATCTGCTCGAACTGCTTGAGCAGGCGATTCACTTCCGGCACGTTGGTTCCGGAGCCCAGGGCGATGCGCCGCCGCCGCGAGGCCTTGATGATATCGGGATGGCGCCGTTCTTCCGCGGTCATGGAGTTGATGATCGCCTCCAAGCGGCGGAATTGCTTGTTGTCCTGCAACTGTCCCTGCACCTCGGCCGGCAGTTCCCCCATGCCCGGCAATTTGTCCATGAGGCTGGCCATGCCGCCCATCCGGTCGAGCTGGCGCAACTGCTCGCGGAAATCCTCCAGGTCGAAGCCCTTACCCTTGCGCAGCTTGTCCGCCATGCGCCGGGCCTGGTCCTCGTCCACCTCCTGCTGCACCTGCTCCACCAGGCTGACAATGTCGCCCATCCCGAGGATGCGCGAGGCCATGCGCTCGGGGTGGAAGGGCTCCAGGCCCTTGCGCACCTTTTCGCCGACGCCAAGGAACTTGATGGGCTTGCCGGTAACGGCCCGCACCGAGAGGGCCGCCCCACCGCGGGCATCGCCATCGGTCTTGGTCAGGATCACCCCCGTCAACGGCAGAGCCGCATCAAAGGCCTTGGCGGTATTGACGGCATCCTGGCCGGTCATGGCGTCGACGACGAAGAGCAGTTCAACGGGGTTCACGGCCCGCGCCAGATCTTGCGCCTCGGCCATCATTTCGCTGTCGATATGGAGGCGGCCGGCGGTATCGACGATGAGCACATCATCGTTGCGCCGCCGCGCCTCTTCCAGGGCGCGGCGAGCGATATCCACCGGCTGCTCGTTGGCCCGGGTAGGGTAAACGTCGACCCCGATATCCCGCCCCAGATGGGCCAACTGCTCCATGGCCGCGGGGCGATAGACATCCGTGCTCACCAGCAGCACCCGCTTCTTTTCCTTCTCCTGAAGCCACAGGGCGAGCTTGGCGCTGGTGGTGGTCTTGCCGGAACCCTGCAGGCCGGCGAGCAGGATCACCGCCGGGGGGCGGGCGCTGAGGTCCAGGCGGTCGTTGTGGTCGCCCATGAGATGGACCAGTTCGTCGTGGACGATCTTGATGAAGACCTGTCCCGGCGTCAGACTGCGCGTCACCTCCTCGCCCATGGCCTTGGTCTTGACCCGGCCGATGAAGTCCTTGACCACCGGCAGGGCCACGTCGGCTTCGAGCAGGGCCAAACGTACCTCGCGCAGTGCCTCGCTGATGTTTTCCTCACTCAGTCGGCCCTGACCGCGCAAGTTTTTGAACGTTTGCGTCAGTTTTTGGGTGAGATTGTCAAACATGGATAGCTCCCTGCAGTGTTTGCCGCATTCTGGCCCGTCAGCGGGCCTCTGGCAATGCCCTGCCTGTTTCCGCGAAGACCTGTCGCGCCCTTTTGAGATCCTCCCAGACGCGCCGCTTGTCGATGGGATTGCGCAGCAAATAGGCAGGGTGATAGGTGATCACCACGGGGATTTCGCCGTAATGCTGAACGGTGCCCCGCAGCTTGTTGAGGGGGGTATCCACCTGCAGCAGGCCCTGGGTGGCGAAGCGGCCGAGGGCGACGATGATCTGCGGCCGAATGATGGCGATCTGGCGATGCAGATAAGGCAGGCATTCCCGGACCTCGGGGCCCAGGGGATCGCGATTGTTGGGCGGGCGACATTTGAGCACATTGGCAATGTAGACATCCCGGCTGCGCTCCAGGCCCATGGCCTTGAGCATGGCATCCAGAAGCTGTCCGGCGCGGCCGACGAAGGCCTCGCCCCGCCGGTCCTCCTCCGCCCCCGGCGCCTCGCCCACAAAGAGCCAGCGCCCCTGCGGATTGCCTGCGCCGAAGACGGCGTGCTGGCGCGTCGCCCCCAAGGGGCAATCCTGACAGACCGACACCCTGGCGGCGAGATCGGCCCAGGCGAGGCCGGCAATGACGCTCGCGCGCCGCTCTTGGGCGGCCGGGTCCTGAAGGGGGGATGCATCCGGCACCGGGGGCGGGACTGCCGGGGTGACTGGCTTGCGCGGCGGCGCGGGCGGCGCGGCGAACATCGGGTCCTCGCGGGATGGCGGCGCGGCCGCGACGGCCTTGGGAAGCGCGGCCCGGGACGGCGCGCCCCCCTCTCCCGCCAACCGCCCCGGTACCGGGACTTCGAGCAGGCGTAAAAAACGCTGTTGTTCTTCCGTAAAGGGCGAGGTCATAATGGCATGCTAAAGAAAAAGTCCATTCCGGTACAGGTGGTCGTGGTGCCACCGTCCCATTCCGAGGAGATTGCGATGCCCTTTTCCCTGATCCGACAGCCCGCCAGCGCGTGGGCGCAGCCTGCCGGGGCGACCTGACATGGCCATCCTGCAACTGGATAACGGCCACCTGGAATGGGGCGGCCGGGTCCTGCTGGATGATGCCAGCCTGAGCCTGGAGGCGGGGGAACGGGTGGGGCTCATCGGCCGCAATGGCGAAGGCAAATCCACCCTCCTGCAGGTCTGCGCGGGCCTTTATCCGCTGGATAGCGGCAATTTGTGGATTGCCCCCGGGATCCACCGGGCCTATCTGGCGCAGGAACCGATCCTGGATCCGCAGCAGGAGATCCTGGATGCCATCAAATCCGGCCATGACGCCTGGAATCGCGCCAATGCCGCCGACGCCGGCACCAGCGCCGCCCACGACCTCGCCGACTTCCACGATGCCTGGAGCATCGACTACAAGGCCGAGGCCCTGCGCGACAGCCTCGGCCTGCCCGCCCGCGGCCGCGTCGGCGACCTCTCCGGCGGCCAGCGCAAGCGCGTCGCCATTGCCGCCACCCTCATCGCCGAACCCGAACTGCTCTTTCTCGACGAGCCGACCAACCACCTTGATCTCCCCGCCATCCAGGGCCTGGAGCAGCTCCTGCTGCGCGAGCGCCGCAGCCTGGTATTCATCACCCATGATCGCCGTTTCCTCGACCGCCTGGCCACCCGCATCATCGAACTGGACCGCGGCCGCCTGCGCAGCTTTCCCGGCAGCTTCAGCGGCTACCAGGCGCGCAAGGCCGAGATCCTTGACGCCGAGGCCGCCGCCGATGCCCGCCTGGAGGGGCAACTGGCCGAGGAGGAGGCCTGGGCGCGGCAGGGCGTCAAGGCCCGCGCCCGGCGCAATCAGGGCCGCTTGCGCCGCCTGGAACGCCTGCGCGGTGAACGCGACGCCCGCCGTGAGCAAAGCGGCGGCCCGGCCTTGCGCATCGAAAGCGGGGACCGCTCCGGGGCACTCATTGCCAATCTGGAGAATGTCTCCTTCCGCTACGGCGGGCGCCCCATCATCCGCGACTTCAGCACGCGCATACAGCGCGGCGATCGCGTCGGCATTGTCGGACCCAACGGTGCCGGCAAAACGACGCTGCTGCGCCTGATCCTCGGGGATCTCCAGGCCGACAGCGGCACCCTGGAGCGGGGCACCCGCCAGCAGGTAGCCTATTTCGACCAGATGCGTGCCGCCCTCGACCCCGAAGCGCGGGTCGCCGACGTCATTGCCGACGGAGCCGAATTCATCGACATCGGCGGCGAGCGCCGCCATATCCTCGGCTACCTGCAGGACTTCCTTTTTCCCCCCGCCCGCGCCCGCGGCCCGGTCAAGGCCCTCTCCGGAGGCGAGCGCGCCCGTCTGCTGCTGGCCCGTCTCTTCGCCAAGCCCGCCAACATCCTGGTCCTGGACGAACCCACCAACGACCTGGACCTGGAATCCCTGGAGATCCTCGAAGAGCGCCTGCAGGACTACCCCGGCACCCTCTTCCTGGTCTCCCACGACCGCGACTTTCTCGACAACGTGGTCACGCAGGTCATCGCCTTTGGCGAGGATGGACAGCTCACCAGCATGGCCGGCGGCTACAGCGACTGGCTGCGCTGGCAAAGGGAGCGGGCGGATGCGGGAGCGGCCGAGCGCAAGACGGGCAAGTCTCGTCCCAGCGCGGGGCGCGCGGCAAAAAAGGAAAAGGGCATGAGCTTCAAAGAAAGCCAGGAACTCGCCCAGCTACCCGCCCGCATCGAAACCCTGGAACAACGCCAGGCAGCCATTACCGAGGCCTTGAGCGACCCGGCGGTGTATCAGGATCCGGCAGCGGCCAGGGCCTTGCAGGCAGAGGCAGGCGCCGCTGCACGGGAACTGGCCACGGCCTATGCGCGCTGGGAAGCCCTGGAGCAAAAGGCTGCCCTGGACGCGACTGGGTAACCCTAAAGCCCCACCGCCAACGGCCGCATCCATGATCATGGACGGCGGCGTTGTCCCAGGAAGACCTGCAGCAGCAAACCATCCGCCACGGCCGGCAAGGCCGTGGCGAGGATGCCTACCGCCATGCTCAGCCAGGGGCCGGGAATATGGACGGGATCGGGAATGATCCCCTGCCAGCGCCAGGAAAGACCCACCATCCCATAGGCCAGCAACAGGCCGGGAATGAGAAGCAGCGCATCCACCAGCAACAGCAGGCCCACCGCCAGCAGGATCAGCAGGACCCAGCCCAGGCCCGCCAGCCCTTGGCGCCAGGACGACGGCTTAACCACGATAGACCCAGAGCAGCACATCCCGGCGGGGCATGGTAACGCTATGGCCGCCAGCGAAATCCAGAGTGGCCGTTGGCCAGAAGGCCGCATCGGCAGCCTTCGGGTTGGCGCGGAAGGCACCGGGCCAGTCCGCCGCCGCGGTCGCAGTCTCTCCGGACCGAGCCAGGAGATGGGCGCCCTGGGCATTGACGTAGATGTGCGAAACCGGGATGCGCGTCCGCGTCGCCGTGATGAAAATACCCAGGAGGATGGCAAATACCCCCGCCGCCAGAATGGCCACTACCTTTTTTTCCCCGCCCGTCATTGCCCACCCCCCTCCGCCCAGATTTCCGCCTGCGTGGCGGTGATATTCCGCGCCTGCGAAACGCAGGCGCGATGGCCGCACCAGCGCGGCGCAATATTCATTTCCTCCAGGGCGTGACGCATGGTCACGCGGAAGACCGGCGCCGACTCCACCCCGCCAAAGTTCCAGTAACGCTTGCTCGCCCGCAGCGATACGGCCATCACCAGATCCGGGGCAAAGCCGGGGGCAAAGCCGACAAAGGTGGCATTGGTCTCGTTGTGCAAAAAACCGTCCTTGCCATTGGCCATATTGGCCGTGCCCGTCTTGCCCGCCACGCGATAACCGGGAATGGCCGCCAGGATGCCCGTGCCATTGGGTGCGCATACCCCTTCCAGCCAGCGCCGCAAGCGGTTGGCCACCCCGGCCGGCATGATGCGCCGGCGCTGTACCGGCTGGCCGAGCAGGAGGGTCGGCCGGACATGGTAGCCGCCGTTGGCGATGGCGGCATAGCCCTCGGCCAATTGCAGGGTCGTCACCGACACGCCATAGCCCAGGGCAATGGTGGCATGACGCGCCCGCCCCCAGCCGTGCCAGTCGGGCAGGACACCGCCCGTTTCGCCGACAAAACCCAGCCCCGGCGGCCGCCCGAAGCCGGCCGCCCGATACATGGCATAAATGGCCTCCCGCGGCGTGCGCAGGGCGATCTTGGCGGCGCCGATATCGCTGGAATACTTGAGGATATGGGCGACATTCAGTTCGTGGTGGACCACGTCATCGCGAATGCAAAAGCCGCCCACCGGCAGGCAATGGGAAACATTGAAACTCTGGTCTGGCTGAATGCTATGGGTGGTGAGCGCCGCCGCGACCATGAACGGCTTCATCACCGAGCCCGGCTCAAAGGCCTGGTGCACCGCATTATTGGCATAATCCAGAGGGTCGCCGCAGCTCCCGCGACCATTGGGATTGCAGGAAGGCACGCTGACCATGGCCAGGATCTGCCCGGTATGGACATTCATCACCACGGCCGAGCCCACCTTGGCCCCAAAATGCTGCTGTGCGGCGAGCAGTGTCATATAGGCCCAATACTGGATTTGCGGGTCGATGGTAAGGTGCAGATTATGTCCCGGATGAGGATGTTCGGCCTCCTGCAGGACGCGCAGGACTTGTCCCTGGCCATCCACCAGCACCCGCTCCCGGCCCTGCCGACCCGCCAGCCACTGGTTGTAGCCCAGCTCCAGATCGGCGGCCCCCTGGTGATCCAGGTGCACCAGGCCCAGTAGCGGCGTGGTCATGGCCCCCAGGGGATAATAGGTTCGACTGGTGGGCTGGACATAGAGGCCGGGGATGCCCAAGGCATGCACCGCCTTGCCCAGGGAGGGCGATACCTGCCGCCGCAGATACGCAAAATCCGCCCCACCCTGCCCAACCCGGGTACTCAGCTCCGCCGGCGACATGCCGATCACCTGGGCCACCCGCCCCCATTGGGACTGATGCTGCCGGAATATCCGCGGGTCCACCCAGAGGGTGACCGCCGGCGCATTCACCGCCAGCGGATCGCCATTGCGGGCGTAAATCATCCCGCGCCCGGCGGGCAAAGGCCGCGTCTGCAGGTAGCGCATCCTCCCCTGGGCGCGTAGCGCCCGGGTCTGGAACCACTGGAGTTGCAGATCGCGCAGCAGAATGCCGCCCATGCCCAGGAGCAGAAGCGACAAGAGCAGGCCCGCCCGCCAGTGCGGCAATGCCCTGGGAAAAGGCTTTGGACCTCTTGGCACCGGAATTTCGCCCCCTTTCATCCTAGATTCTGCGCTTGATACCGTGTTTTTTTCTCCCCAGTCCCACGGCTAAGGCCATGGGCCAAAGGTCCTGGCAAAACGCCTCATCCACCGCCTTTGTCACGTTTATCGCGTCCACCCCTTCCTCCCGAGCGGCAATCCTGCCACGTCGTCAAAACGGCAGGATCACCCCCGGCTTGACCGCCTGCAGGAGCTCCCGGAAACGCCCCTGAATACCCGCCAGGGCGGCGGCGCTGTCGCCCTCAAAGCGCAAGACCAATACCGGCTGGGTATTGGAGGCCCGCACCAGACCCCAGGCATCGGCCAGTTCCACGCGAACGCCATCCAGGGTGATGAGCGTCGCATCGGGGAAACGCTGGGCGGCCTCCGCACGAATCCGTTCCATGAGCGCAAAATGCTCTCCCTCCGCCAGTTCCACCCGCAGTTCCGGCGTGCTGAAGCCCTTGGGCAGGGCGCGTAACACGGCGCCGGGGGCCTCGGCCCGCCGACTGAGGATCTCCAGCAGGCGGGCGCCGGCATACAGCCCGTCATCAAAGCCATACCAGCGTTCCTTGAAGAAGATATGGCCGCTCATCTCCCCCGCCAGCGGCGCCGCCATCTCCGCCATCTTCGCCTTGATCAGGGAATGCCCCGTCTTCCACATGAGCGGCACACCGCCCGCCGCGCGGATGGCCTCGGGCAGGAAATGGGAACATTTCACGTCGAAGATGATGGGCGCCCCAGGCACCCGTGACAGGACATCCTGGGCAAAAAGGATCATCTGCCGGTCGGCCCAGATGATCTCCCCGCCCGGCGCCACTACCCCCAGGCGATCCCCGTCGCCATCAAAGGCCAGCCCCAGATCCAGTCCCTGCTCCTCCACGAGACGAATGAGATCCTGGAGGTTTTTCTCCTCGCTGGGATCGGGATGATGATGGGGAAAATGGCCATCCACCTCCGTAAAGAGTCCATGCACCTCACAACCCAGGGCCCGGAACAATTCCGGCGCCACCACACCGGTCACGCCGCTGCCGCAGTCCATGCCGATGCGCAGCCGGCGCGCGAGGTGCACATCGCCGACGATGCGCTGCACATAGGCGGGGAGGATCTCATCGTTTTCGACATCTCCCACCGGACCGACCCAAAAGTCATCCGCGCGGATGCGCTCATGGATCTGCTGGATCGCCGCCCCATGCAGGGTCCTGCCCCCCAGAACCATCTTGAAGCCGTTGTAATTGGGCGGATTGTGGCTGCCCGTCAGCATGACCCCACCGTCGGCGTGGAGATGGTGGATGGCAAAATACAGGGTCGGCGTCGGCACCATGCCCACATCCAGCACCGCACAGCCCGTCGCCCGCAAACCGTTGCGCAGGGCCTGGACCAGCTCCGGCCCCGACAGCCGGCCGTCCCTGGCCACCGCCAGCCGCGACAGCCCCTGGGCCCGTGCCTCGCTGCCGATGGCGCGGCCGATGGCCTCCACACGCGCAGGGGTGAGATCACGCCCCACTACGCCGCGGATGTCATATTCACGAAAGATGCTGGCGGGTATTTCCATCGTCAGGGCTCCTTTGGCTGAGCAGGGAGAGGATGCAGCATCGACTGCAAAAGCCCCACGGCCGGCGTGTAGGCTGGGTTCTCCTGCAGCAAGCGGACCAGCGTTTGCCGCGCACCGGCCGCGTCATGGGCGCGCCACTGGGTCATGGCAATGTTCATCTGCAGGGCGCTGCGGGAATCCGGGAAAAGGGGACGGTCCAGACCCGCGCGCATGAAGGCCAGGCCCTCCTGCACATGGCCGGGCAGGAGATAGGCCAACTCCGCGATCTGCGTGCGCAGGGCGACGCTCTCAGGATCGATGGCCAAGCCCTTGCGCCAGGCCAGCAGGGCGGCGCGGCGCGCCGCATCCGTACTCAGACCCAGCCGTTTCCCTTCACTGAGATACAAGGTACCGATGGAGTTCCACACCCCTCCCTGACGCGGAATGCCCACCAGGCTTTCCCGGTATTCATGCAGCGCGCTCCGCAGCAATTCCCGGCGCTTTTTTTCATCGAGCACACGGTCATTCGTCGCCAGGCTCAAATAGGTATTGGCCAGATAGACATGGGGTTGCGTGGCCAGCGGGCGGAACAGGGACAGCCAGTCCGCAGCGCGCAGCAGGAATACCGCCCGCTGCCCGGCATTGGGCATCCAACGGTTCAACCAGGCGTTATCACTCAACAAGGAAAAACTGAGCCCGTCGCAGGCCAGGTTCCAGGACCCCGCCGCCAAGGCGATGGCGAGCACCGTTTGCGCAATAAAGGGGTGGTTGATCCCCAGGCGCGGCAGCAACGGCGCCGTCCAGCCGCGCGCCCCGAAAATCTGCCAGGCGCGGGCCAGGAAAAGCCCGCCCAGGAGACTCAAGGGCAAGTTGTAGAAAATGAAATTGCCCAGGGCATGGCCGGTGATGGCGAACACCCCCAGGACCAGTCCCAGCGCCTGCAAACGTTGCTCATCCGCCAGTCCCAAGGCCTTCCCGCCCTGCACCAGCAAGCGATAGAGGGAAAAAATCAGGACCCCCGCAAAGGTCAGGAGAAAGCCGAGGTTGATCAACCCGCCTTCGGCCAGATACTCGATGTAATCGTTATGGGCGTAGGTTCCCGCCGAGGCCAGCTCTCCCGGCAGGCGATAGGCCGGATAATAGAGGAAATAACTCCCCAGGCCCGTACCCAGCCAAGGATGGCTCAAAAAGATATGCCAAGTCGCCAGCCACATGAGGCCGCGGGAAACGGTGCTGATGTTATGGGTAATGAAACCGGGGGCCAGATGACCCAGCAGGTCATAGCCCTGCACATAACCGAAAAGGAGAAAGGCGATGGCCGCCAGACCCAGCACCAGGAAGCTGCGGCCCCGCGCCCCCGGCTGGCGGCGCAGCCCCCACAGGGCAATGGGCATGGTGCACAGCCAGGCGAGGAAACCGCCCCGGCTGTTGGTGGAAAAAAAGGCCAGCAGAAGCAAGGTCATGGTGATGAGATAACCCAGGCTGACCCAATGCACCCGCGCGGAAAGAAAGCGCTCCCGGCGCTGGGCATCGCTGCTGAAATAAGCCACCAGCACCGGGAAAAAGAGCAGGTTCAACCAGGCCGCAAAGCTGTTGGTATCCAGCAGCGGACCCAGCGGCCGCAGTCCGGTCAGTCCAACCCCGCGCCCCATCCAGTGATCGTATTGCCAGAGGGCATAGAGGCTGAGCGCCACCGCGCTCAGGACCGCACCGCGCCACAAGCAGCGCCACGCCCCCTCCGCCACATCGGCAGGCAGGGCGATCCAGATCAGAAAGGCCAGGGGCAGGGAGCCCAGCACCCAGAAATAGAACCAGCTGGTATAAGGCACCCCGCTCCAGAACAGCGTCGCCCCAAACCAGATCAGCCAGGCCAGCATGAAGACGGGCAGGAAGCCTCGCGGCCAGGGCAGACCCTCCCGCAGGCGCGGCCACCACACCCAGGCACCCCACAGCATCAGGAGGATCATGCTGCCCGCCAGGAGCGGGATCAATTGTCCGTTGTAATACCACGCCAGCAAGTAGGCCAAAAACGGAAAAAGCGCATAGAGCGCCGGGCGCAACCTTGGGGCAGAAACCGTCACGAATCCTCCTTGGAGTGATACGGGCAAAGATGCGTACCATCCTGCCGATGGGTCGCCGCGGAATGGGGCAGCCACACGCCGCAGCGCGCGCAACGCACCAGGGCGACGGATGGCGTGCCCCGGCCATGGGGCACCCGGTGCCGCCAAAGATAAAACAGCACGGCGAGCAACGCCACCAGGAATAGCCATTTCATCATGCGTGGGCAACCCCCTCGGGCCGGCGCCAGCCACGGGGCTCCGCCAGCGGACAGCGCCCGGAATACCCGTTCACTGGTCCCCGGCCGCCAGGGGATGCCCGCGCAAGCGCTGGACTCCGGCGCGAAAGGCGGTGTTGGCCTCGATCTTTTCCCGTTGCATCAGCGCAAAGAGTTGCGGACGGTCACACTCTTGCAAGTGACCCGCCGGCATGGCGGCACAGGCGCTGGCCCAGTCTTGGGCCAGCGCAAAAAAACGCGCGGCGGCCGCCCGCCCCTTGGCCATATCCTCGGCAACGGCCGGCGGGAAACGGGGCCCGGGCGCCGCAAAGTCGCGGGCGGATTCTCCATAGCTTTTGGCCAGATTGCTCCAGCAGGAGCCCGCCATGGGGCTTTGCTGCAACCCCAGCCGCACGCAATTGCCGGAATATTGACCACCCTGGCCCAGGCTGGCCTGCCAACGGTTTTGCAACGCTTCCGCCGCGTGCAAGGCAATGGCCGGATTCCGGGTCACCACCGGCCGGGGCGGGGCGGCCGCCACCACGGGCGCCAAGGGAACCTGTTGGGCACAGGCCGTCAGCAGCAAAAGCAACACCACCCCAAGGCATCCAAAGCAAGAACGCAACACGGTCACCTCCCCTACCCCGGCCTCATCAAAATGGGTTATAGAACATAATGGGTGGTCCTGCCGTCCCAAGGCACCTTGCGCAACGGCCCCTGGCAAAAGGGCAGGAGCGATGCCCCATTCCCTGCCGTCCTCCCCCGGTTTTTGCCCATAAAAAAACGCCCGGATAACCGGACGTTTTGATTTTTGGTCGGGGCGAGAGGATTCGAACCTCCGACATCCGCCTCCCGAAGGCGGCGCTCTACCAGGCTGAGCCACGCCCCGCGCGTTTTCCTAACTAAAATTCACGACGTACGGCAAAATCCGCAAGAAACGACAAGGCCCGACGCTCCGGGCCGTCGGAGAAGCCCGCCAAGCACGCCTGAGCCTGCTTCGCCTTAGCCGCCGCGACGTCCAGAGTGTAATCAATCGCCCGGGTCCTGGCAATGATTTCCAGGACCCGCTCCAGCCCGGCGCGATCCCCGCTGCTCAGGGCGTCCCGCAGCGCCCCCCGCTCCGCCTCCGAGCCTTCCTGCATGGCGTGGATGAAGGGCAGCGTCGCCTTGCCATCGGCCAGGTCGTCACCGCGATTCTTGCCCATCTGTTCCGCCGATACCGAATAATCCAGGGCGTCATCCACCAACTGGAAGGCCGTACCCAGCAAGGATCCATAACGGGCCAGCGCTGCCTCCCGCTCGGGATCGGCATGATTGAGGATGGCGCCCAGACGTGCCGCGGCCTCGAAGAGCTTGGCCGTCTTGGCCTCGATCACCGCGTAGTAGGCATCGGGCTGCAGATCCGCGTCGTTGGCGTTTTCCAATTGCGCCACTTCGCCCTGGGCAATGACACTGGTGGCCTCGGCGAGGGTGGACATCACCCGGATGTCCCCATCCCGCACCATCATCTCAAAGGCGCGCGCATAGAGGAAATCCCCCACCAGCACCGCGGCGGCGTTTCCCCAAAGCTGGTTGGCCGTCGCATTGCTGCGCCGCAGTTCCGAGCCGTCCACCACATCGTCATGGAGCAGGGTTGCGGTATGGATGAACTCGACCACCGCCGCCAGGGGGATGGGTCGCGTACCATGCTCTCCCCCCATGCGGCTGCTCAGGAGCAGCACGATGGGCCGCAGCCGCTTGCCGCCCGCGCCGATAATATAGGCCCCCATGGCCGGGATGGTCGGCACGGCCGATTGGAGCTGCTCCTGGATCACGATGTTCACCGCCACCATATCGGACCGCACCAGGCGGTTGACATCTTCCAAATCCATCGCCACTTTTTGCTCCAAAGATGATCCCAATTTGCTGGCGGAAAGCGCACGCGCAAAGGATTGTCGGCATCGCAGGGCAGCCTTGTCAAGGCGTTTTCGGGAGGTGGCGGCAAGGCCACTTGACCAGTGACCGCTCCTACCGGTATCTTACTACCCTTTTCCGGAAGCTTCCGGCAAAGCCTTATTTTGGAGGTTTGTGATGTACGCGGTCATCGAAAACGGCGGCAAACAATATCGGGTGGCAGTGGGCGACAAGCTCCGGCTCGAAAAGATGGAGTTGGAAGAGGGTAGCGAGCTGGCCATCAACCGCGTGCTGATGGTGGGCAGCGGCGCCGATGTCAAGATCGGTACGCCCCATGTCGATGGCGCCATCGTCAAGGGCACCGTACTCGCCCAGGGCCGCGCGGCAAAGGTGCAGATTTTCAAGATGCGCCGGCGCAAGCACTACCGCAAGCAGCAGGGCCATCGTCAATATTTCACCGAAATTCGCATCACCGGCATTGAGGCCTAAGGAGCAACGTCATGGCACACAAGAAGGCGGGCGGTTCATCCCGTAACGGCCGCGATTCCCAGTCCAAGCGTCTGGGCGTAAAGCGCTACGCCGGACAGCAGGTCATCAGCGGCAACATCCTCATACGGCAGCGGGGCACGCAGTTTTATCCCGGCGTCAACGTCGGCATAGGCAAGGATCACACCCTCTTCGCCACGGCCGAGGGCGTCGTGAAATTCGAGCGCAAGGGCCCGCGCCAGGTGCGTACCGTCAGCGTCGTTTCGCCGGCTTGACCAGCCAGCGTCGGAGCGCCCCGCGCCGGATTCTCCGGCGCGGGGTTTTTCTATGAAATTCATTGATGAAGTGCGCATCACCGTCGGCTCCGGCAACGGCGGCCATGGCTCCGTCAGCTTCCGCCGCGAGAAGTTCATCCCCTTCGGCGGACCCGACGGGGGCGATGGCGGGCGGGGCGGCAACGTCACGCTGGTCGCCCAGGGCAGCCTCAACACCCTCATCGATTTCCGTTACCAGCGCCGCTTTCGGGCGGAAAACGGACATGGGGGGGCCGGCCGGCAGATGACGGGGCGGGGCGGGCGCGATCTGAGCATTACCGTCCCCATCGGCACCCTGGTCTACGACGACGACACCCACGAACTCCTGGGTGACCTGCGCCACGACGGCGATACCCTGCTGGTGGCCAAGGGCGGTCGCGGGGGCCACGGCAATATGTGGTACAAATCCAGCACCAACCGGGCACCGCGTCAGCATGAATTGGGCGGCAGCGGCGAGGAACGCCAGTTGCGCCTGGAATTGCGCCTCCTCGCCGATGTGGGCCTGCTCGGCATGCCCAACGCCGGCAAGAGCACCCTGATCCGCGCCGTCAGCGCCGCCCGCCCCAAAGTGGCCGACTATCCTTTCACCACCCTGTATCCCAACTTGGGCGTCGTGCGCATTGCCGAGCACGAATCCTTCGTTTTGGCCGACATCCCCGGCCTCATTCCCGGTGCCGCCGAGGGTGCCGGACTGGGTACGCGCTTCCTCAAACACCTCTCCCGCACCCGGCTCCTGCTGCACCTGGTGGATCTGTCTCCGCCCGACGGCGGCGATCCCGCCGAGCAGGTGCGCGCGCTGGAGGATGAACTGGCCGCCTACAGCCCAACCCTGGCCGCGCAGCCGCGCTGGTTGGTGGCCAACAAGGCCGATCTCTTTACCCCCGAGGCGGCCCAGTCCCACTTCCAGGCCCTGCGTCGGGACCTGGACTGGCAGGATCCGGCCTTCCTCATTTCCGCCGCCAGCGGCGCCGGCTGCCAGGAACTCATGCGCAAGGTCTGGTTGGCCCTGGCCGAGCTCCCGCCGCCGCCCCCACCCGAGGCCATTGGTCTATGGGACGAGGACGACGAGCCGCCCCTGAGCATCGGGGAGGAGGAAGAGGAGGAAGAGTGGTGAATCGCGCTGCCATGCCGCAAGCGCGGCGCTGGGTGGTCAAGATTGGCAGCAGCCTGCTCACCAATGGCGGCCAGGGTCTGGACCATGGGGCCATCCATGCCTGGGTACGGCAATGCCTCGCCTTGCGGCAGAAAGGCATCGAGATCGTTCTCGTCTCTTCCGGAGCCGTAGCCGCCGGCATGGAGCGCCTAGGCTGGAAGTCGCGGCCCACGGCCCTCAATCAGCTGCAGGCAGCGGCCAGCGTCGGCCAGGCAGCCCTGATCCAGATCTATGAAGAATGGTTGCGCGAAGGGGGAGTTCACGGTGGCCAGGTGCTTCTCACCCATGAGGATCTCCGCGATCGGCGCCGCTATCTCAACGCCAGCGCCACCTTGCGCACCCTCCTGGAAATGGGGGTAATCCCCATCATCAATGAAAATGATGCCGTAGCCAGCGAAGAAATCCGTTTTGGCGATAACGACACCCTGGCGGCGCTGGTGAGCAACCTGCTGGAAGCCGATCTCCTGGTCATTCTCACCGACCAGACCGGCCTCTATGACGCCGACCCCCGGCAGTATCCCGATGCCCGTCTGCTGAGCGAAGTGACCGCCGGCGATCCCGCCTTGGAGCAGATGGCGGGAGGCGTGGGCAGCCATGTGGGCAGCGGCGGCATGATCACCAAGGTGCGGGCCGCCGCCCGGGCCGCCCGCTCGGGCACCGCCACCATCGTCGCCAGCGGTCACGAGCCGGATCTGCTTTTGCGCCTGCAGCGGGGAGAAGCCCTGGGCACCTACTTCCATCCCCGCCTGGCCCGCCTCGCCGCCCGCAAGCGCTGGCTGGCGGGGCAGCTTCGGGCGGCCGGCACCCTGCACCTCGACGCTGGCGCAGCGCAAGTGTTGAGGAAAAAAGGCGGCAGCCTGCTACCCGTCGGCGTTACCGCGGCGGAGGGAAGCTTTCAGCGCGGCGACCTGGTCGTTTGCCTGGACCCGGAGGGCCGGGAAGTGGCCCGGGGCCTGGTCAACCTCGACGCGCAGATGGTCCGGCAGCGCATCGGGAAAAGCAGCAAGGTGATCGCCGAGGAGTTTGGCGAACTGGAGGATCCGGAACTCATCCATCGCGACAATCTCGTCCTCAGCGAAACGGAGATTCGCGGAGAAGGGGCTTAGAGACTCGACTCCGTCTGCTCCTGCAACGCCTCCCAACGCTGCTGGCATGCTACACAGCGCTCCGCTTCGGGCTCCACCTGCAAGCGCGCCACGGGAATCTCTTCCCCGCAGTCCACGCAGATCCCGTAAGTGCCGGCCCGAATGCGCTCCAGGGCGAGGTTCACCGCCCGCAATGCCTGAGCCTCCCGCAAATCCCGCGCCAGCCCCAGGCTCTCGGCGAGATCCAGCACCGAGTCATCACCGATATCCCGCACTACCAGCCGCTCCCGCTCCTCCGCTGCCAACTCGCCATTGAGCAGGTGCGCGCGCACTCCGGCAAGCAAGTCCTGGCGCCGGTCTTCCAGGGTGCGCTGAAAGGCTTCTACGAGTTTTGCGTCCATGGGGTTTCTCCTGGAAAGGTGGCCATACATCGACGGGTGGCCGGCGTTTTTTCCGCCCGCTCCGCGCAAGCTAACATCGTTGGACATGGAGCTGCACCGTGGCGCAGCGCTGGAGGTTGAACGGCGGGAATATCAGTGATCGGCTTCATCGGCCGACTTGAGCGAGCAGACCCCCCGCTCCTGCATTCCCAGACAGGTTCCGTAGAGATAGAGGCTATGGTCGGTAATAAAAAAGCCTTCTTCCTCAGCCAGCTCGCGCTGCCGTGCTTCCAGACGCTCGTCAAAGAATTCCAGCACCTTGCCGCAGGCGGTGCAGACCATATGATCATGGTGCCCGCTTTCATTGAGCTCGAAAATGGCCTTGTCGCCTTCAAAATGATGGCGGCGCACCAGACCCGCCGACTCGAACTGGGTAAGCACGCGGTAGACCGTGGCCAACCCCACTTCCTCGCCGGCATCCAGAAGCTGCCGATAGATATCCTCGGCCGTAAGATGGCGGGTGGCGCCTTCCTCGAAGATCCGCAGGATCTTGAGACGCGGCAGAGTGGCCTTGAGGCCGGCACGCTTGAGTTCGTCGCTATTCATTCGCTCGTAGAAATGGCATCCAAGAATGGTTTAGGATAGATGCACCGATCGCCCAAGACAAGGACTATGAGAAGCCTCCGCCCTTTCCTCCTGATACCCCTTCTCGGCCTGTTGCTCACCGGCTGCAATATCTATCGCGTGAACGTGCAGCAGGGCAATGTCGTCACCGCCAAGGAACTGGCCGAATTGCATCCCGGCATGGATCAGTTGCAGGTGCGCACCATCCTGGGGTCGCCCCTCCTGCGGGACCCCTGGCACCCTGACCAGTGGGTCTATGTATACAGCTTGAAGCCGGCCTATGGCACCCTCGAAGTGCGCAAGATCTACGTCCTCTTTGACAAGGACGGCAAATTGCTGGGTGTCCAGGGCGACGTGAAGGCGGCAGAGGCCACGGCGGCGGCTACATCCTGACCTCCGGAACAACACTACAGAACGCCTAACAGGCGAGGCATCCGCCGCGCCTCATCATCATGCAGCGTACCCCGACCCGCAGGAGCGGCCCATGGCCGCGACCTGCACAAGCACGGCATTGGCAGGATGTGGACATGGGCCGCCGGATCAAGGCCCGTGGCCCAATGCCCCGACTGGCCGGGGCGCAGGTCAGGATTGGGCAGGAAGGCGGGCACCGGGGGGGCCGTAGACGGCCCGGGCGCGGCTGGCGAAGCTCTGCACCATGGTTTCGGCAGCCTGCTTGAAGATGGGATCCAAAAAGGCGCCGATGAGGCGCGAGCTGAACTCGAAACGCAGATCCAGGGTGACGCGCGTGCCGCCGCTGACGGCCTCCAACTGCCATAGTCCTTCCAGAAAACGAAAGGGGCCGTTGATCAGGCGCAGTTCCGCCAGTTTGGGGCGCTGATAACGATTGCGGGTCGTAAAGGATTTGCCGAATGCCCCATGGGAAATGGTAATTTCGGCCAGCGCCTCATCGCCATGATCCTCGATGATCCGGCTCCGGCCGCACCAGGGCAAAAACTGCGGATAGGCGGGGATGTCCTCCACCAAGGCAAAAATCTGCTCTGCGCTGTAAGGCAGAACAGCCGTCTTGCGAATATGATGCATGAAAACCTCTCAATATTTGCGTCGGCCGAGAGCGCGCGCTTGCGCCCAGCGGTCGAGCACGGCCAAAAGCCACTCCAGTGTGCGCCGCCAGCGCGGCCGTCGCTGCCAGCCGCCCATGGCAAGCTCCTGCGCATGGGCGAACTCGCGCACGAAAAGGCTGCGTAACAATAAGACCGCCAAGGGGCTACGTAATTCTATGTTGAGCTCGCGATTAAACCATAAGCTCAAAAAATCGAGATTGGCCGACCCGAGAGTCACCCAATAACCATCGGCCAAGGCATATTTGCCGTGCAGGAACGCACCCTGATATTCATAAATACGCACGCCCGCTTGCATCAGCGGCTGATAATACGCCTGTATGCCAAAACGCAAAAGTGGATGATCGGTGATCCGGCCCGCCAGCAGCAAGCGCACGTCCACCCCGCGCCGGGCGGCCTGCTGCAGAGCGCGACGGACTACGGGGTCGGGATTGAAGTAGGGGGTAGCGATCCACAATTCCCGGCGGGCGGTGCGCAGGACGGCCAGGAAACGCCGGCGCATGCCGCGACGCCTGGGCGGCAGGCCCTCCAGCAGGCGGCCCTTGCCCCAGCAGGCCGCCCCCGCCTCTATTGCCCCGGAGTCCGGCAAGGGCAGCGGCAACGCCGGGAAGTCGGGGTGATGGCGGGCGAAGGCCAGGCGCAAGTGCTGGGCGATGGGCCCACGACAGGCAAAGAGGGCATCGCGATAGGGCGGGCTGCCTTCCCCCGCCCCCAGCCAGGCATCGGCAAAGGCAAAGCCGCCAACGGCCGCCCATTGGCCATCCACCACGATGATGCGCCGATGGGTGCGGCGCAGCCGATGCTCCATCCCGATGAAACGCAGCCGGTGATACCAGTGGACATGGGCCCCCGCGGCCCGCAACCGGGAACTCCAGGCCGACGGAAAGCCGCGACTGCCGATGGCATCCAGGGTGACATGGACGCGCACGCCGGAATGGGCCTTGGCCTCCAGGATGTCAAGGACCTGCCCCGGCCAGACCCCTCCTTCGAAGATATAATTTTCGAGGAGGATCTCCGTTTCCGCTCCGCGGAACTGATCCAGGAGCCAACGAGCGATATCCGCCATCTCCGTCAGGAGGATGCCCGCGTCAATGCCTACCCACGGTGTACGCCGCGTCTGTTGCAAAAATACCCTCCTCCCGGGCCGGATGGGGACCTCTGCAAAGTATAGGGGCTTTCTCAGCTTGGCAACCCGCCGGGCTTCGCACATGGGCATGATGCCCAGCCCGGCCGCCCCCGCCCGCTACAGTCCCTGTTCCGGCTGCGGCGGCCATCTGGTCAACGGGCGTTATCCCCGCGGCCATTTTGCTTTACAATGCGCCTTGAGTTCGTCGGGAGTGGCACCATGAGCAGCACCATCGCCCTGAATCGCGAGGCGAAACACGAGTATTTCATTGAGGAGCGCTTCGAGGCCGGGATGGTCTTGCAGGGCTGGGAGGTCAAGTCCCTGCGTGCCGGGCGGCTCAATCTCAAGGACAGCTACGTGCTCGTCAAGGGCGGCGAGCTGTGGTTGCTGGGCGCCCATATCAGCCCCCTGCCCACCGCCAGTACCCACATCAACCCCGATCCGACGCGCACGCGCAAGCTCCTGATGCACAAGGAAGAGATCAACCGCCTCATCGGCAGCGTGGAGCGCAAGGGCTTTACCGTCGTGCCGCTGGCCATGTATTGGAAACAGGGGCGAGCCAAGGTGGAGATCGCCCTGGTCAAGGGCAAGCAGGAACATGACAAACGCGCCACCCTCAAGGAACGGGAGTGGCAGCGGGACAAGGCCCGCATCCTCAAGGGTGGCGCCCGGGATGCATAAATCCGCCAGCGCCCCATCGCGATCCTTTCTGCTGCAAGCACTGCTCCTCTTTCTCTTCGCCTTCTGGCTGCTGGCCTTCCACACCGGGAACGCCAGCCTCTGGGATATCGACGAACCCAACAACGCCCAAGCCCTGAAAGAAATGCTGGCCCACCACAACCTCGTGGTCCCCACCTTCAACGAGGCCCTGCGCCCGGACAAGCCCATTCTCAACTACTGGCTCATGGGGGCTGGCGTGCGTCTCCTGGGCATGAATGGCTGGGGGCTGCGCATCGGCTCCGTAGCCCTGGGGGCATTGCTGGTCTTCTATCTTGCCCTGGCCCTCCGCCGTCTTTACGGGGAGCGCACGGCCCTGTTGACGGGCCTGCTGACCGCTACCGCCCTGCACAGCCAAATCATCTTCCGCGCGGCCGTTCCCGATCCCCTGCTGATCTTCTTCGTCACCGTCAGTCTGATCTCGTACCTGCGCGGCTATCTCCTGGCCGAGGAGCGGCGGCGCGATTATCTCATCAGCTATGCCGCCATGGCCCTGGCCACCCTGGCCAAGGGGCCCATCGGCTTCCTTCTGCCCGGTCTGATCATCGTCCTGTTTCTCCTCGGCCGCCGCGATCTGCCCCATCTCTGGCGGCAAGGACAACTCGCCCTGGGTGTGCCGCTGTTCCTGTTGATCGCCCTGCCCTGGTACCTGGCCGTTGGGGTCGAAACCCACTGGCTCTGGGATCGCCTCTTCATCGACCAGCAAAACATCGGTCGCTATACCGCCAGCATGGAGGGGCACCGCGGACCCATTTACTACTACCTACTCACCATTCCCCTGGCCCTGCTGCCCTGGTCCATTTTCCTTCCCCAGACCATCGCGGAACTCTGGCAGCGGCGCGGGACACTCTTCACCAAGGCGCCCGAAGATGCCTTCATGCTGCTCTGGGCCATCACCTGGGTAGTCTTTTTCAGCCTGGCGGCCACCAAACTGCCCAACTATGTGTGGGAAGCCTATCCTCCCCTCTTTCTGCTCTTGGCCCAGCGCCTGCACCTGGCCCTGCACGGGATCACTCCCTTGCGGCGCTGGGGTGTCCTGCTGTCTCTGAGCGCGCTCTTGGGCATCGGCCTGACATTGGCCGGCCTGGGCTGGTGGCTGGTCCCCAAGGAGATTCCGCCCCTGGGCGATGTCGCCTATCTGGGTCTCCCCTATTTCCTGGCGGCGCTGGCGGCCCTCTATTTTGCCTGGGCCGGCCGGCTCATGGCGATCATCGGCAGCCTGGGTATCGGCGCCGTAGCCCTCACGGGCGTCCTCGTTCTCGTCGCCATGCCGGCCCTGGACGCCCTGAAGCCTTCCGTGACCATGGGCCGGATGATCCGCGCCATGGAAGGGGCGCAACCCTATGCCATTGCCACCTGGCACTGGTTCCAGCCGAGCTTTCTCTTTTATGCCGGCCGCGGTGCCATGCCCGTGCATGAACCGGAGCGACTGAGCCGGCTGGCGCGGATCGTGGCGGATGGGCAGGGAACCGCCTTCCTCGCCCTGCCCGAAGCGGATCTCGCCGCCGTCCGAAAAGCGTTGCCCACAGGCATCCGCAGCCAGGAACTCTACGCAGGCTATGAACTCTATAGCCGCAAAAGGATCGCCCTGCTGCGCCTGACCATTGGCCTTGCGGAGAAGCCATGAGCGTTTTGCGCATCCTGCTGTTTTGCTGCCTGAGCAGCCTCGCCGCTCCGGCCCTGGCCGAGCATGCCCCCAGTTTCTGGCAGGCACTGGCTCATGCCCATTACGTCGAGGAAGGGCGGAAAGGCCCCGTGGTCTATGTCTTTTTTGATCCCAACTGTCCCTATTGCCATCTGCTCTATGGAGATTTGCAAAAACCCATCAGCGCCGGGCGGCTGCGGGCGCGCTTCATCCCCGTGGCCATCCTCTTTCCCAGCAGTGCCGGTAAGGCGGCGGCCATCCTCCAATCCAAGGACCCGCGCCAGGCCCTCCAGGAAAATGAAATTCATTTCGGCAGCAGCGGGGGCAAACCCAGCGGGGGCATCGCCGCCATTGCGCCCGATGCTCAGGCCCAACGAGAGCTCCGCTACAATGAAAATCTGTTGGAGATGGCCGGCGGCAATGGGGTGCCGTTTCTGATTTATCGCGACAGGAGCGGACAGATGGGGTTCATCATGGGCCTGCCCCGGAAAAGCGACTGGCCGGCGCTGTTGCAGACGCCCTGAGCCCCTACGGAGTGCGAGGAAACGGGACCATGCGGAAATACGGGATTGATGGCATCGCTGCCTTTGCCGTGCTCAGCGGGAGCGCCGCCCTGGGCATTGTCCTCTGGCTGCAGTTCGATCGGGGTATCGCCCCATGCAGCCTGTGCATCTATCAGCGCATTGCCGACCTGCTGATGATCGCCGGTGCGGGCGCCGCCCTCCTCTGGCGCGGCGGCGTGCGCCCTGCTCTCCTCTGGGTAGCCGCGCTGGCGGCCCTGGGCGGTGCCGCAGCCGGGGCCTGGCAATGGCATCTCGTTGCCGCAGCACCGCAGGTGGAAAGCTGTAGCGCCGTGCGTTTTCTGGAAACGTCCCCCGCCTGGGGGCCATGGGGGTCCGATTTTGCCGCCAGCCTCAGTGGTCAGGGCTCCTGCGTGACAGCCGGTGGCAAGCGTTGGCTGGGCCTCCCCATCACCCACTGGAGCGTGCTGGTTTTTGCCGTCAACGCCCTGCTCCTGGGCCTGGCCGCTCGCGGCGCCCGGCAACAGGCCTAGCGACGCTCCGGTGTCATCATGATCGCTCGCGGCAAGCCCCGGGGCTCCGTGGGCGGCGGTCCGGCGCCGATGAGGGGCGCCAACTCGCGCAAGGCCTGCCAATAGACACGACGCTTGAACGCGATGATCTCATTCACCGGCGCCCAGTAGTCCACCCAGCGCCATTCCTCGAACTCCGGCTGGCTGGTCTGCAGGTTGATCTCCCCCTCCTCGCCCTCGAAGCGCAGCAGAAACCAGATCTGTTTCTGGCCCCGATAGCGGCGGCGGGCCCGCTGGGGGGAACGGGGCACATCGTAGCGCAGCCAGCCGCGGGTACGGCCGATGATGCCCACCTTGGCGGTGCCCACCTCTTCCTCCAGTTCCCGCAACATGGCCTGCTCCGGCGTTTCCGAGCGCTGTATGCCGCCCTGGGGGAACTGCCAGGCGTTCTCGCCCACCCGCCTGGCCCACAAGACCTGGTTTTCGTGATTACAGATAATCATGCCCACGTTGGGGCGGTAGCCGTCTGCGTCGATCATGGCCCCTCATCGTCTCTGCCGATGTCATTGGCACAAAGATAGCATGTTGGAGGGGCCGCCGTCAGTTGCGCGGCGGCGGCATTGTCCGGCGGCAGGAAGGCCATTGCGCTTTAGCCGATATGCGGCGGTTGGTCCGGGTGTTTTGTCGCGACTTCGGCCCGCACCGTCGTTGTTCCAGGTGAAATCTCGCGCCCGGCAAGTGAACTGTGTGAGCCCGCAGGGCGAGTTTTCAACCGCCAGCGGGATGAGCCGTAGAACAACAGGCAAAGACCGCTGGAGCAAAAAGCGCCTTTGCCAACCGCCGTTTCTGGCTTTACAGCCGCTGCAGGATGTTCAGCGGATAGCGCTGTCCCGCAAGGTAATCCTCCACGCAGCGCAGCACCAGGGCACTACGCATCTGCGCCGGCTGGCCCCGTATTTCCGCCAAGGAGAGCCATTGCGGACCAATGATCCCCGTATCCAGAGGCCGCCCCGGATCCCGCGCCCCCACCCGGCCGGCAAAGGCGAAACGCAGATAGGTCAGGTCCTTGCGGGGGTGCTCCCAGTGATAGATGCCGATGAGGCTTTCCGGCACGAAAGGATAGCCCGTCTCTTCCAGGGTTTCCCGCACCACCGCATCCAGCAGCCCCTCCCCCGGATCCCAATGGCCGGCGGGCTGGTTGAAGCAGCGCCTGCCTTCGACCTCCTCTTCCACCAGGAGGAAGCGCTTATCCTCCTCCACCACGGCGGCTACGGTGACATGCGGCATCCAGATCATGGTCACTCCTATGGCCTTTCCGCAGGGGTCAGTTCCCGCCACGCGCCTGGTTCCAGGCCCGCCAGGGTGAGATCGGCGTAGGACTCGCGGTGCAGGGCCACGACCGCATTGCCCAGGGCGGCAAAGATGCGGCGCACTTCATGGTAACGGCCCTCGCGCAGGGTGAGCAATACTTCCTGCTCGCCCAGCACCGCCAATTCGGCGGGGCGACAGGGGAAGTCCTCGCCCTCCAGCAATAAGGTCCCGCTCGCCAGTTGCTCCGCCTCATCTCCCCGCAAGGGCGACTGCAGCAGTACCCGATAACGACGCGGCACGGCAAAACGGGGGGCGATGAGGCGATGCAGCCAGTCGCCATCATCCGTAAGCAGCAAGAGTCCGCTCGTTTCCTTGTCGAGCCGTCCGACGCTGGCAAAACAGGGCCGCCGCAGGCGCCATCGTGCGGGAAAATCGGCATAAATACCGCGCGCGTCGTCATGGGCGCAGACCTTGCCCAGGGGTTTGTGATAGAGGATATAGAGGCACTCCGGATGTTCCAGGGGCGCCCCGTCCAGGGTGACCAGGGACGGTGGAACCTTGCTCTGGGGCCGGGACAGAGGAACACCGTCAACGGCCACCCGGCCGGCGCGCAACAGGTCACGGACTTCGGAGCGGCTGCAATAACCCAGACGGGAAAGGAGATGATCGACACGTTCGGAGGATGCGTTCATGGTAATGCAGTGTAAGCGCTACCAGCGGCTGACGAAAAGGGCGCGTGGTCGTATGATGGAAAAAAGGGAAACTCTACCGGAGACGGACATGACCCAGGCCTATCGCCTTCCCCCCGAATGGGCCCCGCAATGGGCCGTGCAACTTACTTGGCCTCACCCGGAAAGCGATTGGGCGCCGCGTCTGGCGGAAGTCAGCGCCGTCTTTGCTCGGATCGCCCGAGAGATCAGCCAGCGCGAAGCGGTATTGGTTGTCTGTCACGACCGGGCCAGCGCAGACCATTGCCGCGAGACCTTGAGCGCCGCCGGGGCCAGATTGACGCAATGCCACCTGCAGATCTGCCCCAGCAACGACTCCTGGGCCCGCGACCACGGCCCCATCACCCTGCTCAATGAACAGGGCAAGGGCCAACTCCTGGACTTCGGCTTCAATGCCTGGGGCCTCAAATTCCGCGCCGACCTCGACAATCAGATCACCCGCCGTCTTCACGCCCAAGGGGCCTACGGCGATGTTCCGCTGCGCACCCTGGGGATGATCCTGGAAGGCGGGAGCATCGAAGCGGATGGCGCGGGCAATCTGCTCACCACCAGTGCCTGCCTCCTCTCCCCCAACCGCAACCCGCAGTATTCGCGCGACGAGATCAGCGCCCTGCTCTGCCAGCATCTCGGCATGGAACGGGTGCTGTGGCTGGAAAGCGGTCACCTGGAAGGGGACGATACGGACGCCCATATCGACACCCTGGCGCGCTTTTGCAACCCCCACAGCATCAGCTACCAGGCTTGCGACGACCCGGACGACAGCCATTTTGCGCCGCTCCAGCAGATGGCTGCCGAACTTTCCGGCCTCCGCAGCAGCGACGGCAGCCCCTACCATCTCATCCCCCTGCCCTGGCCCCAGGCGCGTTTTGACGATGATGGCACCCGCCTGCCCCTCAGTTACGCCAATTTTCTCATCATCAACGGCGCGGTGCTGCTCCCCGCCTATGATGATCCCGCCGATGACGTGGCCCGGGAACGCCTGCAAGGAGCCTTCCCGGATCGTGAAATCATCCCGATCCCCTGCCTCGAACTGACCCGCCAGCACGGCAGCCTGCACTGTATCACCATGCAATTGCCCCGCAGCAGCCGATAGTCCGGGAAACGGCCGTTGGGCCCAAGCCGTGATCGTTCCTGGCGTCAACCCGCGCCCGGCGGTATCCCATAAATTCATCAAATTATTAAATACGCAGATTCAATAAAACAATAGATAAAACGATGTTCATCTCTTGTGACTTCGATCTCCAAGAGTATTATATAAGCATATTAGAATTTCGTTATATCATTAGAAACAAAACCATCATTCCGCGCCGGTTCAAGCCGGTTCGCTATAACGCGCATTCGCAGGCAGGAGGCCTTATCATGGCTTGGCAGTTCCCCAAAATGACCCGCCGCAGTTTTCTCAAAAACACCAGC
>Ga0315298_1001754_pt1 | contig 38792 bp, 22 predicted proteins | sample WHS_1_MG_FD_203077 | JGI IMG/M metagenome (GOLD analysis project Ga0315298, IMG submission 203077) | Extremophilic microbial mat communities from Washburn Hot Springs, YNP, Wyoming, USA - WHS_1_MG | ecosystem: Environmental > Aquatic > Thermal springs > Hot (42-90C) | place: USA: Wyoming... | reverse complement strand
CTCCAGCACCGCTTTTGGTTCGATTGATTGACACGACTTCCGCGTCGTCCAAAGTTTGGCATAGCCCGAGCGCACACAGCAGCCGGTTTGAATAAAAGCCTTACCCTCGAACACACGGCTCTTACTGCGCCCCTGGAGGGTCGCGCGCGCCGTAGCCGCGCCCGTAAGGGCGCGGACGCCAGGATTCCAGCCGAGCAGCCGGGTCAGCACGACCCACACCGGCGCGCAGCGGACTGCGCGCCCTGCCGACTCACTGCGCCTTTGGGCAGATTTGGCGCGCGGCCATCTTGGCCGCAGTGCCGTCAAGGTGGGTAGAGCATGGCAGGCGCTTTTTACAACCCAGAGGGGGCGCGCGCCGTAGCCGCGCCCGTAAAGGCGCGGACGCCAGGATTCCAGCCGAGCAGCCGGGTCAGCACGAGTTACACCGGCGCGCAGTGGACTGCGCGCCCTGCCATACTCTCTACGCCTCTGGTGTGAAGGATTGGAGGAGAAGTTTTTGGAGCGCGGTGCTCCAGCACCGCTTTTGGTTCGATTGATTGACACGACTTCCGCGTCGTCCAAAGTTTGGCATAGCCCGAGCGCACACAGCAGCCGGTTTGAATAAAAGCCTTACCCTCGAACACACGGCGCCTTACTGCGCCCCTGGAGGGTCGCGCGCGTCGTAGCCGCGCCCGTAAGGGCGCGGACAGCAGGATTCTAGCCCGAGAAGCCGGGTCCGCACGAGCAACTCCGGCGCGCAGCGGACTGCGCGCCCTACCGACTCTCTGCGCTTCTACTGTGAAGGATTGGAGGAGAAGTTTTTGGAGCGCGGTGCTCCAGCACCGCTTCTGGTTCGATTGATTGACACGACTCCCGCGTCGTCCAAAGTTTGGCATAGCCCGAGCGCACACAGCAGCCGGTTTGAATAAAGCCTTACCCTCGAACACACGGCGCCTTACTGCGCCCCTGGAGGGTCGCGCGCGTCGTAGCCGCGCCCGTAAGGGCGCGGACGCCAGGATTCCGGCCGAGAAGCCAGGTCAGCACGACCCACACCGGCGCGCAGTGGACTGCGCGCCCTGCCGACTCACTGCGCCTTTGGGCAGATTGGGCGCGCGGCCATCTTTGCCGCAGTGCCGTCAAGGTAGGTAGAGCGTAGCAGGCGCTTTTTACAACCCAGAGGGGGCGCGCGCCGTAGCCGCGCCCGTAAGGGCGCGGACGGTAGGATTCCGGCCGAGCAGCCAGGTCAGCACGACTCACACCGGCGCGCAGTGGACTGCACACCATACCTTGACTCTGCACCTCAGCGTCTCCGCGGTGTAGAATCGGCTGGGAAGTTTTTGAGAGAGTGTTGGCAAGGCACGCGCCAGCGAGCATCGACGGCGCTTTAACCCGGATATTTCACAACGATACGGTGCAGGCCAGACGAACCTATTGTGGCGCATCCCGTGTGGCGGGGAAAACCTGCCGTGTCGCACACATTAAAATCGGCATGGCTTCAGAATTCACGTAGAACAGCGTTTCGACAAATCCCTTCGCGGGTTTGTCCCGCAGCAGCGGGATGCGCCACGGCAAATTTGGAAGTCTGCGCTACAAAATCGTGTGAAATATCCGGGATAGGCACAATCAGCCGCAATCCGACGATCCGGTATGGCTCGCACGCACCCGTTACGCGGCTACTCGACGATACAGCCACGCGAGCCGATCGGTGACAGGAACCGCCCACACCAAAACTTACACAACAGCTTAAGCTAGATGGGAAACTGAACCGACCGAGCAACTGCAGTAGAATCGGCCCAAGCTGGTGTCGCGCAGCTTCCCCCAACTGCGCAACTTGATACCCGCGTTAACTCGTGCGCCGATTCGGGCGGCGGCAGTGGATTTTTTTTTGGCGCACGGGTTAAGGGCGAAATTGACCTGGGCAAGTTTTCTCCGTCAATTCTCTGCAGAATGCAGGCCACCAGGGCCGGCGCGGAACGTTACGGCCATACGGTCGGGGTCGGTCGGCAAGCCGGTCGTGCAGTTCCACAGGCATGCGCCGCAGTGAACACATTTCTCGCGTTCAAACCGCGGGACACCATCTTCACCAGGCGTGATTGCCTGTCCGGAACAAACCTCGACACAGAGCTTCGTAGCGCACCTGCGGCACAGCTCCGGATAGAGAAACAAGACGTGATCAGCGTAACCCGGTGGTGCCTGCACTTTGCCACCGAGCAGGAGCGCGTCCTGATGCGAGACGAGCAATTGGCCGTCGTAGGGAATCGGCGGCCAACCAGCACGTTCCATGAGCGCGTCGTGCGCAGAAACGCCGCGGCCGTAACAATCGTCGCGAATCTTGCGCACTTCGTCAGGTGGGATGCGGCCGCGAAAGTAATCTTCGAGCGATGGGAGGCGCTGCCACGGACGCAGCGGTTTGCCAGGCCACGCAACGCGTCCCTTGCTCAAACCGGTGAACAGCATCCCCACTATACCCTGAACAAAACTGCGTTGGAACCCGTCACGTGATTTTTCGGCGATGCGCGTTTCGTGTTCAAGCCAACTGGCGCGCCGGCGTTGCACATAAGCCGCTTCAAGATTTTCTTTCGTGAAAGGCCTGCCAGCTTTGAGTAACTCAACTACGGCCTCAGCGAGCTGCACTCCTGTTGCCCAAGCTTCGTCCACACCTGAGCCGGTGAGCACGTTCGTGCTGCCGCTGCCTTCGCCGATGCGTGCGTAGCCGTCGCCCACGAGAAACGGCTCGCCGTGTCGGCCGGATTCGCCGAGCGTCTTCGCGCCCCAAGAGCGGAGCTTGCTGCCCTGTAGGTAACGCCAGAGATACGGGTGTAACATCCAATGTTGCAGGTAGCGATACACGGTGCGCACCGGGCTGTCGAACCACGATGGCACGAAGATGCCCAGTGACGCGATCCGGTCCGGATGCACATAGAAAAACCCGAAAATTTCGGGTTCGGGATACCCGAATGTGTGAATGACCGTGCCCGGCTTCAGAGGTGTATCTTCAGGCAGGTCCACCACGAATTTCATGCCGATGGCCCAGTCATGAGCATAATGCCCGGGCGGGACACCGAACACTTCGTCTAGCTGGCGTCCGACAGCTCCGACCGGACCGTCTCCGACGACTGTCAGAGGAGCGTGGATGTCCATCCCGGGCGCAAAGCTGTCTGAAGGGTTCCCGTTCTTGTCAACCCCCTGATCAAGCAGGCGCACGCCAATGACTTTCTTGTCTTCAATCAATGCCTGTGCAACTGGCATGCCCGGCCAGATTTGAACTGTGCCGGTACTTTGTATTTGCGCGGCAACCCATTGCATGAACTGGCCCAGAGAAAACACCACGCCGTCATGTTTGCGCAGAAACCGTGGCGTCCACGGCAACTCGACGGCATCAAACCTGACGGGCAGCGCAAACTTCAATGCGCGAATCAGTGAATCGGCAACACGCAACGCCAGTGGCCGCCTACTCGCACGTATCGGGTCAAGCATGTAAACGAGCTTTTCATCGGATACCTTTGTGAGTGTGGGTATACCTGCTTGCTCAAGATTCGGAAAAGTTGCGCGCAGCGCGCGCGCACGCGTGACAACTCCGGAAACACCAAACCCGACATCGTCAGCCCGCTCATAACAAATAACCTGGAGTGGTTGCCCCGGGGCGACTTTGCTTTCAATTGCTGGTGACCCGTCCGGATTGAGCAAATGCCCAGACAACGTTGTGAGAAATCCAGCCGTCGCCGGGCCGAAACCGACGCAGACAATGTCAGCTTCAATGCGCTGGCGGTCAACCGCTGCAGTGGGAGATACACTCATAATCTTGTCGGCGCCGCTGCCTTTGGCAGGGCGATAAATCCGGCCTGCTCAAAGTTCCGATCCGTGGTCAACACTTCGCGCAATTTCAACTCGCGCATGACAACAAAGCTGGTGCAATCCGTGAAAGAGAAAGGTTTACGCCGGTATCGAAGGAAAAGTGCGCGCGCTTTCTCAGCCCGCATGAGATTGACAAACGCCCAACATAAGCATGAGTTCCCTTCCGCCTGCCACCACAATCCGTCGGCCGCGTCGAGATCGAGCCGAAATCGAAGCAAAGTCAACGTCTCATCAGCCACATAGTCCGTGGTTATCAACAACCCACTCTGCTCGATCCAACGGTCCCGCACAGCCACCGAAAATTCATGAGCCGGGTCAGCAGCATCGGCCAAAGCAATCCAAGCGTGGGTGTCCGCAAACAGCCGCTTCATTTTCGGTAAATGGGCGGGTCGTGGTCGGCAGCGGAGTGACCGTCTGTGGAGCGCCCCACCGGCTTGGTGTGATAAAGCGGGTCACTTTCAAGATCGTCAGTGGGTTCCGGGCCGTTCTCCCGGGGCACGATCTGAAACGCTGGTCGGCTGCGGTACAGCACCGTGAAACGCGCGCCGCGCCGCACCTTTTCCACCAACTCCGGCAGCGACGCCCGCAACTGTTTGGCGTTGATCGTGGCATTCACAGAAAGTTCATCTTAAGTTGAACTGCGCGCTTGTCAATCGTCTCGGGACCGAGCTGAAGCCGAGGCAAACAATGTCGGTGGCAGTGTGCGTTCAGGCACCGTTTGGAAATGCTCAGATTCCACACTTCCTGCACAGCCCGCACGTAGTGGTGGTTCAAGCAAGGAACCGCAGTGGCCGGAGCCACTTGTGTGCGGCGAATCAAGCGAAGTTCACAAGCGACGCTCTGCGAACGCTTTTTCGGGGCAAGTGCGGAGCGCACATGTACACCGACACACCAGCCATATGCTGTGCAGTTCAGAGTCAAGGTCGCCAAACGTTGCGCCGCCATCCGCCTCGAGGTCCGGCCAAGGAGTTGCGGGACACAAATTGCTTATACACCGATTGTGGATGCACCGGCCAGCTTTGCCTGTCTTGACCGTAGCTTCCGCTGTACCGGTGTATTTGAAGGTGAACTTTGAGATGCTTGCTCATCTGAGCCTTGTTGAATCGCCAAGCGCGCAAGCAGCACGTACCAGAGGAAGTGATGTTGGGCGCGGTTTGATCAGGGGAGGTGGCGTGGCTGGCAACTTTCGTGACGACGAAAGAGTGTCAACTGCGGCGTTTACCACCATGAACGATCGCAACAGCAATGCGTGCGGCACAACCCGTTGGTTGAACAGGTTGGTGCTGACAAAATTTGCTGCTGGACTGGTTTTTGAAGTCCTCGCCGGCCGTATGTGCGGCAAGGCGGACCTGCAGATTCCTTTACCCAATGTCTTTGTGGTAATTCTGAAGCGATTTCACCCCGGCTTTGCCGGTGCGTGACTCGGCAATGCCTACCACAGAAGCACGCGCTGCAGCCACAGTTGTGATGTAGGGCACTTTGTATTTGATGGCAGCCTTCCGAATGTACGCGTCGTCAAACTTGCTGCTCTTACCCACCGGCGTGTTGATCACCAGATCAATCTGCCCGCTCTTGATCTCATCCACGATGTTCGGCCGTTGATGCTCGTGCAACTTGAAACTGCGTTCGCACTGCACGCCGTGTTTGCGAAGGAATTCGCACGTGCCCTCGGTGGCTTTGAGCTTGAACCCTAACTCGGCAAACTTGCGCGCCACCTCGACAATCTGCGGTTTGTCGCGGTCAGTGACGGAAATGAACACCGTGCCATGCATTGGCAACGGCCCACCTGCGGCTTCTTGGGCTTTGTAGTAGGCAAGGCCGAATGTCGGAGCCAGGCCGAGCACCTCGCCTGTCGAGCGCATCTCGGGGCCGAGCACAGGGTCAACCTCGGGAAACATATTGAAAGGCAAAACAACTTCTTTAACACCAACGTGCGGAATGTTTTTGCGCTTAAGGCCCAAGTCTTTAAGTTTGGCGCCGAGCATGAGTTGGGTTGCAATGCGGGCCATGGGTATGTTACACACCTTGCTGACCAACGGCACGGTGCGAGATGCGCGCGGGTTGGCCTCAAGCACATAGACCTTGTCGTTACAAATGGCGTATTGGATGTTCATCACCCCAACCACACCTAACTCACGCCCGATCCGCAGTGTGTACTCTTCGATTGTCTTGATGTGCCGCTCCGGCAACGTAACAGGTGGGATCACACAAGCCGAATCGCCGGAGTGAATCCCGGCCAGCTCGATGTGTTCCATCACCGCCGGCACAAAGGCGTCCTCGCCGTCAGCAAGCGCGTCGGCTTCAGCTTCAATCGCATTTTCGAGGAACCGATCAATCAGGATTGGCCGCTCAGGCGACACGTCCACGGCTTTGGCAACGTACTCACGCAGCATTTCCTCGTCGTGAACGATTTCCATTGCGCGGCCACCAAGCACAAATGAAGGCCGGACCATGAGCGGATAGCCGATCCGCGCAGCAACGGCCTTGGCCTCGTCGAAGTTGCTTGCCATGCCGGATTCGGGCATCGGTATGCCCATTTTCTCCATCATTTTGCGGAACCTGTCGCGGTCTTCAGCCAGGTCAATCGTGTCGGGCGATGTGCCGAGCACTCGCACACCGGCAGCCTCGAGTGCCTTGGCAATATTGAGGGGTGTCTGCCCGCCGAACTGTACAACTACACCTATGGGTTTTTCCTTTTCGTAAATGCTGAGCACGTCTTCGACCGTGATTGGCTCGAAGTAAAGCTTGTCAGAGGTATCGTAGTCGGTTGAAACAGTCTCAGGGTTACAGTTCACCATGATTGTTTCATACCCGGCCTCACGCAGCGCAAATGCACAATGCACACAGCAATAATCGAACTCGATACCCTGCCCGATCCGATTCGGCCCACCACCAAGCACCATGACCTTCTTGCGGTTGCTGGTGGGCACGCGATCGGGCGCGTTATACGTCGAGTAATAATAGGCCGCATTTTCAACCCCGCTGACCGGCACAGCATCCCACGCCTGCACAATCCCAAGCCGCTGCCGCTGCTGGCGAATGTCCGACTCTGGTACGCCTAGTAACTGGCTCAGGTACTTATCGGCAAACCCGTCTTTCTTGGCACGCACAAGCAACTCGTCCGGCAACAACATGCCCTTGTACTTGAGAATTTTTTCTTCAAGCTCGACCAGCTCTTTCATCTGTTGAATGAACCACGGCTTGATGTATGTCTTGGCGTAGAGCTGCTCGACTGTTGCGCCTTTGCGCAATGCCTCGTACATGATCCATTGCCGTTCACTGGAGGGTTCATTGAGCATCTGCATCAGCTCAGAAAGCGATTTTTTGTTGAAATCTTTGGCAAACCCGAGGCCGTACCTGCCAAGCTCAAGCGATCGAATCGCCTTTTGAAAAGCCTCCTTGTACGTCTTGCCGATGCTCATTACTTCGCCCACAGCACGCATCTGGGTACCGAGCTTGTCTTCGGCGCCTCTGAACTTTTCGAACGCCCAGCGAGCGAACTTGACCACAACATAATCGCCCCAAGGTGTGTATTTATCGAGTGTGCCCCCACGCCAGTACGGTAGCTCATCCAGTGTTATCCCGGCTGCAAGCTTGGCCGAAATAAATGCAATAGGGAACCCGGTTGCCTTTGATGCCAGTGCTGATGACCTGGATGTGCGCGGATTTATCTCGATAACCACCACGCGCCCGGTTTTCGGGTCGTGTGCGAACTGGATGTTAGTGCCACCAATTACACCAATGGACTCGACGATCCGGTACGAATATTCTTGGAGCTTGGCCTGTAATTTCGGATCAATTGTCAGCATCGGCGCGACACAAAACGAATCACCGGTGTGCACGCCCATTGCGTCAACGTTTTCAATGAAGCAGACGGTGATCATCTGGTTCTTGGCGTCGCGGACCACCTCCAGCTCTAGTTCTTCCCATCCGTAAACCGACTCTTCAACCAGTATCTGCCCGACCATGCTCGCAGCCAGACCGCGGCTTGCCACAACTCGCAGCTCCTCGACGTTGTAAACGTGGCCGCCGCCTGTTCCCCCAAGCGTATAGGCAGGCCGGATGACAACCGGATAACCAATCTCGGCTGCAACTTTTTCGGCTTCCTCGACACTGAACGCAGGTGCACTGCGCGGCATTTCGATGCCGAGTCGTTTCATCGTCTCCTTGAAGACAATACGGTCTTCGCCTTTCTCGATTGCATCAGCTTCAACACCGATAATGCGCACACCGTACTTGGCCAGCACACCGGAACGCGCCAACTGCGACGATAGATTTAGACCGGTTTGACCGCCAAGATTAGGCAAAAGCGCGTCTGGGCGTTCTTTTTCGATGATTTGCGTAAGCGACTCGACAGTCAGCGGTTCAATGTAGGTTGTGTCCGCCATACCCGGGTCAGTCATGATCGTTGCCGGGTTTGAGTTTACCAACACGATCTTGTACCCGAGTGACCGCAGCGCTTTACAGGCTTGCGTGCCCGAGTAATCGAACTCGCACGCCTGCCCAATAACAATCGGACCTGAACCGATTATGAGAACCTTGCTGATATCATCACGTCTTGGCATAGAGCAAAATTTAGTCAGATTGACATTAAACTCGCAGCGCGGTTACACATATTCGATTGTGGCTGGCGGTTTCGGTGTCAGATCAAACAGACATCGGTTCACCCCCGGCAACCCGGTTATCCGTTGGCAAAGCCGCTCAAGTTTCGCCCAAGGCAATCGTGTGGCCGTGGCAGTGCGTGCATCACGACTGTTCACGCAGCGGACAACAATTATGTGGCCGAACTCGCGCTTGCCATTGCGGATCCCTGTGGCGCGGTCGTTCAACAAAACTGCGAAGTATTGGAATGCGCCCGTCCCAGCTAGTTCTTCCTCGACAATTGCAGTTGCGCGCCGGACTAGCTGGAGCTTTTCCTCGGTTACCTCGCCCACAATCCGCGCCGCAAGAGCAGGCCCGGGAAACGGTATCCGCTCGGTTATCTCGGGGGGTAAACTGAGCGCACGGGCTACTTTGCGCACATCATCTTTGCGGAGCGTCTTAAGCGGCTCGATTACGGTGTAACCATAGGCCTTGCGTGTGTCTATGCCCATCTGCACAAGGATGTTATGCTGGCGTTTGATGCCTGCGACTGTTTCTTCTATGTCGGTCAGGATGGTGCCGTGGAGCAGGAACCGCGCTTTTGTTTTACGGACTAGCCTGGCAAAAACCTTTGCATAAAAAGTATCCGTGATTGCCTGACGTTTCTCTTCCGGGTCAGTCAGCCCTTTCAATGCACGCAAGAATTCGCCTCGTGCGTCAACAAGCTCGACTCGAATGCCAAGCCGCGCAAAAGTTTCCACTACACGCTGCGGTTCACCTTCACGCATCAGTGCGTTATCCACAAAGAACGTCTTCAGCCGCGCGCCAAGTGCACGATGCCCAAGCACGGTCACAACCGAGCTGTCCACACCGCCACTGAGCGCATTAATTGCGATGCCGTTCCCGACGGTACGCTGGATTTCCTGGACCTGGTCTTCAATGAATCTTGCGTAGTTCATTTAGCTTGCTGAAACTTCGAGAAAATAGAGAACGCTCTGAAAAGGAACTTGACCCGGCTGACGCACCTTGGCCAACCCGGTGAGCCTTTCGCTCAGTCGAGAAATGGACCCAGTTCCAAAGCAAAGCGCGCAGTGCTTATAACCGACACAAAGCAAGCACGCAATCCTTTTCAGCAAAAAACGATAGCAAGCAAAACCCGACAGCCGCCAACAGCCGGAACACAACACCCTATCGCATGCGCAGCAAATCAGTCTCCATTCAGTACGCTGTTTAATAGCGCCAGGCCCAGTTAGACCAGTTGGCAAATGGATAGCAGGATATTCCAACCGCCAACGCCGCCTGTGGCAAAGGTTTGTTACACGACTTCATCCCAGCACACGGATGCACAGCCTTTGGCAGGCAACCGAATCCATACGCCTGGAATTCGAACAAACCGGCTGTATCGACAACATCTGACTGGCCTTGTTATTTCGCCGCTTTGCGACACGGCCTATTTCAGCCAGAAGCTGAAGTACAGGTACATCGCAAGCACCCCAGCTAGAATCAACAATGCCATTAGTTTGTTCCAGATGTCCCAGCTCTTTTTGATCTCTTCTTTGGCCTCTTCGTGGATCGAGCCGTAGGTGAGACCTTTAACCTTTTCAGGGGGTGGCGGGGCCGTCAAATACGAAGCCACAATCATCGCAAGTGCACTCAGCAGAAACAGAATGCCGGTTGCGAATAGGAAGTTAAAATCGCCAATCGCAGCCAGAATAGCTGGCTCGTGTAATTTACCTTCCCCCTTGCCGAAGAAGATTTGCAGGAACAGTTTTATCATGCCGCAAACAAACCCTGTAGCAAGGCCCCAAACTGCGCCTGTGGCATTCAGTCGCGCCCAGAAGACACCCAAGAAAAACACCGCAAAAATCGAGGGAGCCAAATACCCCTGCACACTCTGTAAATACCGGTACAGCCCGCCCTGTGAAACGTGCGCCATCACGGGTATCCATACAACACCGAGAGCCACCACGCTGGCTGTTGCCACACGGCCTACAAACACAAGGTGTTCACCTGACTTGCCCGGCCGGAGCTTTTCGTAAATGTCAATCGTGAACAACGAGGCAGTTGAATTGAACAACGATGCAAGCGAACTCATCAAGGCCGCAAGTAAACATGCCACAATCAAGCCGCGCAGACCTGCTGGGAGCAACTCACGCACCATTGTGGCAAAAACCGCGTCGCCGTCCAGGCTGCCATCTCCTTTCAACGGCAATGCAAGTAATCCTTTCTGGTACAGCGCCCAGCCAATCAAGCCGGGGATCATAAACAGCAATACTGGCGAGAGTTTCAAGAACCCGCCAAACAACGCGCCCCGCCGTGCTGTTGCGAGGTCTTTGGCAGACAATGCGCGCTGGACGATGTATTGATCGGTGCACCAGTACCACAACCCGATGATTGGCGAGGCGATCATCACCCCAAGCCACGGCAGCGCATCCGGATTGAACAAGTCTTTGAGCGTGACCGGACGCCAGAGAGTGAAGTTTGCCGCGTTTGCCTTGCATGTGTTTACCAATTCATCCCAGCCACCCAGCTTGCCCAACCCGACCACTGTGAGAATCAGTGAACCCATCAACATGATGACTGCCTGCGGTGTTGCGGTGTTCAGAATGGCGCGCATCCCGCCGAACACGGTGTAGATGCCGGTTATTATCACAGTCGAAAATGCGCCGACCCAAAAAGCGTTCTCGGGCGAACCGAATGTGTCCGGCAACAACGCCTTGAACACAACAGCGCCTGCGTACACCGTCACGCTCACCTTCGTGAACACATAAGCCACCAGCGACACAACCGACAGAATCAATCGTGCGGTTGGGCCGAACCGTTTTTCGAGAAACTCCGGTATGGTTTTGACTGCGGATTTGTAATAAAACGGCACAAACAACCCCGCCAACACTATTAGACACCAGGCGTGCAACTCCCAATGCGCCATCGCCAAGCCCGTCACCGACGCCTGGCCGGCCAGCCCGACAATATGTTCTGAGCCGATGTTTGAAGTGAAAATCGAGGCGCCAATTACAATCCACCCCGCGTGGCGCCCTGCGAGGAAGTAGTCAACTTCATCCTTCTGGTGGCGTCCATACCACCACGCTATCCATGCTATTAGCACGAAATACAGTCCAATTATCACCCAGTCCAACGGTTGCATACTCTTTTGATTTTGTCGTCGATGTTACAGCTCTGCCGAGCTCGAAATCACGTCGAGCAGGGTCGCCTGCGACCTCATTTTACACTGAACTTGTAGATGATCGTGTTGCGATAGACCTGGCCTGGCCGCAGCACTGTTGATGGGAAATGCGGTTTGTTGGGCGAATCCGGAAAATGCTGCGGTTCCATGCAAAAACCGTGCCGGAACTGATAGACCCAACCCCCTTTGCCTGTGATTGTGCCGTCGAGGAAGTTGCCGCTATAAAACTGCAAGCCAGGTTCGGTTGACCACACCTCCATCACACGGCCGCTGGTTGGCTCTGTCACACGGGCAAGCAGTGTGAGTTTGCCAAGTGGTTTATCGTAAACCCAGTTGTGATCATAACCTTTGCCGAACTTGAGCTGTTCATCGGCCTGGTTAATCCGGGCGCCGATTTGTGTTGGCTTGCGGAAATCAAACGGTGTGCCATCAACCGGACGCAATTCGCCTGTTGGGATCAACGTCGCATCCACCGGCGTGAACCGGTCTGCCGGCATCATAACCACGTGGCCAAGGATGTCGCCCTTGCCGGCCAGGTTGAAATACGAGTGATGCGTCAAATTGCAAATGGTGGGTTTGTCTGTTGTCGCAGTAAAATCAAGCCGCAATGCGTTATCATCGGTCACAGTGTAAACTGCCTTCACTGTCAACTTGCCCGGATAGCCTTCCTCACCGTCTGGGCTGACGTACTCGAGTTCGAGTGCCGGGCCTTCGGGTGTGATATACGACTTTGCCGACCAGACGACCTTGTCAAAGCCTTTGATACCGCCGTGCAAATGATTCGGTCCGTCGTTTTTCGCCAGTTGATATGTTACGCCATCGAGCACGAATTGCCCGTTTGCAATCCGGTTGCCATAGCGTCCGACCAAACACCCAAAGTACGGGTTGTTTGTCAAATACCCGTCAAGATGATCATACCCAAGCACAACATCACCAAGCACGCCATGCTTGTCCGGCACCTTAAGCCATACGACTATCCCGCCGTAGTTGCAGATACCGGCCTCCATCCCCTTCGAGTTGCGAAGCACATAAAGATCAATCGGTGTACCGTCACGCGTTCTGCCGAACGGTTGTTTTGTCACAACACTTACCGGCCGCGGCCCAACGGCGCATCCTGCTAGCAAACACACACAGAGCACACTGCTCACAACCAGTACAAGTTTTCTGACGGTTTTCATGATCAGTTGGTCGAGTGATTTGTTTGTTTTTGTATTTGCTTGATAACGTATTGCGGAACTCTCAGCACTGTACCGTGCCGCGCACCATGTGGAAAACTGACCTGGTGCGACACATCCTGCCAATGCTCAAGATCGGCGGATTTCACAGCACCGTAATACCGTGGTTCGACATAATGGTCAAAGAAAATGTAATAATCGGCCCCAATCCGGATTGCGGACGGCCCTTCGACCCATGTGTTGGTCGAGATTGGCGGGCTGGCTGGACCAAACGGACCGTCGGGCGAATCACCAACGGCAATCCGCAAATTTTTCTTGGGCGGATTGCGCGTCTCGTCCTTGACGATCAGGTAGAACTTGCCGCCTGCAGCAAGCATTGTGGCGTCTATCACATTAAACCCGCCGTCGTAGAAAAGGCGCGACGGAGTAAAGGTGATGAAGTCCTTCGTTGTGGTGCAATAGATGCGGTGGTTCCTGTCGCCGCTGTGTGCAGTCTCGGGAAATTTGCCCGGAACAGTCGAAGACCAAAACACAATCCATTCGCCTTTGTTCGTGTTGTAAAACAACTCGGGCGCCCAGACGTTCTCGGCTCCAGGCTCATGTTCCATCACTGGAATAGCGCGTTGCTCAGACCACTGGAGCAGGTCGCGTGAATTTGCGTACCCGAACGCAGCCGGTTTACCCCAACTGGTTGTCCAGACCAAATGAAACGTACCGTCCGGTCCCAGTGCAAGACACGGATCACGCATCAGTTTGCCCCCAACAACAGGTTCAAGAAACGATTTACCCGGCGGTTTAAGCTCAGTCCATTTCAGCCCGTCCTGGCTCCATGCCAAAAACAAGCCTGACTCGCCATTGCCGCGGAAAAACGAAAACAGATACACCCAATCAGCTTGTGGATCGGTCTGCCCACAAACAAACGCAATGTGCATCCACAAAACACAACAGGCCAATACCGCACCGAACCACAGCCGGTTCATATTGCCAAAACTGCCCTTGCGAATTTTCGATATCATTTTTGCCCGTAATACGCCCCCGGCCCATGCTTGCGCAGGAAATGTTTGTCCAGCAACTCGCGTTGCATCGGCCTGAGCCGCGGATTTAACCGCACTGTCTCTAGCGCAAGGCGCGCAACCTGTTCCAAAACAACTGCGTTCTCGACCGCCTTTGCTACTGTCTCACCCCAGGCAAACGGGCCGTGACTCGCCACAAGCACGGCTGGGACGCTCATCGGATCGAGCCGCTTAAACCGTTCAACAATGACCTTGCCGGTGTTTAGCTCATAATCGGATTTAATTTCGGCTGGGCGCATCAGGCGCGTACATGGCACCGGACCGTAAAAATAGTCAGCGTGCGTCGTGCCGAGCGCCGGGATTTCGCGTCGTGCCTGTGCCCAGACTGTGGCATATAAACTATGCGTATGCACAACGCCACCGATTGCACCAAATGCACGGTACAGCTCGAGATGCGTCGGTGTATCTGAGCTGGGTTTTAGTTCGCCTTCGACAACCTTGCCATCCTGTAGCGACACGACCACCATATGCTCGGGTTTCATGCTTGCATAAGGCACACCCGAGGGTTTGATCACCACAAGACCGCGTTGCCGGTCAATCCCGCTTGCGTTACCCCAAGTCTCGATCACCAACCCCTTGGCTACAAGGTCAAGGTTTGCACGCCAGACCGCCTGTTTCAGTTCATCAAGCATCGTGCGATAAAATATCCGGCTCGGTACTCACTTCAATTCGAGCACAACAACCGACTTCGGCGGTAAAGTTGCAACAAAACCGTCCGGTGTAATTTGCGCATCGTTGAATGGGGCGGGTTTAACCGTATCGGGCCGGTCAAACGTGTTATGCGCCGTCATTTCCGCGGCGGTCAACACACGGCCTGTGACAGATTGTGGTTTGGGACCGTTTACCTGGCAGGTGAGAACCGCTGGCCGGGTAGGATTGAAATTGCACAAGCTCACATGCATTGCGCCATCCGCAGCTCTTGAAACCGACACATTCAAAGTCGGGATGCTCCGACCCTGAAACGTGTAGTCCTCACAACGCAGCTCCGAAGGTAAGAACGTTGCGTCATGATGCACTGTGTACATCTCAAACACGTGATATGTGGGTGTGAGGATCATTTTTTCCTTGTCTGTGAGAATAACTGCCTGAAGCACATTCACCATCTGGGCTATGTTGGCCATCTTCACACGGTCACAATGCTTGTTGAATATGTTCAAAGTCAAACCGGCAACCAATGCATCACGAAGCGTGCTCTGCTGATATAAGAAGCCCGGATTTGTTCCCGGCTCGACATCGTACCATGTACCCCATTCGTCCACGATCAACCCTATCCGGTTACGCTGGTCGAGCTGATTCAACACTTCCTTGTGCCGGGAGATGATCGTGTCCATTTCCAGTGCACGCCGCAGCGTTGAGAACCATTGATCTTCGCCGAACTGTGTGGCGGACCCTTTTCGATTCCAGTTGCCGGTCGGCAGTGTGTAATAGTGCAGTGAGATGCCATTCATCCAACGGCCGGCATTGCGCACCACTACCGCCGTCCAGTTTGTATCCCAGTCATTTGCGCCACAGGCAATCTTGTAAATCCTGTTGCCGCTGTAAGTTTTTACATACGTTGCGTAGCGTCGGTACTGGTCGGCGTAATATTCGGGTGTCATGTTGCCGCCGCAGCCCCAGCTTTCGTTGCCGATACCGAAATAAGGTAGGCGCCACGGCTGTAGCCGCCCGTTCTGTCGCCGCAGATTTGCAAGCGTTGAGTCCGAGTCACTTGTAATGTACTCGACCCACTCCATCATTTCCTGCGGTGTACCACTGCCGACATTACCGCAAATGTATGGTTCGCACCCGAGCTGCTCACACAGGTCGAGAAACTCGTGCGTTCCGAAATGGTTGTTTTCGATCACCTGACCCCAGTGCGTGTTAATCCTTGCGGGCCGCGTTTCCCGTGGTCCAACACCGTCCTTCCAGTGATATTCATCGGCAAAACAACCACCCGGCCAACGTAACACCGGTACCTTGATTTTCTTGAGCGCAGCCACAACATCATTTCGGATACCGCGCGTGTTTGGGATCGGGCTGTCAGGCCCAACCCAAATCCCCTCGTAAATGCACCGGCCCAAATGCTCCGCAAAATGGCCGTAAATCGTCCGGCTGATCGTGTTTGTCCCGCGATCAGCATGGATAACCAGTGTGTTTGTGGTTGGGCGTTCACCGGGCGCAACCTGGGCAGTCCCGACTGACACCGCCACAACTGCACTCGCCAAAAGCGACCCAACCAACGCGACCCGATTTATTGCAGCCTGAATGTTGTTCATCGAAAGCATGGTACAAGTTTTCATTTTCGTTGTTTATCGCGGATTTCAATGAGTTTCTTCATCACGTGATACAGGTTACCATTCCAATCTTTTGTGCCAAAAGCGTCATGCAACGTCTTGTAAAGCGCGTAAAGCTCGCGATACACCGCGTGTGCAGCCGGGTCAGGCTTGAACACGTGCGGTTTGAGGCCGGTCATTGCCTGCTGCGCAGACGCATAATCCGGATATACACCCGCCACAACTGCGCCGGCAATCGCCGCACCCAAAGCGCACGTTTGTGAAGAGCGCGAAATTTTCATCGGCCGACCGATCACATCCGCATAAATCTGCATCACAAGCGGATTTTTCTCGGCTATGCCGCCGCAATTTATGACATCCTGGACCTTCACGCCGTATTCTTCAAACCGATTGATAATTGTCAACGCGCCAAATGCAGTCGCTTCTATCAGCGCGCGGTATATCTCTGGGGGTGTGGTGTAAAGTGTCTGGCCGATCAACAGCCCAGTCAACCGCTGGTCAACAAGTATCGTGCGATTGCCGTTGTTCCAGTCAAGCGCAAGCAGGCCGCTCTCGCCCGGCTTGAGCCTGGCGGCGCCCCGAGTCAATTCCTCGTGCGACCCGAGTTTTTTGCCGCCGGGCTGAACGTAGTTGACAAACCAGTTAAATATGTCGCCTACGGCAGATTGGCCGGCTTCCAATCCCCAATACCTCGGCAAAATGCTGCCGTTGACAATGCCGCACAACCCGGGGATATCAGCCAACGGTTTGTCAACCGGCCATACCATCATATCGCAGGTGCTTGTGCCGATGATTTTGACGAGTGTCCCAGGCTTGATCCCAGCGCCAACCCCGCCCAGGTGCGCGTCAAATGCACCAACTGCAACTGGAATACCGGCGGGTAATCCGGTGCGTTTCGCCCATCCATCGGTCAATCTGCCAACTGCACGGTCAATTGTGTATGCTTTTGGCCGAAGCCGGCTGCGTAGCTGACCGAGCTTCGGATGCAGTTTCGACAGGAATTCGGTGTCCGGGTACCCGCCCCAATCATCATTGTACATTGCCTTGTGCCCCGCAGCGCACACGCCGACAGTCAACTTGTCCGGATGTTCCGTGCCGGTGAGCATCGCAGGAATCCAGTCCGCGCACTCGACCCATGTGTAGGCTGCGTCAAACACCTCGGGCGCAGTCCGCAGACAATGCAGGATTTTGCTGAAAAACCATTCGCTCGAATATGTGCCGCCACACTTTGCCAGGTAATGCGGCCTGATCTGACGCGCAAGTTCGGTTATCTCGCCTGCTTCGGCCACGCCGGTATGGTCTTTCCAGAGCCACGCCATTGCAGCCAGATTTTTTGCAAACCGCTTGTCGAAAGCCAACGGCCTGCCATTGCGGTCAACTGGGATCGGTGTACTGCCGGTCGTGTCAACGCCTACGCCCACAATCTGCTCGGGCTTGAACCCGCGCACATTACGTTTTGCATCGGCGAGCGCTTTTTTGATTGTGACCTCAGCGCCTTTGACATAGTCAGCCGGGTGTTGCCGCGCTAGGTTCGGGTCGCGGCTCAAGATTACACCGTCTGTGCCGTGTTCATATCCCCAGACTGCAGTGCCGACTTCGCGCCCGGTTGCAGTGTCAACAATCAGTGTACGCACCGAATTTGTGCCGTAATCAAGTCCGATTGTGTATTTTGACTTCGTGCTCATGTGTCAAACGTCGTGTCTATTTTTTTGAAAAACTGCGCTTTGAAAAGCTCGAAACCGCTTCTGACCGTTCAAAGCATAACCTGTGCGTTAGTCATGTTTTCCATAGTTGCACGGGTAAATCTGCCGCACATATTCAAATGCCCACCTCGCCACTCATCAGCATTGGATCAAAACCTTTACCACATGATCGCCGTATTCGGCGTTCAATCGGAACGCATCGGCTGCCTGCTTCAACGGAAACCTGTGCGTTATCAAATCACCAAGCTTCAGTCGCCCGGATTCGACCAGTTGAATTGCGCGCGGATAGCAGCGTTTCATGCGCCGGCTCAACACAATTGTGAGTCCTTTGCGCCTTGCAACCGAGTGCGTCAACTCGAGTCTGTCGTCCCGCGGAATACCAACCAGCACAACGCGTCCACCCGGGCGAACGATCTGCGCTGCCTGATCAATTGCATCGCCGCCCCATGCAGCTTCAATTGCAACGTCCACACCCGCGCCATGTGTCAGGTCCATAATCTGCCGGACTGGGTCGCTCTTGTGTGGGTCAATCGGCACACCACCCCATTTCCCTGCAAGCTCGAGCCGCCATGGCAGTTTCTCGCTCACATACACCGGGCCGGCGCCAGCCAACTGGACCAGCTTCAAAATCAGCAGGCCGATAGGCCCAGCACCGATGATCGCAACGCTCTGCCCCAGTCGGACTTTGGCAAGATCAACCGCATGAATTGCTACACCGAGCGGTTCGAGTAACGCTGCAGTTTCATCGTCTATCCCGTTTCCAACCGGAAAACAACAGCGCGCGGGCATTAGTATCCACTGGCATAAACTGCCGTTGTCAGGATACACACCGCAAAACCGGATGTTCCGGCACAGGTTCGGATTGCCCGCTTCGCACATGTCACATCGCTCACAAGGCTGAGCAGGATCAACCGCAACACGCGCCCCGCGCCGTAGCGGGCGGCTAAACCCGTCGAGCGCGTCCGGTCCCACAGTCTCCACAGCGGCTGAAAACTCGTGCCCGAGAATCAAAGGCGTATGCACGGTCGTTTCTCCAATCCGACCTTCCAGGTAAGAGTGCAGGTCACTGCCGCAAATCGTGGTAACCCGCACGCGCAACAGTGCCTGCCCGTGCCCGGGTTTGCCCGGACGCGGCACATGTTCAATCCGCAGGTCAGCCGGCCCGTGCAATCTCGCCGCCAGCATCAAATCTTTAGATGCTGCTGTTGTTTTGTTTCTGGCTGCTCGCATTGGATCAAGCGGTCGGCACACGAATCACCAAAAATGAGTGACGCGGCAAGTCCAACATGAACCTGAGACCGTCTATGCGGACCGGCCAGGGCTTCGGCACAACACGATCCGGCCGGTCAAAATCGTTGACGTCGCTCAACTGCTCGGCTGTTAACAACGTGGCCCGCGCCCTGGCTTTGACACTTCCGAGCCCGTCGAGTTGTACCTGAACCGATTGCAAATCCGGCGTTGCATTGACCAGCTTAAGGATCACGTCGCCAGTAGCGGTGTCTCGGGTTGCACTGGCAAAAATGCCGCCGTAGCGCGGCAGCGGCACATCAACCGAATGCACAAGCTGCCCATCAATGTAACAGTTAATACGCGGCCCGCGCAGCTCGATCCGCAAGTCATACCATTTACCCTCCTCGATTCTGCCCGGGCGTTCCGCAACCGGTTGGTCCTGCTGGCCGAGCCAAGATACCAAGGTGTGCTTGGAGTTGTCATTGCAACCCAGATTCCATTGAACACGACAGCTCTGCGGCCCGTTGCGTACCACAATCACAACCCCTTCCCTGCCGGCAAGCTTGCGCACCTTGAGCGATAGTACGTAATCGCTCCAGCATTCATTCCCAATAAATGCAATTGCAGTGGCCGCAGGATCACTTTGGCATAAAACCCCGTCTTTCGCATCCCACCTGCCTTCGCGTGGCAACTGCCAACCTTCCGTGTCGTAGCTCGTGAAGCTGCTCGCATACAACACCGCACCTGCTCTGGCGACCTTGATATCCTTGAACTCCGCAGCCGCATGGGATGTGCCCAGACCGATCCCGCCAGTTGCACTGTGCGGCACAGTGGGATCCCCATCAACTCTCACAGGCAAAACAACGTCGCCGCGGTTCAGGCTAAACAGTTGTTGCACATAGTAATTTGGCGTGCGAACCACACGCAGGTTATCGAACCAGATCAGATTCGGTGTCCATTGCCACGCATCTGCATGCGCCAAAAGCGGTGCGTAGGCCGCCATGCACACCACATCGGCATTGCGCTCCAGCCCGGTCATGAAAGCTGCTTCAGCAAGTGCACATTCGAGGTTGTTTTTATTGTGCACGTTGACCAGACCGACACTTTGCGCGGCGTATTCGCCAAAGAAGACCTTTGGCCCGGTCCTGTCGTAATCATCGAACCGTGTTGCACTTGTAAAAAACCAGACCGGATTTGCGTAACAATGTTGGTCAACAATATCTGCCTTAAGCTCCACAAGCTTCGGCCAAAGAAATTGAAACCGTTCGTCAGATGGTGCAGGACCGGCTGCAGCAATCAACTTTATCTCAGGATGCTTTTCTTTGAGCACCTTGTGAAAACGCACGTACCGTTCGATGTATTGTGGTCCCCATTGCTCATTACCGATGCCGATCATCTTCAGATTGAACGGTTCCGGATGCCCCATTGCGGCGCGTTTTGCCCCCCAGATGCTGTTGGTCGGGCCGTTGGCAAACTCGATCAGGTCAAGTGCGTCCTGGATGAACGAGTCAAGCTGGTCAACAGGCACAAGCTCGCCTGAGTTGAACTGACAGGCCATGCCGCAGTTGAGAATCGGCAAAGGTTCGGCTCCGATGTCTTCGGCGAGTTGAAAGAACTCAAAGAAACCCAGACCAAAACTCTGGAAATAATCCGGCGTTGGCCGGTGTTTAAACTCGTAGTTCCAGCGGTTGATCAGCAGTTTGCGTTCTTCGACCGGCCCGATTGTGTTTTTCCACCGGTACCGTTTGTCCAGCTCGCTCCCCTCGACTATGCATCCGCCCGGGAACCTGAGAAATCCCGGTCTCAACGCGGCAAGCGCCTCTACAAGGTCAGCGCGTAACCCCGGCACACGGCCCTTCCACGTGTTTCGTGGGAAAAGCGACACCAAGTCGAAGTCGGCCACGCCGCGTCCTGACAATATTATATTGAGCCGGGCACGCGAATCTGTTCGACTTGGTTGAAGGGTCACTTTCACCCTGCACCAATCCGGCTTTAACCCGTTCAACCGCTGCTCGGCCAATGTTTCGCCGTTTGCGCCGACAAGCTCGACAGTGACAACCGCCGCACCCGAAACCAGCCGGACACAAACTGAAAACTCGTACAATTCACCTCCGCGCAACCCGATCCCACGAAAACCTTCATTGCAAAGCCCGATTGGGTGCTCGGTCTCACTCCGAATTCGCACATAATGCGGGTTCGCAGGGTGAACCGGCGCCTCGGTCCGCACCGTAACATCACCACGCGCGTTGCTGGGCCGGATCATAAACCAACCACTCAACGGCTCGGGGAACTCGAACCCACCGTTCTTGACTAGCTCAGCGTACAATCCACCGTCAGCACCAAAATTAATGTCTTCGAAGAATATCCCCCACATCCCCGGGTTCACCCTGCCTGTCGGTCGGTCAACCTGTACCTTAATGTTCGTCATCTCTTCGCCTATTGCGGTCTCAAGCACAACGTGTGTCGGAATTCCCATCTAGCCCGCACTTTCATCGCACCAGTCGTTATGCAGCGCCAGTTTCCTGGCCGCTCGGGGCAGTTTCATGTGTTACAAATCCACGAATCCTCTCGTTGTAGTATTTGTCAGTTATGAAGTACCTGAACATCAACAGCCCGACCACAAGATGAAACACGCCGGGTAACACAGTCAACAACAACGCCAGCCCCTTCAATGTGTAGGCGTCGCCAGGCACAGCCGGTTCGTACACCTTGTCCGCAACGTAATTGAAGTGGGTTAACAGCCAGCCGACCATGCCGGCGGCGAGGCTCATACCGACCTTCTGACACCATGAAATTGCGCCAAATGCCATGCCTGTGACGCGCCTGCCGAGCTTCACCTGGCCGTAGTCAACCGCCTCGGAAATAATTGACCAAAAAACCGGTCCCTGGAGATCAACAATGAAATTGATGAGGAAATAGAAGGCAAGTGCCATGCCGATATTGGCCAGCGAAACGTCGCATGCAACAATCAACCAGTACATTAAAATGCTCAATACAAACGTGCCGAGCTGCGACCAGCGAAACAGTTGGATCTTGCAAAACCGCTTCGTAATCCATGTCGAGGCGACCATGGCAAGGATGTTCCCTAGCAAGCCGACAAGCATGAAAGCCGGTAAAAGCCGTCCCTCGCGCCCGAACTTAAGGAAATCCAGCACATCTGATACCCACCCCGTCGTAAGGAACTGCAGCTCGGCACCGCGCAAGTAATATTTTGCATAGTGAAGCGCAACCGAACCGCGCATTACATATCCGATTGTGCCTATGACACATACCGCAGCCAGGATCAGCCATTGGTCATTTCTAAACAGCACACGCAGTTGCTCACCCAACGGTTGGCGTTCTGTCTTGTGATGGACACGCTCGGTGGTAGTAAAAAAGCAAAACAAAAAAAGCAACGTTGCCATTGCCGCCATAATCCCCATGGCAACCTGGTAACCCCTGGCAATTTCTTCCTTGGGCCAGCGCTGCGCAAATGCAGGTACAAACACTGTTACCATCAGCGCGGCGACTTTTGCAAAAAACAGTCTGTAGCCGTTCGCAGACAAACGCTCTTTCGGGTCCGCAGTAAGCACTGCCGGTAATGAAATGTACGGGATGGTAACAGCCGTAAAGCACAGCATCATCAGCATGTACGTCACATACGCCCATAGAAGCTTACCCGTGTAGGACAGGTTCGGCGTGGTGAAAACCAGCATCACGGATATCCCAAATGGCACGGCAAATATTAGAAGATACGGCCTGTACCGCCCCCAGCGTGTCGTGCGGCTGTCGGTGAACATGCCCATACCAACATCGGCAAAGGCATCAATCAGCCGCGGGATCAACTGCAGCAGGCCAATGTGCGCAACATTAAGTTTGTAAACGTCCGTGTAAAAATATGTGATCACAAGCGCAAGAGACGACCACACAACGTTTACGGCTGCGTCGCCTGCGCCAAACCCGATCTTCTCCAAAACACCTAGCTTCTGCGTTTTCATTATTACCCTGCCGATTGCTGCATCTGCTGCTGTTTACTGCCGCTGGAGCATTTTTGCTTTGCAGGTTTTGCTGAGTCCGTCTGCCGCGAGCTGTTTCGCGCCACGAAAACCTTACTTGATCACAACGCTCTGATATGCGTACAGCGCATTTTCGTCCACTACCGGCCAACCTTGATCATCCCAGTTTATCTCGGCAATTTTCAGCTTTTGCAGTCCGCCATCTGCAACTTCGTAAGCGTGAAAAACGATGTAATCTTTGCCGTCAATTGTGTATGCACTGTTGTGCCCTGGACCGGCCCAGTCGGCGTTACCCGCCAAAACCAGCGTGCCGCCGCCCTCGGCCATGCTCTTGCCTTCCCTGTCCAGGTATGGCCCCCTGATGTTCTTCGAGCGGCCCACCACGATCCTGTACGTGCTGTCTTTGCCGCGACAACACAAACCCCAGGACACAAACAGGTAGTAGTAATCGCCCTTTTTGAAAATGAACGGACCCTCAATCTCAGCCGGCCCGGGCCGACGATCATCAACTAGAACCGACCGCTCGCGCTTTGCAATCGAGTACCACTCCTGCGGCTCGGCAACTTTGGTCAGGCTCAGGTCAAGCCTGACAAGTTTTATGCCTGCCCAAAACGAGCCAAAACACAGCCACGGTGTGCCTGCCTCATCGAAAACCACATTTGGGTCTATTGCATTCCACAGGTCGCGATTTGGCACTGACCTGAGAACAATGCCGCGGTCGTCCCAATGGTAATCGGGCGAGTCGGGGTCAAGCGTTCGGTTTACCGTCACGCCAATCGCCGAGCTGTTCTGCCCGTGCGAAGATACAGCGTAAAACAGGTAAAACTTGCCTCCATGACGTATGATGTCCGGCGCCCATACGTGCCCGTTAAAAAGCGGCGCAACACTTCGCGCCCAGGCTGGATCACCCGGAAAAACGCGCCCGCCCAACCGCCAACTTTTCATATCCTTTGAACAGTAAAACGTTATCCCCGGGCCCGAGCTGAACAGATAATAAGTGTCGCCCTCCTTGATAAGTGCTGGGTCATGAATGCTCACCTGCACGGACCGTACTTCAAACTGGCTTTGCGCAGTTACAGGTACAGACATACCTTCGGCAATGGCGGAAACCGTGTTTGTGATTGTTCCAACCGCCATTGGCAGGATGGTCACCGTCATGCGCGCAGTGTCAGTCCCTTTTATCTCGGGAAACGAAAAAACGACAGATACATTTCCACCGGAAATTTCCGGTTGCACCGAGTAGTAATTGCTTGCAACAACGAACTGTACCGTGGCCGGGAACGTATCGGTCACAACCACGTTGCGGGCGGACGTTTCGGATAAATTTTTGACTTCGATTGCATAGGTCAAACTGCCCGTAATGATCTCGCGGTTGGCCGGATTAAGCACCGACACAGCAAGCTGGCCCGGGAGACTTGCCAAATGAAAAACACAAACCCAAAATGCAAGCCCGCAAAGTAGCCTCGGAACAAACCTGCGAAAATAAAGGCTGCCAACCGCACGACTCGCCGATTCAGACGGTTTCATAAGCAACAACGCGTTTTTATTCCTATTCCATTCAAAAGCAAGCGTGGTAACTTGCCCGGCCTCCGCTTCAAACCAAACCTAATACCAGAAGAGACAGGCACAGCCGCCTGTCTCTTCTGAGTAAAACCTGCACTTTACGCCAAATGGCCTGTGTCGGTTAGCGCGAACGCCCACGAAGATAAAGCGCGCCAATCAACCCGGCCAATCCAAACAACCCAATCACTGACGGCTCGGGTACCAAAGCAATCACCGCAGTTCTACCGGGGAAATCGTCCAGACTGGTGACAACAAGTGTGCCACCACCACCGTATGCTTTGATTATTCCCCTGCTGATCCAATCCGAGACGGTGTTTTCAAATCCACTTGGCAGAATCAGCCAGCCTTCTCGAATGTCAATCAACCTTGTGCTGTCTGAAACCGCATCCACCGTGTTGGCCGTCACGCCACCGCGAATGCTCAAAATCCCGCCATGCAGATATATCTTTCCACCCCACCACATCCAGTTAATATCCACAAAAGCAGGCTCAGTTGTGGGGTCCCCGTACATGTTCAGCACTACGCCCGGCCCGCCATTCCACCACCAGTTATGTCCCAGCGCGATTCCCTCGCCCGAGTAATATGAGTTCGCGTACATATTGATCACGCTTGGATTGTCCACCGCTCCGACTGGTGCAACGTACCACTTGATGCTCAAGCTGCCGTAAATGTTGAGAACCGACCCCCACTCGGGCCCGAAAAGTGTCGGATATGTGGTATTCTCACCAAACGTAACAGAATCTACATCGCGAATTGTCACTGTAAATCCGCCCGGGATTTGAACATCTGCGTCATCCGAACCCGGCGGGCCATATCCACCAATTCTCAAGTTTTCCCAGTTCTGACCTGTAACCCACAGGCCGTCACCGCCAGCCCCTGTCCACCGAACATCAGGCCATGCTACGGCGCTGAGCGCCCACAGCGTTGCACATGCAATTGCAGCCAACGGATAGAATTTTGCGAGCTTCATATGTTTCATCCTTGGTTAGTGTTAAGCTGTCCTGGATCAACTATTTGCCATTTCAACCACTGCTCTTCGCTTTTGCAACTCGGCCACACAACCGACAAAAGCAGATTCATTATTAGGAACTCCTACTCACAAAGCAACGCCAAATTGCGCAAAAGATTCGCCAAAAAACGTTCACCGCTAGGTCATTTTTCAACCGGAATTCGCAGCATATTCAGCGACCAAGCCGGTAGCAGGTAGGTAAACTGTGCCTTACCAACGTTAACCGTCTGTTTGCGTGGCACGACTTTGTCAGGGTGCTCGACCGAGTTTTCGTCATCCGGACTTGCAGAACTCAGCACAATTGCCGTGCCGATCTGCCCGACATTTTTTGCACCAGCCAGCTTGATTTCAGTAGCCAAAGGTCGGCTACCTGAATTTACCGCAGCAATTACTATCTCACCAGTTCTAGCATCGCGACCTGCAGCCGCGTACAAAGCGCGTGTTGGTTTACAGGCGGCTTCTTGGACAAGTTTACCATCCAGATAACACTTCACCGTTGCGTCCTTGAGTTCGATCCGGATCTCATACCATCGGCCTGTTTCAACTCGGCCAGGGACAAACGGCGCTGTTGCACCTGGCACTTCCAAACCGTGCTGCGTGTTGTTCCAACCGCCTATGTTCCACCAACTGACCGCGTCAGGGTGCTTGTGCGCAAAACTGATTAGGAAACCTTCGTTACCGCTTATCTTGCGCGCTTTTAGCGAGAGTGTGTAATCGGTCCAGTTCGTGTCCCCAATAAACGCCCGAACATTTTCCGCCTCGGATGTTTGGCGTAATGCCCCATCCGCAACAGACCATGTACCGCCATGGAGTTCCCAGTCGGAAAACCCTTTGCTGAAGACGCTCTTAAACAATGTCTGCCCGTTTTTAGTGACAATAATGTCTTTGAACTCAGCCTGTGTTCGCCATGTACCGACGCCTATTCGGCCTGTAAAAGGTTGAGGTGGCAGAAGCGGTGCATCAAGTTGTACCGGCAAGACAACATCCGGCCGGTTTTGGGCGTAGATTGCCTGCACGTGATACGACGGTGACCCATAGGCGTGGGTGTTGTCGAACCAGATCAGGTTCGGTCGCCATTGGACATGCCCGATCTTGGCAAACAGTGGCGCGTATGCGGCCATTACCACCACGTCTGCATTGCGCCACAGTCCGGTTATGTATGCCGCTTCGGCTATTGCAGCTCGAAGGTTGTTCCGGCGATTTGTGTCGTGTGCTGCGTATTCACCGGCAAAAACTTTCGGCCCGGTACGGTCATATGCGTCATAGCGATTATCATTTTCGAAAAACCATTGCGGCGGCCGGTAATAGTGTTCATCCACTATATCGGCTGGTGTACCTGAGCGGAACTTGCCCCATGCAAAATGCCAAAGCGGATCGTCCGGATGCGGCCCAGACGTGGTGATGATTTTTATATCGGGATGTTTGGCCTTGATAGCCCTGTAAAACACGATGTACCTGTCGAAATATTCTTGCCCCCACTGTTCATTACCGATGCCAATGAACTTCATGTTGAACGGTTCCGGATGCCCCATTGCAGCCCGTTTTGCCCCCCAAATGCTGTTGGTCGGGCCGTTGGCGAACTCGATCAGATCGAGCGCGTCCTGAACAAAAGGCTGCAATTGATCAAGCGGCACATATCGCCCGCGCCGTGCTTGGCAACACATGCCACAATTGATAATCGGCACAGGCTCAGCTCCGATGTCCTCGCAGAACTGGAAATACTCGAAGAACCCAAGCCCGTATGTTTGATGGTATTCTGGCGACTCGGGATTGCGCCATAGGTTCAAGTTTTGTTTGCGCTCCCAGATTTCACCGATTGTGTCTTTCCACCGGTACATGTTCTGGAAGTCAGCGCCTTCAACTATGCATCCGCCCGGAAACCGCATGAAGCCCGGCTTCAAATCCGCTAACAACTGCGCAAGGTCAGCACGCAGACCATTGCGACGACCCTTGAAAGTCTCCCCCGGCATCAACGAGACCATGTCCACATCAACCGTACCAGCCGCAGTTGCAAGCAAAACCAGCCGCCCGTTGGTTGTTGTGGCCGAAGAGGTGATCTTTGCTTCGAACCGTTGCCAGTCAGGTTTTAGCCCGCTAATCTTGCATTGCCCAATCTCTTTGCCGGACTCGTCTTCAAGAAGCGCGATTAACTCACCCGAATACCCCGCATTTGCACGGGCATGCACGCCAAACCGATACTGCTTGTTCGCCCTGACAACGATGCCGTCGAAACCGCCATTGGCCACACCGAAACCCTGCCCCGCTGACCGAATTTTAAGGCGCAGGTAATGCGCGTTATTGGCATTGATTGGGTCGGCAGAGGCAACTTCAATTTCGCCATCTGCATTGCGGCTGACCGTACGCCAGCCGTACAGCCTGTTGCGATGTTCAAAAGAGCGGTTTTGCACCAGCTCGGCATATAAGCCGCCATCAGCCGCGTAATTGATGTCTTCGAAAAAGATGCCATGCATTGTTTTTGCCACGGGTATGCCGGGCTGATCCGTCAGGACAACCATTGAGGCCGCCGGCTCACCCCCACTACAAACCCGCACGTACAAAAGGCCAACCATGCAAACAGACAATCCGAATATCTGACTGCTGAATTTCATCATATGATCCTCACTCGTAATTCATCACAAACTTACACGGTCAACGTCGATCACAAACTTAAAATGGCCAACGGCAGAGGCTCTTTCAGCGCTTCGCCAATCGGTAGAAGCGTTGCAATTCGCCAAAACTCACCCGGTACAGCCATGTCGTCTCAGGTAAATCACTCCACACGCCTGGAAGCCCGTCGGTTTCCTGAAGCACGGCACCCGGGTCCGTCCAATACAGAAATGTTTCATCGTCAAATCTGGCTATGTACAATCGCAATGGTTCAGTCGGCTCAGGTGTGGGTACGATGTACACCCGAGTCAGACTCCCCAAATGCGCATTTACCGGGTCGGTTAACTTAACGCGCAGCAGCGTTCCGGGTTGACGCATCCAAGGTGGAATCGGAATGAATTTCCGAATGTCACCCGGGACAAAGTCCAACGTGCCGTTGGTGATCATACCGGCGGGGCTGTCCACAACGAAATTCACTGCAACGTTATTTGTGATAAATGAACTGAGCTGCACAGGAATACTGTTCGAGAGTGACGTCGCATCAAGCCGATTTGTGGGTAGTGCAAACTCTACAAACGTGGGTACCTGCGGCAGCAACTGCAACCGCATCACTGTAAGCGAATTTGCCGGGTAAACATGGACAAAGCTCGTGCCTGCATTTGTGATGGTGCCGCTCACCGGCACAACGCAGTTTGGTTTCTCGAGCGTGTTTTCATCCATCGGACTGGCCGAAGTGAGAACCGACACCGCTGCATTTGGCACCACCGCACTTACACCAGCCAATCTGACCGTTGTGGTGAGGTCACTGTCGGTGCCATTGACGGTTTTGAGTACGATCTGCCCGTAGTTAGAGGCGTAACTTGCCGACGCTGCCAGCGGCACCGTTGCAGGATAACTCACATCGTGAACAAGCGCGTTGTCTAGATAACATTGGATGCGCCCGCCACGCAGTTCGACCCGAATGTCGTACCACTGGTTTGTTGTGACTGACCCGGACACAGCACTGCCCAAGATACTTTTCGCACCGTCCTGGCAAACCTCAATTGCATGCTGTGAGTTGTTCCAGCCACCAATGTTCCACCAGGTCCAGTTGTTGTCATCCAACCGGTTAAAGATGATCAGGAACCCCTCGGCGCCGCTGTCCTTGCGCGCGCGCACGCTCAGGGTGTAATCGCTCCAGTTTGTATCGCCCGTAGTCGAACGACAATCCGTCTGCAGTGCAGTTTGTCTGTAGATGCGGTTTGTGGTTAACCATGTACCGCGGTACACCTGCCAACCTGGTGCACCGGAAGAAAAATCGCTCTGATACAATACCTGGCTGCCTTTGGTTACAACCACGTTCGTAAACGAGGCGCGCGTGTTCCATGTGCCAAGACCGATGTTACCACGCGGTGTTGTAGGATAGCTCACATCATGCACAAGCACGTCGTCCAGGTAACACTGCACACGCAGACCGTTCAGTACTATTCGAATGTCGTACCACCGATTCGTTTCGATTGCGCCCGGCACACGACTGCTCAAGTCAAATTTCCTGCCATTGACACACCACTCGATTGCGTGTTGCGTGTTGTTCCAACCGCCTATGTTCCACCACGCCCAGTTGTTGTCGTCGAGCCAGTTGAACAGGATGAGAAATCCCTCCGCACCCGCAAGTTTGCGCGCGCGTAGCGACAATGTATAATTCGACCAATTGGTACTGCCCGTAGTCGCCCTGCAATCAGTTGCAATCGCCGTCTGCTGGAGCAGTCCGTTTGTTACACTCCAGGTACCGTTATAGAGTCGCCAGCCGTTTGTGCCCTGGCTGACAAAATCGCTCTGATAAAGCACAACGTCGTTGCTCCTGACAACCACGTTGGTAAACTGTACGTGTGTGTTCCATGAACCGAGTCCAATTGCACCCCGGGCAAGCTGATTCGACCAGCCGTCAATCGTAACCGCCAGTGTTACCGGTAGCACAACGTCACCTCGGTTATGCGCAAACATCTGTTGTACATGGTATGACGGTGTGCCGAATGCACGCGTACTGTTGAAGTAAATCAGGTCCGGGTTCCAGTTCTTTGCATCAAGATGCGCAAACAACGGTGCGTACGACGCCATCACAACCACATCCGAGTTGCGTTCTAGCCCGGTCATGAACGCTGCCTCAGCTAGGGCGGCGCGCAGATTCCCATTGCCACAACCAGAAGTAACAGCGTACTCGCCCACATAAATCTTCGGCCCGGTGCGCGGGTACGAATCGTATCGGGCTGCATTGTTGATAAAGAACGCCGGGCTGCTGTAGTAATGCTCATCGCTGATCTCGACCGGGCGTGACGTTGGTAACCCACCCCAGTTGCACGCGATGATTTTCACGTCGGGATAATTGCTCTTGATTGCGTCATAAAACAGTGCGTACCGCTCGTTGTAAGCCGTGCCGCCGTTTTCGTTGCCGATCTGGATGTATTTGAGGTTGAACGGTTCAGGATGCCCATTTGCAGCACGCAAGGCGCCCCAGGTACTGTTGGTTGTGCCATTGGCATACTCAATTGCATCAAGTGCATCCTGCACGTATTCGTCCATTTGTCCCAGGGGCACCACTTCGTTGTGTGCCATGCCGCAGTTGATCACAAACAATGGTTCTGCACCGATGTCTTCGCACATCTGGAGGTACTCGTGCAAGCCGAGGCCGTCGCTAGAAAAATAATTCCAGACTGCGTTCCAGTGCCCCGGCCGGTCTGCAATGTCGCCTACAGTTTTCTTCCATCGGAACGCATTGGTCAAATAATCCCCCTCAACAAAACAGCCACCGGGGAACCTGACAAATGCCGGAGCCAAATTCGTCAGCATCGCTGCAAGGTCAGGCCGCAGCCCGTTTGGTCTGTTCCTGAATGTCCGGCGCGGGAAAAGCGAGACCACATCAAGCCACACCGTTCCGGGTTGCGAAAGCACGATCGCAAGCCGACCTGTCGGGTCAGTAGTACTGGGAACAAGCTCGAGTGCAAATCGTTGCCAGTTTGTGTTCAGGCCCGTGATTGTACCTTGGGCATAAACCTGTGTGCCGTTAGCATTTTCCAACCGCGCAGTCAAACCGCCTGTGAACCCAGATGCGCATCGGGCATACAAGCTCAGGGCATAAGTCTCTCCGGCTTGGAAACTCATGCCCCAATAACCCTGGTTGGCTACGCCAAACGTGCCGGTGCCGGATGAAAATGAGACCCTGGCCGAGGTCGGATTATTTGTGTTCAACGGCATGGCAGTGTCGGCCGTGAAACTGCCTGTGGCGGTACCTGAACTGGTCGGCTGCCAACCGTTGGTGCGAATTGGTTCTTCGAACCCTCGATTCCGCACAAGCTCAGCGTATAGCCCGCCATCACCAGCATGATTGATCTCTTCGAAAAAGATGCCGAAGAGACTTGGGCTGATAGCCACGCTCGGTCGGTCGGCTTGAATAACAATTTCGGCTGTGTTTGCCAGTGCCCGACTGCACAAAACAACCAGCAACGCCACAGCCAAACCTAGCGAGCTATTGTCCCGCGGCAACAAGGTTAGCTCAGTGCTGCGAAGTCTCCGGGTCATAGGTAGGGTTCATCTCCGTGGTTCAGGTTTAACAATCGGCCAACCATCGGCATCCCAATGCAACGGCAAAATCGCCAACGTAGGTGCACCGCCGCGCCGACCGTTGTAAAAGTGGCAACTCAACAGTTCGGTACCGTTGAATTTGCAAATTGCTGCGTGGCCCGGGCCAATAAACGGGCCGTGCGAACCCAACACAAGAGTGCCGCCCCCCTTGAGCATGTCAACACCGTCCTTGTCGAGGTACGGCCCGGTGATCGCACTGCTGCGTCCGACACGGATGTTGTAGGTGCTGTTTGTGCCGCGACAGCACCAACCCAAGTTCACAAACAGGTAGTAGTACTCGCCGTGGCGATAAATCCACGGCGCTTCGATCTGTTCTTTCCATGCCAGCGAGTAAATGGGCGAGTCAGGCGCTACGCGCTTGCCTGTGACAGGGTCAAGCTGGATTAGCTTGATCCCGCTCCAAAACGAGCCAAATGCAAGCCACAGGCTGCCATCTGTGTCACGAAACACAGCAGGATCAATTGCATTAAAGTTATCGGCGGGCGTTGACTGGATTACCGGCCCGCAATCTGTCCAGCAGTAATTCGGGTCGGCAGGATCAAGTGTCGGGTTTGTTGCCAAGCCGATTGCTGAGGTGTTTTTGCCCCAGGTCGAAACCGAGTAATACAGCAGGTACCGGTTCGTGATGAATATGATGTCCGGTGCCCAGAAATGCCCCCGATTACCCGGCACAGCATTGGTTGTCCAAGTGGGTGGAGTCGTGAACACCGGCGGTCCGTTTGTCCAGTTGACGAGGTCTTTTGAATACCGCGACACAATGCCCATGCCCGTGGCAAACAGCCAATAAGTGTCCTTGCACTTAACAATTGTGGACGGGTCATGCACGCGCGTCTGGCGCGCGCCAAGCTGCATAAGAATAGTTTCATCGGATGCAGGTGGATTTGTCGTTTGCTGCGCCCGAGCGGTTGACACCGCAATTACAAGGGCCAAGAAAAAGCAGACTGCACTGGCAAGACCCGTCAGGAGAAAGCGATTCGTTAGGCCGCTCTGACGAGACAACCGCATGCATCCACATTTTGACATCAGCCGCACCCGCAACAACTGCAAGTGTCTCTCATGCAAGCCGCCTGCGGGGTGGTGATCGGCTCGCTGAGCTGTAGCAACCTTTGGCACGGCAACCCATGACGAAAACTGTTCCTCAACAAAAAGCCACCGCAGCACCGGCTGCAAGATACATCCAACCATGCCTAAGCATGGTCGTGCTCGAATAAGCCGGTTTTGAGATTGAAACTCGAAGTTGGTCACGCTGCCAGAGCATTGTTGCGCCGCATTTTTCACGGCAAGGTTAACCTGAAGAACTGGGCCGACGCCGTCACTGGGAGCGTCAAAACCCGTATGCCATTTGTTGTCACCGGCGTATTTGTCAATTGCAACCAAACTGTGCCTGGACCCAGATTGGTTGCCGCATGCAAAACAAATCCGGTCTCGAACGCCGGCCAGCTCAACTTCACACTTTCGCCCACCAGTTCGATTGAAAGCGGCTGCGTTGTAATCTGCTCGACTGGCAAAGGCGTCGAGGCGATCATAACAGAATCCATCTGGCCACCAAAGTACGGGTCTGACCCGAAATGACTTCGTCCGATGTAATTCGCGCTACCGATTATGTCCGACGGCAAAAGATAAAAGCTGTTGTTCACAGCTACAGCACGGCCATTGAGGTAAAGCACAGCCTGTTGACCGTCCAGCACAACTGCAACATGCGTCCAGACGTAGCTCGGCAGCGCACTGGGGGCATCAATAACCCGCTCACCGCCTGCACCGGTAGCTGTAATTGCAAACCGTAATCTGCCGTTGCCAGCGCGTGGTGTCATAAACGCGTACTTGGCCGTATCAACGCCAAAATCAAAAATCCGTTGCCACGCACTGCCGCCGTTCCATTTGACCCACGCTGCAAATGTACACATTGCGCCCACACCGGTCGGCAGGCTTACGTACTGGCCGGCGCCGCTCAGATTTAGCACAGGGCCACGAATCGGATCAGTTGGTGTGGTTGCGCCGCCCATTAGTGTGCCGTTGAACATGTTGTTTGTATCGTTTGCATTGCCATCGAACGGATAAAACGCTACCCAGTCCGCACCCGACTCACCTGGATGGATGTCAACCGAATTTGTTGATTTGCGACCGAGTTGGTCTGCAGCAACAAGCACAATCCGATGGAACCCGTTTGTGGCCTGCTCGCCATCGGTCGGTATTACAAAACTACCACAATCCACACCTGTCAACGGGCCAAGCACAATATTTGTGCTGCCGGCATTGTGAAACTCAACTGTCCACACCAGCCCAGTCACGGATAACGGCACATCGGCATAATCCAATCCGTAGCCCCCAAATGCAATTGTATCGCCCGGCCGATATCGCATTCCGGCTCGCGGCGCAATGATCACAGGTTGCGGCGCGGTGATTTCACTCGGTGAAAGAGGACGCGCGTAAATTCGCACCGAACTGAGCTGGCCATTGAAGTACGGGTCGGCCGCAAACTGGCTACGCCCGAGCCAGACATTGGTCGGGGCAATGTCAGGCACGGTGCCACGCATTGAAGAATTGGTTGCAACAGACACACCGTTGACATAAAGAATTGCACGCAACCCGTCCATAGTAACCGCAACATGCGTCCAAGCGTTTGTTGGCGCAGCAGTTGGCCCGTCCAGCACTTGTTCACTTGCAATACCGTTCGTTGCCAGGGCAAACCGCAACTTACCATTCCCTGCACGCGGTGTGATGAATGCATAAGTGTTCGTCCCGCGCCCAAAATCCAACATGCGCTGCCAATCTGCACCCCCATTCCACTTGAAAACCGTAACAAATGTTTGGCCATTGGCAGCGCCATTTGGCAGTTTCACGTATTGATCCCGGCCGTTGAGTTCAAGCACAGTACCCATTAGCGGATCCAGCCGGATTGCAGGGTTGTTCTGTAGCAGGCCATAGTACCGCCCGTTTTCGTCGCGTGCGTCGGCCTCAAACCGATACACTGCAGACCAGTCATTGGTAAAGATCGGCCAACCATCTTCAGTCCAGGAAAGCTGTGCTAGCCCGAGCGTTGGTGCACCGTTTGCATCAGCGTCGTAATAATGAAATGTAAACCAGTTTGTGCCGGTCTCTTCGAAAATGCCCGTGTGGCCCGGGCCGATGTATTTGCCGGTCGTCTTGAGAAACAACGTTCCACCGCCATTGCTCATGCCGGAGCCGCTCCGGTCGCGATACGGCCCGGTGACACTTGTACTGCGTCCGACCCGAATATTGTAAGTGCTATTCATGCCGGCACAGCAACTGTCCCAGTTGACAAACAAGTAGTAATACGCACCACGCTTGAACAGGCACGCGGCCTCAATCGAGTTGACGCCGTAATCATGCCGGGCAACGTGGGTAACCGGTGAGTCAGGTGCAATCCGCTTACCAGTGCTCGGGTCCAGCTCAACAATATAGATACCGCTCCAGTACGACCCGAATGCCATCCACATCCTGCCAGTGTCGGGGTCCACAAACACACTCGGGTCTATGCAGTTGTACGGCATTCCGTTTGTTGACTGAATCACAGGCCCTTGATCCGTCCATTGATAACTCGGGTCTGACGGGTCAAGGGTTGGGTTCGTTGCCAGACCAATTGCAGAAACCTGGCTGCCCCAGGTCGAAACCGAAAAGTACAGGTAGTACTTGCCGTTAACGTACACAATGTCCGGGGCCCAGAAATTGCCGGTGAACCCAGGTACCGCATTTGTCGTCCAAGCAGGTGGCCGATCGAACACGCTTGGCCCAGCCTCCCAATACCGGAGGTCGGCCGATGACCGCGAGATGATGCCCTGGCCAGTCCCAAACACGTAGTACCTGCCGTTACATTTGACGACTGTGGATGGATCGTGAATACCCAATGCACCTCGGATCGGCAAAGGTTGTGCACCGCGGACGATCACCAAACCGGCCAACCCGACCAAAACTCCAATCACAAAACTTCTCACGACGCGACTTAACGCATGTTTTACGTGTGCCCCAATTTGGACCGGCGCAAAACGCAAAAAGTGACAGTTAAATTTCAAACCGGTGCCGGGTTCCCCATTGCCCGGCACCGGTTTTGCACAACCCAACACGCCTTCGCCTCCGTAGAGTTGGAAATTACATTAAACCGATTCCGAACTGCCCTGCTCGTTTCTTTACCAACCTGCCTTGCGTAGCCGGAAGAACTGCGTACCGGTACCAATTGGCACGCTGACCTGGTAATTTGTGCCCGATTGAGCAACCGCCGCCGCTACGGGTGTCCAGGTTGCACCCGGGCCAAGCACAGGACTCGACTCGAGCGCAAACCGTGCGGCGTAATTTGGCCAGCGCAGGATCAAGTTGTTGCCGGTTACATTGAAGTACAAAGGTGCATTTGTGATTAACGCATCTGGCCCGAGGACATAGTTGCGCACGATTTCCGCCTCGGTTAACAAGCCGGAATAAATTCTAAACTCGATGTATGTCCCCCTGAAATACGGGTCAGCCGCGTATAACGACCGGCCAAGCCAGTTATTCGTGTCGGTTAAACTCGCCAAGGACAATGTAGCTGCCGCACTTTGCGCAACCCGCACGCCATTCAAATACATCACTGCCGAGTCACCTTCGTCGTTGTACAGCACAACGAAATGGCGCTGGCCTGTGCCCCAGGCGACCGACGAATCCATGTAACCCGACACCCAATCGAAACGCGGCAAGTTCGCTGTGGAGAATCTGCGCGTCAGGAAAATGTTAGGCTGGCCGGGCACACTGCCGAAATCGAATATACGCTGCCAAGTAGCAATCTGGGCTGCACTTTGAGACACCCATACTTCGAATGTAGCGTTATTCGTGAGCCTGGATACAATACCGGGCGGCAACTCGATGTATGTATCCCAAACGCTTCCGGTTGTGTTGAGATTCAGTTGCGTCCCACCGGCCCAGCCAAAGTTTGTTATGCCAAATTCATTCGTAGCCGCGCGGATTACACCGTGTGCGTTACCCACAAAGTCCGTCACAATCAAGCCTGACGTTTGGTTAAACGTGTACCTGTGGACCATGGTGGCCTGGGGCAGCACAACTGTTATCTGGGTTGAGTTGGTGTAATAGTTGGTCGTGCCGTAGGCTCCGTAACCGTAAACTGCCGTGAGCGTGGCTGTTCCAAGTCCAACAGCGCGGATAAGCCCGCCCGGCGAGGTAATAGTCACCACATTCGTGTCACTCGACATAAGCGTTAATGTGGGGTCGCCGATTACGTTCACATTTGTGGCAAATTCAAAATTGATTATGCACGCTGCCTGTCGGACCTGATCCAGTGGTAAAGTTGGCGCACCGCGATCCAGTGTAAAACTTACAAAATTGCCCGGCGCCAGATTCGTAGATTCAGGCCCGTACACATAGCTGGCTGCAATCTCCATCCGGTCAAGCTCGCCATCGTAAATCCTGAATTCGTTGATGGAACCGGTTAACCCAACATCTGCTGCATAAAGCGACCGGCCCAAGTATGCTGTTGTATCCTTGAGCAACCGATATGGCTTGGTAGTGGTTGCATAACCGCCCAGCAAGCCGTTTACGTAAATGGCAAAATAGCGCCGAGCCGGACTCGGATTCCAAACAACTGCAACGTGCGCATTGGTCTCACCCATAAAATTCGGGCCGTTCACCTGGTCCTCGCTCATCCAGCCAGGCGATGTATCGGAAGTAGCTGCGCGACACGCGCCCATTCCGCCCATTAATATGTTGGGCGTAAAGAATATGTAGTTCCCTGCGTCGCTTCCATAAAGCGTCCCAAAATCGAATATCCGCATCCAAGCATTTGTATTCTGCGGCACGGTCACCCAGGCTACAAATGTCAGCGCGCCGCTTAACACGTTACTCGGCGCCAACATGTATGATGGCAACTGCACGTAATCATCCCGACTGCCTTGCGGGTTCACAAGATTTAGCTGTCCGCCACTAATTGACGACTGTCCGCTGCCGTTGAAGAATGTACCGTCCGCGCCCCCAACCAGATCACGTGCAGTGCCGTCATTGAAGCTGTACCGATGCATTAACCGCGGCGGCACGTATGCAACCGAAACGGTCTGCGTCGAACCCATCCCCCCAAATAACGCAGCAATTGTTGTCGTGCCTTCAGATACACCGATTGCGTATCCATCCGCATCAACTATAACAACATTCGTGTCGCCGCTGACATATGCGACACCTGTAACATCATGAATCTCATACGGGTTGTTTTCCAACCCGTCTGCATATGCCCACAGATATAGCTGACGTACCCCACCAACCGGTATTGTTGCGTCGGCTTGCAAGACAAGGTTTGTAATCGTGCCGTAACTCGCCGGGAAAGCGCTGGGGCCTTTCTGGTAGTTTGCCGCAACCTCAAGCGGGTTGAGCATCCCATCATAAATCCTGAACTCGTCAATCATACAGCTCAGCGCACGGTCAACTTCGAACTGCGACCGCGCCAGCCAGTTGTTTGTGGTCGGCCCGACCATGGCGGGCGTAACCGTAAACCCTTCAAAATCGCCAACTAACACATTGTTCAAGTAAATCTTCAATTTGCCCCTGGTACCATCCGAGCACCAAACAACATGGTTCCACCACTCTGCAATGGGACGCGCACCGGCAGGATACTGTCCCTGCCAAACGCCGTTACTTGTCTGGATTGCACCACCCGCTGCATAAGCGCTACTGCCCATGCGAAAGAAAAAATAATTTGTGCTCTCCCACAAACCTGTATCGGCGTTTGTGTGTGTCCGGTTACCAAAATCCCACAACCGGTTCCAGTCTGCGTATGGAACGTCGTGAAAGTAGGGAAGCACCCACGCTTCAACAGTTATGGCTGTATACCCGGTCACAATATTGGGTGGGAAAGCAACATAATCACACCCATTTGAACTGCCGATTGACTGAGCCGGCCCGCCATTCCAAAGCACGACCACACCTGAACCGTCCACCCCTGACCCGGGCTGGAAATA
>Ga0315298_1001753_pt1 | contig 38798 bp, 37 predicted proteins | sample WHS_1_MG_FD_203077 | JGI IMG/M metagenome (GOLD analysis project Ga0315298, IMG submission 203077) | Extremophilic microbial mat communities from Washburn Hot Springs, YNP, Wyoming, USA - WHS_1_MG | ecosystem: Environmental > Aquatic > Thermal springs > Hot (42-90C) | place: USA: Wyoming... | reverse complement strand
AGAGGTTAAGCGACTAACAAAGCCTTTTGAGAAGGATGGCGTCTACGAAAGCCTAATGCGCTTCGCACACGCGCTCGGTTTAGACCTTACGGATTTGCATAACGTGGAGGAGATTGCTACTAAAATACTAAAAAACTGGAAATCACAGCTTGACCAGAACGTCCAGCCAAGCCACATCCACCTATTCATAACACTACTCGAAAAGGGAAAACAGAAAAAAGCGATCGAACGCAAACTAACAGAAACAAGACTAAAAGCAGCCCCTGCATCAACAGGAAACCCATACCATTAAACATTACTAACCGCAATGCTTGGTGTAGTCCTCGCAAGGAAAAGACTTCCCAGAAAACAAATAATATTAAACTCAAACGCGCACACACAAAAAAGGTTTTTGAGGATGACTTTCGCTTGCGCTCTGCCGAAAGGCTCGCTGGTGCTCACAGCGTTCAGCCAAGCTGAAAGTCAGCCGAAATTAGGCTGTGTGCATTAAACTCAAACCCCCATCTTTTCTTGGTGACTCTTAAAGTCGAGTTTCAGAGTTTCTTTTATTTTTGGGCCTTAAATATTGTTGTTGGCGTGGAATGTTTGCCTATTTTCCAGCAGAGCGTTGACGTGAATGTACGAGTGGCTTATGCGTGAACTGAAGAGGCGGAAGGCTCGTAGTGCCCAAGAAAAATTAGCTACCACAGCGCGATAGCGAGCAACGGTTTAAACCTGCCAAGGCTCATGTGGACAATCTGTAAACGCTGGAAGGACGAATTTCTAGCGAAAACGCATAGCTCTTAAAGAAACGAAGAGACTGTTACACTGCGCAACGGGCACACGCAACACAAAAAAATGCTCAATGAGGGGGAATCAGTCATTTGTCGTGAGGTTAGGTCATCGCACTGGCGTGTATGATCAATGCAGATTGGCTTGTCCTGCCCGATCAGAATCGTTAAACATTGACGGATAGCATCGTCACTTGCTTTCAACCTGCAGAGTTGGAATGATCTTTCCTCTAATACCAGAAACAAAGAGAATGACGCCTATGGCTATCAATATAGTGAATACCAATATGAGAGAAAGTTTGAAAGGAATGGGAAGCGGTTCAAATGCCGTTGCCAGCAGATAGATAGACACAAATCCAGACAGGACAAGCATGACGCCCGAAATGATTGACCACACTGGATGGGGTCCTATGGAGGCTCTCCTAATGTAACCGATCTTCGAATTCCTTAAAGACGTACCACACTTAGAACAGAAATTATCCTCTTCTCTTACCTGCGAGCCACATTTTTTGCAGTAGCGCATGTATGTGCACCATACAGAAAATGGTCTTTCGCCCTTTTAGATTTTTCCTTTAATAGATAGAAACACGCAAAATTTTAAAAGGTAAACTGTAGATATCAATAATAGGCAATGTAAAGGAGAATTTAAAATGAAAATAGAAAGACAACAATTATTTCCCATATTGATCATGACCTTAGTCCTTCTGGGAACCTATGTGGCGTTCGCCGTCTCCCAACCTTCCAAGAACGCGCGCGCGAACTTTACTAAGAACTGGCAATGTAGAAAAATTTTTCCAAAAGTCGAAAATCCGTTATGGTGTGAAAACCGCTTCTTTAAAAGCCATATTATTTGAGCTTGAAAAACGAATAGGCGAGCTGGAAGAGTATGTAAACGATCCAATAATAGTTTATTGTAAGGCGGGTTCAAGAAGCCAGGTTGCATGCGAAATCCTCGCCACACATGGCTTCACAAAAGTCCACAACATGCTTGGCGGAATAATCGCATGGATAGAAGCAGGCTACCCAATATACACAACCTATCACCATGTAACCGTGAATGTTGAGGGCAAGCACGTCATAACTCAAATAGAACCTCTACTCCTATATCAAACCGGTTGCATGTCTTGCGGTTGCCAATTATGCGCCCAAGACCAAACATACCAAAACAACAATACCCCCTCAAATGTCACTGTTACCACGGTGGAACAAGACGAAAACCACAAGGAAACGCTTGTAACATACAAAGTCAACGATATAACCTACGAAGCAACCATAACTCAGACTCTACTTTGGAGTCACCGTAAAGAAAACGCCAAAGCCAATATAACAGCTAAATTCATCTCAACAGAAATAACAGCAGAAGATATATCCTTACAATTCTACAGCCTAAGCTACAAAGTGCGGCATGAAGAATACAACTTAACCTTACTCACAACGCTTACGTTGCTGGATTCAGAAACTTACAACAGCTCCTTCACCATCGTAAATTGCGCGCCAGCAGGAAAATCTGAACTTACGTCATTGGAGCTCGTCAAGTTTAGTTCTTCAGTTACGCTGTCGCAACAATATGCCATCTTAGGCAAAGTCGCCAAAGAAGTAAGTGAAGCATACAAGAAAAGCGAGGACGAAACCTTCAAGCAACTTGCAAAAGGTTATCGCATCATAGAAAAAGAAGCTGAAGACTTATCTAAAATCGTAGAAAAACAACTACAAGATTATGACAAAGAAATTCTTGAGAGTCGTGCAATCTTTATCGACTCAGAGTGTTCTGTGGCTGCTTCGACGATTTGTAGCGCGGTAATTACTGGTATGGGTGCTATAGCTTGTATTTGGATTGCCTCTCCATGCGGAATGTGGTATCCAGTCTGCTATGCGGCTTGTTTGGTGGCTTGGGCCGCTGCGTCAGGTGCTTTTTGCACATGGCTCGGGAATACATTGTGTGGAGAAGAGACCACCGTTAAACAATTAGGTTGTGGAGCGGCATGCGAGGTGATTTGTCTTGGTTGCCCCGGCGGGAACATTGCATGTATTATGTGTAGCCCTCTATGCGAACAAGTATGCGAACAGATTTTCTAAGCAATGGCTTCAAGCAACCCAAAACTCCTTTTTTATAGCTAAAAATATTAATAAAGATTTATGGATTTATTGTTGGGGGGTAGTTTAATGGATCCACCTTATGGAGCAATTGTCTTTTTGGCTGTTCTCTCAATCTTGGTAGCAGTGCTGTCTGTAAGGCAGACTCGCCAAACAGGGAATAAGATTCACTATGTAGGAGTTATTGTAGGATGTCTCATGCTCAGTATTTTTGCATTAGCTCTCCTGGGCCAAGCTCTCTTAGCCTTTATTCTCCTTGTTGTGGGAGGTTTGCTGTGCATCGCTATGTTACCGAGAGTGATGGCCGTTCAGAAGCGAGAGATGGATAAGCAGTTGACCAAGGCGATAAAAGAGATAGATCTATCAGAGCCGTTGAGATTAAAAGACTTTCTGAGATGGAAGGGCTGGTTAAAGCTTGCACATAGATGGGGTGCCTTGAAGACCGCAGGCATATACTCCATCCTTGGAGCCATAATCCTTGCAGGAATCACCTATACCGCACTAAGAGCATTTAACATGATGAATGTATGGCTTGTTGCAGGTTACACCGCTACCGCAACAATTGTTATCTTTATCTTGTTCTATCGCCAAATCAGCAAAACTTTAGAAAAACCAGATAAAAGCGTATAAAAATCCCACTATTTTCTATTAGTGTCTCCTAACAGAACAAGAAAAATGATTTCGGTTGTTAACCATAAAGAAACGGATCATTTACTTCCTCGCACCGTTTTCGTAGCTTTAATGATTTGTGTGCAACTACGCAATAATTTTAATATTCTTTAGGATCAACTCATGCTGAAGATGACAGATGGACTTTGAGGCGTATCCCTTTCTGAAGAAGTATTTGGATGCGTTTAAGGATGACCATCCGCTGTTGATTCAATTTGATTTAAATCCAGATTTTATGAATTACGTTGAAAAATTGCTTGCTGAAATTGATAATATGCCGAATCTCAAGATGAAAATTGAAGAAATGAGGGACAGCTCAAATTGGGAAAGCACCTTTTCTGAACTTGAATTTGCCAGGAAATTGAAAGAGCTAAATCCCGAGTTTGTTAGGACGAGAAATGGTTATCCAACTCCGGATATTAGAGCAAATATTCTTGGTGAGGACGTATTCTTTGAGGTAAAGTTGCTCGTGGAAAACGATGCCGCAACATGTGCGAGTCACGAAATTTGGAAGATAGAATCTGATTTGATTGTTAAGATAGATTATGGAAACTGCGAGATGTTTGATAATGAAAAGGCATGCCGTCTAATAGATTTTATAAGAAACAAAATTAACGCTAAAGAAATTGGTTCTTATGTATTTGAAGGCACAAATGTGGAGATAGCCAATAAAAAATCCATTAAAACCAAAAGAACAGAACTCATTATTTCATGCACATTCGAGATTTCGATGGAATCCATACGGAAGAAAGTCTTTAAAGATTTCGATGACAAGTTAAATCAGTTTAGGTCGTGCAGCCCCATCTTTTGGGTTATCGACTGCCAAAAATGGAAGTGTAGCACTGATTGCCTCGCGTCAATTGCCAATGAATTATTCTTGCAGGCTGAAGCAAAATGCCTTAATGGAATTATAGCAATAGTGCATGGAAATACACATCTTTTTGTTAATTATTTTGCCAAACAACAAATAAACAGCGAGTCAATCAGGAAATTAAACGAGTTACTCCAAAACTAGTCCTGGTTCCATATTGAAGATTCATAAATCATATCTCACAGCCTTTTGAAGCAATGATTTAAAGAAGCAGGAAACTCATGAAAAGAAGACATTAAAGACGTCGTTAGCGAGTGAGGCAAATGAAGAATGAAAATATGGAAAAAAATCTTAATTGTTAACATTATAATTACTTTAGCCATAATGGCATATTTTGTAATTCCTGTAATTCCATATTTAATTGGAAAAGAAGCAAAATATAGCATAATAGAGTGTTCAACAAACTTACAAGTTAAAGAAGCGCATGCTATTTTTGACAAATCATATGATAAGTGGTTTATTTACGTAATAGTTTCAGTTAATAACGACTCGATAACAAAAGTTGAAATACATATGAAAACCATTAATGATTCTTACATTTTATTTAGTAGAGGTTATCGTAAAGTCCCTTTCAATCCAGGAGACGAAAAAGAAGGATATTTCTACAAAGGAGAGTATATTGTATGGGGAAGAACCTATGATAAGAACAGTTATAATTTTAAACCTTTAACAATCTCTTCAACTCACAATTATTCACATCCTGTTTTTCAAGGTAATTATGTATTTGATATTCCTGATGAATGTTGGCAAGATTATCAAAACGGATATGATAAAGTTTATGTTAACGACTATGGTTATGCTGTGATAATTGCAAAGGAAAGTGACCGAGAACATCTCAACTTTACAGGATATTATTATGAAAAGACGGATTCAAGAGTATACATGTATGATTCAACAAAGATGGATTGGATATTACGCCCTGACGAAAACGGAACCAATTATAATGGTTATTATCCTCTAGTGATATTAAGACAGGATATTGATACATTTGTGCAAACAAATGGTGATATGAACATTTATTATAACTATCATACTTTAGACGCTTATGCTATCGGATATTATAACAAGACAGAAATAACATATTATGATGTTATACGTTTTAGTCTCTTAATTACGCAATTAGGCTATGGTTTGCTTTTTAGTGCCATTGCCTTTGTTGTAGTTTGGGTTCTTGTGTTTATTGTTTGGGTTATTGCATACCACATAATAGGCTTCATAGAATGGCTTAAGAGATGATTAAGATGATTAAATTGAGTAAGGAAATGATTTGCGATTGCCAACTTGAAGACGGAACTTGCGAGGACGCAAAAGAGGATAATGAAAGAAACGGAAAATATTCCATAAGAATGCAATTTGGATGCAAGAATAAAAACAAAAACGTTTGTTGCCACCTTGGCAAAATAGAAAATTGTAAAATCAGATGCGTAAGATTAACAAAAAATTTGTGGGAATGATACAGTAAGTGTAGGTTGATGTTTTTTGCATCCTAACGAGCATTTGAGAATTGCCAGAAAAGTTGCGATGGATATAGGAAGAGCAGATCTATCCTCAACATTAGCGCATTATTCAGTAATACCCGATAAATGGAGAGACTTTCCTCATCACACAGGAGGCAGATACCCAAAAAGGATTTGCAGAAGAGTCCTTGGTGCAAGAAATTATTACATTCACGGTGATGGTTATAAGGCTGCAGCAGAGCTTGGAGTAGCATTCCATTATATAGCAGATGAACATGTTCTCGTCAGGGGTTCCGACCGCAGACATGTTTCCTATGAATCAAAAATAAGCCATGCTCCATTGAATAATCAGAATATTGATTCCATGGAAGGCAAAGAGGAAACTCTTGGATACATTAATGAGAAAATGAGTGCGCTTAGTGATAGGCGATATCTCCTCATCCCAGAAGTAGCATTGAATTTAGCATACAAAATATGCGCTTCTATTGCCAAGTCAGTGTTTGGTTCAAAGACATCATCAGAATTGCAATCCATGTTAATGGAATTGAAAAAGACTTATGCCGAAAAAATGAAGGTAGAGGAAGAGCAATTTGTTGACAAACTAATTGGAGCGGCGAAAAGGGACGAGGAGCTTGAAAACTCGAAGGGAATAAAGAGAGTCGCTAACAAAATAATGAAGACTCTTACCTTTTTCGACTTTAGGTTTCGGAGAAATATAAAAAGATACATAGAGAGAAAGCACCTTGAGAAGACGGTAAAGTCGTATTACAGAGAGGCTAATTTGAGGAGTAGACCGTATAAAGATTGGTATGTAGCTGAAATACCTGAACTTTTTGTTTTGGCGGAGGAGGCTGTAATTACAATGCCCTTTCTTAGCGTTTGGACGGAAGAGGTCACGCCAAAATTGCTGACAGTAAAATCTATTATAAAAATATTCAATTTAAACCAACAAAGAATATATGAGCTGAAGGAGAAAGCGAAAATATCATATATCAAACTTAAGGATGAAGAGTTCATTAGAAGAGAAGATTTTCCAAAAATAGCTGCGTTTCTGAATATAAAACACCCCTCTACAGAAAATATTAAAGCGACACCATGATTTGATGTTTGATTATTGGAAAAGTGGGTTTCCGTTGAAACAATTGCGACCTATATCATGCCTATATGGGCAGTTATTCTTTCCAGTTCCATCACTCTTCGTTTAAGTTTTGCATATTCTGCAGTTAACTGGTCTACCAATTGTTTAAGGTGCTCAATTTTTTCTTTATCTGTTAAACTTTTCCAGTCTTTATTTGCCATTTTAATCATCCTCTATCTAAATGTTTTCCAACAGTATATTTTAATTAATTCCTGTAATTTCCATAAGTAAAGGATTCCCTGCTTTTAGTAGTAAAGCGTGTTATTTTCGTTCTCTGTTCATCTTATCAAACCTGTTTGCTAATTGTGTCACCTACTTCTTCTAAATGTCGCGCGCGCCTGAAAAATTTTATCAGTAGCCTGTTTTGTAACGGTTCTATTCAAGCGGTATAACCAAAATCTTCAGCTTAACCGTAAGAAACATACACATTGTAAGGTAAGAACATCTTCACTGGCAGAAGTTCTGTTAGTCATCGTTAAGCGCAATGCATGTTTTATGAGACAAGTTCTTTTAGACATTACTAACAGAACAAAGCAACAAAAATTAATGATTCAAATTCCTTTGAGAAAGTTACACTAATTAGGAAGGTTTTCGGCAGTTTACTTCATTTACTAGAAGATTGTTTACACATGGTTTTATTTCTTTGAAAACTTGTAGAGTTTAAGCTCTGCAAATTAATCCACTAAAATTATATTCGAGTTCCATTCCCACCTTTTATCATGGTTAATTAAGTATTTCACAGTTTAATGCCGCTATTTAACATGTAACTAATTTGTGAGGTAGTGTTTCGCAAGTTAAAAATAGCAACATTGGACATTGGGTACCGTAATAACTTTATAGTGCGTTACAATATCTTGAAAATCTTGAAGGAGAAGTTAAAATTGAAAACAAAAATTGAGTATGTAAAAAGCCTAAAGGAACAGGAACCAATAATTTATATGTTTGGGGAAAAAATCGAAGACCGTGTAAATCATCCTTTGATTAAACCGCAGATTGACGTTATGGCGCTAACTTACGAGATGGCGCAAAACCCAAAATATTGGGAGTTATTGACGGCAAAATCTCATTTGACTGGCGAAAGAATAAACAGGTTTACTCATATCCATCAAAACAAGGATGACTTGATTAAGAAAGTTCAAATGACAAGAATGTATGCACGTTACTGTTGCTGTATTCAGAGATGCATGGCTGTTGATGCACTTAATGCCTTGTCTATCGTAACTTACGAAATGGATAAAAAGTATAAAACGAACTACTTCGAGAATTTTACAAGTTATCTTAGGCGATTCCAAAAAGAAGACATTGCAGCAACTTGCGCCATGACAGATGTAAAGGGTGATAGATCTCTTAGACCTTCTGAACAGGTAGATCCAGATCTCTACTTACGAGTAGTTGAAAAACGTGAAGATGGTATAGTCGTCAGGGGAGCTAAAGCTCACACAACAGCGGCTGTTGCCTCCAACGACATCATTATTATGCCAACACGAGCGTTAAGAGAAAAAGATAAAGACTATGCAGTAGCCTTTGCGGTACCAGTTGACGTAGAAGGATTGAAATTCGTGGCCCGTTCTACTGTTCCCCGTGAAATGGGGAAAATGGATGCACCATTTAGAAGTAGGTGGGGGGGTTACCGAGACAGTAACAATATTTGATGATGTTTTTGTTCCATGGGATAACGTTTTCATGTGTGGTGAATGGGAGTTTGCAGGAACTGCTGCTGAATTATTTGCTATATATCATAGGCATAGTTATTGTGGTTGTAAGCCTGGAGTAAGTGACGTACTCATGGGGGTAGCCGCTTTACTTGCTGAATACAATAATGTTGAGGAGACCTCCCATATACAGAGTAAGCTCACTGACATGGCATGCACAGCCGAGGAGATGTACGCCTGTGGAATTGCTGGTTCGGTTCGTGGGAAACCTACGGGTTCGGGAACTTATGTTCCAGACATAACGCTTGTCAACATAGGAAAATACATCGCAGGCACACATATCTACGAAGAAATCTACCGCGTCCACGACATAGCTGGCGGCCTTGCAGTAACGTGTCCGTCAGAAAAAGACTACCTCCATCCAGAGGTTAAACCGTACTTAGAAAAGTATCTAAAAGGCAAAGCTGACGTGTCAACCGAGGATAGAGTGAGAGCATTCAAGCTCTGTGAGGATCTGACAGCATATGGTTTTGCCGGATGGCTTATGGTCGCCAGCTGCCACGGAGGGGGGTCGCCTGAAGCGCAGAGGATTACTATATACCGAGGCTACGACTTTGAAAAACGCAAAAACATCGCTAAATGCTTGGCAGGAATAAAAAGATTTGAGGAATTTCCAGAGTTTGAAGGATAGTCAACTCTGGAATAGGCGTAACTCCGAGGACGTTAAAAATGATGGAAAAAGCAATTACGGCTTAGGAGATACAGGTTTAAAAACTTATAAGGCACCTCCTTAAGGAGAAGATTATTTAAAAGGTAAAGAGAAAGTTTAAGGTGTTTATCTATTCGTTCTTTTGGTTCTTGAAATAAGGTATTATCTTATTCGCAAATACCTCTAAATCTTTCTCAATGTTGGGACCGAGATCTCTGATGGCTATATGAGTCGCACCATTACGAGCAAATCTATCGATCAATTCTATACACTCATCGACGCTTCCAAGAGCACATGTTTTATACACAATCTCGTCTGGTACCTCTCTTGCCAGTTTTGCAACGCTACTCAAACTCTTATGTGAAGCCAGAATATGCTGAGCTGAAAAATTGAGCGGAGGAACTTTGTATCCTGAACTTTTCAGTACATTCCTTTCGATTGCTAAGAGAGCCTTCCCCACGTTTACTGCTCTCTTTAAAACTTTCCTGTCCTCAGAGATCGCTACATAGAGCCATGCAACAGCATCTATTCCGCTCACGTTCTTGCCTACTTTGCTTGCACCTTCCTGTATGACCCTAAATCTTTCCGCAAATAAAGCAGGGGTGCATATCCACGAAAGCCAACCATCTCCCAACTCCCCAACTAAACTGAGTAGTTGAGGTGATCCCAACGCGCCTACATAAATCGGTGGGTGGGGTTTCCGTGTTGGAGCTTGATCCAAACAAGCTTCCTCCAAGTGATAATATTTGCCAGTGTAATTGACTAGATTTTCTTTCGAGGAAGACCACAGTAACTTTATGACTTCTATAGCTTCCTTTAAGCGTTGAATCCTAGCGTTTGCCTCTTCCCACGCTATTCCAAAAGGTATTATGTTCATGGCCTCGCCCGCGCCTAATCCTAGTCCAGCTCTTCCGCCAGTCATTTCATCAAGCGAAGCCACTATTTGTGCTGTCTTTGCCGGGTGGCACCTCAAGACGTCTGTTACGCCGGGGCATAAGAAAACTCTCTCAGTCCTAGTCCCGATGCCAGCAAGCACCGTCCATGGATCCACTTTGCAACCGTCTAAATCCACTAAGTGATCTGGTATCCAAACGGAGTCAAAACCACACTTTTCAGCTAGAATTCCTTGCTTTACAGACTCTGATGGCGGAGGTCCACAAATTATTAGACCGATTTTCACCATCATTACCCGAGACAACGTTATTTAGGTTGGTAATTAAAGTTTTCGATGATGAAGTCATTCATGCATCTTTAAGGAGCGCCACTTCTCCTGATGAATGTAATCTCAAAGGTTGCTTTTACGGAATTAATAAATGTGAATTAAGGTATTGCGCGCGCCCTCAATCACCTAAGTTGGTGATTCTTTTTCATCTTGCTTTTCTTCTATTGACTTTAATATGCTCTTTATTTTATCTCTCGGTAATGTAGTTACCGGTTTCTCTGGAATTAGTCCCGAAGGCTTGAATAAAACTATAAGTATTATTGCCAATCCAGCTATGGTGTATTCAAGCCATATTGGGTCAAATGGTAAATGCAAAGCTGCCGCGAGATCGAACCTGTATTGCACTATTAAGACTCTCACTGTCAAGAAAATGATAACTCCTACAGCAATTCCTAAATTACTACCAACTCCTCCGAGCATCATATAGGCCCATGGCCAAAATGTCCAAGTGAGCCTAGAGAAGGCACCTGCATTACATGCGCCTGCATAGAACACGTATAATGCCCCAGCAAGCGCAGCTAAAGTGGATCCCACGATTAAGCTCATAGTTCTTGTCTTAACCAAATCTAAGCCATATGCGGATGCAGCGATCTCGCAATCTCTATGCATTTTTAGTGTTCTTCCGAATGGGGATTTTGTAAGCTTTTCAGCGAGAAAATACATTAATAAGGCTATTGCAAGCATTACAAATGTTATTGTAATATTTCTATAAAAACCACCCTCAGGTCCTCCTTTTACTTGAATTATTCTGAAAGGATCTGGAATGCCGACAGCTATGGTACCGCCAACTATAGGTTGATAGTTATATGCTATCCACATAAGCATTTCCCCGTATGCCAATAGGGATATGCCTAAGTATGCTTCTTTAAGCCTTATAGCTGGTCTAGATGTCAGCCATCCAAGCAACGCACCAACAATTGCTGCTAATACCAACGATAAAACAAAATAGCCTAATCCTAAAGCTACATTTTCGGAAAATGCTGCGTTAATTTCGTCCACGATGAAATAATTACGCAGGGGATCGGCGTACTCAACCCCAGCTGGAAGACCCAATATCCAAGCCAATAATCTACTGGTTAATCCACCTACTGTAAATGCGCCCGCTTCTACAGCCAATACTCTTCCGAATTGAGCGATTCCGGTGTGTCCGACTTCTAAGTTCAAACTAAGTGTAACTATGAAGAATACTGCAAATTCCGCTAATATGCTCAAAAGTAGATATAGAGTCGGTGGAATCATATCTCTCCACCCCTAGACGAAATGGTTAATTTTTTGAACTTTTTAGCCAATCGTGTCTCTTTGATCCCGACCAACCCTGTTGGAAGCACCATTAAGGTAATTGTCATTGCTATCAATGAAATTATCGGTTTATATTGCAATATCCAAGATCCCAATGGGAATGTAAGCAAATAGCTGCCTAGAAATTCTGCTAAACCAATTATAAACCCCCCCATAATGCCTCCATATACGCTGTTTACTCCGCCTACTATACTGGCTGCAAACACCGATATTATGACGAGCCATCCCATCACAGGAGTCCCTGTCACAACTAATGACATCATCGCTCCACCAATGCATGCCAATCCTCCTCCAAGTATCCACGCTGTTAAATATACTTTATCAGGTCTTACTCCGGATAAAGCTGTTAAAGAAGGATTTTCCGAGATTGCTCTAACTGCAATTCCAAGTTTCGTTTTAGACATAAAAATGTAAAAAGCCATAATGGTTGCAGTTGTCAAGGTAATCGCTACAATTGTGGCTGCTCGCATTTCACCAATTATGAAATCGTACATTCTCATGCTTATCATTCTAGGGTAAAGTTTAAATGTATATGTCAAAAAATCGGCATATATTTGTATGCCAGAATATAATATAAGGTCGAACCCTAAAGTAGACATCATTAAAGTAACTGGTTTTGCTTGGCGCCTTAAAAGCGGTCCGTTTATGCATATGTAACAAATTACTCCAAGTAAAGCTCCGAGTAAAAATGCTATTGGGAAAAAGTAATAAAGATTTACTCCAAATATTGCAACCCCGGAAAATATGATATAAACTCCCCATGTAGACATGCATCCATGCGAGAAATTGAATGTTTTTGTGCTAGTATATATCAGGTTTACCCCGCATGCGAGTAAACCTAGTGAGCATGCATAAATTATAGCGTCTTCAACTAGGGTATACACCATTCTTCAGCAGACCCCAATTTATGTTTTGTGAGACTCTCTTATAACCAAAAGCTTTAAAAAGTTTTTCGCTTAAAAACCAACCGGGAAAGCTTATGTCACCCAAAATATCAAAAGGTGCAATAGGGCTACTTGTGCTTGGCTTACTAATAGGTTCTGGAATTGGATTTGCGATTTCATATATGCTAGTTCCATCAACCTCCGCGCATGGGCTTGTTGGGGACGTAACTGTAGTAGCTTTAGTTCCCCTCACCGGGTCGCTATCGACTTACGGGGAGAATTCAAAGGTTGCTGCTGAATTGGCTGTCAGCGATGTAAATGCTTGGTTAAATGAGACAGGAGCTAGTTGGAGGCTGAAGTACATATTTGAAGACACATCTACGGATCCTGTTACTGCTCTAAATAAACTTAAGACATGGCATGGCAAGGGTGTGGTGATTTACCATCAAATGACCTCAAGCAGCGAGTTGAAAGAATGCAAAGCATATGCTGATGCAAATCATCTTCTGCAAATATCTTGTATGTCCTCTTCAGCGGCATTAGCAATACCAAATGACTACATATACAGAAACATTGTTCATAGTTTGAAGAGCAGCAAGCCAATAGTCGCACTCATGAAAGAAGCTGGAGTCAAGCATGTAATTGTAACATGGAGAGGAGATTCATGGGGAGATTCATTCCATGATGCCGTCAAAAATGAACTTGCATCGACAGGAATTGCTTGTCATGATGAATACGGCATTAGATTTGACCCTCAGCTAACATCTTTTACAGTGCAAGCTGCAAGCCTCAATGATGCAGTAACAGCTCTTGTGAACAGCGGCATTCCAAAAGATGAAATAGGAATATTCGCTCTTGCATTTGACGAAATTGCTTTGTATATGGCAGATGCTGCCACATATCCATTATTGAGAGAAGTAAAGTGGTTTGGCTCTGACTCTTCGGCTAATGTGAACACCTTAATAACGAACACTTTAGCTGGACAATTCGCTATAGACACTAAATTCGTAAGTCCTACCTACACTCCAGGGGAAAATCCAAAAATGGAGCGGGTCAGAGAGTATATCAGAAGCGTTCTCGGAAGAGAGACGGATCCTTACGCATACGCCTCATACGATATCGTGTGGTATATAGCGATAGCATTGAGGATGGCTGATGCCTACGACGCCGATGCCGTGAAAAACTTGCTGCCAAAAATCGTTGAAAATTACTACGGCGCTTCCGGGTGGTTTACATTAGATGAGAATGGGGATAGAGCTTTTGCAGACTATGAATTATGGATAGTAAGGGAGGTTAATGGAACGCTAACGTGGACCAGTGCTGGAACGTGGAGTTACGTCACAGGTAAGACGGAATGGACTATACCTATCTACCAATAAACTTAAATCCCACTTTTTTTTGATTGACAGCAAAGGGTCTGGAAACATGGAACCTAAACCTATGTTAGTTACAAAAGATTTGACTAAATCCTTCGGTAGCTTAGTTGCCGTAAATAGAGTGAATTTGTACGCCAAAGAAAAAGAAATCACGGTTTTAATGGGTCCAAATGGAGCTGGGAAGACAACGCTGGTGAATTTATGTACAGGAATTCTAAGTCCAGATGCTGGAGAAGTTTTTTTCAATGGGATTAACATAACCGGATGGCCTATTCATAGAGTTTATACTGTTGGTCTCGTGAGAACCTTCCAAATTCCTCAGTTATTTCTAACACTTACAGTCTTGGATAACGTTATATCAGCAATCAGAAGTTCTGGTGAATCTCCACTTAAGGCTTTATCAAAAAGATTTTGGGAAAAAGAAGAGGAGAAGCATGTAGAGAAGGCGTTAAGAATAATACAAGATGTTGGTTTAGGCAAATATTGGGACATTCCGGCATGCGAGTTAGGAGCTGCTCATTTGAAGCTATTGGAATTGGCAAGAGCATTGGCATCGCATGCCAAAATGATCGTTCTGGACGAACCCATTGGAGGAGTAGACCCTGCATTTGCTCATGAGATTTTAAATTATGTTAGGAAAATTAAAGATGAAAAAGGAATTACGTTCCTGATCATTGAACATAGAATAGATATTGTAGTTCCCTATGCCGATTATGCTTATTGCATGGTAAACGGAACAGTCATTGCTGAAGGTGCGCCTAAAGACGTAGTTAATAACACCGAAGTCATAACCTCCTACATAGGTGAATAACATGTTAAAAATCAAAGGCCTATCCTCCGGATACGGAAAAAGTAAAGTTCTTTTTGACATAAATATTGTGGTTCCGGCAAAACAAGTAACTGTTGTGGTAGGTCCAAATGGAGCTGGGAAGACAACGCTGTTAAACAGTATAGGAGGGCTCGCGACGATTCATTCCGGAGAAATTGCGTATATGGATGAAAATATTGTTGGAATTCCAAGTTACAGTCTAGCCAAAATTGGAATCTCGCTCGTACCTCAAACGCAAAATACCTTTCTAAATCTATCAGTCCGCGAGAACCTAGTCATGGCGGGATATTTATTGTCAAAGACCGAAAGAGAGGAAAAAATGAGAGAGATATTCGAACTATTTCCAGTGTTTAAAGACTTTGTTGATAGAAAAGTTGAAACCTTAAGCGGGGGAGAAAGGAGAATGTTGGCCATTGCGATTGGTTTGATGAGATCCCCAAAATTGCTGCTTCTGGACGAGATAACTACAGATTTAGCGCCAATAATGGCTAAAAGGGTTCTTAAGAAACTTGTTGAGCTTAAAGATAAGTTGGGCGTAACTTTGCTAATGGTAGAGCAAACAGCTAGACGGGCTTTAGAAATAGCTGATAAAGCATACCTTTTGGTTAGTGGCGAAATAAAATTTGAAGGTAAAGGTGATGAGTTGTTACATCACCCCGAATTTACCAAAAAATATCTGGGGGTAGTCTAGTTTTTCAAAAATTAACTTAAATCTTTAATTCACGTCAAGATTGCCATAATTTTCAAATAGGCTTGCGCTATTCTTCTTCAATGCAGACAAGGTATATTTAGTTAAGTCAACAGAACTGCCCTTTAAAAATTGAATGACAAAATGACACATTGCACGTTAGCTTGTTATCTTAATTCTTTGTGTTGAGATCTTTGACTTAAATGAAGATGTGTTTAAGGATTTTTACGTGTTTAGATGATTTAAGGAGCTTAGTTGGGAGCCCAATGAAGTTGTTAGACCTCATCTGTAAAGCCCTAATGTGTAAAGGTGACTTTTTACGCTTTAGTGGCGATCGATTTAAATAGCTGGTCTTCCGTAGACTCTTTGCTCTGTCAGCAAAAGGTGAAACCTTTGGCAAGAACGGATATAATAGCCAAAGATAGCCCTGGAGAGCGGATTTTGCTTCTTGGGAATGAAGCGGTGGCGAGAGGTGCAATCGAGGCTGGAGTTCAGGTGGCAACGTCTTATCCGGGAACGCCAGCCTCCGAAATTCTCGAAACCATTGCGTCGGTAGCTGACAAATTTGGAGTACACGCTGAGTGGTCCGTAAATGAGATGGTAGCGTTCGAAACAGCTGCCGGTGCAGCAATAGCAGGTCTCAGAGCCATGGCTTCTATGAAGCATGTGGGGATGAATTGGATTATGGATCCATTAATGGCCGTTAACCAGTCAGGAGTGCGAGGAGGTCTTGTGGTAGTAACGGCGGACGATCCGGGAGCTTATAGCTCTCAGAATGAGCAAGACAGTAGACATTATTCTAAGATGACGGAACTCCTGATGCTGGAACCCTCGGACGTAGCTGAAGCTAAAGAAGCAGTCATTAAAGCCTTTGATATATCTGAAAGGCTCGAGCTTCCAGTACTTGTGAGACTAGTCAACAGGATATGTCACTCGAGAGCAGACGTCACTCTGGGCCCTATTAAACGGGAAAAGAAGAAAGGCAAGTTCATGAGAGATCGTCGTTGGGTGATGATCGCCGGCAGTTCTCCTGAAAGGCATGCGTGGCTTCACGAGCAACAGGGGAAAATCCAAAGCCTAGCAGAACAGTCAGCGCTTAATAGACTTGAGGGTAAAGGAAACGAACTAGGCATAATCGCTGCAGGCGTGACTTATACCTATGTGAAAGATGCTTTACATTGTCTCGGGTTAAACAATAAGGTAAGTATATTAAAGATCGGAACATATCCGCTGCCAAGAAATCTCGTTTTGCAATTACTTGACAGAGTTAAGACCATATTAGTGTTCGAGGAAGTTGAGCCGATAGTTGAGGAGCAAATAAAAGTGATAGCATTTGACAGCGGCAAAACATGCACCATCAAAGGGAAGCTTACTGGAGATGTTCAAAGAGAAAGAGACCTTAATGTTGACGCTGTTGCCAGTTCAATAGCGCGGGCTATAGGAATTAAATACGAACCTTTAACGTCTGAGGAGGAGGCAGTTGTTGAGGAATCTATTAAAATAACGCCCAAAAGGAGGCTCCTTATGTGTCCCGGATGCCCTCACACAGCTACATTCTTCATAATTAACCAAGCGGGACGTAAAGCTGCGAAGGGGAAAATAATTTATTCAGGAGACATTGGATGTTACGCTTTGGGTTTTTACGCTTTTGATCCTCCTAGGCAAGACACGCAGTTATGCATGGGAGCAAGCATCGGTGTAGGGAATGGCTTAGCACATAGCGGAGTTGAAGATGTTGTAGTAGCCACTATCGGTGACTCAACTTTCATTCATGCAGGTATACCACCTCTGATTAATGCTGTTTACAATAACGCTTCTATGGTTGTTGTAATTTTCGATAATGAAACAACAGCCATGACAGGACACCAACCTCACCCCGGAATTGGAGTTACTGCAACTGGAAGCCGGACGAGAAAATTAAATATAGAGGATATAGTGAAGGCTTGTGGCGTCGAACACGTCAAAGTAATAGATCCTTATAATATAAGAGAGTCAATTGATGCCGTTGCTGAGGCTATGAGATATCCTCACTTGTCTGTCATTATTTCACGTCGCCAATGCATCCTTGAGTGGCTTCGAGAGTCTAGGCGTAAAGGGGTTAAAATTGGATCATATTATATTGACCCAGAAAAGTGCAAAGGCTGCAAACTATGCATCAACGAATTTGGATGTTCAGCTATAACATTCCAAAGGGAGAATAATGTAGCCGTTATAGATAAGGTGCTTTGCAATGGTTGCGGCGTTTGCGCTCAAATTTGTCCAACCAAAGCTATTAAGGAGGACAAATGTTGATTGCTAACAAAATTGAGAAATTTAACCTACTCATAACGGGAGTTGGCGGCCAAGGAAACCTTCTTTCGTCCGAAATAATAGCCACAGCCGCTGTCATTGAGGGATATAAAGTGAGAGTCGCTGATGTGTTTGGCGCGGCGCAAAGAGGGGGTAGTGTTCTTAGTCACATACGAATAGGGGAAAACGTTTTCAGTCCTATAATTCACCAACGAAGCGCAGACATCATGCTAGGCTTTGAGCCAGCAGAGTGTCTAAGAACCTTAAGGTTTCTTTCACGCTCATGTACAGCAATCGTTAACACTAGACCAATTTATCCAAGGGATGTCAGTGTAGGTAATCTTACCTACCCAAGCACTCCCCAAATAATCTTCTTACTTCAAAAAATGGTGAAAAATCTTATTTATCGAGATTTTACTGAAATAGCGGAAAAAGCCGGGAGTTCAAGAGTTCTAAATGTTGTTATGGTTGGCTTACTGGCTGGATTGGAGCTTCTACCAATCAGAAAGGAGACGTTCATAAAGGCAATAGTTGAAACTGTGCCTAGTTCGGCAAAGGAGCTAAACGTTAAAGCATTTGAATTAGGCTTTGAGGAAACTTTTAGGCGCTATGTGTGACTGCCTTATTTATGAAGGACGCCTGAAGATTAGAAAGCAGAAATGATGTCGCTCTTAACCGGTACTCTAAATCTATCTAGAGCTACCCGTTATTTTTAAAAGTGAGTTATCAGTTGCTAGGTATTAACTCTTTATGTGACCAAGCGGCAGTACTTCCTTCTCGAATAACTCGTTTAGAATTATTGCTGCCGAGACGTACCATGCATTAAGAGCACATATTATCCCAGTATAGCCTCCAGTAATATTAGCTATGGGAATATTGGCTAAGTGTCCTATATCTAGGAATACGAAAGTCAACAGCAATAATGTAAATGTTGACACTAATGCCCAGTTAAGTCTGAACGTCCCCACCCACATATAAAAAGTAAATAACGTCCATGCTAAGAGAAATATACCAATGGCGGCTTGGGTTAGAGCATAAACTCCTAAGAACTCCAATAGGAGAGCTAACCCTAAGCATATCCAAAATCCTCCGTAAGAACTAAAAGCCGTTCCACCAAACGTTGACCCAGCTTTAATATCCCACATACCCGCGATTATCTGCACTATCCCTCCATAGATTAATGCACAAGAAACGACAAAACTTAAGAGTTCTTTTGAAGCGAGCCCGGCATTAAGAACACTTAGCAGAAACGTTGTTAATGCAAAACAAGCTAAACCTAAAGCTGCGGGGTTTGCTATTTTCTCAGCCATTACAGGCACCAACTAAATCTTAAATACGTTTAAGTTTGGACACGGCTTCCTTAATTTCATCAACGGAGGCTTCGGCTTCCAGCGTGGAAAGATCACCTAACGGCTCTCCTGTCCAAAGTTTTTTCATGACCCTCCTCATTATCTTCCCGCTCTTTGTTTTTGGAAGCATGTTAACAAACTCTATCCCTCTGAAAACAACAAGAGGACCAAAAGTTTTCCTGACATGTTGGATTATCTCATTCTTCAATTCATCTGAAGGCTGATAACTTGGCTTAAGTACAACAAAAGCGGCTGCAACTTCTCCTCTCAGTTCATCTGGAACACCGCAAACACCTGCTTCAGCAACAGCTGGATGTGATACAATTGCATTTTCCACTTCTATGGTTCCTATTCTATGCCCAGAGATCTTTATTACTTCATCAGCCCTTCCGCAGAACCATATGTACCCATCGTCATCAAAATATGCAGAATCTCCAGTGTAATATCTACCACTGGTGAGAGGATCATGTTCCCAATACTCTCTTCTATATCTCTCTGGATCACCCCATAGCATTGGCGTCATACCTGGAACTGGTTGTTTAAGTAAGAGTATGCCTTTTTCTCCAGGTTTGCAAGGTTTACCTACGCGTTCGTCAACTATTTCCGGAATCACACCAGGCATTGGAAAGCCTGCTGACCCGGGTCTTATCTCGGGTAATTCGACTCCATAAGAATAACCGAACATCGCGCCCGGAACTTCCGTCTGCCACATGTGGTCGATAACTGGGATTTTTCCTTTGAATACTTCATCTCTCAGCCATAGTAAAACTTCTGGGTTAAGAACCTCCCCGGCGCAAACTATTCGTTGTAAGGAGCTAAGATCATGCTTTTTCGTTTGCTCGATTCCTATTTTGCGTAGTATTCTGACGCCTGTTGGCGAAATCCACGCTATGGTTGCCTTGTGCTTTTCCATCACTTCCCACCATTGGGTAGGCTTAGGATAGTCAGGAACCCCCTCATAAACTATTGTAGTACACCCAACAAGCAAAGGAGCGAATGTTATATAACTATGGCCAACGATCCAACCTATGTCGGTCGTATTAAATAAAACATCCTGTGGATTAAGACCATAAACCCACTTTGCGGTCCAATAAGTCCAAATTTGGAAACCCCCATGGACATGAACAGTTGGTTTCGGTTTTGTAGTTGTACCTGAAGTACACAATATGAACAAAGGCTCGTTTGCTTCAATAGGAATGCAACCTTCATCCCCCCATTCTCCTTCTTCTTCAAATTCTTCGAGGAGAATATCTTTTTTAGTAAGAGTAAGTTCCGTATCGCTTACTCGGTTAATTATAACATGTTCTATTCTCTCAACAATTTCGGAAGGACAAATTTTGAAAGCATCACACAGCAGCTCCTTCAGTTTTATTTCTCTCTCCCTTCTGATGGTAATATCTTGGGTTAATATCACTTTTGGTCTAGTCAATTCTATGCGGTCAGCAACCGCTCCGGGTGAAAAACCAGCGAAGACAGCCGATGGTATTGCACCTATCCTACAAGCAGCATGCATCATTGTTATAGCCTCTATGCTATTGGGAATGTAGAGCAACACGCGATCGCCTTTTTGGACGCCCAAGTTTCTAAGCGCAGCAGACCACTTCTTTACCTTTTTATAAAGTTCGCCGTAAGTTGTTTTTCTCGAAATTCCTAGTTCTGGTGCTTCATGAATATAGGCCACCTTATTATGATATCTAGATACCTTGTAATCTATACAATTATAACTAGCGTTAGTCAGACCACCAACGTACCATTTAAAAGAAGGATAAGACCTCTCAAAGGTTTTGTCCCATTTCTTAAACCAATAAATGTCGCCAATGGCTTTTTCTGCATGTTCATTCCAAAAACCTGCCGGATCTTCCATCGAACGCTTCCAAAGCTCGTAATATGTCCCCGGAGCTTTGAACACAAACATACCTACGGCATCCTAATTTTTGGCTGATTTAACCAGACGAACCTTTATTAAAATTTTTCGGCCTTTTCCTTTGCATCCAAATTATATAAATGGCTGCTTATCAAAATGCAGTGCGCATATTCCTGCTTTCGAGTCTTTACTTCTAAAGTTGTATCATCGTTAACAACGCATTTTGTGCAGAAAAATATTTATATTCCGTAGCCTTGGCGGTATTATTTGTCTAGGAGTAAATTAAGATGAAAGGGCCTATCTTTAAACAAATAGTGGAATATGGATGTGAAGAGGTAAGGCTATGCCATGACAAGGTAACAGGCTTAAGGGCTGTAATTGCAATTCATGACACTACTTTAGGCCCTGCAGGAGGGGGAACGAGGAGGTGGGTCTACGCCTCCGAGCAGGAAGCAATTGAAGATGCCATAAGACTGGCAAGAGCTATGACCTATAAATATGCAGCTGCGGGTATAAACTGTGGAGGAGGAAAGGGCGTAATTATAGTCAATTCAATGGATGAGAATAGTGAGGAGTTGTATCGGGCTTATGGAAGGTTTGTAGATAGCTTCAATGGGAGATTCTATACCGGTGGAGATGTAGGGACGGGTATACGCGAGCTCCGATTCATAAAAATGGAAACCGACTATGTTTTAGGGCTCCCGGAAACTTGGGGTGAAGGCAGACCAGAAGGATATATGCCCACATCTTGGGGTGTAATTAGAGGAATGCAAGCTTGCTGTGAAGAAGTGTTCGGAAATCCTTCGCTAGATGGGAGAACCGTTGCTGTCCAAGGCTTAGGGAAAGTAGGGAACCCTTTAGTTAGGTACCTTCTTGAAGAAGGCGCGAAGGTAATAGTTACTGACACAAATATAGAGCAACTTAAGGAGATTGTTAATAAGTATGGCAGAAAAGTAGACGCTGTTGATCCAAATAAGATTTACAGCGTAGATTGTGATATTTTCTCGCCGTGCGCTCTTGGGGGTATTTTGAACGACGACACCATTCCACAATTAAAATGTAAAATTGTAGCAGGAGGGGCAAATAATCAGCTCAAAGAAGATAAGCATGGAGACATCCTGCACAAGAAAGGCATCCTTTACGCGCCAGACTATGTCATTAACGCTGGAACAGCAATAGACGATATATACACGACAATGAAAGGAGGGTACAACTATAAAGCAGCTCGAGAAGCAGTAGACCAAATTTACGACCGCATTAAGAGCATCATTGAGATATCAAAGCATGAAAATATTCCAACCTATAAGGCTGCTGACAAGTTCGCTGAAGAAAGAATCAAAAAGATAGGAGGAATTAAAAACCTACGAGTTAGGGAAGTCGTGAAACCCTATCTCTTCAGATGATACTTCTGGGGTATATACATGACCATTAAGTTTGGGTGCGATTTAACGACTTATGGTGACGTTGATAAGACGATTAAATACGCGCTTCTTGCAGAGAAATGCGGTTTTCATGCGGTTACTTTGCCTGATCACCTTTTTAACCCATTGACTAAACGCATTTTTCAAGAACCTCCATGGGAAGTCTTCACATTACTTGCTGCAATTGGCATACAAACACGTCGAGTTATGCTTGCACCAGCCGTAGCGGATACTGTGAGGCGTCATCCAGCTCTTATCGCCCACACGGTTGCCACATTAGACCACATAACTAAGGGTAGAATAGCGTTGGGTATTGGATGTGGTGAAGCCTTTAATATCATGCCTCTAAAAGACATAGCATGGGATAAGCCCTTCACGAGATTGAAAGAAGCCGTTACGCTAATAAAGAGTTTATGGAATTCAACATTTGAAAATCCTATCACATTCCTAGGAGAGTACTTCAAGGTCGAACAAGCCTATCTAAGCTTCAAACCTCTACAAAAACCTCATCCGCCAATTTACATTGGTGGTTTTGGACCAAAAATAAGAATGCTTGTAGGCCAGCTCGCTGATGGATGGTTACCGTGGATTTACAGCCCAGAAACATATCGTGAAGATTTAAAAGAAATCGAGAATAGCGCTAAGCGAGCCGGAAGGAGCATGGATGAGATTGATACCGGAGTACAAATTCATACAGTTGTACTTAAAAATGGAGATGAAGCAAAAAAAATAGCTACTTCAAGAAACTTGGCAGCTTTGGCTCTTAGAAGTAGTCTATTGAGGGACATGGGATATCCTGAGTTAGCTGAGCAAGCCTTGTCTGTGTGGAAACTATCCTTCAGCGAGGAGGAACTCAACAAGCAATCTAAATTAATTAACAGCATACCGCCAGAAGTTAATGAAAAAACGCTAATAGCTGGAACACCTGATGAAGCCATTGAGCAAATCGAAAAATTTATTCAAGCAGGTGTAAAGTTTTTGGACGTCATGCCAATAATTGAAAAATTTGAAGAAACAGTACAAGTATATAAAAAAGAAATAATACCGTATTTTATTGAGCAATACAATAAATAAAAAAGGCGTGCGCCTACCTGCTCACTCGCCAGCTTTCTCTTAAACCACAACTTGACCAGTCTGGCTGAGGATGATAACAAAAGCCCAATTTTAATAAATATTTAAACTGAGACTCTACAAAACAGACCTAAGCCACAAGTCACCTAAAGCAAAATTAGCCAACAACATCCGCGTACGCGAAAGATTTTTATTTCTTGATGTTTTTCATTGACACTGGACGTTCAAAGTGGCTCATTAGTAATTTAAACGAGGTAAACAACATGTCAAATCTTAATGATGCGCATATGGACTGCTTTGAAAATGTTTGTGTGAAAAAGAAGGCTAATATTTATTACGACGGTAAGGTTTCCAGTAGGACCATAATATTCCCTGATGGTAGTAGGAAAACGCTTGGGATAATGCTTCCAGGCGAATATGAGTTTAAAACGGAAAGTAAAGAACAAATAGAATTATTACAAGGTAATGCTTACTTCAAACTCCCCGGAAGTAAAGGGTGGAAAGTCTTTAAAGGAGGAGATTCTCTCACCATTCCACCAAAATCCAAGTTTAAGGTAAAGGTAACTGAAATTCTTGACTACTGTTGCTCTTACAAATAGCTCCTCAAAGGTAGTTAAAAAAATCATGATGAATTAGATAGAAATACGGGCTTAATACTGCTCTTAATGGAGCCTGGGGAAACTATAAAGTTTTGTAATACCGAAATAAACATTTTAACAATGCATCCACCGACTTGCTAGTTCATGCATGCTCTATGGAAAAACGCCGAGGGAAAGCACTGCAGATGCTGGATGACTGTACATCGAGTCTGCAAGCCAATTAGCGCTAATGGTCTGCGAAGGGATAGATATTTGGGGGGACGCTCAAGCCATGTTATGAGCGTCTATTGGTTTAGACGTTCATAAGGACTGAGGTTTCGCCACTGTCCTCGACCAGGATGGTCGAGTTGTCACCCGGAGAAAGCTGGCGAGTGAGCAGTTTCCAAGTTTCCTTGAAAATTTTAATGTTTTAAAGGTTGGTTTGGAGTCCTTAACCTACCTTGTTCCCCTGTACCGTACTTTAGTGGATAGGGGATTCAGGGTTGAGACGAGCAATCCTAAGAAGACACGCTACATAGCCGAAGCAAGGATTAAATCTGATAAGGTGGACAGTAGGGCTATTGCTGAACTTGTGAGGTTGGATGCTTTGCCTCCGAGCTATATGCCTCCTCATGACATTGCTGTTTTGCGAGAAGGTTAGGCGCAGGGCTTTCCTTGTGAGGCAGAGGTCCAAGCTTATGGGAAAGGTACGCGTTGTTTTGGCTATTATACGGCTTTGCTTGTTAAGGCAGAGACTGGAGACGCTAACCGTTTCAGGAGTGGTGAGCACTACTGCAGTTTCATAGGCATTGTTCCCTCAACGTATAGTAGCGGCGGCGTTGTTAGGCATGGTGGCATAACCCGTGAGGATGATTAATAGCTTTGATGGGCCTTGTTTGAGGCTGCCATGACCCATGTTAAGTATGATACTTCTATTAGCCGCTATTATCATCGCATTGCTGAGCGTAGGGGTAGGAAGGTTGCTTTGGTTGCTACTGCCCGCCGGCTTGCCCTCTGCTGTTATTCTGTTTTGAAGAATTGTAGGCCTTACAGGGCTTTTCCTCATGGTCAGGTGTTGCATAACTCCTCGTGACTGCGTATAGGAGTGTTCATGCGTAGGGGGTTTGTTTGGAGAAAGCTATAAAAACAAACCTTCTTATAGGCTCGGCTAAGCTCTCTTAGATTAAATTGCATGAATTTTTCTCAACTTAACCGTTTGCCAAAAAATGTCGGTCAATTTCGTAACGTAATAATTGCAATGATGGCGTTTGAAAATAATGGGACAAAAAGAAAATTCAGTTAATAAAGTTCAACCACTATTACCTATTAGGAGGACAGCTCCTGTAACAATTAAAGCAATTCCCATTACAACCTTCGGTCTTACGTGTTCCAGCCCTTTAAGTTGAAAGTGAGCTAAAAAAAGAATAAATAAGGGTTCTGTTTGTAGAAGTGGAGCTACAATTGAAATGTTTTCATAACTTAATGCGTAAAAGCTTAAAGCCCACCCTAAAGACAGGAAAAAACCCGGTTTCCAAAATAACTGTAGATCTTTCTGTGAAGGCCTAGGATATCGCTTAGAGAAGGTTAATAATAACGTGTATAAAATTAGTGAGACTGCATATCCTATTGCGACACCCAATAACGGTTCGTTGTAGATGGCTAACCCGTACTTACTAATGAGTTGCGAAGAAGCAGTGGTTAATGTTGCAAGCAACGGAAAAATCAAAAATTTTTTCGAATTCACTTTAAATTCAGCCTTCGAATTACCTAAACTTCTTTCAATGAATATTACTCCAGCTGTAATGCATATTACTCCAATCCAGTTTTCTAGGGTGGGGGCCTCACCGAGTAATAATATGGCAAATATTGAACTACATACTGGATAAGTCGCATATATAGCTGCGTTTACCGAAACTCCAAAAATCTCCATGCCTTTATTATAAAACAATCGCATCAATCCGGGAGCAAGTATTCCAGCTATAACGAAAAATATTATGCCTTGAAAGTTAACTATTTTAAAATTGGTGAGTATAACCGCAAGTGGCGAAAGAACAAGGCTTCCAATGGCAGTAAGTATAAAGGTTGCTGAAAAATAATTTGACTCATTTAGCTTCTTCCTAGTAAGAACCGCTGACAGACCATAAGTAAGCGCCGCAAGAAATGCTAAAACCATACCTATCATTATTGTTTCTGGCTAAGATGTAAAAGTTCAATTATAAAAAGCTTACCAACATCAGTAATAAGATTAAGAATGAGAAAAGTAAAGAAATTAGGCTGAGGCTGAGGATGGATGAAGACTTGTTGGAGTTTTATATTTCATTACCCTGTTCCTTGCAGTATTCGTGACGCTCACACTTCTTCAGTTTCTGGGCTTAGACTATTTGCCTTATGTTTCTTTAGCAGCTGGTGCTGTCGCAGCATTAACTTCCGTCGCGCTTAAAGGGCTTGCGGGAACACTTGTCTAAATTATTCTGTTAGTCGCTGTTAACAGAACATATTTGAGTTGATGCGAAGTGTGGATACGCCAATTCCCTTTATTGGGATTTTTGCTCTGCATCGGCTATAGGTGATGTTATGGGACTAGAGAACGGTAAATGCTTTCAATTCCCTTTATTGGGATTTTTGCTCTGCATCACAATTTCGAATACAACCTTAAAAATAGCGTCATCATCTACTTTCAATTCCCTTTATTGGGATTTTTGCTCTGCATCGCTGAAGGAAAACCATTAAGCCCCGAACAAGTGCAACAACCTTTCAATTCCCTTTATTGGGATTTTTGCTCTGCATCTTAACAAATAATGACAAGTTATATTTAGATACAACATTTCTTTCAATTCCCTTTATTGGGATTTTTGCTCTGCATCCCCAACTACTACGAGGCTACACAGCTCACCAATGCATAACCTTTCAATTCCCTTTATTGGGATTTTTGCTCTGCATCATACCCGCTTGGACAGTCAGCCTCATAGCAAAAGTATATTCTTTCAATTCCCTTTATTGGGATTTTTGCTCTGCATCCAACAAAAATAATAATACATAATTACAATGGTAGCACTTACTTTCAATTCCCTTTATTGGGATTTTTGCTCTGCATCTTTCCATTAAACCTAACGGGTATAATGCTCCTGTCCTTATTCTTTCAATTCCCTTTATTGGGATTTTTGCTCTGCATCTAAAGATAAACTATGAACATAATGGATTAACATTTAACCTTTCAATTCCCTTTATTGGGATTTTTGCTCTGCATCTTATTTTAATACCAACAACTCTTAAACAGAAAGAACAATTCTTTCAATTCCCTTTATTGGGATTTTTGCTCTGCATCATACAGACAACATTGGAAAGAATGGGAAGCTATAAGCTTTCAATTCCCTTTATTGGGATTTTTGCTCTGCATCTTTCCCATTATATTCGGTTTCTTGAGTTCCAATAACCCGACTTTCAATTCCCTTTATTGGGATTTTTGCTCTGCATCATTGTAGCGTATGATGTAGATGGAGATATAGCATTACTCTTTCAATTCCCTTTATTGGGATTTTTGCTCTGCATCAGAAATAGTTGCACATGGAGTGTATAGTTTAGTTCCATTACTTTCAATTCCCTTTATTGGGATTTTTGCTCTGCATCGTTATTGAAACCATAGTAAACATGTGAACCACTACTAAAACTTTCAATTCCCTTTATTGGGATTTTTGCTCTGCATCCAAGCCTTCTGAGCAGACGCTAATCAAGAGGGTGGAATGACTTTCAATTCCCTTTATTGGGATTTTTGCTCTGCATCTCCCATGATGGATATATGGGATAACGTTTAAAGTCTCTATCTTTCAATTCCCTTTATTGGGATTTTTGCTCTGCATCTTTCCCATTATATTCGGTTTCTTGAGTTCCAATAACCCGACTTTCAATTCCCTTTATTGGGATTTTTGCTCTGCATCGGTAAATTACTATCACAAACAGAACCTTGCGGAATAATTTACTTTCAATTCCCTTTATTGGGATTTTTGCTCTGCATCGAACTGAACACAAACGGGTTCACAGCTTCAACTCCAGGTGCTTTCAATTCCCTTTATTGGGATTTTTGCTCTGCATCAGTTTGGACAATTCATTTCTTACTTATTCCTATTATAATCTTTCAATTCCCTTTATTGGGATTTTTGCTCTGCATCGCTTTGGAACGGATGATGTCAGCAATGTATAAAAAGTTACTTTCAATTCCCTTTATTGGGATTTTTGCTCTGCATCTAACTTTTACCAATTCATATATGACCCTAACTGGACATTCTTTCAATTCCCTTTATTGGGATTTTTGCTCTGCATCGAAAGAACAATGGCGTGCTATGACGGAGATGCCAGCTTCTTTCAATTCCCTTTATTGGGATTTTTGCTCTGCATCTCCCATGCCAAATTTGCCTAGGAGTTTCTTAGCGGTCTTTGCTTTCAATTCCCTTTATTGGGATTTTTGCTCTGCATCCGCTTGATGAGATGTTTAGGCCAAAACCACCCAAAACCATCTTTCAATTCCCTTTATTGGGATTTTTGCTCTGCATCCGTTGGCATTTTTTGGCGGGTTTGCCGTTTTAGGTTATTTTTGAGTTTAGTTTTGATATGTATTTTCGATTATTATCTGAGTGGAATTTGATTTATAAAGATAATCGAAATTAGCCTTTTATGGCTGAGTAGAATTGTACTTTCTATCGGATGTTGAGCATAAGTATTTGCTTTATCAGCTTTTGCCTATTGCTAGAGAGGGGGGTGTTAGCAGAGAACTGCGGGGGTGGAGTTGGCATCAGCCTCCATTGAAGCCGTATTATGACAATGTGAAGTTGCCCATGTACGCCGTAAGCTCAAAGTACTGTCCCACGAACCGCGATGTTTACTTGCGTTATGTGGAGAAAATTTCACCTGTTCCAAGCGGTAAGGTTGCGCTTGGCAAAATTCTCCATGGAGTGGTCAGCGACTGTTTGATGGCTTTTATTCAGCGTGGTAGCATGGATTTTGATGCTTGGTGGCAGACTATCCGCTGGTTTGAAATTCCTGAAAAGCCTGAAAATTTGAGAGAGCCTTCTAGAAGGGTTTGGGAATTTGTGCAGAAAATTTGTGAGGCACGGTTGGCTGATGTTTCCAGCAGACAACCTTACGCTTCAGAGCTTGACCTTAGGGTTTCAGCTGTGCCTTTTCTGGTAGAGCATAAGATTTCAGGCGAGCTGCTTGGTTTAAGCGGTATTCTCAGCTTGGATTGTTATGATTATTTAAAGGCGATAATGTTCGACTTGAAAGTTGCAAGCGAACCGCAGGAATGGCATAGGCTTTCGCCTGTGGGTTATGCGCTTGTTTTCGAAAGCGTCCACGAAGTTCCAGTGGACATCTGCTGCAACGTATACCTTAATGTGGAAAATGGAAAGGTTTTGGTGCGTAAGGATCTGTTCTTCGCTAGCGACGAGTTGAGGCAATGGTGGATAGAGGAAAGGGATAGAAAACTGGAGATTGCAGCTGAGGGAAAAGATCCGGGCAAGCCAGAACGTTCTCAATGCAAAGAGGATTGCATGTACTTCAAAATTTGCTATGAATGATCAGCGGTGAGTTTATGAAGATTTTCTTAGATGATTTCGGCATTTTCTTGGGCAGAAAAAGAAACCGCTTTATCGTGAAGAAAGAAGGCGAGGTAAAAGAGATTGTTGCTGATGATGTTGATTCCATAATTTGCTGCTCCTCTGGCGTCGCATTCTCAGCCAGCGCTTTAAATTTAGCTGTCCAAAACAACATTCAAGTTGTTTTTGCCCGTTACAGTGGTTGGCCCTACGCTGTTTTAATGCCAGCGTCAATGACCGGTTCAGTAAGGACTCGCAGAGAACAATTCATCGCCTACAACGATGAAAGAGGCTTTATTTTAGCCAAAAAGTTCATAGCTGGAAAACTTGCAAACCAAGCGAATCTCTTAAAGTTAATGGCTAAAAATAGGCGTCAGAGCGATCCAGCGCTTTCCGAAAGGCTTTATGAAGCTGGAAAGGCTATAGATGAAACATACGCCAAAGTTGATAAAGAGCAAGGCTTTAAAATTGATGATAAACGCCAAGATTTGATGAATTTAGAGGCTGAAGCCGCACGTTTTTATTGGGATGCTATCCGACAGGTATTGCCAGCAGAGTTAGGTTTCACAGGGCGAATAACAAGAGGAGCACGCGACCCCTTTAACGCTATGCTGAACTTTGGCTATCAAACAATTCTCTTTCCGGAGGTTTGGAAAGCCATTGGCTATGCTGGTTTGGACTTTTATGCGGGCTACTTACACGCTGACAGACCTGGCAAGCCCTCTCTCGTTTTGGATTTGATGGAGGAGTTTAGACAGCAAGTTGTGGATAGAACCCTTATCGGCTTAGTAACGAAGAATGTGCTCAAATCCAATGAAATCATTGTTGCTGAAACTGTCGAAGAGGGCAGAGTATTAAACAGAGAAGTTGTTAAAACTTTGCTTGCAAGTTTTCAGGAGCGCTTGAATACAGAGGTCATGTTTGATGGGCAACGTGGACCCGTAAAAAGCTTTATTCATCATCAAGCTAGGCGTATAGCACGCTTTCTACTACGTGAAGCAGATTATACCCCGTTTACCTTAGGTTGGTAATAGCATATGCGTTACGTGGTTATTTATGATATTACGGACGACAACTTGCGGGCTTTGGTTGCTGAAACACTCAAGGACTATGGATTGCAGAGAATACAATACAGTGCATTCATTGGCGATCTACGCCGCGACGAACTAAACAGCCTAATCGTGGACTTGAAAAACTTGATTAGGGATTTAAAAGAAAATGTCCAACTTTATCCGCTGTGTGATACGTGTTTTAAGGGCAGAAAGGAGGTGGGAAAACCCAAAAAGTATGAATTTAAAGAGGGAAAAGAGAAAATAGCATATTTTTGATTGTGCCGCAATACTTATGTATGCGTTCGATATCATTTGTATACGGTGAGGTTGGTTGACTCTTAAACCTTTGGCTGTTAGGATTCCTGAAGAAATCGAGAAAGAAATTCAAGAGGTGATTGAGCGGGAAGGTTTGGATAAGGCTACAGCAGTGAGAACTCTCCTCGAATTAGGTATTGGAGAATGGCGCAAGCAAACAGCTTTGGAGCTTCTGCGAGATGGAAAGGTGACGTTTGCTAAGGCTGCTGAAATAGCCAAGCTTTCACTTTGGGAATTCGCTGACCTGGTAAAGCAACGCAATATCGAGTGGGTTAGGTATAGGCCCGAAGAAATCGATAAAGAGTTTAAGGAAGCATCTGGGCGGAGTCAGAGTGAAACCACTCGTTTTTAACGCCACCCCACTAATTTATTTGACCAAGGTGGGACTTAGCAGGATTTTTGAGCAGTTGAAGGATGAGAAGTTAACCTCTCCAAGCGTTAAAAGAGAGGTGGTGGATGAAGGAAAACGTAAAGGTGTTGCAGACGCCATAATTTTAGAAAAGCTGTTTCTGAAAGGCGTGTTCAAAATCGTAGAGCCAAAAGATAAGAATTTTCTAGAAAGCCTATTGCAGACGAAGGGCCTTCACGTGACTGACGCCGAGGTTCTAACAATAGCTAAGGAACAGCGCGGAACAGCCATAATAGACGATGAAGTGGCGAGGAAAACGGCTAAAATTTACGGCATATCCTATGCAGGCACACCATACATCTTAGCAAAAGCAGTTTCTGAAGAAATTGTCACAAAGGAAAAGGCTAAACAAGCCATAAACGAGATGGTTTATGCCGGATGGAGATGCAGCATCGAAACCTACGCCAAAATCATGGAAACCATAGAAAAGCTTGCGAAAAATAAATGATGAGCGAGGCTAAACATGTGGTTGTCCGATTGGGGAAGAGGCAACCCTTGCCCGTTTCGGACGTTGCTGAACCTTATGTTTCAGTAACCGACGTCAAACATTACATTTATTGTCCGAGGCTTGTGTATTTTGACCGTGTTTTGCATGCCCAACCCGTTTTCGGCTCTCAACAGGAGGAAAGTCAAGAACTGCATGAAGAGTATGTGCGTAAAGAACTTCGTCGCAAAGACGCTGTTTACTATTCGCCGGAATTTGTCGGCGCCGAAAAATTGCTTTTTGTTCAGCTTTTTTCAGAAAAGCTCCAGCTTCAAGGCGTTGTGGACTGCGTAATCAAGACAGCTAAAGGCGAGTATATTCCAGTTGAGTATAAGAATATGAATTCTGATGGTGGAAAGGCATATATGGATCATAAGTATCAACTTGTGGCTTACGCCTTGCTTATTGAAGAAAATTTTGATGCTATTGTTAAGCGGGGGTTTGTCAATTATATTCCAGAAAAGCTAATTTTACAGTTTGAAATTACGCCGACAATGAAAAGCTATGTGAAAAGGGTCATTGGACACATAAAAAGAATAACCAAAGAGGAAATGCTGCCCCCTATAAGAGTAGCCAAAAACAAATGCCAAGGAGGATGCGGACACAAACAAACATGTCAAATTGACCTACAACGTAAAACTTAAATTGATTAACAAGGTTAACGATGATATATGTCAGAAGCAAGTTTTAGGAAAATTTTCGACTGGGCTTTTGCGGTAGGCAAAGACATCGTTAGTAAGTCTAAATGCGGGCATGAGAGAGGGAAGGATTACTTAAAGCGGCTGATTTTTGATATTAGAGCCGAGGAAATGCCTGGCCGATTCTTAGATAAACTCTCCCAAAGACTTGGTGAATATAAAACGAACACCAATATACAAGCCCCTGTAAGTTTGCTCCCTGAAATTTTTCAGTCAAAGGAACGATGGAGTGGAGATAGTTTTTATTACTTAAAATCGGCGATTCTATCTGGGTTACTAAATGCTTTAAGTAGTTACTGAGGTGTGAAAGTTGAAAGTTGCCCAAATATCCATAATCGCAAAAGTTTCAGGGAATGTAAATGCAGATGAGGTGATAGGAACTAGGGTAACACTGAAGAAGATGTATTCTTCAAGTGGTGAGGTTTTACCTTTTGTCTCGGCAAGAGCGATAAAATACGCCATAAGACATGCTTTGAAGGATATGGAATTTGAGGTTGACCCTTTCATTGAAAATCCTGAGGCCGAGGAAACGCTTAGATTAAGTGATACAGGTGATCCTGTAAAATTTATTGATAATGACTTATTTGGATACATGGTGACGCTTGGAAGAGGTAAGACTGCCAGAAGGAGACAAGGTCCAATTGCCCTTTCATATCTTAAAGCGCTAAGAGATACTCCGGTAAAAGCTGAATTTGCTGCGAGATTTCCAAGACCATGGAGTAAAAAGGAAGAGGAAAACCCCGTTCCCTTTGAAGTAGAAGTGGCCGAGTTTGTAGGAAAAGTCAATTGTATAATATACGAAAACATTGGGATATTTGATGAAAGCGAGCTGAAAGGTAAAGACGAATTAAAAAAGAAGCTTATCCATAAAGAAGTTAACGGCAAATCAATTTTCATGCTGGATGAAGATACTAGGAAGAATAGGATTAAAGCCTTTTTACAGGTTTTCTTAACACCATCATATGTCTTACCACGAAGAACTAACTCATTAACCATACCGGAATATCTAACAGCTCTTATAGCATTGTCAGCCAATGGACCATTACCAATTTTCCAGTATTTAACATTCGACTTCGATCGAAACGGTGTTTGCTTAGATAGTTTAAATAATCTATTATCAAGAGATGAAATTGCGAAAAGTGGTGCAAGTTTCTTTTTAATCGATTATACAAACTGGTTACACTTATCTGATCAAATGATTCTCAAAAAGCTATCAGTGTCGGAGGCTATTAACAAGATAGCCGACTTCCTTTGCGTGACAAGATAATGAAGGCTGTAATCGTTAAAATTTCCTTCTCTGAAGCTTTTTTTAAGGTTCACTACACAAAGGGGTTCAGGCTTACATATCCTATTCCATTACCAACATCCGTTGCTGGAATGTTTGGTGCTTTTTTAGGTGTGGAAAGGGAAAAAATCAGCGATCTTCAAAAATTTTTGTTTGGAGCAAAGCTTGAGGAATATAACGGTTTCATAAATGAAAATGCGACTTTCAGACAATACAAAAGCTATGGGGTGGAAATAGGCGTTGCGACATTAAACCTCATTAACAATCCAACATACCTAATTGCACTTGCAGGAGAAAAAGAAGAGGTAATTAAAATACAAGATAAGATGAGAAAGGCTAATGAATTCCTACCTTACGGTGGGCAAAATGATTTCTTTGCAGAAGATTGGGCCGTTGTTGGAATAGATGACGTCACAGAATCAGATGAAATTGCAAATTACGCTCCTCGAGACTGGGTTGACCTAAGCATAAAAAGCAGTCTAGAAGTTACCTTACAAATCCTCCCAGTGATGCATACACTATCAGATAATCCTAATTTTTACTTTATAACAAGAGGGAAAATAAAGTTGAACAGGAAAATACCCTGCACAAATAGCGAAAAAATAGGTCTTTATAATTTAAATAACTTTAAAATGGAGAAGCATAATGGAAAAATGGGTTAACCCAGCTTGTAAGCTAAGTCATGAAAATAAAACAATTTCTCAGCATATCCAAGAAGTTCTGGCAATACTAGGCGAATATTTACAGTTTTATGGGCTCAGAGAAAAATATTTTGAAATAGCAAAATTTCTTGCAGAGTATCACGATGCCGGAAAAATGCATATTAATTGGAACTTTAACTCAAAGGAGGGACATGCTCACCACTCACTAGAGTACATGTTGGAGAAAAAAATCGAATACCATGAAAAAAATCTGGATCCTGTTCTAAAGTTTTTAATTTTGAAGCATCACTCATCACTTTCTGATGTCATCGGAGAAAAAACAATCGAGTATGGTGGGAAGAGATATTCGATTAAAAATGTTTTTAATGTGCTTTTCAAGGATGAGATGAACGCTTCATTAAGCAAAATAGTCAATAACCAATTTAATTTGATAATCGATGTGGTTGATGTTCTTGGGCTTTTCAAAATAGCCGACGTATGTTCAGCAAAAGGTAAAGCAGTGCAGTTAAAACGTCCAGTGATCACAGAAGATTTCGTGAAGCGAATTGTCGCAAAAAAATTAGACGAAGTTAGGTGGAATGAACAGAAAACTCTGGCTAGTCTGCCTAACATTTCAATGCTTAGAGCGTACACTGGTTGGGGAAAGACCGACGTTTCATTACTATTTTTTAGAGACAAAAATGTTTCGAAAGTGTTTTATCTTCTTCCTACAGTAACCGCAATAAATATTTTTTTTGAAAAACTTCGCAAAGCATCTAATGAAGAAGTTGCAAAATACTTTTACTTTATCGACACTGAATTGAAGGAAGATTATGAAAAACTCTCGAACTTATATTTTATAGAGAACTTTACGGCACCTTATAACATAACTACCATAGATCAGTTTTTACTGGCTTTTCTTCAAGTCGGAAAATATTATACTAAACGTGTTATGTTCAGAGATTCTGGTCTAATAATAGACGAAGTTCATTTATTAAATCCCCTGATGCTCGATTTATTGACATTTTTTCTTAAAAAATATGCCATGACCTACAATTTCAAAATTCTTTTCATGTCAGCAACTTTTCCTAGTGCTTTAATTAAATATTTTTGTGAAAATTTTCAGATAAATCGTTTTTTGGATTATTCTAAGGGCTATGAGGAAAAGCGGCGAGTAATGTGGGAATACATAGATAAACAAATTGAAAATTCTGTAGAAAGCATTATCAGAGAAAGACAAAAGGGTAAAAAAGTCTTGGTTATCACCAATACCGTAGAAGATGCAAATAATTTGGGCAAAAAATTTGAAAATGAATACAAATTATCCTACGGCGAAGAGTTCATAGTTTTTCACGCAAGAACCATGTATAAAAATAGGAAAGAAAAAGAGAACTGGTTAAATAATAACCGAGAGAAACCGCACATTGCTATCGCAACACAAGTATGCGAAGTTTCACTAGATCTATCCTATGATACCATGTTCACAGAGCTTGCTTCACTTCCAGCACTTGTTCAAAGGTTCGGTAGAGTTAACAGGTATGGAGATAAAACCAAGGAAATAAATGTCTATATCTTTAAGCCACATGTTAAAAATCCACAAAGTTATCCTTATTCTGAAAACGAACTAAAAATTTCTGAAGAGATCGTTAGAGAGCTTGAAGGCGAAAACCTACGTAGTGAAAAACAGTTAATAGAAAAAGCAGATTTATCGCTTAGTTATGAAGAACTATTAAACGAGATAACCCTTGCAAAAAGAAGCATCAACATGAAATACTGGGAGGAACTATTGAAATTTTTTTACTCTTTTGATGTGAAAGATGAAAAAATATCCCAAGCACTAAATTACAGAGAAGGTTTCACTACGCTGGTGATTCCACACCCGGACTGTATAGAGGAGCCCATGAGAAGTTATGTAGCTGAATTATTACGAAAGGATTTTTCATGCAAAAGTTTCAATGAGAAAAGTAAGTTAATAGCAGAATTAAAAGAATTGGCTGTCCCTATTCCATTTTGGTGGTTAAGAAATGCGAAACTTGAAGAAAGCATTTTTCCTATAGTTTACTTAAAGGACATAATTTATAACTTTAAATACGGATTTCATAAACGAGGTATATGAAATATGAGTTACAAAGAAATGCTATTCAAATTTTTGGAAAACGATATAAACGCGCAATACTGCTTACCTATCGTAAAAAAATTGTTGCAAGCTAACTTTCGTGGCGGTAACTTTGTTATAACGGCCGGTAATGAAAAATTGATTGTCGCGCCTAATGAAATAAAGACAAAGATCCAACCAATTCTTGATTGTATAGTAAAGAAGGCTTTATTAGAAGGTTATAATGTGCTGGTTACTCCTTGCATTATCAGCAAGGAGCAGGCCCCAAATTTTTATCTGGAAGATGAAATTCCAAAATCGGAAGAATTATGGAGGTTTCTTTACCTTTTATTAACCGGAGTGCACGGTTTTGATTACGTCTTAAATATTGAAAATGCCCCAGCGAAGGTAACTGAGAGTTTCAAAGAATGGTTAATAAATAAAAACTATTTGGTAATAGGCACTGAACGTTGTGGGTTAAATGTCAAGGAATTGCTTTCAAGCTTGAATGCACCTAGAGGATTGACATTAGAAGAATTTATAATGAGTTTCATATTTCTTTCATATTTTGCTAAATTCTGGAAAGACATGGAAGAAAGAATCGAAATCGCTGGAGATTTTGGGAAGCTTCTTTCAGAGATACCTGATGACGTTTCACTAGTTGTTTTTGTGCTTTCACGACAAAAGAAAAGAATGTATGTTTTTCCCAGACTAAAAGAGATTATGACGAAATATTACGGCGACTTCTTTATAAGCGATGACCAAATCCCAAGCATTTGTAGATTCATTTTTTCACTTTACATAAGCGATGCAAATTACAGAGAGATATGTGTGGGGATATTGAACAAATTACTTTATTATTTGCTTCAAGGGCGTATAAATGGCGAACTTCTTTCGAGAGCCGTAGAACTCAAAACAAATTATGAGCTTAGAAAGAAAGAGCACAAAATTTTTGGTTTACGCGATGCACAGCAATTCCTAACAAAACTTGGATAGATTACACTTAGTTTTTGTCACTCCGTATCCTGCTGTTTTGTTTCCTCCTATGTTTGAGTATTCTGCGTATTTCGCCAGCATAACCGTCGCCTTGCTCCATTCGCTTTCCAAATCCTTCATCTCGTACGCACACCACCCCACAAACCCCACAGCCTTCTTTTCCCGCATAACCGCCAACTTTGTTCTGAGCCTGTAACCGCAAACACCAACATTCTTACCCAGCCACTCCTTATAAGCCAAAAACTCCTCTTTACCAAAGCGCCTACCATCGCTAAACTCGTTCCAAACACGCATCACCCCACAAAAAACTCTTACAGCGTCGGGAAACATCCAACGATAACTGCTACCCAAACATGGCAAGTAGGTAGGCGTTTCAAAAACAAGTTTAAACCGCTCAGCCGCATTGGCTTCACGCTCCAAATCCGCGTAGCTTTTACTCTTAATACTTAAAGAGGCTATGCGAAAAACCGTGTCAAAAATCATAACGCTGTTCTGCCGCTCAAAAAACTTTAACACGTAACCAGCCAAATCATCCCTTAAAAACCTAAAACCCACATGACAGGGAGAAGTGGGATCCAAAACAAAGCCATTCTCAACCCGCGAAACACTCCTAAAGCGCAAAGGCGTAACACTGTAAGGCTTAGAAACATTCAACTCATGCAAAAAACCAGCCGCACTAGGATCCACCAACCTAACAACATGCAGCAACAAGCCCCTAGCCACATGCCCGGTAAAAAACGGCAAAACAACACTCCGCTCACCATACAGCTCCAAACCAACCTCAACAGGCAAATCCGCTCAACTCCCCAATGGGATTCACATTATTCATCAAGTAATTAAGGATAAAACATGAATTAAACCTTAAAGATTTTTATGTATTCTGTTAATTGCTGTTAACAGAAGAGGAAAGAGCAAACTATGTTTAAATTATTAAAAAGAAAAAGAGGCATGCTGATAACGGGCACTTTTGCTTAATGTTACTTTATGACGATATTGCGAATCCCT
>Ga0315298_1001752_pt1 | contig 38816 bp, 24 predicted proteins | sample WHS_1_MG_FD_203077 | JGI IMG/M metagenome (GOLD analysis project Ga0315298, IMG submission 203077) | Extremophilic microbial mat communities from Washburn Hot Springs, YNP, Wyoming, USA - WHS_1_MG | ecosystem: Environmental > Aquatic > Thermal springs > Hot (42-90C) | place: USA: Wyoming... | reverse complement strand
AAACCGGCTGCTGTGTGCGCTCGGGCTATGCCAAACTTTGCACGACGCGCAAGTCGTCAATCAATGGAACCAAAAGCGGTGCTGGAGCACCGCGCTCCAAAAACTTCTCCTCCAATCCTTCACACCAGAGGCGTAGAGAGTAAGGTAGGGCGCGCAGTCCACTGCGCGCCGCTGTGGGTTGTACTGACCCGGCTTTCTCGGGCTAGAATCCTTCCGTCCGCGCCCTTACGGGCGCGGCTACGTTTAACGGCTGAGACGCTGAGGCGCAGAGTTAAGGTAGGGCGCGCAGTCCACTGCGCGCCGGTGTGGGTTTATGCTAACCCGGCTTTCTCGGGCTAGAATCCCGCCGTCCGCGCCCTTACGGGCGCGGCTACGGCGCGCGACCCTCCCGGTCGAAAAAAGCCCGTGCCACGCGCCACCCACATTGAGAACACTGCGGCCAAGATGGCCGCGCGCCAAATCTACCCAAAGGCGCAGAGAGTTGGTAGGGCGCGTCCCGCATGTACGGGACGCGCCGCCATCCATACGCCCGGAAAGGTCCGGCGGGCAGAGGACTGCCCGCCCTACCAATCCGGTTGTGACGGAGCGCGCCACTCTGGGGCGCAGTAAGGCGCCGTGTGTTCGAGGGTAAGGCTTTTATCCAAACCGGCTGCTATGTGCGCTCGGGCTATGCCAAACTTTGCACGACGCGGAAGTCGTCAATCAATGGAACCAAAAGCGGTGCTGGAGCACCGCGCTCCAAAAACTTCTCCTCCAATCCTTCACAGCAGAGGCGCAGAGAGTCGGTAGGGCGCGTCCCGCATGTGCGGGACGCGCCGGGGTTGCTCGTGCAGACCCCCGCATCCAGGTTTGAATCTTGTTTTCCGCGCTCTTGCGAGCGCCGCCACGAGCCGCTGGTCTTGTGGTGCGGCAAGCACGCTGTTGACTCCGGATGCGGCGGGCAGAGGACTGCCCGCCCTACCCGAGACCGGGTTTTGACGAAGTTTCGTCGCCGACGTGGAAGTCGGCCCTCCAATTTATGGAAACGGTTGTTTGGCGGATTCAACGAAGCCAAACCACCAATGCGGTTTACATTGAGGGTCAAGTTCAACCTCGACTGGTTCGGCCGCGCAGAGCACTGTGCACCTTACCATTGTTTCCATTGACTTTTTGAGCAGTCTTGGAGGGTCGGATCTCATCCTGAACAATACGGGTTTCACAGTTTCTGGCGGGCGAAGTTGAACCGCCGAGACGCAAACCTAGAACGATTGCAGAATTCTGTAGCGGCGCTCTGCGAGCGTTGCTCTGCAGCGGGGCACGAACGCCGAAACCTTCTCCGGCGATTCTTCACCGCAAAGACACAGAGTCACAGAGGTAGTTTGGACCGACCGGAAAACGTTCGGTTTGCTGCTCGTCCCCTGCCGGCAAAGTTCATTCAGGAGCACACTATCTTTGGCGCCAACTGTCCTTGGCACATTTATAAACCGATTATCCAGGGGTTCCCCAGTCGCAAATCCATGGCAATGTCTGCCAGCCAAAAGCTCTGGCAGTTTGCACACACACTCGCCAGATAGCTCAAAGCTCGATTAATCCAAAGCGCCGGCAGAGAAACGCGCGCGGCGACGGTCCCGGAGACACGACACCGCACAAAACATGTGTTCCCCAGCCCCTTTTGAGTGCGGCGTGGAAGCAACACAAAACGCGCTGGAGAAACAAGGCTCGCAAAAATCTTCAGGGTACCGCTCTCTCAGTGCTAGTCTTAGGCAATGCAGGGCATGACAAAGCACGCCTCACGCGTGCGGACATATCGTGCGCGCCCTGTCCTTCCCGTGACTTTTTGGCATTGGCAAGTGTCTCTCGTCCGGGAAAAGCAAGGGGCGCCAGATTCGGCGCCCCTCGATTCGCGTAACACTTCAGGGCTGTGTTTTAGCTTATGGCGGTGGTAATTGCGGCAACGGTACGCTGATTTTGAAGTAGGTTTGGTTGCCTGAGATAGTATTTGTGTACGAGGTCGAACTGCCGGTTGCTGTTACGGTTGCATTTGTTACCCAATCACCAGTCGTAAGTGTTTCACGACTCAAGATATTGTAGTTCACACCGGCAACAGATTCCCACGTCAACTTCAGTCCATTAGGCGAGACAAGCCGCGCCTCTGTAATTCTAAACGGTGGCACGCTGGTGACCATCTGCACCTCCCCAACCTCGACCTTGAACTCAGGTATGTAGAGCTGATCGCACGAAGTCTCGCGCATCGGTGTACGGACTGCAAACGCGTCAAACCGCGGGTATGCGTAAGTTGTGTCCGTGACCGACCACGTCCAGTTCGTGCCACCGCCGGTGATCTTTGTTGTTATGCGCGTGGCATTTTCAGCATACCGCAACACGTTAAATTGCAACGTGTACTCGACACCCGGTTGGAACGCAGGCGCGTTCGAGTATGTGCCCGGTTGCGGCCCGCTGCCCAATGATTGAAAGTCGGAAATCGCACCGGATAGGATTGTGCTATCCAGATTATAACGCGCCAGAATATCAAATGGCGTGTTATCTGTGAAGTTTGTGCCAAAATTCAGGTTCAACAAATACCCACGCACGCCAGTACCGTTACCTGCACTCCCGGAGAAACCGTCCGCGGTCACGCGCGTGCCACCATCGTAGTAATCGAATACACCGAACCGTACGCTGCCGTTGTTGGTGAACGAATCAAACGAGATGGGCTTGAACGGGAACGTGACACGAAGCTCGCGCCCGACACCAAGATGTACCGGCGGCGCATTTGAATCTGTGAAATACCCAATCCACAAGCTGGCTGAACCACTTGCAGGTGTCGCAGTCAAACCCGCCGGGTCAGTCCACTGCAGACTTTCCGAGGTTGATGCGAACCAGACCGAATTACTCGGGCCAACCGGATAATCACCGCGCATTCCATCTTCAAACCTGTCATGGCAAACTACGCCAACCGGTGTTGGCGTAGGCTCATAAACTGTCAATGTGGCAACTGCAGATGTAGCTGCTGAATTATCGCACGCAACCCTGACAATACAACGGTATTGTGTACCGTTATCTGCCATCTGCAAATTTGGTGTTGTGTATTTATAGCGTTTTGCATTTGGAATATCGGCCCAGGTGACACCGTTATTCGTGCTGAGCTGCCATTGGTACGTTCGTGCCGTACCTTCCGCTTCGACCCTAAATGTAGCCGAGATTCCAGCCGGCACGGTTATGTTTGTCGGACTTGAAACGATGTGTGCGCTGACGCACTGCCCAAGCGGCGGTGTCACTTCTGCCCAAAACGTCCCAATTCGAATTTCGTCAATCTCAGCGTTTGCGCCGCAGGCAAAACCCCAACGACCAGGACCTGTTGCTGACTGATCTTCTGCACCATCATCAGCATTTTGACCAACTGTAGCACTTACCGGAGGCAGATTGTCTTCGTTTGTGCCGAAGAATTGTTTCGGCGGGTTAATCCACAGAGAATAAATGTCGTTCTGAGTCCCCGGAATTATTTCCTGTTTTATTACAACGAAAATTGTCTCGCCGACACTTATATTTGTGGTTGCCCAATTGGTTGCGTTTGGCGTTCCTGCTTTCGAAATCCCTAGCTGGATATAAGCCCCTGCGGGCCGTGCCAGGAGATCCCAGTGCTGCGGTGTTGTCATTCCGCTATTGGCTCTGTTGACGCGCATCAAAACTTCGCCATCATGAATATCAGCCAGGTTTTTGAATTTGTACAAAAAAGAGTAGTAAATGTTAGTCCGATTGCTTTGTGGGAATGTGCCGCTGGACACAAACTGGTTGCGTGTACACCAATTCGTAGCCGCTGGAATAAAAATCCTGTCGCCTTGTGACTCCAGCAAGCCCAGACCGGTACCGTCCAAGCTTCCACTGTCATTGGTCGCTGTCAGAAACGGGCCGCCGCCGACCTTTACCCAGCCTTCCCAATCCCCAACACCGCTATCACCTAAAGCACCTGTTAGATAATCAACAACTTGTATCTCACGAATCAGCCATGCTCTTGCATCCTGAGTGAGCGCGGAAGTGGCAATGATTATCAGCGCAACTGCAATTGTGCCGAAGACAATATTAGACCGGTTTGTTTTGTTTGTACGCATTTTCATATGCCGAGTTCTGCTGTGTTAATCGCGTGGGTCATTTGGTTTTTAGCCAACAAAATCTTAGTTCCCAAGCTCGTGGCCGTCAAAGAAAAGCGCGCTAAAATTTTTGCATTTCACACTGAAAAAAGTGCACTGGGTGTGTGGAGTTGAACAGTTCAGGCGCTGAAGCGTTAAAGCGTTGAAGCGTTGGGCCGTTGAATCGTTAAATCGTTGAACCGTTGAATCGCGGGGTTGTTGGGCGGTAGGGCACGAACTTCCCGAGTTCTTGTTTAAGCGCGGATTGTTCGGATACGTCGGCGGCCGTGGTACGCCCCGAGTTCTGCACATCAAGTGGACAGTCGCATGTGGCTGACCGCATGCGGCAGATTTTTCACCTTGCATAGCTGTGTTTGTCGCGCAGTTCCGGGCGGTTGAATCAGCAGTCGGTTTCGTGCTGCACTTGCTGGACCCGTGCCGGTTCTTGGGTATGCACCAGCCAACAGACGCAAAACCACGTCCTGTCACGGGTGATTAGCCAAGCGGCTCAACAGGCGCGACCTCATCCGAAGCCCGCCAGTGCGACAAGTTAAAGCTAACCCGGCTATTTCAGCCGCTTTTCGCGGCGCAGACTTCCAAGTCTGTCACATGCATGCCGACCTGTCTGCGTGCGCTGTACATGCAGACGCTCCGCCTGGGGCAGACAGATCCAGCGTCCTGCAACGTGGGTTGCGCCACAATGGTGTCGTCGCAACAGCGCTGCAAGGTTGAAATATCTGGGCTAAGTGCGGGTTGAAGATGTATGGAAAACAGTCGGATCGCTGTGCCGTTTGATTGCGAAGGGAAAAAAATGCCAGCATGCTTTTGAAAAAGGGCTGTTTGGGAAAACTGACCCGCGAAAACATTGGGATTTTTGTATGTGTTTCCTCCGAAAATGGCTATTTCAATACCCTGCAAAAGCACTGCTCCGGGCTGCCAAGTCTTTTTTGCACAGATGCGTTTGCCGAAAACTGCGGGGTTAGACCCGGTGAGGCACTGGATTTGGTTTTGTGCATTACAAATCCGAAAGCGTTTCAGGCCAGGCGAAATCTGCGATTGGTTTTCTGCGGTGTGGCAGGCGTGCGTTGTGAAGCGTATTGTGGGCACAAGCAACTTTTCTCGTTTAGGGAATCCATACGATGGCAGGGTTGTTTGTAATTGGCCCTGTGTCCGACCAGTATTCACGCCGCTGAAACCATGTTACGTGCCCGTCAAGGAACAGGAAATGCGCACCGCCCGAATGCAGGTTTGTGTGTACGAACGTCCACCGTCCGACCGCGGGTATATTTTTGCTGTCAAACAACCAAACCACCACGCCCGGCTTTGCAATTGCGGAAGTTGGCGTGGGGTGATCGCTTTGATCCGTGCCGTCTGCGTATCGGTTCAGGCAGTAATGAAACAGACGTGTGCCGTCGCTCCTGCGCGTGTTGGCCGGGCAAATCCAGATCGAATTACCCGGATCGGCATATGGATCGGTTCGCCACGGCATCTCGAAGTAAATGGGTTGCCCAATGGTGCGCGGCAACAGCACATACCAACTGTTTGTGTCCCAGGCTGCTTTCGGTTCGGCGGGCGGGTTCGGATTGCCTTCGTAGGGCAGGAAATCGTTGTTATCTGCTGTGTAGAGTCGGGTTGCGCCACCCCATTGGCGCAGGTTGTTAATGCATGCGCTTGCCTTGACGCGGTGTTTGGCGCGGGTCAGTACCGGGAGCAACAACCCCGCCAGTACACCGATTATGGCGATCACCACCAACAGCTCAATCAATGTAAAACCGCGCTTTTGCAACATGCGATGCCTATGGCTTAAGGCCGGGCAGATTCGCCCGCGTTCATTTCGGACTTGATACAACGCAGCCACGGCGGTTAGCGAGAAAAAGTTTGCACATTGTGTTGGCACTGCCAAACCGAGTTTACAAGCAAAGGGCGCAGTAAAACAGACTTTTGGTTGCGGGCACAAGCCGCTCGTTGTCTTACACAAAATTTTGACCCCGCCTGAGCCACGGTTTTAATGTGGTTTACAGCCGGTACCACCGTTGCCATAATCAACACGATGTCAACGGGACAACAGCATAAAGATCACTTTACGATGCCGTCGAAGGAATTTGGTCTTTTGGAAACGGCCATAGCACGTGCGCAAAGGAATTTGCTCAACCTCCAAAAACCTGACGGTTATTGGATAGGCGAGCTGATAGTTGATTCGACGCTTGTAGCTGACATGGTGGCGTACTATCACTGGGTGGGTAAAATTGACCCGGCATGGCAGCGTAAGGCCGTCAATCACATTCTTTCACTGCAATTGCCAGACGGCGGCTGGAACATTTACTACGGTGGCCCGGCTGAAATAAATGCAACCGTAAAGGCGTATCTTGCACTTAAACTTGCAGGTGTGCCTGTCACGGACCGGCGCATGCTCAAAGCGCGTGAAGTTGTGTTGCGGCTCGGTGGCATACCGCGGATGAACACGTTTGCGAAGCTGTACCTTGCGTTGCTGGGTTTGTTCCCATGGGAATACGTGCCTACAATACCGCCCGAGGTGTTGCTCATAGGCAAATGGTTTCACGTGAATTTTTGGGAGATGAGCAACTGGAGCCGGGCAATGTTCGTGCCGCTTTCGATCATCAATCATTTCAAGCCAACACACCGGCCCAAATCTGGGATCACACTCGACGAGCTTTACCCGGACGGGTTTCATGCACGTGATCTTGCTTTGCGGCCAGACCCGGACAGACTCTTTACATGGCGCAATTTTTTTCTGTGGCTTGATCGGCTGCACAAGCTAGCCGAGTGGTTTGCCGCGCACAATCTACATCCGTTCAGAAAACGCGCGCTCAAGAAAGCTGAACAGTGGATGCTCGAACGGTTCGAGGGCTCGGACGGTTTGGGTGCGATTTTCCCGGCGATGCTCTACTCAGTGATAGCACTCAGGGCACTGGGTTATCCGGACGATCACCCCGAGGTTGTGCGCGCTGAACATGAGTTGAAGAAGCTCGAACACGAAACCGAAGACAGCGTGCGGATCGAGCCGTGTCTTTCGCCTGTTTGGGACACAGCAATCACACTGGTGTGTCTGGCCGAGTCCGGCATGTCGCCGGATCACCCTGCAATGGTTCGTGGTGCAGAATGGCTGCTTGAGCGCGAAATCCGGTTTCGGGGCGATTGGCAGTACAAAAACCCCGCCCAGGTCGAGCCGAGCGGTTGGGCGTTCGAGTTCAACAACAAATGGAATCCAGACGTTGACGACACGTGCATGGTCCTGCTTGCGCTGCGGCATGTGCCGACCTCAAACCCGGCACGACGCGATGCTGCATTCAAGCGCGGGCTGGACTGGATGCTCACCTTCCAGTGCAAAGACGGCGGTTGGGCAGCTTTCGACAAAGACTGTACAAAGAACATCCTGACCAAGGTACCGTTTGCAGATCACAATGCAATGCTCGATCCTGAATGCGCTGATATCACAGCGCGTGTGCTCGAGCTGTTGGGGTATCTCGGCTACAGCACCGCACATCCGCAGATCAAAAAAGCCATTCAGTTCCTCAAAGAAAACCAGGAATCGGATGGCTCATGGTTCGGCAGGTGGGGTGTAAATTACATTTATGGCACATGGCAGGTATTACGCGGTATGCACGCGCTAAACTACAACATGACCGAGCCGTGGTTGCTGAAAGCGCGTGCGTGGCTTGAGAGTGTCCAGCACGAAGATGGTGGCTGGGGCGAACGCTGTAACACCTACGATGATCCGGTCTTTAAGGGGCGCGGCCCAAGTACAGCTTCGCAAACTGCCTGGGCGGTAATGGGGCTGTGTGCATTTGACGATCCGGCCCTGTCGAGTCTGCGCCGTGGCATCGAATATCTTATCCGAACGCAAAACGCCGACGGGTCATGGTCCGAAGAAGAAACCACCGGAACCGGTTTTCCGAAAGTTTTCTATCTAAAGTACGACATGTACCGCAACACATGGCCGTTGCTAGCCCTGGCTACGTACAAAAAGTTGCTCCTGAACAGTAAAATGCCAGCCGACGGCACTAAATTTGACCTTGCACCACAGCCGCAACAAGCACGGACAGAGTCGAGACAACACACCTGATGCAGTTACCTTTGGGGAGTGCGACATGCTTTTTCCTATCAGGCGGTTCTGCAAGTTAACTGTGGCGAACCGTGGTGCGGGCAAGTAGGGAAAGTTGTTGACAAATTCGGTCCGGACAGTTTGCCTTTGGCAACCTGACACTACAAATGTGTCGGGATGTTGCACTCGAGAAATGCTATGCCAGCGCAGTGGGATGCGGGGAAAAACAGACGCATGTTATGAAAAATTCAACCAACAACACCGCAGAGCAACTGCCCACCTACATCATAAGCGCACAACCCAACCCGACTGAGAACCGCGCGCCTTGGTACAAAACAACTGCACCGGCGTATGCGGGCATTTTTTTGTGGTTTGTGTTCTGGCAAGATGTGGCTAGAACAGATACGCCCGGCGGTACACTTGCACAGGGGTTGCTCTGGGCGCTGGTATGTCTGGTTACAGCCGCGCTGGTGTGTCATTTCGTTTTTTACCTTGTGCCAGGGTTGTTGGGGATGAAAACCGGCTTGCCACTGTACATTGTGGGCACCTCAATCTTCGGTGCAAAAGGCGGATTCATTTTACCGGGTTTCTTGATGGGTGTGCTGCAGTTCGGTTGGCTGGGTGTAAACGTATATTTCTCGTCACTGGCACTGAGTGCAATGATCCCGATCAACGCAAAGGTTATCATGGTGTTTTGGGGTGTGCTGGCCGCATTTGTCGGGTTGAAAGGCATCGGCTACGTTGCAAGTGTGGCAACGTATCTACCCCTGATTCCATTAATTGTGTTGGTTATGCTTGCAGCAAACGCAATTGGCGGTGTCCCACAATTCAATCCGGAGACGCTCATCGCCGCGCAACGGGCGCCAGGCAATGCCGGGTCGGTACAGCTCGGCATGTTCGGTGTTTTGGCAGCTATGCTGACGTATGTGGTCGGGTTTTTTGCCACGGCAGGTGCAGCCGGTGTTGACTTCGGCCTGAACAATCGGACAAAGACCGACGTGCAATTGGGCGGTCTTGTCGGGATTGCGCTTGCGATAATTGTCACAGGCGGCCTGTCACTGCTTGTGGTTGCTGGCGTGTACGGTTCGCAGGCAATGTCGGCTGCTGCAATTGCCGCCGGTGCAAGTTTGCGCACAGTTGATCTGGTGCAGGTTGTGCTGGGCGAAGGATCGGCTAAATGGGTAAAACTGCTTTTGGCAGTTGCGGCATTTCCACCAGCCTGTTTCTCGTCGTTCATAGCAGCAAACAGTTTCAAGACAACACTGCCAAAGGTTAACCCGTTTGTCTCAGTCGGGGTGGGTGCAGCAGTAAGTATATTGCTTGCGTTGTTGGGTTGGGCAGGCAAAGCGATCATTGTGTTTCAGATAATCGGCGCGTCGTTCGGGCCGATCTGCGGTGCGATGGTTATGGATTATCTGCTTGCCGGGTGCAACTGGAGCGGGCCGCGTGCAGGGTTTAACCCGGCCGGATGGATATCGTGGTTGGCAGGTTTTGTTATAGGCGTGTTACCGATCCTCAAGATTTACCCGCTACCAGCCGCGCCCGTTGCCGCGTTTATGGTAGGCGCAGTGGTGTATTTGGTGTGCACAAAGGCAGGAGTTCAATCTGCCCTTGTGCAAATGCCGGCAAACCAGCCTGGGTAATCGCGAGTTGACCAAAATTTTCACCTGATCTGACAACTTGCATGCGGTTTGGGCGGCGCGAAGAGGTTATTAACGCAAAACGCCGACTTGACCTGTAACGGAGTTTTCCATCCACTTTGCGCTCAATGAATGCGTCTGGCACCCGGGCTGCAGCTAAACGACCGCATCTGTTGCGGCGGTTGTATGATTGGACGGTGCGCTGGGCTGAACGCCCAAGCGGTGCATGTGCGTTGTTTTTTATTGCAGTGATTGAGTCGTCTGTGTTCCCGGTACCGCCGGATGTATTGTTAATTGCGCTTGCGGTGGGTGCACCGAAACGCGCACTTCGATTTGCTGCGCTCTGCTCGATTGGGTCTGTGTTGGGCGGGATGATCGGCTACGCAATCGGCTGGGGTGCATGGCAGGCTGTGAAAGGATTTTTTATCCCGTACATTTTTTCGCAGGCTGCATTTGACCGTGTGGCTGAGCTGTACCAGGGCAACGCTTTTGTAGCGATTCTGACTGCGGCATTCACGCCCATCCCGTACAAAGTTTTTACAATTGCAGCGGGTGTGTTTGGGGTGAATTTCTGGACGCTTGTGTTTGCGTCGTTGATCGGGCGTTCGGGCAGGTTTTTTGCCGTGGGCGGCCTGATCTACATATTCGGTCCGACAGTAAAAACGTTCATCGAGAAATACTTCGACTGGTTGGCTTGGGCATTGCTTGCCCTGGCCATAGCTGGGTTTGTGGCAATCAAATATCTGAAGTGAATCTGGCGTGAGGCAGTACGGTGTTTACCTTGCCGGTTTGCCAACAGGCAACAAACAGAGCGGTTCCTCCGCCCCAGACAAACCCAGCACATGCTTTACCTCGGCATCATTAAACGCGCCCACAACCACCGCACCCAAGCCAAGTGCAACAGCCTGTAAATGCGCATTTTCAACTGCGTGACCGACCTCGAAATGCACATATCGTTCTGCACGCGGCCCGTATCGTCTGGCTGTGCGTTCGTAAATTGCCGCAAACCCGAGTGTTACCGGCGCATCAGCAACGAACTCTTGCCCAAGGGCAGCCGCTGCCAAACGTCCGCGTCTGTCGCCTTCGACCAGTCTGACTAGGTCGTGTTCGGCTGGCCGATACCTGTAAACGCCGGGGGCCAACCCCTGCACGTTGCCCGCTACAAGCAAAAGCTCAAGCGGATAAGTTGCGCCTGCTGATGGTGCGGTGCGTTTGCCGCCGGGGGCGGTTATACCCTGCGCAGACCAGAGCAGTTGCGATACCTCAGCCAGCGACAGCGCATCACGTTTAAATTCGCGAACGGACCTGCGTTTTGCCAGAGCCGTTTCGAGCGACATTTTACCGTCACGCCGTGGCTCGGGCAGTTTGACCTGGCCCGCACCGGTTCCACCTGAACCTGGATTGTCAGCCTTGAGCATAAACACGCCGAGTATAACCGCTGCGAATGTGGCGAGGCCACATACAATTGCTTGATCGAGCATTTTGTGCATCGTTCGTCACAACCCGTTCGTATTTCGAGTTCTGCATGCGCCCACAAACCGGCGCTTGGACATTGATTGACCGGGCACCGGGCGCATTCTTAGCACTTTACTCTGCAGTAGCGCGCTCAACAAGCATTTGAAGTGGATTTGACGCAATGTCTGATTTGCGCCTGCCGGTTCAACCGGTGCGGAAGTAATTCCGTTGCTTAGCACTAATTGGCAGACCGAGCTTTTCCATTACAGCCAACATATCTTCCCACACCTTGCGTTTCTCGCTCACGGCCTGGTTACGCAACAGATATGCCGGGTGGTATGTGGGCATAACCGGTATGCCGCGATACTGATGCCATTGACCGCGGATTTTTGTGATCTGGACTGCTTTGCCGAACAACCCTTCCATTGCGGTTTTGCCAAGGGCAACTATCACCTTGGGCCGGATCAACTCGATTTGCTCGATTAAATACGGCAGGCACGTGCGCATTTCCTCTGCTGTAGGCGCGCGGTTACCCGCTGTTTGACCGGGTGTATCCGGTCTGCATTTAAGGATGTTGCCGATGTAAACGTCTTCACGACGCAACCCCATCGTTTGAATGATCTTTGTGAGCAGCTCGCCTGCGCGCCCGACAAACGGTTCGCCTTGTTCGTCTTCTTCGACCCCTGGCGCTTCGCCAATGAACATCAGCTCGGCATTGATGTTGCCAACACCGAACACAACATTTTTACGCGCTGCGGCCAGGTGCGGGCATTTTCTACAGCCAAGCACACGCTGACGTAGCTCGGCAAAGGCAGCCGCTTTAGCCTCCGGCGTAAGCTCCGGTTTGTGCAACGGCAACTCGTTCACAGCATGGTCATTCACCGCAATTAGCAACGGCATTTCAACCGGCTTCACCGGTTCAGCAGGTGCACCGGAGTTTTCTTGCTCTGAGTCTAACTCACTTGGCCGTTCCGACATTTGGCTATCTGGCAGATGCGGTGTCTGCACCGGCTGCGTCAGAGCAGCCAGAGTGTCCGGCGCCACCGCAACATAGCGTACACCCTGCGCGCGCAAAGCTTCCAGGTAACTTATCGTTGCATCCAAAAGTTGCTCAAACAACTCGGTCACAGCAGAAATGCTACCGGCTAAAACACAGTCCGCACGAAATTTTTTTGAGGGCGCAGTTAACTGAACACGCATTCTGTGGTCGGGCCTTGTCCGGCTGAGCTGCTGTAGCCCGTGTGCCGTGGACACGATTTTGCCTTTTGCAAAATTGCTTTGGGTGGTACAAACCAGCTCATGGCTGCAACGTTAACAGTTGGGTTTATTGGCGCAGGGAAAATGGCCACGGCATTGGCCAAAGGCCTGGTGCGCGCAAAACTGCTCAAACCGAGCCAACTGATGGCCAGTGACCCGGTAGAGTCCGCACGCCACACGTTCGGTACAGAAACCGGCGCACGAACAAGCGCTTCGAATCTGGATATTTTGAAGTTCGCCCGTGTTGTGGTGCTGGCTGTCAAACCCGACCAGGCCAGCGCGGCGCTTGCAGAAATTCAGCCTGCGCTTACGCCGCAGCATCTGCTGGTTTCGATTGTTGCAGGCTTATCAATTGCAAAAATCGAAGCTGCAGTTGGCCAAGACAAACGCATCGTTCGCGTGATGCCAAACACACCTGCGTTGGTTGGCGCGTCTGCAACTGCATTTGCGCTTAGCAAAGCTGCTACTGCACAGGACGGTGCTCTGGTCGAGAAGCTTTTCGGCGCAGTGGGTATTGTCCTGCAACTCAAAGAAAGTTTGCTTGACGCTGTCACCGGCTTGAGCGGGAGCGGCCCGGCATACGTTTATCAATTCATTGAGGCGCTCAGCGACGGCGGTGTCGCATGCGGCCTGCCGCGTGATGTGGCAACAAGGCTCGCCGCGCAGACCGTGCTTGGGGCGGCGAAAATGGTGCTCGAGACCGGGCTGCATCCAGGTGTGTTGAAAGACATGGTCACAAGCCCGGGCGGCACAACAATCGAAGGCCTGCACGAACTCGAGAAAGGCAAACTGCGCGCAGTTGTGATGAGCGCTGTCCGCACCGCAACCGAAAAGTCAAAAAAACTCGCTCAGGGCTGAACACTCAACTGGTTGGCTGGTCGAAGAGCTTCTCGCGCAGAGGTTTCAGGTACCGATCTGCCAGTGTGTTCAGTGCCTCACGTGCTACGGTAAATTTCTGGGCCAGGTTCTCGTAAACCGACGGTGGCCAGGGCGGCTCAGCCTGCTGTGCGGCGAGTGCGTAAAACCGCCGGCCTTCACGTTCGTAGTCAGGTATTGTGCGTGCTGCTGCAGCCATGCTTTTGGGCCGGCTGGTGAAAAGGGTTGTGTGGTCCGGATAAACGCCGGTTAAAAACAGTGCAATGTCGGCGATGCGCTTGTACAACCGCGGTTTGAATTGCGGCTCGACCATCTGTGCCAATGCAATCATGTCGTCCATGTCAATATCGCTGAACTTGCGTTTGTGCCATGTGCCGCGTTCTTTCCAGTAAATGACGCCCGTATGCGTCCTGACGAATGAGCAAAGCATTTCGATTAAGTACTCGCGCAAGGTTGTGTCGGAGAGCAATTGGACTGTATTGGACGCGTCAAATACAGGAATCCGTTTGCCGCCGCTGTACGGTTCGAGCACAAACGACTGGTTTTCGAGGTCGCGCCGCACACGCCGCAGCAAGACTGAAAACATCAGGTACGGTGACACACGCACAAAGACTTCCTGCTCGTTCATGAGCCGTTCGACAAGTTTCGGGTCATCGAGCATTGGCTCGAGCAGGTCGTCCTTGTCGCGGACAAGGGCGATTATGTTGTCGTAGTCACGGCGTTTTGTGACCACGGTTTCAACCACAAAACGCAAGTCAGACTCGGTCAACCGCATACACCAAACGTATCAGTTGCAGCCGTTTACATCTAAAGATAGCTTTCAGCATGCCGAGCGCCAAGTGGCTCATGTTCAATAGATTGTGCCGCGCACCGTTCCATGCCGCCCAGTACAGTTTAAGCTGGGCATTGTGAATAACGACAAACTTGTTCGACGCCGTTGCGTTGACCTGCCCCGCCCGATTACAGCATTCTAGCCAGTGATGCGCGGTATTCTTTCGGGGACATACCGACATGTTTTTTGAATGCCATGTAAAAGCTGTTTGCGTTTTGGTACCCGCACATGGTAGCAAGCACGTCGAGCTTTTGTTCAGATTCAGCCAGGAGCCGTTTGGCGCGCTCGATGCGCACACGCAGCAGTTCTTCACCCGGCGTGCGCCCGATGTGTTCGATGAACGCCTTGTGCAGGCCGCGTCGTGACATACCGGCTACTGCAACGAGGTCTTGTACGGTAATTGGTTCGTGCGCATGCGCCCAGATGAACCGCAAGCTGTTTGCAACGCCTTTGTGATTCACGGCAAGCAGATCACTGCTCTTGCGCGCAATGACACCTGCTGCCGGGATTCGAATAGGTTTGTCTGGGGGCGGTTTACCGTCCATGAGCGCATCGAGCAGTTCGGCACCGCGGTAACCCATCAGCTCCAGATTAGTGTCAACACTTGATATGGGTGTACGCATTGCATCCGGGGCCAAAAGGTAATTTTCAGCACCCACAATTGCGGCTTCCTCGGGCACCGCAACTCCCGCAGCCTCACACGCATCAAGCACGTCAAGTGCCTGATCATCGTTTGCGGCAAAAATCCCAACCGGTTTCGGCGCACGTTTAATCTCGCCTGCCAGCCAGGCGCGACGTTTGCGCCACTGCGTACGGTCGGTGCTGAAAGCCGGCGATTGCCACCAACGCAGCCATTTGCACTCGTAACCTGCATTTGCGACTGCGCGTACGAATCCCTCACCGCGTTCCTCGTAAGACCAGTTGCCCGTTTCACTGTAAAAGATGAAATACCGCAGACCGCGTGAAAGGAAATGCTCAGCTACAAGTTGCGCTGCATGGGCATGGTCTTCGAGCACACGAGCAAACTTAAGTTGCGGACGCCTGAAACTGAAATCAACCGTCGGTTTACGAGCGTGTTTGACAAATTCGGCCAGGTCATCGCCCGCACCCAGCCACGCAAGGATACCGTCGCCTTCCCAGCCCCACGGAATTACGCGCTCACGGGCGAAGTTGGCAAACAACTGCCAGCCGTGTTCCTGCGCGTATTTCTCGATACCACGATGCAGCCGGTAATCGTACCAGCCGAGCGCAATCAATACCCGCCTTGAACGTCTTTTTGCCACGCCGCTTATAATTTAATCGGGCTTGAAGTGGTTCACAACCGATTTCATGCGGGTTGAATGAATAAACACACATCGCACGCACAACCGATCGTATAAGGCCCGAACACATTGAACAGAACTTGACGTAGGTGTAAGGACGAATAGAAGAGCAGTCAGTCCAACAGCAGCGTTGGGAAAGCAACAATCCGAGTTCGATTTGAGGTAGCGATGATTTGAGTTTTTGCGAGTGCCTCGTATTGTCCATGCCATGGCCCCGATGAGAAACCTGGCATTGTTGTGGAAGCAATGGTAGGCGCGGTAAATGCACCCAACCGGGTGGGACAGTATGTGCAATGAGCTAGCCAAGGGATGTAATCACACATGTGCAGGATAACGCCATGCGGCGTTCCTTGGAGAGTTTTGCCGCCTCAAAACCCGATCCCTGGTAGGGCCGGCAGCCCTCTGCCCGCCGCATCTAGAATTAACAGTGTGATTCTTACACCAACGGGCCAGCAGCTCGTAGCCGCGCTCGTGAGAACGCGGAAAACAAGATTCAAACCGAAAAATCAGGCCAGCTCGACCAGCTCCGGTGCGCAGTGAACTGAGCGCCATACCAACTCTCTGCGCCTCGGCGTCTCAGCCGTTAAACGTAGCCGCGCCCGTAAGGGCGCGGAAAACAAGATTCAAACCCGGAAGCCGGGTCAGCACAGCCCACACCGGCGCGCAGTGGACAGCGCGCCCTACCGACTCTTTACGCCTCTGGTGTGAAGGATTGGAGGAAAAGTTTTTGGAGCGCGGTGCTCCAGCACCGCTTTCGGTTCGGTTGGAGGGACGACTTCCATGTCGTCCAGAGTTTGGTGCAGGTCAACACGTGCGCTGCACCCGGCTCGGACCGAAGCCTCATCGGCAATGGGTAATTTACTGCGCCCCAGAGTGGCGCGCTCCGTCACAGCCGAATTGGTAGGGCGGGCAGTCCCCTGCCCGCCGGACCTTTCCGGGTGTACGGATGGCGGCGCGTCCCGCACATGCGGGACGCGCCCTACCAACTCTCTGCGCCTTTGCTGTGAAGGATTGGAGGAGAAGTTTTTGGAGCGCGGTGCTCCAGCACCGCTTTCGGTCCCACTGATTGACGACTTCGGCGTCGCGGAGCACCGGATTCAAGCCGAAAGACCGGGTCCGCACGAGCAACTCCGGCGCGCAGTGGACTGCGCGCCCTACCGATTCTCTGCGTCTTTGGGCAGATCGGCGCACGGCCATCTCGGCCGCAGTGACTGCGGATGACTAGGATTGGTTTGAAGTCTTTTCGCGGTTCGGAAGTGGCAGACCAGAGGGAACGGTCATGTAGCGGTGTTAAGCAGCAGTGTTGTTTCTGCGGGCGTGGACGCCCGCGCGCCTGGGTAGATTGGCGCGCGGCCATCTTGGCCGCAGTGCCCTCAAGGTAGGTGGAGCGTGTCAGGGCTTTTTTCGACCGGGATGGTCACCCGGCCGTAGCCGCGCTCGTAAGAGCGCGGAGCACCGGATTTCAAGCCGAAAGACCGGGTCCGCACGAGCAACTCCGGCGCGCAGTGGACTGCGCGCCCTACCGACTCTCTGCGTTTCTGCGGTGAACCATAAGGGGTTGGAAGGCCGACTTCCACGTCGGCCCGCTTTGTCGTGGAATGTGGAAAGGTGCCTGGGTCTGCCGGTAAGATGCCGGCAGCACACTCGGGTTTTCCAGAAATCAAACATAGTCTCTGCGCCGCTGCAGTTAGACCTAGCCGCACCTCGCAAGGGCGGCGATGCATTCAACGCAAGCCTCTGCTAAAGCCTGGAATTCATTGATTACAACGCTTCAACCAGATGATTTTTGGGGGTGCCGACGTGGCGTGACCCATCCAGATTACCAGTGATCAAGAGACCAAATCTTCGCCTGACAATTGCTGTCAGCCAGGCAATCATTACTCAAGGTTACTGATGAAACTGCCGCCCGCTTTACACAACTGGAATCTAAGCCCGCGCAAGGCAATTGCGGTGCAGCGCGATCTTGCCGAGCGCGTCAAACGCGGCCCGCTAGCACAGCCGGTCAGGTTCATTGCCGGACTTGATGCGGCGTTCTCCAAAGACGACAAGCTCTGCTTTGGCGCAGTTGTATTGTGGGACATGAACCGGCAGTGCGTAATCGAGCAGCACACAGCCTGCGGCAAACTTACATTTCCATATGTGCCAGGCCTGCTCAGTTTCCGTGAGGTACCGACGTTATTGCTTGCACTCAGAAAGCTCAGTCACACGCCAGACCTTTTGATGTGCGACGGCCAAGGCTTGGCGCACCCGCGCAGGTTCGGCCTGGCATGTCATTTGGGTGTACTATGCGATCTACCTTCGATCGGCTGTGCAAAAAGCAGATTGACGGGCACTCACGCTGAACTTGGCAGATTACGCGGGTCGCGTGCGCCGTTGCTCGATGGCGCCGAAGTAATTGGCTCGGTGCTACGCACACAGACAGGCATCAGACCCGTCTATGTCAGCATCGGACACAAGATTGACCTGACCGAAGCCGAACAGATTGTGCTGGCGTGTGCGACCCGATATCGCTTGCCTGAACCAACCCGGCTGGCCGATCAACTCGTCTCGGCGTTCAAGAAACAGAAACTTGCCCGTCTGAAACCGAGTCAATTGCGCTGAATCTGTATTCCAGCTCGCGCTCGTATGAGCAGAGACTTTGGAGTTGGACGGGGATCGTGCGTGTACCCCACCCACAGTTAATGGGCTTCCGGTGCTTACGCTCAGGGCGAAAATCTATTCCTTCCAACTGGAACATTGTTCGCGCCCGTCTTTGAAACGTCCTGCCAAATTTATGATTAGAAATGTGGCTTCCCCCGAACACGAAACCCAAAAGTAAATCCCGGTTAAAGGTCAGTTCAAAACCGCCCCATCCCATCACGAGGCTAACCTAATGCGGTCTAGATCGGGCCGACTCTCCTCGAAGACGTGCTGTCAAGCCGTCTGCCTCGGCTCTTGCTCACGCTATGCATGAGCGTGCCACTAATTTTGTTCGTGAACGGCTTTATGCCCGACTGCAATTTTGAAACAATCAGACTCGACTGCTTAGGCCGTGAGTTACTACATGTTTCCACACGGTTATCTCTGGCGGTTGAGAGCCAGGTTTGATACTGTCGCTATTGATTACGCGACATGCCTGAGCCAATGCCAGAATTGAGCTTCGTTATCCCGTGTCATAACGAGGAGGCGAACCTACGTCCGCTAGTCAGCGCAATTAAAGACGTAGTGACACCGTTGAACCTCAGCTATGAGATCATCATAACGGATGATGCCAGTACAGATAGTTCTTGGGAGGTGCTGAAACAATTGGCCGCCGCAGACGGGCGGATCCGGACCCAGCGGTTTGCCTTTAACTGCGGTCAATCGGCTGCACTTTGGGCTGGTATCAAGGCTGCTTGCGGCAAGGTCGTGGTAACAATGGACGCCGATCTGCAAAATGACCCGCGTGACCTGCCGCAGTTTCTGGAGGCGCTCAAGCATTACGATTGCGTCTGCGGCACACGCGTCGCCGCGCGCAAACACGGGGACAATTTCGTGCGGATCGTCTCTTCCAGAATTGCAAACTGGGTCCGTAACAAGCTGTCGGGCGAGACAATCAGCGACGCCGGTTGCTGCTATCGCGCGTTCAAGCGCGAGTGCCTTGCTGAGCTGAAATTTTTCAATGGCATGCACCGGTTCCTCCCCACACTTATCAGGCTTGAAGGTTATACAGTTACCGAAATCCCAATCCGGCACAACCCGCGCAAGGCTGGCAAAACACACTACGGTATCTGGAACCGGCTGTTCAGTTCGTTTTACGACCTGCTCGTGGTGCGTTGGATGAAAAAGCGGATGTGCAAATACAAAATCGCCGAACGGCTCAATTTACCTCAACCAAACGCTGACTGAACCGCTCCGCGCAAATCTACGGCTCGTACCCGAGGTGCTGCGCAAGCCACCGTTCAATCTCAGGAATGGTCATGCCCTTGCGCGCCGCGTAGTCTGCGACCTGGTCTCGCCCGATTCTGCCAACTGCAAAATACCGCGCTTCGGCGTGTGCGAAGTAGAGTCCGCTCACACTCGAGCCGGGCCACATGGCGAAACTTTCTGTGAGCCGGATACCGGCGTTCCGTTCAACATCGAGCAACCTCCAAATCGTGAGTTTCTCGGTGTGATCCGGGCAGGCTGGATAACCTGCTGCAGGGCGGATGCCACGATACTTCTCTTCGATCAGGTCTTCATTGGTCAGGTTTTCATTTTTACCGTACCCCCACTCGGCACGGACGCGCTTGTGCAGAAACTCGGCAAACGCTTCAGCCAAGCGGTCAGCCAACGCCTCAGCCAAGATGGCACTGTAATCATCGTGCGCGCGTTTGAACTGCTCGAGCAGCTCAGCCAGCCCATGACCGGCGGTGAGAGCAAAGGCGCCGATGTAATCCTGTAGCGGCGCTCTATGAGCGTCGCTCGTTTGTGGGTCAGAGGCGGCTGCTGAGCTGAATTCCAACCGGCTGTGACAGACTGCCGCTACAGTTTCGGCTTTCGGCGCAATAAAATCTGCCAGACACCAGTTCGGCGAACCGTCGTCTTTTGGCATCTGCTGGCGCAAGAAATGCAACGTTGCAAGCACGTCGGTGCGCGTTTCGTCGGTGTAAATTTCGACGTCGTCGCCCACGCGATTTGCCGGGAAAAAGCCGTACACACCACGCGCAACAAGCAGTTTTTCAGTGACGATTTTGTCGAGCAACTTTTGCGCGTCGGCAAACAATGCACGGGCTTCTTCACCGTGCTTCGGATGATTCAGAATGGCCGGATACCGCCCGCGCAGCTCCCAAACATGGAAAAACGGCGTCCAATCAATGAACGGAACGAGGTCGGCAAGTGATACGGGGAGCGCGGCCGTCTCGGCCGCCGTTGTCGGCGTCGCGCAGACAACGCCTCCGGGTCGCGGTGTTACAAGTCGGGTTTTTGCCTCCGGCGGTATGCTGGAGGCTGCGCCCGGGACAGGCGTGCTCCTGTTCACATCAGAGGCCACCACTCGCACACCGATGAATTCAGGTTGCGGTAGATCGTCGTAACGCAGCTTCGGCGCATTTGCGCGGGCAGCTTCGAGCGTGAGCAACGGCTGCTGCCGTGCAGCGTGCTGGGCGCGGATACTGTCGTACTCGGCGCGGATTTGGCGGACAAACGCCGGTCTTTGCTCACGGCTCAACAAGCTGCTGACCACCGGCACGGCACGCGATGCATCAAGCACGTGCACAACCGGCTGGTTGTAGCATGGGGCAATTTTGACGGCTGTGTGGGTTTTGCTTGTTGTTGCGCCGCCGATCAACAGCGGAATACCAAACCCTTCACGCTCCAGTTCGCGCGCCACATGCGCCATTTCGTCCAGGGACGGCGTTATCAAGCCGCTCAGACCGATGATGTCAACGTTATGTTCACGGGCGACTTGCAGAATCTTTTCTGCCGGTACCATCACGCCCAGGTCAATGACCTCGTAGTTGTTGCAACCGAGCACAACCCCTACGATGTTTTTGCCAATGTCATGCACGTCACCCTTGACAGTAGCCAACAACACCTTGCCGCGCGCGCGTCCGGCGGTCTGTTTATCGGCTTCAAGAAACGGCGTCAGATACGCCACTGCCTTTTTCATCACGCGCGCAGATTTAACCACCTGCGGCAGGAACATTTTGCCGGCGGCGAACAGCTCACCCACAACTCTCATGCCAGCCATGAGCGGTCCTTCAATCACAGCCAACGGTTTGCCGTATTTATGGCGCGCTTCTTCCACGTCTTGTTCGATGAAATCAACAATGCCCTTGACCAGGGCGTGTTCGAGCCGCTGTTCAACGCTGCCCTTGCGCCATTCGGCAGCCGCTGCGTCTGGTGCGGCCGATGTGGGCGCGGCGGTCTGCTTTAATTGCTCGGCGAACTTGATAAGTCGCTCTGTGGCATCTGGACGACGGTTCAACAGCACGTCCTCGACACGCTCAAGCATGTCTTTGGGGATTTCCTCATAAACGGCCAGCATGCCGGCGTTGACGATGGCCATGTCGAGTCCGGCGCGTATGGCATGATACAGAAACGCACTGTGCATGGCTTCGCGCACGGCATTGTTGCCACGGAACGAAAACGAGACATTGCTGATGCCGCCACTGACCTTGGCCAGCGGCAGGTTTTCCTTGATCCACCGCGTTGCGCGAATGAAGTCAACGGCGTAGTTGGCATGCTCTTCCATGCCAGTGCCCACAGTGAGCACGTTGGGGTCCAAAATGATGTCTTCTGGCGGAAAATCAGCTTTCGTAACAAGCAGCTCGTAACTGCGTTTGCAAACCTCGATCTTGCGTTCGAATGTATCGGCCTGGCCGCGTTCATCGAATGCCATCACCACCACCGCAGCGCCGTAGCGACGGATCAGCCGCGCTTTTTCGATGAACCTAGCCTCGCCTTCCTTAAGGCTGATCGAGTTAACGATGCCTTTGCCCTGCAGACATTTCAGCCCAGCTTCGATCACCGCCCAGTTCGATGAGTCAATCATGATCGGCACCCGGGCAATCTCAGGCTCGGCCGCAATCAGATTTAGGAAATGCCTCATGGCAGCCACGCCGTCCAGCATGGCTTCGTCCATGTTAACGTCCAATATTTGCGCGCCGTTCTCGACCTGTTGACGTGCAATGGCCACTGCAGCATCGAATTCGCCTGCCAAAATGTGCCGGGCAAACTTGGGTGAACCAGCCACATTGGTCCGTTCGCCAATGACAACGAAGTTGATCGAGGGGAGCGTACCCGGCTCGGGTGTTGCAGCGGACGCCTCGTCCACCGCTCTCGTTTGTGCGTGCACCGACGCCGGCACGCGCGACGCAGCCGCTCGCCTTTCAGCACAAGTTCCCCTGACCACCAGCGGTTCAAGTCCGCTCAGACGCAGGCACGGCTCGATTTGCGGCGGTTTGCGTGGTGCAACCCCACGCACAGCCTCTGCAATTGCCCGGATATGTGCCGGTGTGCTCCCACAACAGCCGCCTACAATGTTCAGAAGGCCTTCCCGCGCCAACCGGCCCAGAATGCCCGCCATCTGCTCTGGCGTGTCGTCATACTGGCCGAACGGGTTCGGTTTACCAGCATTCGGATAACAACTGATGTAACAATCCGCCACGGCACTCAGTTCTTCGAGGTGCGGCCGCATTTGCGCGGCGCCCAAACCACAATTAACGCCAACCGCAAGCGGCGACGCGTGCCGGACTGAATACCAAAACGCCTCCAGTGTTTGGCCGGATAACGTGCGCCCAGACGCATCGCTTACTGTAACGGAAATCACCAACGGCAACCGCCGCTTCAACTGGTCGAACAATCCGAGAACGGCAAACAGACACGCCTTTACGTTTAGCGTGTCGAAAATTGTCTCCAGCAAAAGAATGTCAACACCACATTCAATCAATGCCTTCGCCTGTTCGCAATATGCATCGGCAAGCTGATCGAATGTCACGGCGCGGTAAGCCGGGTTTTGCACATCAGGCGAAAGCGATGCCGTCCGATTGGTCGGCCCGATTGTACCAGCCACGAAAATGTGCCGGGTGGGATTCTTTTGCACAAACGCAGCAGCAGCACGCCGGGCGATTTGCGCCGCCGCACGGTTCATCTCCACTACGAACTGTTCTGTTCCGTAATCAGACTGCGAAATCCGATTTGCATTAAACGTGTTTGTGCCAATGATGTCCGCGCCGGCTTCGATAAACTGACGATGAATGTCGTAAACAATATCCGGTCGAGTCAGATTCAAAATATCGTTGTTGCCCTTAAGCTCCAACCGGTGGTCCTTGAACCGGTCACCGCGAAAGTCGGCCTCGGAAAGCTTTAGCGCTTGTATCATTGTGCCGCGCGGACCGTCCAAAACGACTATCCGCTGGCGCAAAAGCTCGCGTAACAACTGTTGATTGTCCGGCTCGTCTGGCATTAGTGTCTGGGCGCGCGTCAAATCTGCCAATGCTCCGCCAACCTTTACCAGGGCGCATCGGCAAAGAAAAATTAGCAAGGAAATAAGCCCTTGCAATCAAAATATCTTGATATGCGGATACGATAAAACGACGCGAGTAAACACCGGTAAATCGCGTCTTTGGTGCGTGCGATACCAAGCTTTGTGGTAACGTCGACACAGCCGGGTGTTGTAATGAAGCGAATGTTGTTTTTTGGCCAGCTAACCAGGTATTCAGCTCGGGTATTTCACACGTTTTTCTTGCCGCAGACTTTCAGGTTCGGCGTCTGCCTGCCGCCTGCCTGCGCGCGGTACACATGCAGACGCGCGCGCCTTGGCCCAGGGCATGGATCGCGCCCCGCTCAACTGGAAAAAGCCGCGAGGCGCTTGCCAACATGCTGTGCCCCAGAGAATCCCCACACCGCGCCGATTGGAAATCGGCGATACAGCAGGTTTCGACCCCAATGCCGCGTCGGCTACAATGGTTCCATCACAACAGCAATGCGAGTATGTGAAAATCCGACTCAGGCTGGCTTTTTGGGCAATCGCCCGCGCGCGTCACAAATCGCAATTGACAGGTTTGCGCCAGGTGATATTTTTCGCAGTCCGATTCTTCGGGATGGTCCCGAGAAATTTAACAGAAACGCTAAACTTATGTCTGAACGAACGAAAAAATACGTTTATTTCTTTGGCGGCGGTAAAGCCGATGGTAACGAGTCAATGAAAGAACTGCTGGGCGGTAAAGGGGCGAACCTGGCCGAGATGGCCGGGCATCCTGACTTACGCCTGCCCGTCCCGCCCGGATTCACCATCACAACCGAGGTCTGCACTTACTTTTACAAACATAACCGTACCTATCCGAAGGAACTTAAACCACAGGTCGAAGCCGCTCTGGCACGGGTCGAGACACTCGTTGGCCGCAAATTTGGCGACCCGCAAAATCCGTTGCTCGTGTCCGTCCGGTCAGGCGCGCGCCGTTCGATGCCTGGCATGATGGAAACCGTGCTCAACATCGGGCTGACTGAAAAAACCATCGGCGGTCTGATTGCACAAAGCGGCGGCAACGAACGGTTCGCTTACGATGCCTACCGCAGGCTCATCATGATGTATTCCGATGTTGTGATGGAAAAAGCGGCAGGTATCGAACCCAAAGGCGGCAAAGGCATACGCAAACTCATGGATGAAAAGCTCGAAGAACTCAAACATGCCAAGGGATACGCTTCAGACACCGAGCTAACCGTGGCCGACCTTAAGCAGCTCGTTGCCGAGTTTAAACAGATGGTAAAGAAACACTTCGGTAAACCGTTCCCGGACGATCCAATGGAACAACTTTGGGGTGGTATAGGCGCCGTATTTGCCAGTTGGATGGGTAAACGCGCCGTCGAATACCGGCGTATCGAGAAAATCCCGGATGACTGGGGTACAGCCGTCAATGTCCAGGCAATGGTCTTCGGCAACATGGGCGATGACAGCGCAACCGGAGTCGCGTTCACGCGCAACCCAGCCACGGGCGAAAACGTTTTCTACGGCGAATACCTCGTCAACGCACAGGGCGAAGACGTTGTGGCTGGCATCCGTACACCCGCCCCAATTAACGATGCGTCCGCCAATGACCAGAGCCGGCACCTGCCAACGCTCGAAAAGCTCATGCCGAAACTTTACAAGGAGTTGGACACCTACAGGCGGCGGTTGGAGCGCCATTACAAAGACATGCAGGATATCGAGTTCACAATCGAGAAAGGCAAGCTTTACATGCTCCAGTGCCGCGTGGGCAAACGCAACGGTGCCGCGGCGGTCCGCATGGCAGTCGAAATGCATAAGGAAGGCCTCATTGACGCCGAAACGGCCATCATGCGCGTTGCACCGGCGCAACTTGTCGAGCTGTTACTGCCCATGCTCGATCCGAAGGCAGAACAGGCCACTCACCCAATTGCAAAAGGGTTGCCAGCCGGCCCGGGCGGCGCAATTGGCAGAGCTGTGTTCACAGCCAAGGACGCTGTCGAGTGGGCTGCGCGGGGCGAAAAAGTGATTCTGGTGCGCGAAGAAACTTCGCCCGAAGACGTTGACGGCATGCACAAAGCACAGGCCATCCTCACAAGCAAAGGCGGCATGACAAGTCATGCTGCACTTGTGGCACGTGGCTGGGGCAAATGCTGCATTGTCGGCTGCGGCGATATCGAAATTGCAGACGACAACAAATCGTTCCGCACAAAGAAAGGCGACGTTGTCAAGGAAGGCGACTGGATCAGTCTCAATGGCACAAAAGGGCTGGTGTACCTGGGCAAACTGCCGTTGGTTGACGTGGACCTTGAGCATAACAAGTTCTACACCGAGCTAATGAAACTGGTTGACAAGGTTCGCGTGCTCAAAGTGCGTACCAATGCCGATACACCCAAGGACGCCGCCCAGGCAATCAAGTTCGGCGCTGAAGGCATCGGCCTGTTCCGCACCGAACACATGTTTTACGGCGAAGGCAGTGAACAGCCGTTGTTCCTGTTGCGCAAGATGATCATGTCACGCACAGAAACTGAGCGACGCAAGGCGCTCGATGAACTGTTCCCGTTCGTCAAGAAAGATGTCAAAGCTACACTCGAAGTGATGAACGGCCGGCCGGTGACAATCCGGTTGCTTGACCCGCCCCTGCACGAGTTCGTGCCCAAGAGCGAGGAAAAACTGCTTGAGTTGGCGCGCGCCCTTGGCGTTGACATTGCGGAGGTGCGCAAGCGCGGCGATGCGTTGCATGAGACTAACCCGATGCTCGGCCACCGCGGCGTGCGCCTCGGGATCACGTATCCGGAAATCACTGAAATGCAGATCCGCGCAATACTCGAAGCCGCTGCAGAATTGATCAAGGAAGGCAAGAAGGCTAACCCCGAGATCATGATCCCTGTCACTTGCGCCGCCAACGAGCTTATCCATCAACGCGTCATATTCGACAAGGTACTGGCTGAGGTTAAAGCCAAGTTCGGATTAAAGAACCTGCCGTGTCTGTTCGGTACGATGATCGAAATCCCACGCGCAGCGTTGCGCGCTGAGAAAATGGCTGAAGCAGCCGAGTTCTTCAGCTTCGGCACAAACGACCTCACCCAGATGACCTTCGGGTTCAGCCGAGACGATATCGGCAGTTTCCTGCCAGATTACATTGCCAATAAAATTCTCACTGACGATCCGTTCCAAACCATTGACCAGGACGGTGTGGGTGAGCTGATCCGGATCGGTATCGAACGTGGGCGGAAAACCCGGCCAGACCTGAAGGTTGGCATTTGCGGCGAGCACGGGGGCGACCCGGCCAGCGTCAAGTTCTGCCATCGTGTGGGCATGAACTACGTAAGTTGCTCGCCGTTCCGCGTGCCAATTGCACGGCTGGCTGCTGCACAAGCTGCAATCGAAGAAAAAGCCAAAGCCAAAAAGCCTGCCAAGAAAAAGTAGGTTTTCGTCACCGCACAGTGACATTGTGCGGACGCTACAGCGTCAAGCACGTAAGGCGCACTGACCCACGTGGTCAACGCCTCATGGCCGGGCTGTCCTGCTTCGGCGGGACAGGCCGGCTCCATGTTCTGTTGGTTAGAATCATGGCGGGCGTCAACCGTCCCGTGCGGCTGTCAAGCGCTTGCCGCAACACGCAACTTTAGTGCTACCTGCAAACTTGGTCGTATTCAGCGAAGAATCTTCAACGGTCCACCTGCCGACCCGATCGTTAAAATTCCCTCCGGTTTCCGTATTGGGGTCTATGCTCGCCCTTGCCGGCCGGAATTCTGTTGAACCCCCACACCACCACACACAATTCTTCAGCGCAAACGCGCCGAGGCGTAGCGAGTCGAAATTCTGGAGCTGCGGTCCGACGTGTGCGGGACAGCCGTTCCGTACCAGTTCCACAACACCCGAAATAACACGCCTGAGTGCTGTAGTGGCAGTGTATGGCCGTCGGCTCCGCCCTGCACCGGGAATCCCGCGTCGGCTTAACTGCCGCCCAATTCTTCACCGCACAGACGCGGAAACGCAGAGTTAAGGTGATGCGCGCAGTCCACTGCGTGCCGTGGTTGGTCGCGCGGCCCCGAGCTTTTCGGGTTGAATGTTGTTTTCCGCGCTCTTACGAGCGCGGCTACAGCGCCCGCCCCTCGGGGGCCAAGCTCCACGTGTGTCAGATACCGTATGACACTGGCGGCGCTGGGTTGTGCTCGCGCGCGAACCGAAAGCGGTGCTGGAGCACCGCGCTCCAAAAACTTCTACTCCAATCCTTCACACCAGAGGCGTAGAGAGTAAGGTAGGGCGCGCAGTCCACTGCGCGCCGGAGCCGCTCGCACTGGCCCAGCCCATCGGCTTGAATCTTGGCTTCCGCGCCCTTACAAGCGCGGCTACGCAGGGCGCCCATCCTTGTCGAAAAAAGCCCTGACACGCTCCATCCACCTTGACGGCACTGCGGCCAAGATGGCCGCGCGCCACAGCACAATAACAGTTGCATAGCCACACCGACCTGACGTCTGTGGGCTGTGTCCCAGTCAAAAAATTTTGCTGTGTTGGTAGGGACACACGGCCACATGCGTCCGCATTTTTAACGCAGAGACGCTGAGGTACAGAGTCAAGGTAGGGCGCGCAGTCCACTGCGCGCTGGCGCTCGCTCTGCCACCGCGATCCAAACTGTGAGTCCGGTACAAACCGAAAAATCTGGGTTCAACATTTTCTGCCGGTATCCTTTGATCCGGAAGTCCACCGCAACACTAACGCCTGAGTCGTTTCTGGGTCTCGGCGCGGACACGGTTGAAGAAACTGCGCTCGCCCCAGACACTCGAATCCCAGTTCTCCCCGATAATTTCAAGCTGGCGCGCAGCGGTTTCGTAATCGCCTGCGTAAAATGCGGTCAGGGCAAACCAGTTACGGCGGTCGAGTGCGTCGGGAAATTGCTCACAAACCCGCGTGTACACATGTTTCATTTCGTCCCATACACCGAGTCTGCGAAAGTATCGCTTGTCTCGGTTGTGCAACAGGCTGAACATTTCCCAGTGCGCCTGCACAAGAACGGTGGCTGCAATTGAATTGGTTGGTGCCTCGGCTACGGTTTTGCGGGCGAACTCGAACATATCCTTTTCCGTGCCGTGCCATTTTGGCATCAGGTACGTTAGCTTCCGCGCGTACAACGAAAACTCTCGCGGATCGGCTGCCAGGCCGCGCTTGAACTGTTTTTCCATTTCATCGCGGTCCAGGCCCAGCCCCATTGCGACCGTTATCAGGTTAGCGGGAGGGATTGGATCGGACGGATCGAGCTCGTACGCGCGTTCAAGTTCGGCACGTGCTTTTTGGAGCCGTTCCTCAAACAATCGCCAGCCCTCGGTTGTGACAGTGCTGGCCCAACCGCTCCCTCGAGCTTGCCATGCGTAATCAATCAGGACCTGTCCATATGCGGCATGTGCGAGATGTGAGTTTGGCCGTGCCTCGACCCATCGCTGGAACCGATCAATGAATTGCTCGAATCCGAAGCTGCCGGTCGGGTTGCTGCACAGATACTTGAACGCCTTGAAAATCTCGCTGCGCCCGCTCGAATCATACTTTTTGGCCTGCAAGATTTCGCGCAGCCGTGTTTCGAGCGCGTCGTACTTAGCGCTAATTAACATGGCAACGATGTCGTTCGGGTCGTCTTCAACCGGTTGATTCATCGAGGCTAAATAGGCTTTTACAAGTGCTTCGTTTGGCCCGTGTGGTTCAAGTTGTAGGTAGGTTTTGAAACAGCGGACTGCCTCGGAGTGATTGCCGCTTTCCTGGTATGCCCGCCCCAGGGCGTGCCAGACCGAATGAAACGAGTAGCCCAGTTTGAGTGCCTTTTCGTAGTTTGTGATGGCGGCCTGGTAGTCACCACGCATGAACTGTATGCGCCCAAGCCTGTAATAACTCCCAGGCTCGTCTGGGTTAATGGCAGACAAACGGCACGCGGCAAGATATGCTTCATCGAGTTTTCCCTCATCCTCAGCAAGCCGCGCGAGCGCCACCTGCGCACTGCTAGAGTCGGGAAACAGCTTCAGCGCGGTTTGGATGACTTCACGTGCCTTTTCGAAATTACGCTGTTTCCGGAGATTGTTTGCCAGCGCAGTCAGGTCGTGTGCTTTCTCGATAAACTCCTCATCCATCCGGTTTACCACACGCTGCAGGTTTGGTTGGCAAGATTCATCGGCGAGCAGCGCAGCTTCAGTTACAGCAGTGTAAACTTCGGCATGGTAAGGAGCCAGCTTGACCAACAGACTTTGTGCTTCGGTTTGCATGACCACCGGCTGCGGCACGCTCGGATCGCAAAAAACTGAAAGTATAAGATCAATCTTCTCGATGTCGCCCGTAGCGAGGTATTCTGCCCAGACACGTGTTAGATCGGTTGGGCTGTTGATCTTGGTAATGTGCTGTGCCGTTGCATTTGCAAGGACCATGTCGAGGAACGCGCGCGTCTGACCGGCGGCATTTGCAAGCTCGGCTCTAACCTGGTCGAGCACCTGTGTGTTCCCCCGCAATACCGTCCCAAAGAACCATGTTGTTGCGGCTGTGTCGGTCTGCTGTTCGGCCGCTTTTGCGATGCGTTGGATGACCGGCACCGCTTCATTGATTCTGCGGTGGCGATAATAGTATTCGATCCACTTGCGGTCCTGCGGTGTGCCCAGACCCAAACCCGGCGGCTCGGTTGCATAGCTAACCAACGAGATCGGGTCATACACAGGCGCTTTCGTTGGTTTCGGCGCTTCAAGTTTTTGCGGTCTGAAGTAGCTTGCGATTTTCAAGCCTGCGAATCCAATCGCCGCAAGGCAGACTATCGTAATTACCAGGTTTCGCATTTTCATGGTTGGACATTGGTGTCGATCCGGAACCGTGAATAAGGCACGTGTCCGTATGCTCTAGACTTTTCGATCATGGCCGGTGGACTAAACATCGTAACCCGCCTTTTTGCACCCCCACATCGTTGCAACCCCGATCTGCAACCTCTATGGCGCCCAACCGCTCTGATTGGGCGGATGCAAATCCTATGGTGCTGTTTTTGCCGGCGATTATTGTCAACCGAGTCTCTACAGCGATGGCGGGTTCGTCAAGCCCTAGCTGTACCGAACCGGCGTTGTTTTACCGATGATGGCGGTGAGGCGAGCCGAGATGTTTTTGTAAGCGTGGAACTTTACGCGTAACGTGGCAGTGATTGGGTTTCAGCGGTTTATGTTTCACATGATCGGCTTGCAATCTACTTTCGCGAGTAGGTATTTTTCCTGCCTTGAAAAAAGCGCCGCCCATTACCGACGAACAAATTGCCGGGCGGTGGATCATAAAACCAGATCGCCGAAAGTAAATATTGGGGTATGCCTGACTTGCCAACTGCAAACCATGCGCGTGAGGAAAACCCACCGATTGGTAACAGGCGAACTTCGGGCACAGTGGTTGCCCGGTTTGGGCTTGAATGGTATGTATGCGTGGGCACCACGGTGATTGCTGTTTGCCTGCATGTAGTGCGGCTGTTTCATGCTGGCGCGCTGTGGCGTGATGAGGTCGGCCAGGTGCAACTGGCCACGTTACCGACCTTGCGCGAGCTGTGGCAAATGCTCACACACGATTCATTCCCATTGCTTTTTCCGCTGTTAACTCGGCTTTGGGCCGGTCTGGGTTTCGGGGACACCGATTGTGGCCTGCGCGTGTTGGGGGTTGCAATCGGGATCGGTATGCTTGCTACGCTTTGGTGGGTTACGCAGGTTTTGGGTCGGCGCAAGCCACTGGTTGCACTTGGCTTTTTGGCAGTGAATGCAACTGCAGTTCAGTGGGGTGACTCAATTCGTGCCTACGGACTCGGCGCGCTGCTGCTGCTCATCACACTTGGTTCAGTTTGGCGACTGGTTGAACGGCCAAGCACGGCGCGGTTCTTGGCAGCAAGTGCATTTGGGGTCTTGAGTGTGCAGTGCTTGTACCAAAATGCGTTTTTGCTGGCTGCAATATGCGGCAGCGCAACACTGGTGTGCCTCCGGCACCGGCACTTTAGAACGGCGTTGCTTTGCATAATTGCAGTTGTACCGGCGTGGATATCGCTGTTGCCGTATGTGGGAGGAGTCAAAGAATCGCAGAGCTGGTGGATTGTTGAAAAGGCGGGTTTCCGTCCCGGATTTGCTTGGGCAAGCTTTTCAGATGCGTTTGGTACACCGCCATGGCTCGGGCCATTAATTTGGATCGGCATGTTTGTATTTGCAGTGTGGACCGGCCTGGCCACGCTCGAAAGACCGGTATCGCGTCGGGACGAAATTTCGGTCGAGCTACCACTTTTTGCCGGGTCAACGGCATTGATAGGTGCATTCGGCTTCTTTTTGTTTCTATGGAATGTGGGTTTACCGACACAACCATGGTATTGGCTGCCTGTGATGCCGTTGATAGCAGTTTGCGTGCAGGTTGCGTTATCCGAGTATGTGGCTCGGAATGCGGCGGCGTGGGCTTGGGGTGTCGGCGTACTCGTCCTTGTATCGGTGCCACCAACGATTTGGCGCGTAGTCGAGCGCCAGACCAACATTGATTCGGTTGCACACATATTGAACGAGCGGGTTGATGAAGCTGACCTAGTTGTTGTTTTGCCGTGGTATCTCGGCGTGTCATTCAATCGCTATTACAATGGCGCGGCTGAATGGATTACAATCCCGCCCATCGCCGATCACAGGTTTCATCGGTACGACCTGTTAAAAGAAAAACTTGCAGCGTCTGATCCTTTGGGCCCGGTTTTGGAACGAGTGCGCCAGACATTGCGTGCAGGTAAAAAGGTATGGATAGTTGGTATCCTGCCCAGGCCGCAACCTGGAGAAACTGGTGTTCCGCGCTTACCCCCTGCACCGCACAGTCGTTGGGGTTGGTTTGATGAACCGTACAATTACGCCTGGGGCCGGCAGACGCGACACTCGATCGAAACTGCAGCCACGAAAATCGAATTGATCGTCGAAGCCGGTAAGGCAAAACGTGTCAGCCGATACGAGAACGTCGGGTTGCTTGTGGCAAGTGGATATCGCTTTGGCACTTTCCCAGGTGCAGCAGCAACCGGCTTTTCGGGCGAAAGCGCGCCGAAATAGACATGTGCATGCTGCGTTTTTGGGGCGCTACGCAGATTGTGCAAATTCAGACTCGGCTGCGAAAAAGTGCACGAATGCTGCATGGGTGGGCACTTCGCATTGTTCAAGACTGAGTTTTGGGTCTCCGGGTTTTTGGTTGCCACCCGGAACACTTTTATCACCAACCCAAAACGCGGGCAAAAATCAGCGGCACAACTATTGTTGCGTCTGACTCGATTATGAACCGTGGTGTGTCAGTGCCGAGCTTGCCCCAGGTAATTTTTTCGTTCGGTACCGCACCTGAATAACTGCCGTAGCTTGTTGTCGAGTCGCTTATCTGGCAGTAGTAAGCCCACATTGGCACTGCGGTGCGTTTCAGGTCCTGCCGTAACATCGGCACAACGCAAATTGCAAAGTCACCTGCTATCCCGCCACCAATCTGGAAAAAGCCAATCGGATGCACGGCTGCAGTGCGTTCGTACCATTCTGCCAGGGCGATCATGTACTCGATGCCGGTGCGAACAGTGTGGACATTGTTGATTTGGCCGGCGATGACACGTGCGGCGTACATGTTGCCCAAGGTCGAGTCTTCCCACCCCGGCACAAACAACGGCAGGTCTTTTTCGGCGGCTGCAACCATCCAACTGTCTTTCGGGTCAATTTGATATTGTGCTTCAAGGTCGCCGTTGCGGAGCACTTCGTACAGAAACTCGTGTGGGAACATGCGCCGGCCAGTCTGGTCGGCCATTCTAATTCTTTTGAGCATTGCGTGTTCGACACGCAGCATGGCCTGTTCTTCCGGAATGCACACGTCTGTGACACGGTTCATGCCACGTTTGAGCAGCGCATCTTCGTCGGCGGGTGTCAAATGCCGGTAATGTTTCACATGCTCATAGTCGTTATGGGCAACAAGGTTGAACACATCCTCTTCAAGATTTGCTCCTGTGCAACAGATGGCGTGGATTTTGTCACGTCGAATCATTTCGGCGAGGGACAAGCCGAGTTCGGCCGTACTCATTGCGCCGGCCATGGCAAGCAACATTTTCCCACCATTTTCCAGGTGCGCGACCAGCGCTGCGCTTGCGTCTGCGACAACACCGGCGTTGAAATGCCGGAAATGACGCTGCATGAATTGCCCGATCGGTCCGACCTTTTCTGGTTGCATTGTTCTGGTCACGGTTTGGTTCGTGCGCCGCCCGGCAGTTCACCTGCACGGCACAGTGCGACCGATTTTGCAGAAAACCGAAGTGCATGTCAACAAAAAACGAAAAATTTTGTTCTGGTTCTTTTGTGGCGACAGAAGCACAGCCATTGCGCGTGTGGCAATGTACGACGTGTTGCTCAGCACACTACGCACCAAAGAGTTTCCCAGGGCTGAAGTGCATGGACAACACTGGCCGGTGTTTTGATCTGGGTACATTTGTTGCACCCCCGCATAATGACGGTGCAGTTGTGGGCGAGGCCGGCTGACAAGGTTACACACACACCTCTTCTGCGCTGACATTGTGAAGACACAGAGCGCGCTGGTTCCCGTCCCGGGCCGGCCTGAGCACCTCGAACACGCGTTTGTTCAGATCGAGCACACGATGCAATGCCGATGACGCAAATGCAGCATGCACACGACGCAGTTCGAGTAACAGTCGCAGGCCGTTGACCACGCGCGTGCGTAGCGTGTCGGGATCGGCCAGTTCCCGCTCCGAGCGGCGGCTCGACCGAGTTTTTGGCGGTTTATACGGCGCGCGGTCCCGCTGGTTTCAGCGGCTGCACGGTCACCGCGTAAGCCGAACAGCGAGTAGAAATAGACGATCGGCACGCCTGGCAAACTGAGCATGAGTGCGTGTGCAGTGAGAAGTTACTGCGCGGCAAGCTCAGCGGGTTCGGCTGCGCCAGGATTCGAAAGTGCATCGAGATAATTGATGTTCAGTTGGTAAACTGCCTTGGAACCGTCTGGCAATGCCATGTAAGAAACAAACCCGCCGCGTTCGACGGCGCGCTGCGCCAACTTCTAGATCTCAGCCTCGGGCAGAATACCTCGGGCGCCGTTCAGTCCGATCCCATCGTGTGAGGTCGGGAAGTTGATGAGGGCAACATTTTCATATGGTACCGCAAGTGACCCAGCCCAATTAGCGAGGTCAGTTGCATTGCCGTTGTGGAAGGCGTGCAGCACAAGTGGCGGTAATGCAAAGTTATACACGAGCTGCGCTTCATTTGAACCGTTCCCGAATTAGGCGATGTTTTCAGCGTGTGGTACGTTGGTTTCGGTCACGGGCATCACATGCGGCGCGACTTCATCCAGCACAGCACGCATCAATTGAACAATTCGATGCGTTTGCAGCAGATGGATGCAGGGTATACCCGGCTCGGATCTCGCACTACCAGCCAACTAAAGTGCATGGCCTCGTGACTCTTTGCTCGGAAGTTCACACTGTACGTATATGTAACCTTTTGCAATGCGGCGGGTCGGTTATGTTACGTAAATAACACGGGAGTCGGACACAATGATGTTGAGAATTGTAATTGGTGCTGTAATAGGCGGCGTATTGGGCTACGGCTGGTACAGGTTGGTCGGTTGCTCGACCGGTGCGTGCCCGCTGACAAGTAATCCGTATCTGAGCACGGTTTGGGGTGTTGTGATTGGCGCGCTCATTGCCAGCGGTGTTCGGTAACCCCCCCAAATGAACCCTCAGGCTGGTTTTGCGCTCAGGCTGAGCGCGGCCCATGCCCACGAAACAGCCCGGAAACCCAGCGTGTGCTTGCCCGAGGCAGTTGCGATTTGCAGTCGGGTCGGGTTCGGTTTACACCCGGTGTAGCGCTGAGACAAAGTCCGGCAGTGACAGTTCAGACTCGTTTTTGTGTGACCAAGCGCGCGAAATGCTCGAATGACCTGTCGTAGGTTGCCTCGGCATTTTCAGGAAAACAGCACCCTGGCAATTGCCGATGTGCAAGGTGATAATGCAAACATTCGCAACAAATACCCTTGCGGCTGCAGGGCGAGTACGAGCAGTTGCACCGTTTCAAGTTTTGTTCTTTTCTGCATTCCATACTGTGTTGGCGAAATCTAATCTGTCAGCTTCCGCATTTTCAATATGGGAAATGCGTGCTGGGTTGCACATCCACAGACCGGGTTGAGGCACACACAAACAAAACGTTGACCGGCTGCTGCAGCCCGCGTCAAAAATCACCGCACTTGCCCCGGCGCGCAATTGTGCCCTGGCAATTTTTCAGCTCGGGCCACTGCCGGTGCGTCACCATTTCGGTTCAAGTTCGATGAATAGCGTTCGGACACCACGCTTGACAAAGAACACCGTGCGACGTGGTTTTGTCTTTGCGAGGTTTTCCAATGTCTCTTTGAGGGCGGGTATCGAACTTATCGGTTTGCCATCAATGGCAGTGATGATGTCGCCCGAGCTTAATCCAGCCAGCGCGGCCCAACCTGCACGTTGCACCACGCTAACCCGCACGCCTGCAAATGCCTCATCGAGTTTTTCTTCGACACGCTCGGCCAGCGAAAGCTCGCGCGCGGTGAACTCGAACTTGTCGTCTTTATACTCGGCAAGTTCAGGCGCAGTTTTTGGGCTTTGACCGAGCGTTGCTACAAGTCTGATCGGTTCGCCGTTTCTGACGCCTTCAAGCTCGGCTTCGGCACCCGGCTTGTAGGCACGGATTAAGTTGTCGAACAGCTCCTGGTCTGCCTGTGTGCTGGCGGGTATCACCTGGCCGTCGAGCTTCAGGAAAATGTCACCTACTTTAACCCCAGCACGGTCTGCGGGTGACCCTGGCAATACCTGGGTCACGCGCACACCTTTTTTGCCATCGAGTCCGAGTGCCTCGGCAAGTTCAGGTGTTAACACCTGCGTTTGCACTCCCAGCCAGGCTTTTTGCGGTCGGGCGGGTTTTTCATCCTGCGGTTCCGGACCGATTCGCGCCACAGTAACAAACTGCTGTGCACCACGTTCAAATGTCACCAGCAGAGGTTTACGCACCTGGCTCTCACCAACAAATCGCCGGGTGAACTCGACAAGGCCAGTTGTGTTTGTCACCAAAGTATCGGCCACTTTTACAATGACATCGCCGGTTTGTAACGCCGGTTTCGATTCTGCGCATGGCCCGCCGGCTCTGACCGAGTCCACCAGTACACCCTGTTTTGTCGGTCGTGTGTTTTCGAGTGCCGAGATACGAGTCAGATCGCGCACCACGAGTCCCCAATCTTTCAGCTCGGTTTCACGCGCTTGTGCAGGCTCACGATTTGTTGTCGTTAGCTGCCATGCGATCGGTTGACCGTTACGGAGGCCTTTTAACTTGATGGTCACGCCCACCGGTGTGGTTAAGACAAGCCGGTTAAACATCGGGATGTCTTCAGGCAACCGGCAGTCGGGCACGGGTTGACCATTGAACTCGATGATTAAATCCCCCGGTTCAATCCCTGCTACACTAGCCGGGCTGTCTGGCAACACGCCCGCCACAAGCACACCTTTGGCATCACGTGCGCCCTTCAACAATGGCTGTACTTCAAGCCCAATCCAGCTTCGTGACACTGTTCCGTTTGCAATAAGTTCATCGGCAATTGCACGAGCCAGATTGCTTGGGATTGCGCCGCCCAAACTGCCAATCCCAACTTCATTCACCCCCACAATTTCACCGGCCAGATTGACCAGCGGCCCGCCACTGTTGCCCGAGTAAATTTGCGCATCGTGCCCGATCCACCGCACAAGCAACCCAACAGGCTCGCCGTCCAGGATGAAAACGCTGCCTGCAGGTGCAATCATGGCGGTGTTTGAAACAATGCCTTTGGTTACAGACTGTGAAACACCCGCCGGGCTGCCCATGGCAAAAACAGTATCGCCGATCTTGAGTTTGTCGGAGTCACCGAACCGCGCGTAATGCACGGGCGCTCTCGGGTCGCGCCGAGTCGAGAGATCAAGCTTGAGCACCGCAATATCGGTTAACGGGTCCGTGCCGACCAGCACAGCGTCAAGTTCTTCCCCAGTTGCAAGCCTGCAAACGATGCGCGTAGCGCGTCCGGCCACATGATGGTTTGTAATCACATAGCCGTCCTTCGAGATAATTGTGCCACTGCCTGTGACACGCTGTTTTTGCATGCGGCCTTGCTCGCCCTGCTCGATCACTGCGTCGATCCGGACAATTGCAGGGTAAACCGCCTCGAGCGCGCGTTGGATTTGAGCCTGGCTGGGTTCGGACAACCTCGCAGTGAGACGCGCCGGTGGCGTGTTTCTGTTCAATGCCGACGGGCCAGCCTGTACTGGTGCAACGACTGCGGTAACAGACTTGCAACCGCATGCCGTTAAGACAATTACCGCCAAACCACAAGCCGGTACAAGGCTGCCCAGGAACAAACTGCTCGAATTATCTGATTTCGTCGTGCTCATGTTCGCTTGAAAACGTCATGACCGACGCCAATTGTTTGATACAGGCTTGCACCCGCACTTCAATCCAGACAAGCCAAAAGCGTTTTTGTAGCCCGGATTCTTCCAAACACGACCCGAACATTCGTTGTGCAGGCGAGCTGGATTACAAGGCGCTGTCCGAGCTGCGTGTTTGGGTATTTGCGGTTCCGTGCGATGCGATCGGCCTGGCGGCTCCGAATCACAATAAATTTCGTTGTTAATGCGGGGCGCCATTGCGGTTTGGATGATCCTTTGGATGTGGTTATGCGCTTGCCGCGTTGCTCCGGAGCGACACTCGATAGTGGACCGCTACAGTACTGCAGGTGAGCGTAGCCGCGCCCGTAAGGGCGCGGAAAACCTGATTCAAACCTGGAAGCCGGGGTCTGCACAACCCACAGCGGCGCGCAGTGGACTGCGCGCCCTACCTTACTCTCTACGCCTCTGGTGTGAAGGATTGGAGTAGAAGTTTTTGGAGCGCGGTGCTCCAGCACCGCTTTCGGTTCGATTGATTGACACGACTTGCGCGTCAGCCAAAGTTTGGTATAGCCCGAGCGCGCATAGCAGCCGGTTTGGATAAAGCCTTACCCTCGAACACACGGCGCCTTACTGCGCCTCAGAGCGGCGCGCGCCACTCAACAGCTTCTGTAGCGGCGTTCTGTGAACGCCGGCCGTTTTTCCCTTGCATGAGTGCAGCAAGAGAGTACCCCAAAAAAAATACGGGACGACAAAACCGGGCGGTCACAGACCGCTACTACAGCACTGCAGGTGAGCGTAGCCGCGCCCGTAAGGGCGCGGAAAACCTGATTCAAACCTGGAAGCCGGGGTCTGCACAACCCACAGCGGCGCGCAGTGGACTGCGCGCCCTACCTTACTCTCTACGCCTCTGGTGTGAAGGATTGGA